>Ga0302225_10001030_pt1 | contig 18580 bp, 12 predicted proteins | sample II_Palsa_E3_2_FD_193515 | JGI IMG/M metagenome (GOLD analysis project Ga0302225, IMG submission 193515) | Peat permafrost microbial communities from Stordalen Mire near Abisko, Sweden - II_Palsa_E3_2 | ecosystem: Environmental > Terrestrial > Soil > Palsa > Peat permafrost | place: Sweden...
CGGCGCGTAATCTTTCAATTCGACGCCTATTTTGGCCTGCAGCGTCGTCTGATCGCGCTGGAGTTTCAATCCGACGGCATAAGAGCTTCGGTGATAGCGCGTGACGACGTTGCGCTTTCGTCGGATCCAATCCTGATTGTCCGGCGTGGTTCCGGGCATCGCGTACGCAAATAAGGAATGCCCGTTGAGCTGAATATCAATAGCCACAGCAACGCCACGCTTTTCCGCGGCTGCTTTCAGGCTCGTCCCGATAGCCCATGCAACCTCAGAATCAAATTGCTTGAACTGAAGTCGCTGTTCCTGAAGCGCAATTTTTTCGAGATCGCGGTCAATGCTCATGTGATCTCCGTTGGAAAGCCGAGCTTCGGGTTCACAATTTAATTTCGTTGAACGGAAGTTCGGCGCGAGCCGCGGCGCTCTTGATCGCAGTTTCTATGATACTGATGATGGCCAACCCATCTTCCGCGGGCACTGGATTCGGCGCGCCGGCTGCGATCGCGCGCTGTATCGCCTCATAGTATGCGAGGTAATTGCCTGGAATGTTCGGAACTTGGCGAGTTTCAAAGCTGCCATCGCTCCGCGCGGTGACGAGCGTACCGGTGCGCGGATCGGCGCCCCAGCTCGGACTTCCCGGAACGTCACCGCGTTTGAGCGACTCTTCCTGCGTATCCATGCCGAATTTGATGTAGCTTCCGCGCGTGCCGTGCACCGTGAATCGCGGGGACTCTGCAACGACCAGCGATCCGCCATGAAGGATAACGCGGCGCTTGCCATAGCAGAGCACGACATGAAAATAGTCGTTGGCCAGGCCGGCGGGGCGCTGTATTTCCAAATCCGCGTAGATCCCTTCGGGCGCGCCGAAAAGTTGCAGTGCCTGATCAATTAAATGTGGGCCGAGATCGAACCAGAGCCCGCCACCCGGAACATCCTGTTCACGCCATCGCTGGCGCGGTTCGGGGCGATAGCGGTCGTAGTGCGATTCGAAATTAACGATTTCGCCCAGCGGCTTTTCTGAGATTAATTGGCGCAGCGTGAGAAAGTCGGCGTCCCAGCGGCGGTTCTGAAAAACGGAGAGCAATCGGCTGCGGCTCTTGGCCAGGGCAATTAACTCTTGCGCCTCGGCGATGGTGTTCGTGAATGGCTTGTCGACAACGACGTGCTTATCGCTGAGCAGCGCCTTGCGAGCGAGATCGAAGTGCGTGGGGTTCGGTGTGGCAACTACGATGACGTCAATTTCCGGGAGACCGAAGGCGTCCTCCGGCTTCGGCAGAACAGTGACATCCCAATCCTTCCGGACTTTAGCGCTATCGCTCGAGACGATATGAGACAGGCGCAATCCCTGCACATGGGACAGCAGGGGGGCATGAAATGTCTTGCCGGCAAATCCGTAGCCGAGCAGGGCAACATTGAGGACTGCTTTCAAGTTTGACCGGGCTTCCAAAACGCCACTCTCCACGCGTTGACAGCTTGCTCAGAACTGAAAATCCTTGCGCCGTACACGAACGTTATCTATTGTCTAACCGCGCTGAATCATCGATTTTAGGCACACATTCTACATCGAGGTGACAGAAACCTTGCGCGTATTCCAACGGTCATTTTGCTCGCTCGGATTCGCAGTCGTCACGATGGCAATTCCTGCCGGAATTCTCGCAATTCCTGCCGCAGCATTTGGACAATCAACATCCCGCGTGCTCGACGCGAAGTGGGAGTTCCGTGCCGCCAGCACCACTGATCGCGCCGAGCTCAAAGAATGGCATCCCGCGCAAGTGCCTGGGGTAGTCCAAACCGATTTACTGCACAACAATCTCATCCCCGATCCGTTCTACCAGGATAACGACACTCGCCTGCAGTGGATTGGCCTCACGGATTGGGAATATCGGACGACTTTTGATGCCGATGCGGCGATGATTTCGCACGAGCACGTCGATTTGGTTTTTGAGGGGCTCGACACATTCGCCGACGTATATGTGAACGATCAGGCTGTCCTTCAGAGTGACAATATGTTCCGGCGCTGGCGAGTGCCGGCGAAAGGCTTGCTGAAAGCTGGGCCGAATACGCTGCGCGTGGTGTTTCATTCGCCCGTCGAATTAATGATCCCGAAGGTGAAAGCCCTCCCATATCAGTTGCCGTCCGTTACATCGCACAACACCGGAAACGAAGAAAACGTCGCCACCGCGCCTTACACCCGGAAGGCTGACTATCAATTCGGCTGGGACTGGGGCCCGCGTTACGTGACCGAAGGAATCTGGCAGCCGATCCGCATAGAAACATGGGACGCGTTGCGCGTCGGAAATTTTCATGTTCAGCAGCAGCGAGTGGATAAGGATGCCGCCGCCCTTAGCGCCGAACTCGAAATTCAGGCGAGCCGAAGCACGGCGGCGACAGTCGAGATTACTTATGCCGAACTTTCGGGCGCGCCGGTCGCGCCCATCCGGCAGGCTGTGCAACTGGATCCCGGCGTCAATCACGTCAGCGTGCCGGTTCATATCGCGAATCCCAAGCTGTGGTACCCGGCTGGATACGGAGCGCAGGATCGCTATCGCTTCTCATACACCGTTCGTACCGGACGCGACATCACAGCCCAGGCGTCGTTAAACACGGGACTTCGATCCATCGAGCTTCGCCGCGAAATTACGAAAACGGGGAAGAGCTTCGCGTTCGTCGTGAACGGCATTCCTATCTTCGCCAAAGGCGCGGACGTGATTCCGTTCGACAGTTTTCCGAACCGTGCCACGCCGGAAATTCACCGCCAAATTCTGCAGTCGGCGCGCGATGCGCACATGAACATGGTGCGCGAGTGGGGCGGCGGCATCTACGAGACGGATAATTTTTACGATATTTGCGACGAGTTGGGGATTATGGTGTGGCAGGAATTCATGTTCGGCGGCGACATGGGTCCGGGCGGCGCCGCGTTTCAAGACAATGTGAAGCAGGAGGCCATTGACCAAGTTGAACGGCTGCGCGATCACCCGAGCATTGTCCTCTGGTGCGGCAATAACGAAACTGAGACGGGTTGGGTGCACTGGGACGACCGGAAAAATTTCAAAGAATCCGTTTCACCGACTGTCCGCGACGAAGTGTGGCAGAACTACGTCAACCTTTTCCACGGAATTCTCCCCGGCGTCGTGAATCGCTACGGCTATCCGGTGCCGTACTGGCCGAGTTCTCCGAGCGCGAATTTCGAGGATCCGCCGGACAGCCAAACAAACGGTGACATGCACTATTGGCAGGTCTGGCACGCACTCGCGCCAATCGAGGAATACACCCATCAATTCCCGCGCTTCATGTCCGAGTATGGATTCCAATCATTTCCGGAAATGCGCACGATTCGTTCGTTTGCCAAGCCTGAGGATATGGACATTCGCTCGGCTACCATGCAAGACCATCAGAAAAACCACGGCGGCAACGAGCGGATTTTGAGCTATATGCTGCGCTGGTATCCGGAGCCGAAGGATTTTCCGTCCTTCGTGTATCTGAGCCAAGTGCTGCAGGCCGAGGCCATCAAAGTAGGAGCGGAGCACTTGCGGAGGCAGATGCCGAATACGATGGGGTCGCTCTACTGGCAGTTGAATGATTGCTGGCCCGTAGCTTCGTGGGCCAGCATTGATTACTACGGGCGCTGGAAGGCGCTGCAATACTACGCGCGCCGGTTCTACGATGACATGCTGGTTTCGCCGTACACGCACGATGGAAAGGTGGATGTTTACGTCGTGTCAGACAAGCTGCAGCCTGTGAGCGGACAGATCAGAACACGGCTGCTCGATTTTTCCGGGAAGTCGCTAGTGGATAAAACTCAGGACGTACAGGTAGCAGCACAGTCAAGCGCGGTATATTTCACGCTGGATGAAAAAGAGTTGCTGGCAAGCGCCGATCCCAAGAAAACATTTCTGGTGTTCGATCTGGCGGTTGGCGGACAAAATGTATCGCGGAATCTGATTTTCTTCGACACTATGCACAATCTCGATCTGCCGGAATCCGTGCATGTCGATGCTTCGCTCGAGAGCTTGAATGGAGGATACACCGTCACGCTGCGTTCGCCCGCGTTGGCGCGCAGCGTGTATCTATCGTTCGGCGATTTGGACGTTCAGGCTTCGGACAACTATTTCGATCTGCTGCCGGGAGAGCCGCTCAAGATAACACTCAAGACTTCAGCGCAGTTCTCGAGCGATCAACTGAAGGGCGCGATGCAGGTCGTGACTCTCACGGACGCGTTTCCGGCGGCGCCAACAATGCACTGAAATTCAACGCGTTCGCAGCACACGCGACCTCAGCTATTTGTTCGCCAGAGCCGAATCCGCCGCCGACAGCGTGAGGCTTCCGCGCAGGGCGATCTCCTGGCTCGAGCGTCCCACGAGAATCTGAAATTCCCCGGCATCGGCACGCCATTGTTTCGCGTCTGCGTCGTAATAAGAAAAGGCGCGGGCGTCGAGCGTGACGGTTGTAGTTTTTGTTTCGCCCGGTTTCAGATCGACCCGCGCGAATCCTTTCAATTCCTTTGCTGGACGCGGCACCTTCGAGTGCGTATCCCCAACGTAAACCTGACCCACGTCGGCGCCTGCGCGCGTGCCTGTATTGGTTACGTCGAACGAAACTTGGAATAGCGGGGCTGAGAGCAAGTCGCCGCGCATTTGGCGATCCGCCGGCTTGATGATCAAATTGCCGTACCGGAACGTGGTGTACGAAAGCCCATAACCGAAGGGATAAAGCGGCTTGGTGCCATTGTGCTCGTAACCGCGGTAGCCGACGAAAACGCCTTCTTTGTAGACGACGCGATTGGTTCCCGCGGCTGGATAGTAATTATCGTGAACCGGATTATCTTCCCAGCGGCGCTCAAACGTTGCCGGCAGTCGGCCGGACGGATTCACTTCGCCGAATAGAATTTCGGCCGCAGCTTTGCCGCCTTCCTGTCCGGGGTACCACTGCTCCAATAGCGCAGGAATCCGATCAATCCATTCGTTCATATCTACGAGGCCGCCGGACGTGAGCAGGACGATGGTGTTCTTGTTAGCGGCCGCCATTTCACGAATCAACTCATCCTGTCCCGGTGGCAGACGGAACGTGCGATCGCCGCCTTCGCTTTCGGACGCTGGATCGAAACCCGCCGCGACCACAACAACGTCTGCGCTGGCCGCCAACTTCTTCGCGTTTGGAAGGACATAAGAGCCCTCGGCAACGATCCCCATGCGGAAATAACCGCCGCGCCATATCGAATGGCCATGCCGCTCGAGAACGACTTTGTGGGGACTCGCATCGAACGATAGCGTCGCGGAGCCCAATATCTCTCGCGAGTCTGTCCAATCGTCGAAGATGAGTTTGTCGTCAACATACAGGCGGTAATGGCCACCATCCTCTCCAGTGGTTGACACAATTACATCGTATTTCCCTGGTGCCGTAGGGGAATAGTAGCCGGCCCACCGCGATGAGAGCGCTTGATCCGGGATGTGTGTCCTGGCCGGCGGGCCGAAATCAACGTGGGGCTCGGTACGCGTGAGGAAGGGCGTACCCTGCAAATCTTCGTTGGCGAAATGCTCGGCGATAAGTCCCGGCGTTCCCGCCGACGGAGCGGTCGAGAACGATGTCGCACCAGCGATCTCGTTCGCGGTCGGCAAGCCGGGGCTGTAGAAAACCTGCGCGCTGTTTGCGAGATAGTCGCTAACGCCTTGCAGGAAGCTGACTGCCTCGAACGGGACGACTTGAGCGCTGCCGCCGCCTACCGGCACCGCAGGATAAGCATCAGGACCGACGACGAGCACCGACTTGATGCGGTCTTTGCTGAGCGGCAGCAAATTGCCATCGTTCTTCAGCAGAACCGCGCCTTCTTGCGCGGCTTCCAGCGCGACGCGGTCGACTTCGCGGTTGTAGCGCGGAATCGACAAATCGGTCTGGTCGCGGTCGAGCCATCCGAATTGGATGGCGGTCCGAAGGATGCGGCGAACTTTGTCGTCAATCGTGGCGACGGAAACGAGACCCTGATGAATGGCTGGAAGTAGCTGCTCGCGATTCATGTGCAGGCCGGAGGGCATCTCAAGATCGAGTCCGCCGTTGGCCGCCGCGACAGCGTCGTACGTCGAAGTCCAATCGGACATCAAGATACCGTTGAAGCCCCATTCTTTCTTGAGTATGTCGATATTTAAATACGCGTTCTGGGTCATGTGGCTGCCGTTTGTCAGGTTGTAAGAATCCATCACTGCACCCACATGGGCTTGTTTCACCGCGGCTTCAAAGGCGGGGAGATAGATTTCGCGCATGGTGCGCTCATCAATGATCGAATCGGTGTTGTGGCGATCGAATTCGGAATTATTTCCGATGAAATGTTTGACTGTGGCGCTAACGCCTTGCCCCTGCATTCCTCGGATATAGCCGACCGCGATTCGTCCGGCCAAATAGGGATCTTCGCCCATGTATTCGAAGTTGCGGCCATTCATCGGCGCGCGATAAATATTCACACCGGGCCCGAGCATGAAGTTCACGCCTTTCGCGCGGGCATCTCTCGCTATTTCCTTGCCTATTTTTTCCGCGAGCGACGGGTCCCACGAAGCGGCCATTGAAATTCCGCCGGCCATGGCGGTTGCGGGTCCGTAGTGGCGGACTCCCAGGGGGCCGTCCGCCATTTTCAGCCGGGGTATGCCGACATCCGGGAAGGCGCGGATATTGAGATCGTCGACGCCGCCTATCATGTCGATTTTCTCTTCGAGCGTCATGCGGCCGAGAATCGCTTCGACGCGCTGGTCCGGGCCCGTCGGCGCCTGATTTGCGAACAGAACGACTGCGCTGCCAACCGCGAGAAACAGTATGGCGAACGCCGCGACAACTCCTCGCGGCGAACGTCCTCGCAGCAGACGAGACGCATTTACTCCCGGCGTTGACATGAAGTACTCCTTTCGAGAATTCTCATTTCGGCGATTGATCTTCCTGGCCCGCATTGCGCTGTAATTTGCGGAATTGTTCCATCTCGCGGTCCGCGTCCGCGGTTTTACCCTGCTTGCGATAAATCGCCGCCAGGCCAAAATGCGCCTGAGCGGCCAGCGGGGTATCGTTTTCGAGTTTCAACACATGCGTCCAACATTTCTGCGCCAACGCACTGTCCCCGTCCGACGCCGCTGCCTTGCCTAACATGTACAACGTTTCAGGCATGTCCTGTTTCAACTGGTCGGAATGGACGAGCGCCACACGCGCTTCGCCGAATTTCCCAAGTTGCAGAAGCGCTTCACCTAACCGGTAATAGGCTTCTGCGCTGCCCGGTTGCAGTTCGGTTTCGAGACGGAATTGTTCTTCGGCTTTGTTCCAATCCTGCGCACGGGCATAGAGTTCGCCGAGTTCCAGATGCAGCCCCGCTGTTTGCGGGCGCAGCCGCAACCCTTCAAGAAATTCGTGCTCCGCAGCGGGAACGTCGCGCAACGCCGCGTAATCCTGCGCCATCATTTCGTGAGCGCGCGCTGAATCCGGGAAGCGAGCTTCCAGTTCGTCGAAAACCTGCTTGGAGAGCAGGCCAGAAACTCGGCCATAGTAATACAGCAATTCGGGATCGTTCGGATTTCTTGCCACGGCCTTCTGAAGAACGTTTGAAGCTTCCTGCAATCTCCCAGCTTCATATAGGGCGATTCCGAGCACGTCGTCTTCATGTGCTTTCTCGAGGTGCGGAATCGCTTCTGTCGCGTATCCCTGCGCGAGGAGCGCGTAACCGATCAGGCGATGGGTGGCTTCGAGATTCGGGTCGAGTTCAAGCGCATGTTTGAGCGGCGGAATCGCTGCCGCGTAATCGCGCTTCTCGATCAACACGGCGCCCAAATCGACGAACGCGGCGGCGAGTTTGGGATCGAGTTCGCCTGCTTTTTGAAATTCGACGATCGCAGCGTCGGGTTGGCCGCTTTTCTCGGCATCCAGGCCGGTGCGCAAATGCTGGAGGGCCGGCGACGTCGAAGCCTGCAACGCAATCCATCCAAGCATCACTGCGCCCATCATCGCTTTTCCGGCTCGCGAACTTCGAGAAATTGATTTGCTTTCACGTTTTCGAGTACCTGATTCACGCCGGAGGGCCAGCGAATTTCGACGGTCGACAATTTGGCGTCGCCGAGACCAAAATGCAGCCGTTTGTCGCTCGCGGAAATGTAGCTTCCGGCGGTTGTCGCGAATCGCACCTGGCCGTTCACCTTCACGCGAGCGCCCAGGCCGTCGCGATTGCTGTGTGTCCCACGCAATGAAATCGTCAGCCAGTTCTCGGTGCCCCCGTGATTCATCAGCACCAGCGGCTCGCCTCCGAGTGAAGTGACGACCGCGTCCATCCAGCCGTCGTTATTCAAATCGCCGAATGCAGCGCCGCGTCCGGCGAGTGGCGTCGCTACTCCTGAATCCGCACGTTCAAAGCGCCCTTGGTGGTTCAGCGCGAACAGCGGCGTTTCTTTGTAGTGAAGCATGGCATCAATTTGCTCCACGTTGTCCAGCACATGGCTCTGCGCGACGAACAGATCTTTCCACCCGTCGTTGTCGAAATCCTCGAGACCTACCCCCCAACCCGAACTCGCAGCCGTCAGCGTTCCCAGGCCGGCTTCCAGGCTTCGGTAACTAAATGATCCGTCGCCCTCGTTGTGAAAAAGCGCGTAAACCTCGCGCGGCAGCACCGTGACGAGAATGTCGGGCCGTCCGTCGTTATCGTAGTCCTGAAAGACAGTTCCCATACCGGATAGAGGCTTGCCGTCGGCCGTTAGCGCGGCGCCTGCCTCCAGCCCGCGCTCAGTAAATGTCCCATTGCCATTATTGTGGAAGAGAAACTGCCGCATCCCGTCGTTGGAGACGAAAATATCGGTGAGTCCATCGTCATCGTAGTCAGCGAAAGACACCCCGAGCGCGCGCCCCTTGCTTGAGGCTATGCCGGAATGCTGGCTGACGTCTTCGAATGTGCCATCGCCGCGATTGCGATAGAGAATGCTGGTGGTTGCCGGGAATGTTGCGGGCGGGCAGTAAGTGTGCCATTCGTTGCCGCAGATCTTGCTGTGCTGCGTATCCCATTCCATATACCGCGTGACGAAAAGATCGAGATGGCCATCGTTGTCGTAATCGAAGAACCCCGCCGAGCAGCTCCACCCTCCCGCTGCGACGCCCGCCCTTGCGGTGACGTCCGTGAATGTGCCGTCGCCATTGTTGTGATAGAGGATATTTTTCCCGTAGTTCGTCACGTACAGATCGGGAAAACCGTCGTTGTCATAGTCACCGACTGCCACGCCCATCCCATAATTACTATCTCCGGCATTCGCGAGACCTGCATCCTTCGTGACGTCGGTAAAATTCCCGTCCGCATTCTGACGATAAAGACGGTTCCAATTGCGCGGTTCGTTGCGATCGAACGTTTCAGGCGTGCGCATCGGATTCGCGAGTTGGCCGCTATTGACGAGGAAAATGTCGAGCAAGCCGTCATTGTTGTAGTCAAAAAGCGCGACTCCGCCACCCATTGTCTCGATGAGGTACTTCTGCGGCGTGGGTGAATTGACGTGCTTGAAATCCAGACCGCGCGGATGTTTCACATCAAATTCGGGAAGCACCAGACCCATCGCGGCAAGCGTCTCGATGAAATTTCGTCGTGTAATCCGGCGGCTCATTCAGCTCTGCGGGCTTCGGTAGGGCGATGGCAAGATTATCAGAAGTCACCCGACGGCGGAGAACTAAGGGGGCGGCGATGCGCTACCGGTTCGCTGCGGGCGTCTCCCTGAGAGCTCCTGAAATGAAAAAAGGGTGGATGCCGTAACAGGCATCCACCCTTTTCTATCAAACGTTAGAACAGGAACTTCAGACCAAACTGAATCAACCGCGGGTTGTTCAATTGGCTGCTTGTGATTCCAAACGGAGCCGAACAGCAACTGGTGTTGGGAGGGCCAAATTGGACGCGATTAAATGTGTTGAAGAACTCCGTCCGGAACTCCACGCCATACCTGTTGTCCGGACCGAAGTTCGTGTCCTTGAAGACCGCCATATCCCAGTTGTTGATGCCTTCACCGCGGAGAGTTGGATCAACGCGTGGTTCGTCACCAAATCCCCAGTCCGCAGGAGCTGAGAAGCAAGACGCGTTGAACCAAGCGATGCCGCCTGGTACTGCAACATGCGAAGTACCCTTATCGCATCCCGGTGTCACGTTCGGTCGCAACGTACCGATACCAAACCCCGCGGATGATAGCGGGGTCGAGCCACCGTACGTAAGCGGCAGTGGGAAGCCCTTCTGGAACGTGGTGACGCCGTTGACGCCCCAGCCTGAAACTACCTTCCCCATCACGCCTGAGCTGTCCCCAAGATACCTCTTTCCGTGGCCAAAGGGCAGATCGTAAACGTAACTTACAACGAGGCGCTGGGAAACATCCTGAGACGAGAGCGAGCGCTCGCCTCTCAGATTGTCCCAGTCCTGCACCGCGCCGACGCCCGTCTCCAGCCAACTCGTCAGTGTATCCGTGTTGCTGATGAGTTTAGCGTTGGTATACGCCGCAAGGATCGTACCACCTTCGTGGAAGCGCTTGGTCAACGTGACTTGCGCCGAATGGTAGATACTCTCGCAGCAGCCGTATCCTGCAAGGCTCACACCGGCATACTCGGGATAGGGGCGGAGCAGTTGTCCCGCATTGATTGTTGGATTGGTCGTTGGATTCAAAGGGCTTACAGTTGTGATACCGCTGAATGGGTTGTTAATTGGTGCGATCAGGGCGTTCTGTTGAGACAACGCAGAGTCCGGAATTTGGTCAACGTTCGTGTCGTACTGCTCCAAATGGGTGCCCTTCGACCCTGCGTAGGCAACATCCAAGAAAATTCCCATCGGCAGTTCGCGTTGAACGTCGAGATTCCACTGCTGAACGTAAGCAGTCTTTTGATTTGTGTAGGGCGCCTCGGTGATATTCGTACCGGCGTCGAACGCGGAGGCGTTACCCCGTCCGAGTGGGGTGGTGAGGTTGGGTCCGAATGGACCGTTCGTCGGGCAGGTAAGCGTGCCAGGGGCGTACATGCAGCCTGTTGCGGTCAGCGTGCTAAACGGCGTAATTCCGCCATTCGCGGTGGCCACCCAAAGTGTTGTGGCGTCATTGATGGAATCGTTGTTCGGGTTCAGGCCAAACGAAACGTAGTTCGGCACATAAAAGACACCGTATCCGGCACGAACGACAGTCTTTTGATCGGGGCTATAAGCGATCCCCAACCGGGGCGAAAAATCGGTCTTCCGCAGCGGGAGGTTGTTCCGGGTCGGATTAACTCCGTTGCCAACGAGGTAAACATCCCCCGGGCAATTGCCGTTTCCGTTGGGGCATCCGCCCACCGTTTGGTTGACCGCGCTCGGATCCCAGTAGGTCATCCAGTTGTGGCGCTCCGACCACGTTCCAGGGAGTTCGTAGCGGAGACCGTAGTTGATAGTCAGGTGCTGTGAAATTCTCCATGTGTCGCCGAAGTAGAATCCTCGATACGTCTGTTTGCCAGCAACGAGGGCCGGAATTTGCGCCTCACCGAAGTTGTGGTTGTAAACGCTCGTTTGGTTTTGTCCGTATCCCAACAGAAAATCGGCAAACGGTGAGCCTGTGCCCGCCGTTGGGCTTACAGCGTTGTCCTGTGTCCAGCCGCCGTTGAATGAGAATGCGCCGCTGGCGATGTTTGTTTGCGCGTAGTTGTCGTAGCCTTCTTCGAGCTGTCCGCCGAACTTCCACGTGTGACGTCCCTTAATCCACGTCAGGTTCGGAGAGAAATTGAACTGCGTGTTGTGGTCGGTGATGAAGCTCTGGCCCTGAGAACAAGTAACCGTGGGGTCCAAGCCGTTGAAACAGGGAGTGAACGGCGAGCGGGCTGCCGTTGGAACTTCGTTGTTATAAGCCGCCGGCCAGCCATACAGCGTCAGGTCAAAACCTGAGTTCTTCGGCGACCGCAGATAGTGGAATCGCGACGCGCTAAAATTCAAGTCCAGAATGACGTTGGGCCGAATCGTATTGGTGTAATCCAGGGCCGAGGTGTTGCTCTGGTAAGTCTCCGAGCAACGATCGGCGCAGAGGCCGGTACCGAATGGATCCGTTGGCAAATCCAGTAGGCTGAAAAAGTTATAGCGAGCAAAAATGTGTTGGTTGGGCGTCAGATTCTGATCGACGCGACCCACATATTGATTGATGTTGCCGCCCGTGCTGGAGTTAACGGTGAAATTGTTGATTTCCGCCGAGTTTGTCGGAGGCGGAATGAACTTTAACTCTATCGCTGCCGCTGGATTAATCTCGCCCATGGGAATTGTGTTGCTGGGGAATTGTGTACGGCCGCAGGCCCCGGAAGTGGGAGCCATTACGCAAGTGGCGCTGACGCTCAACGGATCGAAGATAGGAATATCCGATGGAAACACACCGGTGCGTTCGTCCGCGGTCGGGACGGTCGTCGTGGTCGTCGACGCGGTCCGTTGGCGGTAGGCGTCATAGGCGAAGAAGAAGAACGTTTTGTTCTTGATTACCGGCCCGCCGAAAGTTCCCCCAAACTGATTCTGAACGTAGGGAGGATTAACGGGCGCGAAATAACCTCTCGAATTCAAATCCTTATTTCGGAGGTACTCGTAGGCTTCTCCGTGGTAGTCGTTCGAGCCGCCCTTCGTGCTGAGGTTGACGACGCCACCGGAGAACTTGCCCCACTCGGGGCCCAGGTTGTTGTACTGCACTTTGAATTCGGAAATCGAATCCTGGTCGGGAATTAGAATTGGCAAATTGATGTAACCGATATTTAGGGGTTGTCCATCAAGGTACTCGGCGCTCTCGTTCGCAAATGAGCCGCCTACTTGATAGTTGCCCCAGCTGAATGGATTTTGGCCCACAGGCGTGCCGCCAGAACCACCTTGCGCGATTACCGACGGTGCCAGGCTAATCAGATTGAAGACGTTGCGCCCATTAAGCGGCGTCTGATCCACTTGCTGCTCGTCAATGACTTGGCCAAGCGAAGTCTGCGTGGGCTGAAGCAGGGGCGTCTCGCCCGTTACCTCTACGATCTGGCTGACCGCGCCGACCTGCATGCCGACGTCGATGCGGACACTCTGTTCCACATCAACGTCAATGGCCCCGCGTCTGAAGTGCTTAAAGCTGGTCTTCTCGGCCTCAATCGTATATTGACCCGGGTGCAGGTTCACGAAGGAATAGAGACCGTCTGGTCCTGTCGTGACGGTCTGCTTCGCACCGGTGGCTACGCTGGTCAGCGTGACCTGCGCGTCGGGCACCGCGGCGCCCGTAGCGTCCGTCACAACACCCGAAATCGAACCGAAGGTGGACTGCGCCCTGACCGGCGAGCCCAAAATCATGGCGCTAATACACAAACAAAGCCCAACAGTAAGCGCGAGTACGAACCGGACAGACGTCTTAATCATCAGTCTTCTCCCCCAAAAGATAACGTGTTAGGCCCAATACCCCAGGACCCGATTTCCAGATTTTGCTCAAGAAGTCAGTGCGTGCTGTACATCACAACAGCTGCGCACAAAAAAAGGCCACGGCCCTCTCGAACCGTCGCGCTTAAACTGCGCCATTAATTCGATACATCGATTTTTTCGATACCACCCCGATACTCAGGATTTAGCGCTAGAGTGCCATTTCATGTCAAGCGAAAAAATATCGAATGTCTAGTGGCTTTGGGCTCGCGGCACTGACGGTTATAGCCCACGTCCCGGGTTTCTTCTCAAAAGCGCCACCAGCATGGCATGTAGGCACACAGTCATACTCTGGATTACTCTGGATGAGACCAACAGCTTCTGCTAACTGACTCAACGGCTGGGCCGAGCTATGGTTGTATTTCGCCGAACTTGGAGGACTGTTACCGAAGAAAGCTGCCATCATTTTCGGTTCTTTCCTCGGCGGTTATTGACAGTTGCAGCCGCTCCGTCAATACTTGCGCCGTTTGACTGCGCGGTCTGAAGTAACGATCCAATGAAGAAACCGGCATCACGAAAATCCTCTGTAAAAAAGAGCGGACATTCGCGCTCTGCGAAGCGGGCCGCTTCCCGCCAAGCCAAGCCGCCAAGGGGCAAGTCTTCCGGCGCACCCGATGCCGACGGGAAACTTACTTTCAACCACGCCATGATCTACGTTAAGGATGTCGAGCGCGGAACCCGCTTCTACCGCGATTTGCTTGGATTCAAGCTCATTGAAGACTTCCGCCATGAGGCCACGGCGGTGTATGCGCGCCTGCGCGCTCCCGGTGGCGATGGGACGATCGCTCTGCATCAGGCGGGTTCAGATGCTTCCGTTTCGAGCGATGGCGTGCGCCTATACTTTGAAGTCCCCGATCTCGACGATTTCTGCCGAAAGCTTCAGCAAAAGGGTTTCTACATCACGAAAATGCCCTGCATGATGCCCTGGGGCTGGCGGCACGCTTACTTGAATGACCCTGATGGACATGAGATCAGCTTGTACTGGGCGGGGGCAAACCGCATGAAGAAAACCGTAATGAAGACGGCACGAGAAGCCGCCCGGCCTCGAACATCGAAAGCCTGACCAACCCTTGGTGTACCATCATATAGCGGCCGGCATTCGCGCAGCACTGCTCGATAGCCTCCGCGCCTGCCTTGATGTTCAGCTGGATGTTTCGTTTTCTATCCCGGCTGCCGTGCGTCATGCCGATTGGTGAGATCATGGTCCACGTGGGAGATTGAAATGGAAAAATCCAAATTCGGAGTGGCGGTTAAAGGTCTCAAACAAGAAGGCGAACGTCACGACTGTCTAATCACAGACCCTGCCACGACTGAATCGCGATTGTTTGACACGCGCGAACAAGCGGAAAAGTTTATAAAGGATCTCAGGGAAAATACGCCGGAATACCTGCGCGACGCGTTTGCCATGCTCGGCATTCCGTTAAAGTTCGATGTTGTTGAGCTAGTGCTGAGCCGCAAGAAGGCCGCGACTCAGAGTCTAGAAAATGAATTCAGAAAGTGAATTGCGGCGAGCTTAGGGCAGAGTGAACGCGATGATCGAGTCATTCTGCCGCTCTTCCGTAACACTGCGATGGCCTCCCGCTGCAATCACGACATATTGCTTGCCGCTTTTCCGCGACTGGTAGGTCATCGGAGTCGCGCCGCCGCTGGCGGGAAGTTGAAACTTCCATATTTCGTTGCCGGTCTCCACGTCAAACGCGCGAAATGAAGGATCAATCATCGTTCCAGCGATGAATATCAATCCGCCGGCTGTGACAATCGGACCGCCGAGGCTGGGCGCGCCCACGGGGACGATTGGTATACTGGGCGCGAGAGAACCGAGCGGAATCTGCCAGCGAATCGTGCCTGCCGCCATATCGACGGCCGTCAAAGTTCCCCAGGGCGGCGGCGCGCAAGGCAGACGGTGCGCCGTGGCAAACATCAAAGTGCGAAACAAGCCGTACGGTCCACCGGCTTGCTGCGTGTACTCCGCGTCTTGCGTGTTCGCATCGACCGTGTCCCAGTATTTGTCCGAGGGAATTACGCCCATCCTTGCCGGCACATTGTTGGTGTTGACCACGAGCAAACTGTTTTGCGGGTCGTATGCATAGCCGCTCCAATTCATGCCGCCGACATTTCCGGGGATGGAGAGCGTGCCCTTCAAACTTGGAGGAGTGAACAGGCCGTCATTTCGGAGGCTCTTGAGACGAGCGCGGCACACTTCGCGATCCTCTGGAGTGATGCCCCATGCGTCGTCCGCGGAAAGTTTTTGCGGCGAGACAGCTGGAGGCGCCGAAGGAAAGGGCTGCGTCGGGGATGTGACTTCTCCCGGCACATCCGTCTGCGGGACCGGGCGCTCTTCCACGGGGAACACGGGAGCGCCGGTGTCGCGATTCAAAACGTAGAGGAAACCTGACTTATTGCCCTGAATCACGACGGGGACGGCTTTGCCATCGTGCTGCACGGTCGCCAGCAGCGGCGGTGCGGCCGAGTCGTAATCCCAGAGGTCGTGATGCACCAACTGGAATCCCCAGACGAATTCTCCGGTCTTGCCACGCAACGCCACCACGGAGTTTGCCCATTTGTTGTCGCCGGGACGCAGGCCGCCGTAATAGTCAGGGCTCGCGCTGCCTGTGGGAATGAACACGAGGTCGCGCTCCGGATCCGTCGCCATTACGGACCATGCGTTGCCGGCGCCGGTGCGCCATTTTTTTGCTCCGCCTGGCGTGGAGGATGCGGAATTATTTGCGGCGCTATTCGGCGCATTACTTGTCGGGTCATTCGGCGGAAGCGGGTCCCATTTCCAGCGGAGTGCGCCGGAGCGAGCGTCAAAGGCGCGAACCACGCCGCTTGGCATATCGACGCGCGCGTTATCGTCGATGGACGAGCCGACCACAACGACGTCGTCGATCACTGCAGGAGGCGAAGTCATGTGATATTCCCCCGGAATGTAACGGGGGACGTCGCGGAGACTGATTTGCCCGCGATTGCCGAAGTCCATGCAGGGCTCGCCAGTGGCGCCGTCGAGGGCAATGAGCCGCGCATCGAGAGTGGCCTCGAAAATTCGGCGGCGGCAGGGTTTTGTTTTCGCTCGCGCTGGATCAAGCCACGTTGCAACGCCGCGATTGATCAGGCCGTCGCCGTATTCGCCGGCGATTTCGATCATCGGATCGTAGACCCAACGCTGCTTTCCCGTTTCCGGGTCGAGCGCAAAGACGCGATTGAACGCGGAGGTGAGGTAGAGTGTGCCGTCCACCAGGATCGGCGTGGTTTCGAGGCCGCTGCGCTTCTTGCCGCCGGTGCCGTCGGAAATATCGCCGACGTGAAATGTCCACGCGACTTTTAGTGTCGCGACGTTGTCGCGATTGATCTGCGTCAGCGGCGAATACCGCATGCCGCCGGCGTCGTGACCGTAGAAGGGCCAATCGCCGCCCGATCCGTCCGAATGACTGGGCGACTGCGCCATATTTTCCGGTATGGCCGCGCACACCAAGGCAAGAACGCCTGCAATGAAACATTGAGCTATTTTCGACATGAACCAGAATTTCCTTCCTGATCTAAAAAGCGGCATCATTGTACGCCCGCGCCGCTCGCCCATGACATCGCGAAGCGATTTTTCGATCATGAAGGCGGAAACCTCGATTTTTCGGGTCGATTACTTGGAATCGCTGAATCCACATTGCCCATTACGCCGCAGGATATTAGTCTTCGGAATAACCGAAGGATTAAGATGAAACTCATTTCACGGCCGCCCAATTCGTCTGCAGTGGACGCCCAGGATCTCGTGGCGTCTCAGCGGCTTCGACTGTCGGCGACGGATTTGAGCAATCACCTCGCATGTCGCCACTTGACAACGCTTGAGCTGCGGGTTGCTAAGGGAGAAGCGCCCAAGCCGCAGTGGGCAGCGCCTGATTTGCAGGTGATTCGCGAACTCGGTTTGCGCCACGAAAAGCGCTACCTGACATTCCTCGAAGAAAAGAAGGAGCTGTCCGTCACGAACCTCTCACACTTCGGTAATCAGGATGAAAAGATATTGCTGGCGGAGACATTCCGGCTCATGGCCGAAGGCGCCGATGTGATTGCTCAAGGGGCGTTAGGCGATGAGCAATGGTTCGGGCGGCCGGATGTTCTATTGCGCGTGGCGAAGCCGAGCGGGCTATGGGCGTGGTCGTATGAGGTCCAAGATACGAAGCTGGCGAAGGAAACAAAGGCAACGACGATCCTCCAATTGTCACTGTATTCGGACTTGCTGAAAACAATTCAGGGCAGCCAGCCGGAGCTCATGTGGGTGATTCCGCCCAGAAAGGACTTTCTCGGTGAAAGCTATCGTGTTGCCGAATATGCGGCGTACTACCGGCACGTCCGGAAACAGTTGTCGAGCGTAGTGTCGGAAGGCGCAGCGGGTGCAACTTATCCCGAGCCAGTTCCGCATTGCGATGTGTGTCAGTGGTTTCTTGAATGTGAGACGCGGCGGCGCGGCGATGATCATCTCTCGCTCGTGGCCGGAATTCGAAAGCAACAAAGAAATCAGCTCGAAGAGTGGAACACCGTTACGATGGCAAGTCTTTCGGTGCTCCCGATACCGCTGAAAGAACGGCCGAAGCGCGGTTCGCGAGAGGGCATCGAACGCGTGCGGGAACAGGCGCGCGTGCAAGTGGAGGGTCGCGCGGACAAGAAGCTGAAGTACGAATTGCTCCTGCCAGTCGCGGAAGGAATGGGACTCTGCCGCCTGCCGGAGCCTTCAGCGGACGATATGTTTTTGGATCTCGAAGGCGATCCATTCGTAGGCGAATCGGGATTGCAATATTTGTTCGGCTTCGCATTTCAGAATGCGAATGGCGAACTGCGTTACAAGAAGAAGTGGGCATTGGACCGCGAGGAAGAGAAGAACGGCTTCGAGTGGGTAGTGGACGAAATCGTGCGACGCAGGAAGGCAAATCTTCAGACCCACGTGTATCACTTCGGTGCTTATGAGCCCAGTGTACTCAAGCGCTTGATGGGAATTTATGCGACGCGCCAAGACGAGATCGACGACATGCTTTGGGAGGGAACATTTGTAGACTTGCATCAGATCTTGAAGCAAAGCGCGAGGGCGAGCGTCGAAGAATATTCGCTAAAGAAAATTGAAGGGTTATATGGTTTTGAGCGGACGACGCCGCTCGATTTAGCGGGCTTGGCGATGCGTTTTGTGCAGCACCAACT
>Ga0302225_10001040_pt1 | contig 18473 bp, 19 predicted proteins | sample II_Palsa_E3_2_FD_193515 | JGI IMG/M metagenome (GOLD analysis project Ga0302225, IMG submission 193515) | Peat permafrost microbial communities from Stordalen Mire near Abisko, Sweden - II_Palsa_E3_2 | ecosystem: Environmental > Terrestrial > Soil > Palsa > Peat permafrost | place: Sweden...
GGGGGGGGTTACATCTTCGGCATTCTGCGCATCATGCTGGCCATAGCCGCAGGATTGCTCATTTGCTTCATTACCTTACGCATATCGTCAAACTGCTTTATCAGGCGGTTAACCTCAGTCATGTCCGTGCCTGATCCTTTAGCTATCCTGTTGCGCCTGCTTTGGTTGATACTGTCGGGGTTTTCCTTTTCAAACGGCGTCATGGATTGGATGATCGCTTCTATCGCTTTAAAGGCATCGTCGCTCACTTCCACATCCTTCATCATTTTGCCAACACCCGGAATCATGCCCATCAGGTCCTTCATGTTACCCATTTTTTTGATCTGCTGTATCTGGCTGTAAAAATCGTTAAAGTCGAATTTATTTTTGCGGATCTTCTTCTGTAGTTCGGCAGCTTCCTTCTCATCAAACTGCTGCTGCGCGCGTTCTACTAAGGATACCACATCACCCATGCCCAAAATACGGGAAGCCATACGATCAGGGTGGAAAACATCCAGCGCTTCCATCTTCTCGCCGGTACCGATAAATTTAATGGGTTTGTTAACCACCGATTTGATGGATAAGGCCGCGCCGCCACGGGTATCGCCATCCAGCTTAGTTAAAACAACGCCGGTAAAGTCAAGCCGGTCATTGAATACCTTGGCCGTATTCACAGCGTCCTGCCCGGTCATTGAATCCACCACAAACAATATCTCGTGCGGTTTTACAGCATCCTTCACCTGCTCAATCTCGCGCATCATTGCCTCGTCAATCGCTAAACGACCGGCCGTATCAATTATCACCACGTTATTGCCGTTCTGTTTGGCTAACGCGATACCTTCCCTTGCTATAGCTATCGGGTCTTTAGATTCACGGTTCGAGTAAACCGGGATACCTATCTGCCCGCCCAAAACTTCCAGCTGGTCAATAGCCGCCGGGCGGTAAATATCATCCGCTATAAGTAAAGGCTTTTTATTTTTCTGCGTTTTAAGGTAATGGGCCAGTTTACCGGTAAAGGTGGTTTTACCCGCGCCGTTCAAGCCCGCGATTAATATAATGGTTGGCGTAGCCGGAAAGGTGAGTTCGGCAGTGGTGCCGCCCATCAGCTCAGCCAGCTCATCGTTCATGATCTTGGTGAGCAACTGCCCCGGCGAAACAGCGGTAAGCACATTCTGGCCTAATGCTTTTTGCCTTACATCATCGGTAAAGGCTTTGGCGGTTTTATAGTTAACGTCGGCATCAAGGAGCGCTTTGCGTATCTCCTTCATGGTTTCGGCCACGTTTATTTCAGTAATGGTTCCCTGTCCCTTCAGGACCTTAAACGCCCTGTCGAGTTTATCCGAAAGATTTTCAAACATTATATTAACCTATTTTGAGAATACAAAGGTAAGATTTTGGATCGAAACCCAATTCATCAAATGGTAACACCTGTTTTTAAGTGCTGCTACTTCATTTCCTTTATCAACTCCCACATCTTTACATTAAAATCGGCTTTGCTTATGCCGCTTATCTTTTCCAAAGCAGCAAAATAATTATCATCGCCCTTTTGCCTTGGGCCGCAGCTTAGTAATTGCATAACAGCGGCAAATCCTTTTTCGCGCTCAATTTTTTGTACTATCAGGGCGTTTAATACATAGCCCGCTTTTAATGGTTTTTCGCCGCCTTCAAAATTGGCGGTGCTAAGGTATAGGTTCAGCCAATCGGCATTGGGGTTATCGGCCACATATTTTTTAAAGCGGAGCTGTACTTCTTCCCAGGTATAACCCCAGCTGCCACCGTACAAATAGGCACAGCCTTCGTCAACCGGGCGGTTGATCACAGTTGGGCTCATCACCATACGCAATCTTTCATGCCAAAGGTCATGCGCGTCAAACCGGTGGGTTTCATCATTCCATCCACTCACCATCAGTATCCTGTTGTCTTCGTGGGCTGTAAGGTTATTATATTTTGAGCCATTGTAATCCGCCTTATAATCAATGCCCAATAATTGCTGCACTTCGTTAAAGTTATCAGCATAATAAAAGTCTATAGGGTAATCAGGCGCCTTTAATTTGGCATCATAAAAATTAACCATCCTTCTATAGTCCTTCGCTGCTGCAGCGTTTAAGGTGTCTTTATAATAACAGGTAAGGTTGCCGTATTTCTTTACTTTCCAGGCTATCGTGTTTTGCTTCAATGGCGAATAAAAATAGAACACCTCTCCATCTCTTTTAGCCAGCAGCCTGAAACTTGCCCGCAAAATAGGGTTGCCCATATTTACACCGATGTAAGAGAATTGCACCATGAAATTATTATCATCCACCTTTATAACATTGCTGAGATAACATTTATAAAAATTGTTATCCTTTGCCTGCGCATTTTGCTCCATGCCCTTCATCTCATCCAAAAGATCCGAAGTTTCCAGCAGGTTTGCCTTTAATACAAAAGTGTTTTCCTTGTTCGGTTTTTCTTTTTGGGCCAAAAAGCCGTTTAGCGAGGTAATGAGCTCATTTTTTACAACCGTATCTTTTGGCAAGTTGATATAGCCGGGTACAATAACAGATTGAGCGCTGGCGCAATAGGTAAAGGTTGCCACCATACACAGCAGGGCAAGCCTTATAGGTTGTTTAGGCATTGGCGTAAAAATGATTAGATTTTTGTTTTCTAAATCTACGGAAATTTATAAATAACACCCAGGCCTAATCCTTCTGTTGCCTGTGGCTGCGGCGCGGTGTTTTTATCATACAAAAACGATCCGGTCATGGTAACGGCTATCAGGCGGTTAACCTTGGCGGTTAGGGTGGCATCAATACGGTGGCTCACGTACGCAAGCGATTGCCCGTAAGGCACAAATAAGGCGTAACGGGCATTCAGGTGTACATTGGTCATTATATCCTTATCAATAGTGGCCACCGCCTGGAAAGCAAGCTGGTTTAAAAAAGTATGGTCGGGTGTTACACCATAATTATCGGCCTGGTTATGGTATATGGTGGTATCGAGCACAAAGGTTTGCCTTGCGGTACCGGTACCTAAACGCAGGTCGAAAAATTTAGAGGGCTTATATTCAAAGCCGACAGATTCTGTTAAGTAACCCGGTGCCATAAAGCCTGATATTTTTTGCGGTGCCACACTATCCGGGTAATTGTAACCGTTGGAAAACTGCGATTCGAAGGTTAATGAACCAAAGAACAGCCAGTTTTTAGATAGTTTGGTAGCTATTTTATTATCAAAGAAGATCCGGTCGTTTGTTTTGCGGGTGCCCTGCCCTTTAACGGTTGATGTACCGTACAGCAGGTTAAGTTCGGTAGTATAATCAAGCGGCGATTTATTGTACTCGGCCTTAAAATCAAAATTGCTGTTTATGGCTATGGAATTAACGCCACCGCCGCTCCAGTTATTGGTAAACGCGGCCTGGTTTAGGTTAAGATTAAAAATAACCAGCTTATGCCAGTAACTAACCACATAATCGGGTAGTTTTACAGGCACCAGTTCAGGAACTACCAGTACGGGCCTTATGCGAACAGGTAAAGCATTTTTACGCGGATCTGCACGGTATTTATTGAGCAGGGTAGTATCAATTTTAACGCTGTCTTTTTTAGCGGTATCGGTAGTTTGTGCTATCGCCGATACGGTACATGAAAAAAGGATCCCCAAAAGAAGCCAGGTAGATTTTTTAAACATATCAGGCACAAAGAAAAGCTAAAATCTGCTTATTTAATAAAAATCAGTTAAAAATATACACCGTTAACGTGAAAAAGCCGATCCTATTTTCCTGAACAGTTAATTTATTCGAGCTGTTTGTTATTTAGGTGTTACCAGGGGCTGTAAGGTAAATGCCTTTGGCCTGCGTAAATACCTCCTGTAATTGGACTTAATGTTGGTAATAAATTCATAATCGCTGGCTTCTACGGCAAAATAATACCCCGGCCGGTACTTTTGCATAAAATCAGTAAGCTGTGCATCCTTTAAACCGGTTATCCTGGCAACAAGCGTACGGTTAAAGCGGTAATCAATCACATTTTGATAATAATCCCGCTGAATAATATCCCTTAGCTTCGCCGCGTTGCGCCCGCTGCGGCTAAATGAGTTCCATATAGCATCAATGCTTATCCCTGCACCCTCACCCGGCGCGGTTGATAGAAAATTACGATCGGCAAGCGAGCCATAAATTTTGGTGTAATCGCGCTTGGTGGCTTCCAGCTGCTGGTCGGGTGTCAATACCGTATCGCGGATGCTAACCTCTCTCATTTGTATGGAGGAGCGTTTCATATAAACTGCTGTCGAGGCATAGCTTTGTACCTTAACCGTGTCCGAAAAATAATACTGCCTGGTAAATATCAGCACATCGCCAACGTTTGCCGCTATGTTAAATTCACCCTTCAAATTATTATAGGCCGATTTTCCTGTTGTAGCATTGGTAACATTTACTTCGGCTATGCGCTCCTTGGTTCCTTTATCAAATACAATTCCGTCAACAGGTTTTTCCTGTGCAAAAACAGGAAGCGATACCCCGAAACAGAAAATAAACAGCCAAAATTTCATAGCAACGCTAAAACTAAACGTTCGCCTAAGCTTCATCATACAATTTAACAATAATTAACATGGCTATTTTACCACCACCAGCCTTTGCCCTATTTTTATATTATTATCCGCCATGCCATTAAGGCTCTTCAATTCATCAACGGTAAGTCCAAAACGTTTCGATATATTATATAGTGTATCGCCCTGCTGTACAGTGTACATATTATTAGCCGGCGCGCTTGGGGTAACCGTATCTGCTACTGGTTTTGGCGTATTTAATAAGGTAGCCGGCGGCGTGGCATGGGTAAGGGTATCGGGTGCTGGTTTGCTGCTGGTTTGATCTATCTGCGTTAGCACCTTGTCCTCGCGCTTAATTTTTTGAACCTGGCCTTCGGGCTGGTCATACTGATCGAGGCTGTATTTTTGAATGATGCCGATCAGCAGCTGCGGATATTTAGGATTGGTTGCATAACCGGCCCTTTTTAAGCCGTAGGCCCATCCCTGGTAATCATTCTTATCCAGCTCAAATAAATGGACGTAGTTTTTTCGCTTTAAAAAGTTGGAATGATCGCGGAAGGAATCTTCCGGCTTATCGTAAACCCTGAAGCAATCGTTCTTACCATCATCATCCTTATAATAGCTTTTGCCTTTCCAGTCGTAAGTGCATTTGATACCGAAATGATTGTTGGCCACCCTTGCCAGCTCGGCGTTGCCGCCGCCCGATTCAAACAAACCCTGGGCCAGCGTAATACTGGCGGGTATGCCGTACAAGTTCATTTCCTGTATGGCTATGGCTTTATACCTGTCAATGTATTGCTGCGATGTAATGGGAGTGTAGCCGTCTATCTGGTCGCGGTGGGCATCTTGAATGCTCTCGTTATTCCGGTGAGCCTGGCGATTGCTGATGGTGTTTTTATGTACCGAGCATGAACTGATAAAACCAAGGGCTATAAATAAATAAAGTGTTTTGCGCATTATAACTGAACCTTAAAAAGGGAGGATAATTAGTTCAGCCAAAATAGGATTTATAAATGTATTTATTGCGCGTTTTGTGCTAATTGCTTGGGGTCGATAGGTTTTTCGTCGAGCGTATTTAGCTGGTATTTGTTAATAATGCTCAATACCTGCGATGCCCAAAGGTGGCCGCTGCAATAACCGCTATGCTGTATGCCATGCGCCCAACCGGCATAATCATAGTGAGTTAGCTCATCGGCCAGGTGGCTGAACTGCTTGCGCTCGGTCATGATGCGGGCAAAATCCTGGAACGATTCCATCACCGAGCTGTATTGCTTATATTCCGTATGTACTTTTTTATTGTGCTTATAATAAACTGCGCCGCCGCCGCCTTTTACACCAAACTGGTTGTTTAAATTACGGGCTACCGAACTGTTTCCGTTGCCCGATTCATGCATGGCAACGCCTAAAATGATACTTGCCGGTACACCTGTTTCGTGCATGATTTGTACTGCGGCATCTTTAAATTGCTCGATGTATGATTCTGAAGTGTTTTTTTGAGCTGATGCAGCTAAGGTTGAAATTAACAGTGTTGTAATCAGTAAGACTTTCTTCATAATTTACTTTTTTCTGATGAGCAGTATACCGTCACGTACCGGGAGAATTAGTTTTTCAACCCTGGTATCGGCAGCAATCTGGTCATTTAGTTTGCGAATCCCTTGTGTATCGGCATCATTTTCTTCGCCATACACCTTTCCTTTCCACAAAACATTATCAATTATTATTAATCCTCCGGACCTGACTTTGTCAAATACAATTTGAAAGTAAGTAAAATTATTCTTTTTATCAGCATCAATAAACGCCAGATCAAAAATATTTTCTTCAAAATCAGCTAAAACATCTATAGCTGCGCCAAAATGAAGCTGTATTTTATTTTCAACATTTGTTAGTTTAAAGTGTGAATTAAGCATTTCCTCCATTTCGCGGTTCACCTCAATGGTATCAATAATACCATCTTCGGTCAATCCTTCGGCCAGGCAAATGGTGGCATAGCCGGTAAAGGTTCCTATTTCCAAAATTCGTTTGGGCTGCATCATTTTGCTTAGCATGCTCAGCAAACGCCCCTGGTAATGGCCTGATAGCATGTGCGGTTTCAGCACCTTTAAATAGGTGTCCCTATTGATCTTTTGCAGCCCCTCCGGCTCGGCTTCGCAATGATCATCTAAGTAGGCCTGAAGGTTTCCGGGTAGGATTTCCATGGCGCAAACTTACGGTTTTTTAAATAAATGATGATTTAACGTTCGATTATACCATTTTCCCCGGTTGGAGAAAATGCTGCACTTATATATAAAGTCTTCTGTTTCAAAGGCAATTAGCTATCGTTTTAATAATAGCATTTTTAGTTAAAATCTATTTTTCTCCATAAAGGATTGCAACAATATCACCGCCGAAATAGTATCCACCAATTCCTTATTCTGCCTGTTTTTTTTATTCATGCCGCTTTGCGCTATGGTTGCTGATGCCATTTTTGAGGTAAAGCGTTCATCCAGCATTTCAATGGGTATACCGGGGAAGTTTTTTTTGAGGATGGTAACAAATCCCTTAACATGCACCGCCGATTGCGATGGGGTATTGTCCATTTGTTTGGGTTCGCCCACAATAAAGCGCTCTACCTGCTCGGTTAATAAATATTTCTTCAGGTACTCCACAATATGCTGCGGGTGTATGGTTTCCAAACCTGTGGCAATTATCTGCAAAGGATCGGTAACAGCAATGCCAATGCGCTTGGTACCGTAATCAAAGGCCATTATACGCATGTTGACTTTGAGCCTTTAGGTGTGTGTGATGAGACGAGCTTCATGTTTCAAAGATAAAAGTAATTTTGTTTAACTATTGGCGGCTTGAAACGCACATTTTTGTCAAAACAACCTCTCGCTCTAATCACATATCCTACATCTCAAATCTAATTACTATTTTGCACCAATGCAGTTTAAACAAATAGTAGGCCAAGCCGCCATAAAGCAACGTTTGATGAACACGGTTAACGAGAACCGGGTGAGCCACGCGCAGCTTTTTTTGGGTCCTGAAGGTTCGGGAAGCCTGGCCTTAGCTGTTGCCTATGCCCAATATTTATCCTGTGAGGACAGGCAGCCAGACGATAGCTGCGGCATTTGTTCCTCATGCCGCAAGTATCAGAAACTGATGCACCCCGATCTGCATTTTTCCTACCCCTTCTTCGCCAAACATAAGGATGATACCGCGCTAACTTTTATTGAGCAATGGCGCGAGGCATTTTTAGCTTACCCCTATATCAGCCTCGATATATGGCGCGATTACCTGGATGCCGAAAACAAGCAGGCCAACATCAATATTGCCGAGTGCCACCAGATCATTAAAAAACTAAGCCTTAAACCCTTTGAATCGGCCTATAAGATTTTGATACTTTGGCTGCCCGAATACCTGGACAAAGAAGGGAACGCGCTGCTCAAAATAATTGAAGAACCGCAGCCTAATACGCTGTTTTTATTGGTGGCACAAAACCAGGACCAGATATTAAACACCATCCTTTCGCGCACGCAGCTGATAAAAATACCGTGTTTAAGTTTTGCGGATGTAAAGGATCACCTGGTTGAAAAATATGATCAAACCGACGACGCGGCTGCCGAAATAGCCTGGCTCAGCAACGGGAATTTAACCGAAGCCCTGGTGATGATACAGCAGGAAAACAAAGGCTATCATCACCTGTTCATTAGTTGGCTACGCCTCTGTTTTGGTAATAAAGGCCTGGAAATATTGACATTTGTTGACCAATTAGCAAAAATGGGCCGCGAAAACCAAAAGAATTTTTTACGTTATGGCATCAGCTTTATACGCGAATGCTGCCTGCTTACAGCAGGTGCCGGTAACCTGGTACACCTGCCCGCGCAGGAGATGGAAACGGCCCAAAAAATAACCAACATAATGGATCTTTCGCAGGCGCAGATCATCAGCACCGAGCTGGAAAAAGCACATTATCACGTAGAAAGAAATGCTAACCCTAAAATTTTATTTTTAGATGTATCTTTACAGATTATTAAGACACTAAAGTTTAAAACGATCCCGCAGGGGACACAATATATACCGAATTAATTATGGGATGTGGAAGTTGCTCAACAGGGGGCGGATGCTCACCTGCTGGCTGCAAAAGTAATGGCTCATGCCTTACGAATGGTTGCAGCAAATTAGATGTTTACGATTGGCTGTCGCACATGGATATGCCAACAAATTATAAACCGTTTCCGGTTATCGAAGTAAAGTTTAAAGGTTCGCGTAAGGAGTTTTACCTGAATAATGACAATATTTACCTTGAAGCAGGCGAACTGGTAGTGGTTGAAGCCACCACCGGCGGCTATGATGTGGGCCACGTATCCGTAACCGGCGAGCTGGTGAGGATGCAGATGGTTAAACGCCGCGTAAAAGAGGAAGATGTAACCAAAAAGATATACCGCAAGGCTACTGTTGCCGATGTGGACAAATGGAAAGCCGCTAAAGACCTGGAATGGGAAACCATGCACCGCTCGCGCAAACTGGCGCTGGAACTTAACCTAAGCATGAAGTTAAGCGATGTGGATTACCAGGGCGATAAATCAAAAGCAACGTTTTATTATACCGCCGAGGGCCGCGTTGATTTTCGCGAGCTGATCAAAAAGATGGCGGAACAATTCCGTATCCGTATTGAAATGCGCCAGATAGGTATGCGCCAGGAAGCCAGCCGTTTGGGTGGCATTGGCTCATGCGGCCGCGAATTATGCTGCTCTACCTGGCTTACCGATTTTAAAACCGTATCTACTTCGGCAGCGCGTTATCAAAATTTATCACTCAATACCTTAAAGCTGGCCGGGCAATGCGGCAAGTTAAAGTGCTGCTTAAATTACGAGCTGGATACGTATATGGATGCGCTCAAACATATTCCCGATAATGTTAACGTTTTAAGAACCGAAAGAGGCGATGCCCGTTTACAAAAAACGGATATATTTAAAAAGCTAATGTGGTTCAGCTATCCGCGCGAGGAATCATGGATCCCGATGCCGATAAGTAAGGTGAAGGAAATTCAGCAGCAAAACCGTGAAGGCATTATCCCCGCCGATTTGGGCGAAATGGTTGAATTGGAAACCAAACTGGCTTTAAAAGTGCTTGATTATGAGAACGTAGTTGGCCAGGATAGCTTAACCAGGCTTGATGAACGCAGGAACAGCAATAATAAAAAGAAGAATAAGAACCGCGGTAAAGGCCCCAATCCAAACGCGCAGCCGGCAGGCCCGCAACGGCCGGCAGCTGTTGCGCAGGTAAAAAATGTGCAGCCAAGGCCCGAAGGAAACCGCCCGGATGGAAACCGCCCGGATGGCGCTAAACCTGCAGGCAGTGGTAATGCCAACAGGCGCAACAAGCACCGCAGGCCAAATCAAAATAACCAGAACCGGCCCGATAATAACCGCCCAGCAGAATAAGCCCAATGATACGCGCTTTTAAAATATTATACCTTTTACCGCTTTTTTTGGTGGCGATATCATTTAATAGCTGTACCGATCCGAACGCGGTTATTGATAAAAATACCGAGATCACAGATCACAACTGGTCGTACGTTAACCAGGTTAAGTATGATGTAAATATTGAGGATAGCAGCATCCCTTATAATCTGTACTTCAATTTACGGGTAACCGCCGATTACCGGTATTCCAATATTTTCATCATGTTGCATCAAAACGGGCCCGATAATAAACCATCCGCAACCCGGATGGAATTTAAACTGGCCAACCCCGATGGTGAATGGCTGGGCACAGGGTCTGGTAATTTATATAGTTACCAAATGATGTTCCTATCGGGCTATAAGTTCCCGGCAAAAGGAGTTTATCATTTTACTATAGAGCAGGATATGCGCGATAATCCCTTGCACGAAGTGAGTGATGTGGGATTGAGGGTGGAAAAGGCTGTTGGTAATCCCTAAAGAATTGCTATAATTTTCACATCTCTTATTTTTCTTTCTTAAAATTTCCTACCTTCGTTTTGCTAATATTTTTTGCAAATGGATGTTTACGTTTTAATCGCGGCGGTTGTAATTTTATTGATCGCTGTATTACTTTTTATTAAAAAACCTAAATCTGTCGATGGAGTTTCCGTTGATGAATTAGACCGCTGGAAGAGTGAAAATTCGGCATTAAGCATATCGTTTGCCAAAGCTGAAGAACGTGCCCGTGGCTTAGTTGCCGAGCGCGATAAGGCTGATAAACAACTACAGGATGAACGTGTACGCCATGAGGCAACTGTGAGCGTTTTGAACCAGGACCTGCTTATCGAAAAAAACAGGATGGCCAAGGCCGAAGAACAATTCAAGGCACAACGCGAACGCCTGGCTGATCAGGAAAAAAGCATTAACGAGATACAGCAAAAATTTCAGCTGGAGTTTCAAAACGTGGCCAATAAACTGCTCGATGAAAAATCACAAAAGTTTGTAGAAACTAACCGTGCTAACCTGGATGTGCTGCTCAATCCGCTAAAGGAAAACATCAAGGCTTTCGAGGAAAAGGTAGACAAGGTTTATAACATGGAAGCCGCCGAACGCAATACCCTTAAAGGTGTGATAACGCAGTTAATGGATCTGAATAAACTGATCAGCAACGAGGCGCAAAATTTAACCAAAGCCCTTAAAGGCGATAATAAAAAGCAGGGTAACTGGGGTGAGGTAATATTGGAACGGGTTTTGGAACGCTCGGGCCTGGTGAAAGACCAGGAATACCGTATGCAGGCCAGCCTTACCAGTTCCGATGGCAGCCGTTTTCAACCCGATGTTATTATCGATCTGCCCGATGAAAAACATTTGGTTATTGATTCAAAAGTTTCGCTGATAGCTTATGAACGCCTGGTAAACTGTGAAACCGAAGACGAGCGCAAACTATATTCAAAAGCACATGTGGAATCCATCCGCAGCCATGTGATGGGCCTGTCAGCCAAAAATTACCATGATTTGTACCAGATCAACTCGCCGGATTTTGTACTGCTTTTTATCCCGATAGAATCATCCTTTAGTTTCGCCGTACAAATTGATGCCGAACTCTTCAGCGATGCCTGGGATAAAAGGGTGGTTATTGTAAGCCCATCAACACTATTGGCCACACTGCGCACCATCGCCAGTATATGGAAACAGGAGCGCCAAAACCGGAATGTATTGGAAATTGCCCGCCTCAGCGGTGCCATGTATGATAAGTTTGTAGGCTTTGTTACCGATATGGAAAGCATCGGCAAAAACATTAAGCAAAGCCAGGGTGCTTATGATAACGCCATTAGCAAGTTAACGGAAGGCAACGGTAATTTAACCAAAACCGCTGAAAAGATTAAGAGTTTAGGAGCAAAAGCTAATAAGCAGATAGAACAGAAATATTTGAACGAGGAATAACAAGATTTAGCTATCATCCTTAGTTGATCACATAGCTGCTATCATTCGATATTTTGGCCGTGGCCGTAGCATTAATTTTGTCAGAGTTAATATTTATCAACAAACTAATGCTGCTATTCATACTCACGGGGAAACTGTTTTTTATATCGTAAACCATTGTACCTGCACCGCCGCCATTTACACTTAATTTTATATTACCTAAATTTAACTGCATATTCATCGACTGCGTCAAATCAAAATTGGCTTTATTACCCGAAACATTTGTCAGTTTATAAGTTATCGAAATATTAATTGCCATGGATTTTCCTCCTAGTGGTACATTGAAGGGTACATTTTGTGTAAATGATTCTCCTACTTTTAAAGGATGATCCGGGAAATTGATCATACCCATAAAACTATTCATCATCTTTTTTATAGGTACCGCGGTAGAATCAGTTAATTTTTGACCGGCTAATGAATCAACATTTAGCTTTCCATCCGCGCTCACAGAGCCATAAATTTTAATAATATTTGTTTTACTGGGGATAGGGATTGGTTTTCCATTAATTGTACCTTTAATAGCAGGTGCATTCATGTTCATAATTAATGGAAATGTATTATCTGCTTTAACTGTGCCTGTATTACTTACACCGCTGCTATTATATTGAAAATTAGCTTCTATTGGCTGTGTAATACCCTGGGATGCTAATTTTGCAGCCATGTCTTTATTATTGCTCAAATCCGTACGAATATCAAATGACATATTACTGCTTAACTGGTAAGTATGGTTAGGCAAGTACTTTATTTTAAACGCCAGTTCATCTTGCGCCTTAACCAAATTAAATGCGCTGATAAATAAAATGATAAAAATGTATTTTTTCATAGCTAAATGTTTACTGCTAATTTAATAATTTTATTTAAAGGCATTCCATCCCTGCGCCTTTAAAGGATGCACCACACCAGCCTTTGTTATTAAATTACAACCCGCTGCAGGCTCTGTTATATAACCAATGATGGTAATATCCATTTTAAACTTAATCTTGTCGTAGTCGGCTTGTTTAACGGTAAATAGCAGCTCGTAATCTTCGCCACCACTTAGGGCGCAAATGGTAGGGTCAAGGTTAAATTCGCGGGCGGTTTCAAAGGTCATTGGGTCCAGCGGAATTTTTTCCTCGTATAAATTACAACCCTTATTGCTTTGTTTGCATATATGCAATATCTCCGATGCCAACCCGTCCGATACATCTATCATGGCGGTTGGTTTTACCTCTATTTCTTTCAACAGATCAATAATATCCTTACGTGCCTCTGGTTTTAATTGTCGCTCAACTATATAATCCTTGCCTTCCAGGTCAGGCTGAATATTTGGATTTTCTAAATAGATCAATTTCTCGCGTTCCAGCAATTGCAAACCGGTATAAGCGCCACCCAAATCACCCGATACACAAAGCAGGTCGCCTTCTTCGGCTCCATTGCGGTATACAATATCCTTTTCATCGGCATAACCAATAGAAGTTACACTAATAACCAACCCTTGTTTTGATGAGGTAGTATCGCCGCCTATCAGGTCAACATTGTATTTTTCACAAGCCAGGTAAATACCTTCATACAATTCTTCAATAGCCTCCAGCGGGAATTTGCTCGACATGCCTATGGATACGGTAACCTGTGCCGCCATCCCATTCATGGCGTAAATATCACTTAGGTTTACCTGTATGGCTTTATAACCCAAATGCTTTAAAGGAGTATAAGCCAAGTCGAAATGTATCCCTTCCAGCAGCATATCCGTTGAAATCAATACTTTTTTTCCTTCGGCATCCAATACTGCAGCATCATCACCAACACCTTTTATAGTGCTTTTTTGAGCAATTTTTATATTTTTTGTAAGATGATCTATTAAACCAAACTCACCTAACTGCTCTAAATTCGTCTTCTCTTGATTTTCAAACATAAGTATATTTCTACACGTCATTGCGAGGTACGAAGCAATCTCTACATAGGCATATCGAACATGTAAGTTTTATACTTTTATATTCGCTATATATAGTTTAGAGATTGCTTCGTACCTCGCAATGACGTTTTTTTATTTTTATAACCCCAACCTTGCCGATATCTCCAGCATTCTTTCAATTGGTTTTACCGCTCTTTCAATAATATGCTGCGGTACTTCTGTCTCGGGCAATTCATTTTTAAGGCACAGATATAATTTTTCCAACGTGTTCCTTTTCATGTGCGGGCAATCGTTGCAGGCACAGTTATTATTTGGCGGCGCGGGTATGAATACCTTGTCCGGGTTATCCTTTTGCATCTGGTGTAAAATACCGGCTTCGGTAGCTACAATAAATTCCTTAGCGGGGTTATTGGTAGCATATTTTAATATCCCGGTGGTTGATCCTATATAATCAGCCATTTGCAAAATAACATCCTCACATTCGGGGTGGGCCAGTAATTTAGCACCCGGGTATCTTTCCTTTAATTTAGTTATTTTCTCCCTCGAAAATATTTCATGCACCATACAGGCGCCGTTCCACAAAACCAGGTCCCGGCCGGTTTTTTTAGCCACATAAGCTCCCAAATTTTTATCCGGGCCGAATATTATTTTCTGGTCTGCCGGCAGGCTCTCCACAATTTGCACCGCATTGCTCGATGTGCAAACTATATCGCTCATTGCCTTTAGTTCAGCAGTACAGTTTACATAAGTTATCACCAGGTGATCGGGATAATTTTCCTTAAACTTTTTAAACAAATGCGGCGGGCAACTGTCGGCTAATGAGCATCCGGCCTTTATGTCGGGTAGTAGGACTTTTTTGTTTGGTGATAATATTTTTGCTGTTTCGGCCATAAAATGCACACCGGCAAAAACAATAATATCGGCATCTGTTTTCGCGGCTTGTTGCGATAGACCCAGGCTGTCGCCAATATAATCGGCAATATCCTGTATATCTCCATCCTGGTAATAATGTGCCAGTATAACAGCATTTTTTTCCTTTTTAAGTTTTTCTATTTCATCAAAAAGATCGAGCGTCGGATCGATGTATTCATCCGCAAAACCTTTCAGATTTATTTCTTCGAAGATATCCATTCCACAAATCAAGTAATAATAATTAGTTTTATATATATAAAGAAAGCTATTGTTATTAAGGTGTTAGTTATGTTAAAAGATTGATTTCCATTTTGATTGAAATACAGTTTGTAATTATTTATTAACACAAAAAGCATGTTATTTGATTTATATATTATTGATTTATAGAGGTATGAATAAACCATTAATTATTTATCAAACACTTTTGTTAATATTTTATTGAGCTAATAAATGTTAACTATAGTGTTAAAGTATCTCAAAAGTCGCTCATAAATAGTTCTCATCTGTCATCAAAAGCTCACTTATTAACAGTTGCGTTATTTATTAAGTATTTACTTACACAAAATTAACATCTTTAACCCCTAATACTAACACAAGTACTATTTTTACACATATTATATATAAAGCATGACCAGAAATGTTGATTTCTTAGTGGTAGGATCGGGTATAGCGGGATTAAGTTTTGCACTAAAGGCCGCAAAGCATGGTAAGGTTCTGATAGTTACAAAGTCTAACGAAGATGAATCTAACACTAAGTATGCCCAGGGTGGTGTCGCGGTAGTTGTTGATAAAAAAGAGGATTCTTTTGAAAAGCATATAAATGATACCCTCATATCAGGTGATGGCCTTTGCGACAGGGAAGTAGTAGAGATTGTTGTTAACGAGGGGCCGGAACGCATAAAGGAGATAATAGACTACGGAACCAACTTTGATAAAACAAATGAAGGTTTTTATGACCTTGCAAAGGAAGGCGGACACTCTGAATTCAGGGTATTACATTATAAGGATATTACCGGTTTTGAGATTGAAAGATCATTGCTGGAAGAAATCCATAAGAACCCAAATATTGAAATACTGACCCATTATTTCGCCGTCGATCTGATAACCCAGCACCATTTGGGCGATTATGTAAATAAATCGAGCGGGGATATTACCTGCTTTGGAATTTATGCTTTAGATACACATACTAACACGGTTGATAAAATTTTGTCGAAAGTTACGGTAATGGCATCTGGTGGCGCGGGGCATATCTATTCTATTACCACTAATCCAACTATTGCTACCGGCGACGGTATAGCGATGGTATATCGTGCTAAAGGGAAAGTAAGGAACATGGAGTTTATCCAGTTCCATCCAACAGCGTTATATAATCCGGGAGAATATCCATCATTTTTAATATCCGAAGCCGTACGAGGTTTTGGTGGCGTATTAAAACGTACAAATGGCGAGGAATTTATGCAGGAGTACGATGAACGCAGGTCATTAGCTCCCCGCGATATTACTGCCAGGGCCATTGATGCCGAGATCAAAAAATCGGGTGAGGATTTTGTTTATTTAGATGTAAGGCATCGAAGCAAAAAGGATATTCTGGCTCACTTTCCAAATATCTATGCCAAGTGTTTAGAGATAGGTATTGATATGACCAAAGATATGATCCCGGTGGCGCCAGCCTGCCATTACATGTGTGGTGGGGTAATGGTAGATCATGAAGGCAGATCATCCATACTGCGCTTGTATGCCTGTGGCGAATGCTCATCAACAGGCTTGCATGGCGCTAATCGTTTGGCATCAAATTCCTTGCTGGAAGCCCTGGTTTTCGCCCATCGCATTTATGAAGATGCGATAACGCAATTTGAAAATAATGTCATCCCGCAGGAAATACCCGATTGGGACGAAAAAGGGGTACAACTCTCCAACGAAGATATCTTAGTTACCCACAACGTACGCGAAATGCAAAAGCTGATGAACGATTATGTAGGTATCGTGCGCTCGGATTTCAGGCTGGAAAGAGCCATGCGCCGCTTAGGTTTGTTATACGAAGAAACCGAGGCCTTCTATAAAAAAACCAAGTTATCGGTTAAGCTTTGCGAACTGCGTAATCTGATACAGGTATCGTACCTGGTTGTAAAATCAGCAATGTTACGTAAAGAGAGCAGGGGCTTGCATTATACTACTGATTACCCGGTGCATGAGGCTGAAGTGCATGATACGGTGTTTTAAATTATATTTAATAACATGAGCAAGAAATCCAAAATAACCGATATCGTGTTTTTAGCATTTTTCGGGTATATGATTCTTGTATGTATTTATGACTTTTTATATACCGGTTACTTACTATCAATAAATACTTATTTAGCAATATTGTGTTGGTTGTTAGTTGTTTTATTAAAAACAAAAAAAGCAAGTAGCAGTCAATATTTGGTTTTGATGTTATTAATAGCTTCTATATTTAATATCATTTCATTTTCAGCGGAGATTATTTCAATAGGGACTAATATTTATCATAGATCCCTTGTAGGATTAAACTTTTATTATCCCGGAATAAATCCTTTCATGGTATTTGTATTGATTATATATTCCTGTATAAATAGAAAAGGGGTTTATGATGCTTACCATTTAGTATTCAGTCCTTCTGATAAAGAAGCGGCTATTACTTATAAAAAGAAAGTTGATTTTTACTATCAAAAATTCGCTGAATATGATTCAGAGCAGCTTCAAAAATTAGCAGAGGATATAGAGGAATATCCTTTTGAGGCCAAAGCAGCTATTAAAAAAGTAACTGGTGAAAAGGCATTAATCTAAAAGAGCGGAAAACGAGGTTCGAACTCGCGACCTTCAGTTTGGGAAACTGATGCTCTACCAGCTGAGCTATTTCCGCTTATAATCACCAGGCGAATATAAAGAGAAATTGATATATTGGATTAATTAGTTTTGATTTCTCTGCAACCTGGGTACTACCATATAATAATCAGCTATGGGATTGTCACTATGATGCACAGATCGGATGTTGATATATTTCCCTTTGGTGTCCTTATCCTTTTTTACTTTTACCGAAGCAACAGCGCTTACCTGGAAGCGTGCGTTCTCCCTGTGGAAGATCATTACACTATCGATATAAGCTGGTAAATTATAATACTTTGATGCAACATGGTATTTCGCCAGCAGTTCATTCAAGGTAAGTAATTGTATGGTTGGTTTATAGTAATAAACCCATACCGAATCTTGCTTGGCGGCATATAGTCCCCTGGTATCCATCCTGCTGGAATCAAGATACCCGAAATCCAGCACATAATCATATACTTTAAAAGCGGGCTGTTTGCCTATTTTTACAAATGAGAAATGATGGTTGGTATAAGTTGTGGTATCTTTAATTAAAACATGCCTGTATTGCCCATAACAAACGGATATTGAGCATAAAAAAACAAAGGTTAATGATAGCTTTATCATAAATGAATGTTATAATTACTTTGATTTAGGTGATACGTAAATATAATAAATAATAAAATGCCATTAATACTGCCTGTAAAAGATAAAAGCCCGGTTTGGGGCGCTGATTGTTATATAGCCGAAAACGCCACCATTGTTGGCGATGTGGTTATGGGCGATAATTGTTCCGTTTGGTTTAACGCGGTTATCCGTGGCGATGTACATTACATCAGGATAGGTAATAATACCAATATCCAGGATGGTGCGGTTATCCATTGCTCCTACCAATATGCGCCGACAAATATCGGTAATAGCGTGTCTATTGGCCATAATGCCTTAGTA
>Ga0302225_10001042_pt1 | contig 18471 bp, 25 predicted proteins | sample II_Palsa_E3_2_FD_193515 | JGI IMG/M metagenome (GOLD analysis project Ga0302225, IMG submission 193515) | Peat permafrost microbial communities from Stordalen Mire near Abisko, Sweden - II_Palsa_E3_2 | ecosystem: Environmental > Terrestrial > Soil > Palsa > Peat permafrost | place: Sweden...
ACGATCAATAAATGGTCAGCCATCTCCGCCTGTACCTTTTGTTTATTTACTCCAATGCTCCGTAAATAAACAATGATTTGCTCATATTCGGAATCCAGCACCTCCCTTTTCATGCGATGGTAATTTTAAAGTCCATTACATCATTCAGGGATTTTACGAAAGAAGATAATTCAGCTATTTTTTCTGCCGCTATCGTAACGCCGTTCTTTGTAAGGCTATAATACACCCGCGGCCGTTTCCCCATCATCACGGATTCGGTATCAAGTACACCGGTTGCCTCTAGCTTATGCAAAGACGAATACAAGGCACCTTCGCTTATAAGTATTTTTTCGCTGGTAAGTTCCTTGACCTTTTGAGTTATCTCGTAACCATACATCCGTGTATGATCAGTTAATAACTTTAAGATAAGCACTTCAATAGTCCCTTTTAGCAGTTCTTTTGAGTACATAATTTAATAATATGCCATTAAGACAAATAAAACACCTTATAGTTTAGGTGCATTCCAATAAAATGCATTTTTTTAAAATGATTAAACCTTTACAATTAATCTTTGTTTAAGATACAATGCATCTTATTAAAATGTATTGTAAATTTAACTATTTATGAAAAAGATCACAAAAATTCTAATTTTTTCTGCCATTATAGGCCTAGGTGTTTCAAAAGCAAACGCACAAATTATTGTAAGAGTACACCCTGTCAGGCCAGTTGCCGTAGTTACCGCACGCCCACTAGCACCCGGGCCCCATGCCGTATGGGTTGATGAAGACTGGACACCGCAGGGAGGGACCTATGCATGGCACGGCGGTTATTGGGCAGTCCCACCACATCCGGGAGCGGTATTTATACGTGGGCACTGGAGAGAAACCCGTCGTGGTTCAATATGGATACCTAGCCATTGGAGATAGTGTTTTAAACCTGTCGCGTGAAATTTAAAAGTTTATAAATCAGTTAATCGAAGAAATGATGAAGAGGATGGTAATGCTATGTGCGCTTATTTCCGTTATGAATATGGCATGCGCACGTCAGCTGCAGCAAAGAACACCCCAACAGCGGGCAGCCCGTAAAACGACTATTCTAACAAAAAAATTACGACTAACTGCCAATCAGGTGGTTAAAGTAAAAAGCATTATGCTTGCCCAGGCGGTCAGAATTGATAGTTTAAGGAGCCACCGACTGGCGGGTAAACGCAATCATTTGGTGCATAAACGTATATTGGAACAAACGGACAAGGGTATGTATGCCGTTTTAAATCCCGACCAACAGAAAGCTTACGTATCATGGAAAACATCAAGAAAAGAGAGACTATCAAATAGGGAAAAGCAGGTTAGCAACCCGTAAAGAATTGAAGTAACAAATAATAATTAATATTAAATTAAATCTATTAAATATGAAATCTATTAAGTATCTGGTCTTGCTTATGGTAATAGCATTCAGTTTCAGTTCATGTGTGGTTAGGCGCGGACCCGGATGGGTACCCGGCCATTACGATGTAGGCCCGGCAGGCGGTAGACATTGGGTACCTGGTCATTATAACCGGTAATCAGAATTAAAAAGTTCACAATTAATAATCAGACAAACAAAAAATGAAGTATTTTAAATTGATGATATTGGTTATAGTAACCATATTCACCTTTGGAAGCGCAAAAGCGCAGGTTGTAGTAAGGGCGCGCGGCCCCTATTTTTATCATGGGCGCCATTGGTACCATCGTGCGCCTTATTATCGTCGTCACGTAAGGTACTATCGTTATTGGTAGCATCCAGGTCCCGCTTAAAAGCGGGACTTTTTTGTTACAACTTGCTATTTCAAATTGTAAAATAGTGATGGCTCGTCATAAACTTACTGATAATCTAATGAAGTATAAGCTAACAATCAACCATGAAATACAAATCCCTTTTAGTCCTGCTCCTGTTTTTTTTTACCGCACTATTTATAGCCGCAAGATTTCCCTCGCCTGTAAAACAAACCCAGAAACTAAGCCAGCCCAATATTATAATTATTATGGCAGATGATCTTGATAGCCGGCAGCTCAGTTGTTATGGCGGTAAAAACATTACTACACCAAATATAGACGGCCTTGCAGCGCAGGGGCTAAAGTTTAACCAGATCTTTGCGTCCGAAGCTATGTGCGTGCCCATAAGAGCTTCGCTCTTTACAGGTTTGTACCCGATGCGGCATGGATCTTTCCAAAACCACAAACCTGTTTATGATGATAAAAACATAAAGAGCGTATGCCAGTATTTGGGTAGCAATGGTTACAAAGTAGGCCTAACCGGAAAAAATCACAGCACTACTCCCCGAACGGTTTTTCCTTTCCAAATTATTAAAGGGTTTGAAACAAACTGCCTTTCTACCACCGATAACTATTACTTGGATAGTGTGAAGCAATTCATTACCAAAAAAGACAAACCATATTGTTTGTTCGTCATGAGCATTAACCCTCATATTCCCTGGTCGGTAGGTAATCCTGCTGAATTTAACCCGGATAAATTAGTGTTACCGCCAAATTGGGTGGACACGAAAGTAGGCCGTAACAAATTTTGTAAATACCTGGCAGAGGTACGGGAACTGGATAATCAGGTGGGCGACATATTAAAAATGTTAAAAAATACCGGTCAGGATCAAAACACCATGGTTGTTTTTTTGGGTGAACAGGGGCCTGAATTTCCGGGCGGAAAATGGACCAGTTGGGATTATGGGCAAAAGAGTTCGATGATTGCGCGTTTATACGGTAAAATAAAACCGGGTACTGAAACAAATGCTATTGTACAATATGAAGATATAACACCTACCTTGATTGATATTGCAGGAGGAAAACCTGTTGCAGGACTTGACGGGCATAGTTTTTTACCGGTGCTTTATGGTAAATCGAACCAGTTCAGGGATTATGGCTATGGAATTCATAACAATATCCCGGAGGGCACGGCTTATTCTATACGCAGTGTACGCGACACTAAGTACAAGCTTATTTTAAATTTAAGTGCGCCGGAAAAATATTATAACCAACCGATCATGAACCCGGCACATAAAAACAGCATTTGGGCTTCATGGGTCAGGCATGCCAATACGGATAACAATCCACATGACCGGTTTATTGTTCAGCGTGAAGTAAACAGGCCGGGTACCGAGCTCTACAATATGCAGGCTGACCCTTATGAACTACAAAACCTGGCAGGAGATACTAAGTATAAAAGTATTATAGCGGCGCTTACTCTTAAATTGAAGGAATGGATGAAACAGCAGGGCGATGCAGGCGCTGTAGTTGATCGCCACTATCCTAACACTGGTAATGATAAAGCCGACTGATTAAATTAATCTGACCATGCTTTTAAAACGAACGCTAAACTTTTACGTCGTATTGCTGATTGTGGCCTAGGGCTGCAAACATAAACCTGTTAATGCTTCAAAAATCCCAATAGTACCTATTTCAGAACGATACATGATTTGCTGTGAATCCAATATGCCGCGGAGGTATTCGGGATTGGAAGTAAAAGTAATCAATACAATAAACTTTCCTGCTAAACTCGCATCCCATCAGGGTATGGTATGGGTTAATGGAGGCACTTTTATGATGGGCGGTGACAACTACCAGGCGGCAGCCGATGAGTTTCCAAAACATAAAGTTATTGTAAAAGGATTTTGGATGGACGCAGCAGAACTGACCAATGCACAGTTTGAAAAATTCGTAAACGCTACAGGCTACATAACTACGGCTGAAAGAAAGCCCGATTGGAATGAGCTCAAAAAACAATTTCCGGCAGGCACTCCGGAACCGCCTGATAGTTTGTTAGTACCGGCTTCTCTTGTTTTTAACCCGCCAAAATACACGGTTGATTTGACCGATTACACACAATGGTGGGTATGGAAAAAAGGAGCCGATTGGCGGCATCCGCATGGGCCAAAAAGCAGTATCGCAGGTAAAGGTAATTATCCGGTAGTTCAGATCTCCTGGTATGATGCGGTAGCTTATTGTAAATGGGCCGGCAAACGCCTTCCGACCGAAGCTGAATGGGAATGGGCTGCACGTGGCGGATTGAAAAACAACATTTATCCCTGGGGAAACGAACCGGTCAATTCGGGAAAACCGAAAGCGAATACATGGCAAGGGCGTTTCCCGGATAAAAATATGATGACCGATAAATATTATTATGCTGCACCTGTCGGCTCTTACGCCGCCAATGGGTTTGGCTTGTACGACATGGCAGGTAATGTATGGGAATGGTGCAATGATTTATATGATAGCAGTTATTATGACAAGGTTAATACATCGTCAGGCATTGTAAACCCACAGGGACCGCTTAAAAGTAGTCAAAATCCCTACATTACTAAGCGGGTACTTCGTGGCGGATCGTTTCTTTGTAATGACAGTTACTGTTCCGGCTTTCGGGTTGCGCGCCGAATGAAAAGCACGGAAGACAGTAGTACTGAGCACGTTGGATTCCGATGTGTGATTGGAGTTGATCAATAATAATTAGATTTGCTTAATAAACTAGGTTGGAATTAAGCAGCACTCCTAAAATACTTAGTTAAATTCAGGAAATAAATCAAAAGTCAGATTGCTTTTCATTAAATTTTTAGCCTGGCCCCTTCTATGCCTGAACTGATCCCTGTATTGAAAAAGATTGTAGTCATAAATCCCGGCATTAATATTCTTGCGACGTCGTTTAGCCGCCGGCCTGGTTAAAAACTAACAATCAATTGGTTGGAGGTTCGCTGAATACTTCAGCTTCCCCGGTATTTGCCAATTACCTGGTGAAATATATGCAGTCAATAAAAGCCGAAGGAATTACCATCGGTGCAATAACCCCCGCAAAATGAACTCGGGGATAGTACAGAAAATCTAAGCATGTACTTCACGCCCGTGGCAGAAGCTAATTTTATAAAAATAATCTCGGTCCGGCCTTTAAAGCCGCCGGTTTCACTATAAAACAAAGTCGCATTAAGTTGTCTTGGCAATCTTTAAAAACATAAAAGTTCAACTAAGTGACAATGATTCATCAACTCAACTTTCAGCAATGGCAAATTTAAGGATCGCAGTGAAAAAACAACAAATTTTTATTGGTCGTATACTGCTAAATAGAGCGATCAATGTCAAACAAACATCAAGGCAATTAGCCATTTCCCGGAACACCGTGAAAAGTTATATCAAATATATGGTTCATTTGTTGATGACTGTTCAGTTAGAAGTGAGCATCTGGGAAAGATGCGGCCGAACTCAGAAAGGCCGACGAAAAATGAAACGTAACTAATTTACCCGTGATAATATTTTATTTTAAACTACGGCAACTTTATAATCGCATCCTACTGCAACGTGAACAACTTCTACTTCCTTCTGCTCAAATCTCACCTCCCATTCTTCCAGCATATTGAAGATAGGGAGAAGTGCCAAACCCTTTTCTGTAAGCGAGTACTGTACTCTTGGGGGTATTTCCTTAAATTTCTGACGGATAAGCAGACCATCGGCTTCCATCTCCCGAAGATGATCTGTAAGGACTTTACGGGAAATGACGTGTATGCGGGCAGCGATCTCACCAAAACGCAGTGCGCGGTGGCTGATCACGAGCACTATAATGGGCTCTTAACTCCCTTGATACCTTCTCCCATTCAATTTATGATTTTCGACAAAACTATTTTAAAGACATCTGTTAATTCTTCATTTTTTTCGAATTTAAAGGCAGTTGAGGATGGTCAATATCAGCGGTAATCCAATGAGAATCAATAATTTCTAATTTAACCTGCGTTCGTTGACAGTTATGATTTTATCAGTTGCGCTTGCAACTCGATCCTTAACCAGGCCATTCTCATCAAATGAATCTAATTCAATACCATAGGTATGATGCCAAATCCTTGTCGAACGATCTTGCCATTCTTCCTCATAATTAACTGATATTTTATTTGATGAGATATTCCATACTTCTTTTGAGATTTTATAATGCAATTCATTGGCAAACCTTTCTTTCAAAACGGATACGATTGTCCTCCTCCCTGCTAAAAACGTATTCCCATCCCGCCAATTAGCCTGAGGAGAATATAACAGCGCAATTTTCTCCGGATCTCTAGAGTTCCAGACACTTTCATCCAATGTGATTTTAGCGATTGCTGATTGCCTCGTTAGCGGAGGAATTATAATATTGCCCTGTGCCTTGACTAAATTTCCAAGACTCAGGACAATGGGAATAATCAATGTCCGGATAAGGCTGAAATTAAATTGATATAGTTTGGAATGGAGGTAGTGCTTATGTTTTGTCTGCATAGTCTTAACTAAAATCACTTTTAAATGAATAAGACGCGTTGCTCGCTTACATTGTTTGGTGAACAGTTGTTAATCTAAATGGCGATAGTTATACTAGTCTGTTAATGAGAAAGTTAATTTAAATTTAATTGGCTAAATCTAACTTAATCTGACTGTAATTTCAGGCAATCGCTAAACCAGATGTGATTTTGCGCAATAGATATGGTTTAGATGGTCAGAAAGATATTCCAGGTCTTTTCGGGCCAGAAAAGGAAGAAAAAAAAGTTAACATTCTCAAATTAAAGAGTCCTATCTCAAATCTATAGGATTTAATAAACAATTACAGTTAGGTCTAATCCCAGTGAGTCATATAAATCGATCATTCTTTCAGTTTTGCCTGGTTCACCATTCCAAAAACAAATGCAGGAATCGGCATATCCTGCCATCAACATATTAAATAAATAAAGTAAATGATCAGATTCCATATTTTTTTTGGGGAACTCAGCTACTTCATATCCAAACTCAGCTGAAAATCTTTGACCAAGCATTGCTGCCCCCTCAGTAACATCGGAGACAATTTCAATATTTTTTGACTTCGTTTTACTGTTCAACAGCTTAAAAACATTTTTCTTAAGTAAGTCGTAATTGGTAAAATCTGAGTCTCCTGAGATTATGAGTTTAAAAGTCATGATTTTATGATATTTAATTTACAGCCTGTATTATTTTTATTTGTGCGTAACATCAGCCTTCCTGATAAGCCCAATGCACGATTACCGTGCCGATCGCAGAACTTGCGCCAAGAGCCTCAATTCTTTTACTTTTTCAGGTTTAATGCTAACCATAGTCAGTTCATATCCTTTTTCAACCAGCATTTTTGTCATCGGCTGACCAATATTTCCTAATGAGCTTGTTAATATAATTTTTCTTCACTGTTTTTATCTTTATGTTTCACAAAATTGGTTTATGTGATGATTATTGATGTAGCCAATCAGCTTTTTATGCAGTTTATTCCTGTGTATTCAGTTATAAATCGTTGGATCTTACAGCAGGTAACTGCCATTTATATTTTACTGCAGCAATGCGTATAGCGCAGATAACCGATAAGGCTATCAGCTCGCTTATTTGCAGTTCAAAAAAAGGTAACAACAAACAATAAAGTATCCCGCCTGCGATGCAGGCAGTTGCATAGATTTCCTTCTTAAATAAAACAGGTATGGTTCCCAAAAGCATATCCCTGAGGATTGCACCGAAACAGGCAGAAATTGTTCCCAGTGCAATACATATCATCGGGTTCAGCCCGATCCGCAATCCTTTTTGGATACCCGATACAGTGTATAGTCCTAACCCGAGTGTATCAAAAATAAATAATGGTATCCTGACACTCTTCAGCAACCCCCGGAATAAGACCGCCACTGTACCGGAAATGCCGATGACGTATACAGCGGTCATATCTGTCATCCAGCTTACCGGTTGTATCCCAATCAATAAGTCAAGTATAGTTCCTCCGCCAAGAGCAGTGATAAAACCGATCATCAGTACACCGAACAAATCCAGCTTTTTCTGAATGGCTGAAAATATCCCGGAAATGGTAAAGGTCGAGGTGCCCAGCAACTCGACCAAATGAGAGACATCTGTATTTGTTATTTTCAAGCTATCGGTGATCTTTAAAGTTTCCAATACAATTTACTTCCAGGTTCAGGAACATATTTTCCTGTTCCGCTTTAAACAATAACCTCGATCTATCATCATTCCACAACAGCCGACCACATTCATCAATTATAAATAACCGCTCTCTTAAATTTTGATAAGAAGACGCGTCGCATTGATAGTAAGTGACCAGTGTTTGCCAGAAATCAATTTGTTTCATGCCAAGCAGATTACAGGTCTTTTTAAACATAGCCACTGTTTTTTCAAGGGTTTCCGCATAGAAAGGATTCAGGTAACATCCGATGATATCTTCATTGATCATAATTTTGATCCTGTCCAACACTTCGGCGCTGACTGGGAAAATTTCCGATGCACGGTCAATGATCTTCAATGATTTATGACCCTGAAGATTCCTGTCACCAGCGGCAAATGCATCAGGCTTGCCTATATCATGCAAAGCAAGAAATAAAATGAAATCCTTTGTATTTGTAAAAAGGGATTGTCTTCCTTTGAACCTGACCAGGAAATTATCGATTACTTTAATTGTGTGAATTTCGAGTGTCTGATTTTCCAGATCTTGTATCGGCTGTTCATAACAGCTGCGCAAAACAGAATCGTACTTAAGTGCATTGATTAATACCCGACCATCAATCATGCCACAGCAATACCAGTTCTTCAGCAATGTTTTCACAAAGCCATTATGACTGGTTTTTACTTCCGGTTGTCTGATTGTATTGTCCATTCGACGAGGATGATGTTATACTATAGATTATTCATTTTTATGTATAAATAAAAGAAACCAAAAGCATTTCTGCCTTTGGTTTCAGTGATATATAAGGTTATTTAATTGAACGTTCGCCGGCTTTGATAGGCTTGTCATTCCTACTTGCATAGCGTTCGATAATAATGCCCTTATCGTCAAACAAGACAACTTCGACGCCATAACTATGGTACCATTGACCGCTTTTCGCATCACGCCATTCAGCTTCAAAACGGATCGCGTTTTTGGCCAATTTAGCTCCCCAAATTTCTTTGGAAATCTTAAAATCAGCTTCTTTGGCAAACTTTGCTTTCAGAAAAGCTATGATCGCCGGTCTGCCTTTGATCATATTGATTCCATCACGCCATTCAGCGTCAGGACTATACAATTCCGCTATTTTTTCAGGATCACGGGTGTTCCAGGCACTTTCATTGATTTTAAGTTTTGCTTCTGCTGATTCCTGTGTAAATGGCGGAACCTGTGCCCTAGCAGTTAAATGTAAGGAAGTTATAAAGGTCACCGCGGCTATTACGAACAGCACCTTTAATGAGATTTTACGGCCTGAATTAAACAAGCCTGTTTTTTGATTCGTTTTCATTTTCTTAAGATTAATAGTAAAAAATTTGAGATTATAATTCGCGTGCAGATGCATCAATTGTTTTATCGCTAATACAGCCGAAGCGTTTCCTGATGACACCCTGCTCATCAAATTCCAGCTGCTCATTTCCGTAGCTGTGGAACCACTGGCCATCTGCGTCCTGCCATTCTTCCTGGAAGCGGATCGCATTACGATTTTCTTTTGCGCCCCACACTTCTTTCCGGATCTTGTAATCTTTCTGTTCGGCAAATTTTTCTGCCAGGTAATTCTGAACAGCTTCACGACCGGTTAAAAAAGTCGTGCGGTCCGACCATTCTACGTCTTCGGTGTATAATAATGCAACTTTTGCCGCGTCGCTGGTGTTCCATTCATTTTCATTTAATTGCAGTTTAGCTGCTGCCGTTTCCGCGCTGAACGGAGGTACTAATTCTTTGTTTTCCATTGTTTTTGATTTTAATTATTAACTAAAGTTTTGTTTAATTTATAAGTTGATACTTTACTGTTATCCGTTTCTTTTGATAAATCAAAGGTCGGGAGAACCTGTTTCCTATGACATGGACGGATCGTGTAAGGGCATGGACAATTGCGATGGCATCAGGATTCCTTAGCGGTTTCTGCCCCTCCGGCAACACTGATCCTAAATTTTTTCGCGAATTCCAGCGCTTCCTTTTCCCGTGATTCCTTGTTTCCGCCATACTGTTCAAAGAAGGCTGCTACCGTTTTCCAGGAGGCTGTATCCGGTGTTCCGCTGTGAAATGGCGGGTCGGGCGCATACTCAATATCAAGTTGTATTTCCTTAGCGGCCTCTACACCCCGTAAAATAGCGGCGACTTTAAGCGCGCCGTCTATACCTGCGGTTATCCCGGCAGTACTGATATAATTGCCGTCGATGACGAACCTGGATTTTACCGGGATAGCACCATAGAATTCCAGCAGTTTCCAAGAGGCCCAATGGGTAGTTGCCTGTTTCCCGCGAAGGATGCCGGCAGCGCCACATAACAGCGCACCGGTACAGATAGAAAAAACAAATTTGCCGGACTCAAACTGTCTGCGGATAAATCCTAAAATTTCCTCATCGTGCATTAAGTCCTGCTGTCCCAGCCCTCCGGATACCACGAGCATATCCAATTCTGGGGCTTCGGCAATGCTCAATTCCGGCGTAATGATCAGGCCTTTCACATCCCGAAAGGGTGCAGTGGACTTAGAGATAATGTGCATAATACTGTCAGGCATTCTGGAGAGCACTTCAAACGGCCCGGTGAAATCAATTTGATCCTGCCTCGGAAAGGTCAGAAACCCGATATTGAGCTGGTTCTTTGTTTCAGTCTTGTTTACCTCAGTTTTTGTTTCCGGATCATTTCCCGGTATGATTTTCTCGTTGTTCATTATACTGTTTCTAGTATTATTTTATTTATATCTGCTTTAGCCCTGTTGCCAATGGTGATTGACGATACAAAGATTGCGTTAACCAATTAGCTGAAACATGGATTCATCGTGTGATCGCATGGACAAAAAATCAGAAACGTAAATCAACCTGATTGCCTTTCAGCTTATATCCGTGGTAATAACACGAAGAAACGTTGCCGGATTGACCTTAAAGGGCTACCAATGGCACGAATAGAAGAAATCCATAAAGGAATGGCATTATATAACTGATATACAGTTATTTATAAGGCTCTATAACGGTAAAAATCCATACCGAAAATTAACCTTAAAGACGGAAAATACGTTGTTTGAGTATCTGGAAACGTATGAATCTGCCGTTTTAAACCTAATTATTTAAGAAATCAGGCCGCTAATTGGATAATAAATACCGCCGACAAGCAAGACGGCTACCGCCCGAAAATTAACTGTACCACCCTGAAAGTGGGCGTCACTTAAATCCAGAAATTCCTGTCCGAGATTTTCCCGGATATTATGTATACTCCGCATCAGCGGACTGTTTACTGAAAGTTCCCATAATATTAATCGCCGGGCTTCATTTTGGGATGCAAAAATAACTGAACTGATTTTGCAATACTTTGGTAATCAGTTGTTCGCTTCCTGCAAAGTGTTTACCGGCAAGCATTTCTTTCATCTTATCGGAAAAGACCATCCAGTAATCGTTTTCGAGAATATAGACTTCGACCAGATAATTTACGCTTCCAAAATACCGGTAGATCAGTTTCCGCTCTACCTGGGCATATTTCGCAATTTTGCTGATCTTCAGGTCTGAAAGCCTTCTTTTTTGACCACTTCGCCAACGGCGCGGATTAATTTTTGTTTTGTTAGTTCTTTATCTTTCACACACTTGCCGCTCTGTTATAATTCCTCAATAGTTTGTTCTTGCAAATGAGCCGGAAAAACAAGCAGCCTGCGGGTTTACAGGACTTCGTTTTTAAATCAAAAATGCCAATTTTTGAAGTTACACCTTACTAAGATCGCAGAGAATGACAAATCTTACACAGATTCTGCCATTTTTAGGGATTAAGATCAGTCTCTTCGGTCTAAATCATTCCATTTTGTCATTAGTAATAAAATCAGCACAACCGAAATTAAAACTTCACACCCTTCACCTAATATGGATTGAGTATCAATTTTAATGGTTTTAACAATAATAAAGCTGAAGGCGGAGGTGAAGATTATATAAGCCCCTCCCAATAGCCCACTCAACGTACCGCCATACTGCGAAAATCGTGTCAGACAATAAGCGAGTGTTCCATTCAAAATAAAACCGGCACAGGAACTAACAAAAATAACATAACCGATCAAAGAGTATAAGTTGTGAACATTAAAAGTTATTAAAATAAAACAACCAGTTAATATCAATTGAATGATGACTGCAATCAGCATTTTCTTTAAAAAACGTTTAGCTATTAAGATATTCGATAACATGCTGCCGGCCAGGAAAGCAATTCCAGAAATCATCGAACATCTGCCGGTCACCGTTGGAGCAAAATGCATTAGTTTTTCGATAAGAAAAGGACTTGACATATTATACACCATTAATACGCCATAGGAAAGGCCTAAAATTAAAAGGCCGGCCGTAAAATCTTTGGTGAGAATCATTTTTTTTGTAGGCTGCTCCTATGATTTTTATTCGAAACGGCGTTTTGGTTTTAATCGTTTCACCACTTAAAATCATCTCCAGTAAAAGAAATAAGCCTCCGAGGCAAGCCAAAAAATAGAAGTTCGCATGCCAGCCAAATTGAGTTCGCAAAAAACCGCCAATGAAAGGAGCTATTATTGGTGCCGCTGACCAGAAAACAGAAAATAAGCTGGTGTAATGCTTTAGTTTTGCACCTGAAAACAAGTCAAAGAAATAAGCTCTTTTACTGACTAAAATTGCTGCAGACGAGACACCCTGCACCGCTCGCATAAAATATATTAGTTGAAGATTTTCAGAGGTCGCAATTACAAGGCTAGCAATAATAAATCCGGCAAGCCCGATCAGATTCGGAATATAGCGACCAAAGCTATCCACAACGCCACCTATAAGTAATTGACCGACACCATAGGCCCCCAAAAAAATTGCGATGGTAAACTGAATAGCTGCAGGACTTGCATTTAACTTAGCGCTCATATCCGGCAACGACGGGATATAGATATCGAGTGCAAAACCGGTGATTGGAATGAGGCAAAAGGCTAAAATCGTGCTGGCTTTGTTATTAGGATTGTTTATAGTTCTCATATATAGCTTCTTAAAAATTGATCTGTCGATAGGTTTATGTTTATCCGGCACTTCAGGGAGATCAATAAATCAAGCAATGAACAGTTACTGGTCTTAAAGTCTGAAGCAACAATATTTCAGCCACCATATCGCGAAATAGCGGGTATGAGAATTAAATCTATGTACTGCTTTTGCTAAGCGTTTTGTAATTAATAACTTATTATTATAAACACTGATAAAAATCCAAAAGCTAATAAAATATCACAGAAGGCAAGGAGTGCATCTGGGTTAAAAAATGACCTAAGTCAAATACTTGACCGGAATGATATAGATGGATAAAACGAAATGCCATATCGCGGTAAAGAACAACTTTATCATGATTACGGGAATTTTAATGTGGAGATTTCAGTCCCGGCTATTATCAGGTATGGGCACTGTGGATTCGCAAAATACAAAAGATTTTTCGGCCTGATATGATAGGAAAGATCTATCTGGCAGAATTGAGCGTCACAATCGTAAAACGTTGTAAATCAGGAGTTAATTATAAGAGTTATTTTAATCAGAAAGTCAATGCCTGGAAATTTGACACATACACGTTCCAGATTTTGCCTTTGGAACTGGTGACCATTACCTTGAAAGGCCGGGAGTGTTTTGGCCGATTCAGCAAATCATCGGCGAAAAAGAATTGATCCCGTTTCCACAATTCAGCACGTGCCAACCTTAATTGAATGAAATCTTTAAAAAGTCATAGACAGCAACGATAATACAAAATACATACGAAAGAAGATACAGAATGTCAGGTTGCTCTTTGTCGGGTATTTGAGATAGTCATTTTAGTGTCTTTGCTGACACTAATTAAAGGAATAATTTTTTGAAATTGGCAGGTATTGACATATGGTGGTCATCCATTAAATAGAGTAGAATTATCTTAACCGGCGGAAGAAAATGACGCTAAATAAATTTAGATATTTAAGTGTATTTTAAGTACTAATATGTTGATAATAAATGATTTAGTAAGTGCGTCAATTAGATTTACAATCAAACCAAAAACACAATCAATAATTATTATCTTTTGTAAAAATCAGGAATTAACCACTTCATATATATATTACATTATCAAAGCTATGGAAATGTCAAACAGTGAAAAGACAGCTGCAATACAAAATAGTCTCGAAACTAATACCGGAGAAACGTTGGGTCTAATCAATCCAAAATTATAAACAATATAATCTAAATATAGCTGATGGTTTGATGCAATTATGAAATTTCACCATCAATTACCGATGGACAGGGTCTATTCAAATGTGATAAGAGCATTTCAGGGTGGTGAATTTGGATTTGTTTACGTTGATTATTATTTATTTGAATCATAAAAAGATGGAGTTTAGTAATTTACCGGGTTTCTACCGGTTTTTTCTCGGAGATTTAGAGATCGTAGTATTGTCAGACGGAACAGCTACAGTATACACAGAAAAAATGATGCTTAACGCGACTTCCGGGGAAGTAAGTTATTATTTAAGAGAAAGTTACGCCGAAGCGGATTATGAGGCGTCAATTAATGCTTTTTTATTTCGGTCAGGTGGTCAGCTTATTCTGATAGACACCGGTGCCGGTGATTTAATGGGACCAACTGCGGGGCATTTAACCGAAAGCTTAAGAGCTGCCGGTTATGAGCCCGGAGATATCGACGTCGTATTGCTTACACACATTCATGGCGATCACTCGGGAGGGCTGATGGATAACGGAGCACTTGCTTTCCCAAATGCTACGCTGTATGTCAACCAAAGAGATTTTGATTACTGGTTGAGTGAGGAACAGATGAACGGAGTACCTCCGGCAAGACAACAAAGTTTTAGAAATGCAAAGGCCAAAGTCGGTCCATGGAAGGAAGCGGGACGTGTCAAAACATTCCTGGAAGATCTCGAACTAATTCCCGGAGTCTTTTCCTGGGCTCAGCCCGGACATACACCGGGACATACCTATTTTACAATAAAAAACGGTAGACATAAAATTGTGTTTTGCGCGGATATTGTCCATGTTGCGGAAATTCAACTTGCCAATCCTGATATTGCTATTACATTGGATGTTGACCCTCAGGCGGCCGTAATAAAACGAAAAGAATTTTTAAAACTTGCGGCGGAAGAAGGTTTTTGGCTTGCTGCCGACCATATCTCGTTTCCGGGCATCGGTCATGTCCGCCCCAGGGGAAATGGATATTTCTGGATACCGAACAAGTTCAGTGTCCGCGCTGAGATTAATATTTAAACCTTCAGGATCTTTTAAGATTCACTATATATAAACAAACGAATCTGGCAGGTTACAAATTATGGCCGGAAGCAGCGGATCTGCTTGTCGATTTTTGAAAACAGGTTCATGGTGATACAACTACAGCACTTAGCTGACAACCACCAGTAACAGTGTTTTGCATAAATGGCCTTTGGCAGCATCTGTATATTATATGTCATTGCTGATAGATTATAAGAGGTGTATTTTTGTCATGTTCTAGAAACGATTATGAAATCATTAATTAACAATTCCGCAAGTAAATTAGTAGTCATCGTCATACCGCCTGATGTTCAGTTGATGCACGCTGCCGGGCCTAATGATATATTTAGTTATGTATCAAAGCTTTTGCGGGAACAATCCGGCAATAAAATGGATGGTTATGAAATTTTGCTGGCCTCTACTTCAAATAATAAGTCTGTCATGTCAAATTCCGGACTGCCACTTGCCTGTAAAGTGAGCACAGCCGAAATTGAAGAAAAAATCGATACGCTTATTATAGCCGGGGCGTCTACGGTAGAAGGTATGATCAATATTTCACCGGACTTTTATAAATGGCTGGTAGCAATATTTCCTTATGTAAGACGGGTTGCCGCGGTGTGTACCGGTGCTTTTGTACTGGCCAAAGCCGGTTTGCTGGATCATAAAACAGCGACTACCCATTATGAATTCAGCACCGCTCTTAAAGAGCGGTATCCGTTAATTAAAGTGGAGACAAACCCATTCTTTGTTAAAGATGGCAAGATTTATACATCAGGTGGCGTCTCATCAGGGATCAATATGTCACTGGCTTTTATAGAAGAAGATTTTGGCCGCGAGATCGCCCTCAAAGTCGCGCGAAAACTGGTACTGGAATTAAAACGCCCTGGGAATCAGGCACAGTTCAGTACATTTTTGCCAGGTATGGAACTCAACAGCGCGTTAGTGAAAACGTTACGTCCCTGGATTATGCAGCATATCGCTGAAGAAATTAAAGTGGAACAGATGGCGCAGCAGGTAAACATGAGCCCCAGGAATTTTGCAAGGGTATTTCTGAATGACACCAAGCTTACACCGGCCAAATTTTTGGAAAAACTAAGAATTGAGATAGCCCGTCAATACCTCGAGGACAGTGAGTTCAGCCTGGAACACATTGCGTCAATATGTGGCATGGGCAGTATGGTATCGATGAGAAGAGTTTTTTTACGGCACCTGGAAATTTCCCCGAGCTACTATCGCAGCAGCTTCAAATCATCCCTTCAAAGCAACCTTGATTTAGAAGAGTGATTAATTTTTGGAAATGGTTTTAACGGCCTTTTGAGGCCGTAGGAGTAGTGTTTCCCAAATTTTAAAGCTGAAATATGATTAATGTATTGCAAATCAAATATTTAGAACACAGTAACAATCAAATACACAATAAAATGAAAAAACAATTCAATTATTTTTTAACGGTGGTCATAGTGGCCATCAGTTTTCTGCTTAACCCTTTTTCAACGGCATCTGCCCAGTCAGTGCGCGTGAAAAATATCGTGCTGGTGCACGGCGCACTGGTTGACGCCTCGACATGGCGCGGCGTTTATAATATCCTGACCGCAAAAGGCTATCATGTTACCCTGGTACAAAACCCATTGACTTCACTGGATGCTGATGTAGACGCGGTGAACAAAGTTCTGGCAAAGGAAGACGGACCGGTAATCCTGGTAGGACATTCCTGGGCCGGGGCTGTCATTACCCAGGCAGGTGTCGATGACAAAGTAGCCGGGCTGGTATATATCGCAGCATTTGCGCCTGATGCGGGTGAATCAGCTTTTAAACAATTTTCATCAGCTCCTGCATCACCGGATAATTGTTTAATGAAACCGGATGCCGATGGTAATATTTACGGAGATAAGGCCAAGTTCCGCGCCGGTTTTGCTGCCGATGTTCCCGCTGATCTGGTAGGCTTTATGTATGCCTCTCAAATTCCGGTGAATGTCAAAGCGCTTGGCGCCACTTTGACTGCCGCTGCCTGGAAAAAGAAACCAAGCTGGGCAATTGTGCCGACTGCGGATAAGAGTATCAACCCGGTTATCGAACGCGCTGCTTATGCAAGAGCGCACAGTAAAGTAACTGAAATAGCAGGTGCCAGCCATTGCGTGTATATCTCACATGCGGCCGAGGTGGCAAAGGTTATTGAAGATGCCGCGAATCATTCCATCAAATAATTTACTTCTATCAAAGCGTGCCGGTAACCCGGCACGTTTTGGTTAAAATACTTCTGCATATGAAAAGTTTCATAACACTGCTTTGTCTTACAGGCATTTCGCTAATCCCGTTATTTGGACGAGCACAGCAAATTAAACATCAGGATAATAATTTATATCAGTACGGAATTACCGAAGCATTTCTCAGCGGTTTGTTTCATGGGAAATTACCCGTAAGTGAATTCAAAAAAAAAGGCAATTTCGGTATCGCCGCTCCGGATATGGTTGACGGCGAAGTCATCATGTATAACGGGAAGGTCTATCAGACTAAATCAACCGGTATCACCACGGAAATGCCGGATACTGCAAAATTGCCGCTGGCTTTTGCCTGCTTCTTTAAACCGGATACCTCTTTTACAATCACCCACGCAAGCTCCGAAGCCGACGCATTTGCACAGATTGACACACACCTTCAACATAAAAATGCGATCTACGCGATAAGAATTACCGGTATAATAAGCCAGCTGAAGACCAGGACATTTTACCCGGTGAGCAGCGAACCCTTTCCGCCGATAGCTTCACTAATCGCCAATCAGAAGATCTTTAACATCTCAGCAGTAAAAGGGACATTATTTGGTTTAAGAGTACCTAACTACTGGACAGGCATCAACATCGCGGGGTATCACTTACACTTTATCGGAGATAATTTTAAAACTGGTGGCCACGTAATTGATTTTACCCCGGAAAATGTGCTTGTTGAGATTGCCGAAATCAAAGAGGTCAATATCCAGGTGCCTCAGGACAGCGCTTTCAGTAATTATAGTTTTAAAACACGAACTCCCTAACCTATAATACCACAGCTATGTCAACATCCAAATATCAGCTAACCGATACTCAAAATGAAGATGTGGTATTCCAGATCAACCAGTTTGATAATCCTGATGAGTTCAGGGAGTTAGCCCAGACCAATTACTTTACGGTTTTGATCCTAAAAAAGGGCTATGGGCTGGCGACACGTGACGATGCAACATATCACTTCAGCGCACCCTGTTTATTATGTTTTTCAATTTATCAGCCTTTCAAAATTATACCGGAAGATGAATTTGAAGGCACCGTTATTCGCTTTCAGCCCGGTTTTTTCT
>Ga0302225_10001043_pt1 | contig 18470 bp, 17 predicted proteins | sample II_Palsa_E3_2_FD_193515 | JGI IMG/M metagenome (GOLD analysis project Ga0302225, IMG submission 193515) | Peat permafrost microbial communities from Stordalen Mire near Abisko, Sweden - II_Palsa_E3_2 | ecosystem: Environmental > Terrestrial > Soil > Palsa > Peat permafrost | place: Sweden...
GCATACACCCGGGCGAGAGCATCTTCGTACTGAGCGTTATTTCTTATTGGTTTTAACATAACTTACTTTTTTTGCATCAATTTTATCGTACTGCTTGTGTGTCCCAAACCATACTATGAAGACTATTTTTAGGCGATATTCAATGTCCACGATTAACCTGAATGTGTTACCATGAATATTAAATACAACTCTTTTGTCCGTCAGTATGGATGCGCTCCTATACTGTTCCTTTAATTCGTTAGGATTGCTCCACTGTGCAGCTTCCACTTCTTCGTACCAGGCTAGCAAAGCCTGCTCCGCTTGCGGAAAAATTTCCCAATGATCCTTTAGCGTTTTCACGGCAATGACCCTCATATACAAAAGTACATAAATGTTACCAAAACGGTAACATTTTGCTTTGACATTTTCTTCACAATTCCGGAAGGAATCAATAACTGAAAAAATTGACCATAATTCATTGATATTTAGGTTTATAGAGTTGAAAGCCGCTGCAAATCCACTAAAAATTGGTTCGAGAATTGTCCTGCCAAGGCGACAATGAGTCTAAAGCTATCTTAAGACGGAAGCCCGTAAAACGCTGATTTTACGGGTTTTTTCTTTTATATCCATATCATTTTGCGGCGAAAGGTATCAAGTGGTTTGTGAGCAAACAGGTGAACAAGAAGGCCGATGTACTTTTATGTTCACCTGACCGCCTAAAACCCTTATCCGACGGGCATCTGACGTCATTTCTGGTTTTGCGATCATGCGAAGAGCGATTGATAACGCAAAAAAACGAATGGTATGAAAAGTAACAACACCTTCGGTGTTCATTTCGTCCTGCGGACTAGCAGGACCGGCGACGACAACAAATTCCCCGTGTATGCCCGGATCGTCGTAAATGGAACCAGAACCGAGTTTTCAATGAAGAATTCCATTTCTAAAGCCGATTGGAATTTTGGCAAAGGAGAGGCCAAACCGAAAAATCCTGAACTTCGGGCCTTCAACAGCCACTTGCAGGAAATGCACGGGAAGCTGCACCGGCATTACAGGGACCTCCTACTCGAAGACGGAACGCTGACGGCCACGGCGGTGAAGGCCGCATTTCTCGGGATCGGGAAGGAACCGGCAATTTCCTATTCCTTGCTCTGGCTCGTCAACCAGCACCATATGCTGATGCAAAAGGTTTTGAAGCCAGGGACGATGAAAAACTATCACGCCACCGAAAGTTACCTCAAACGGTTTTTGGTGGCCCGGTACAAAAAGGAGGATATGCCGCTGAGGGACCTGAACTACGAATTTATCTCCGGGTTTGAATTTTTCGTCCGGAACAATTCCTTGATGGAAAATGATCCTTGCACCACCAACGGTACCATGAAGCATTTGGAGCGATTAAAGAAAATGGTGACCTGGGCGGTAAAGAACGAGTGGATCGGGAAAGACCCATTTTCAAACTTTCGGCTAAAGTTCAAGCATACCGAAAGGGAGTTCCTTTCCGAAATGGAACTGGCCGTGCTGGAAAGCCAGGATTTCGGAAATTTCATGCTGGATCGGGTCAAGGACCTTTTTCTATTTAGTTGCTATACCGGCCTTTCTTACGTCGATCTCATGGAATTGCGGCCTCAGCAGATTTTGACGGGAATTGACAAGATCAAGTGGATAAAGACGACGAGGGCCAAAACCGACACCCCCGTAAATGTTCCCCTCCTCAAGCCTGCCGACGTCCTGCTGGCAAAATTCTCCGGCCATGAGTCCGGCAAGCGTGACACCGTTTTCCCCCGGGTTAGCAACCAGGAGGTTAACCGGAGTTTGAAGATCATCGCCGAAATCTGCGGAATTCAGAAATACCTGGCCTTCCACCTTGCCCGCCACACTTTTGCCACAACGGTCACTTTGATGAACGGGGTCCCAATCGAGACCATCAGCAAAATGTTGGGTCATACCAAGATTAGCACCACTATGCTGTACGCAAGGGTGACCCAAACGAAAATCGGGATGGATATGAATTCGCTTCAGGACCGGTTGGACAATAGCAGAAGTATCGCCGCCCTGAAAGCCGTGAAATAAAAAAAATATGAGCGCCCAAGTCCTTATCTACTAGGACTTGGGTTTTCTCCCCCCGTGAGCTTTTACCAGATGCCATATTATTAAGGAATTACCGCCCCAGATATTTGTGTCGCCAGATTGCAATGGCATTCGTATCAGCGTGTACCTCTTCGGGGTTGTTTGAAAAAAGATTTTCTTTTATTTCCATAGCTCGGTCAAAAGCTTCAATAAGGCCGAACTGGTTCAACTCTTCGGGCCGAAACGTCTCATCGAAGCCGCCACAATTCGACAACGCGCTTATGTCGTAATATTTGTCCAAAAGATCGTATCCTATAAACTCAAAGTTCTCTAACTCAATAAATTTGCACTCCGTTACCGGCTCCTTAATAACCGCCAATAAATTATATTCTTCTTTTCCCATCATCTTTCTCAGCACGTAGTCTAGCGTTGTAAAGAAGCCCGTTTCATACATATTGTCAATCACTATATAATCCCACTCCTTTTCATCATTTCTATCAGGCTCAATTAATCTTTCATTTAACATCCCATCGAGCGAGATTAGTTCACTGAGTTGGGAAAGCCTGCTCCACTCGACATACTTTTCCCAAGCCATTGTATCTGAATCGCTAAACTTATCAAACTTTCCCCTTGCTGTGTACAATACCGTCATCTTTGTTGTTTTTGTCATCAATACCAAAAAAGCATCGATTCGCTGTCATTGACTTTCGATCCGATGCCTAGCGGTCTTTGCAGCAAATCCCTTTGCTCGTCCCATAATCCACCTTAAATGATATTTTTTTCCATAGAGTGTACAGCCATTGTTATAACGACTAGCTCCTCTAAACCACTTGAGACTCACCCAAATATCCTCATCGCCTAGATTGATTTTTATATTGTTTCGATAAACGTCCATCATCAAAAAATAGCATACTTCCTGAGATTTGCCAAAAAAAGGTACGAATACTGACGGTCAGGTGGGCAATGATTCCAGGGAAAAGACGAGGACCAAACTCCAAAGTCACACTTTAACTCATTTTTTGGAAATAAATGTTTCCGTATCCCTTTCGCATACTGATGCGTCGGCATTTCGGGATGGTATATTTGAATAAAATCAGTATGGGAAAGCTATTATACTTACCAGGAGACCAGAAACAGCCATCCGGAAATCAATTGGTGACGCTCGATTGATGTATTCGATCTTTTGCACTCTGCTGGGGATTGCTTTTTCTGAAAGAATTGCGGCTTCGGCTGCCTTCGGCTCAGAAAAACGAAACTTGAGCTAGTTTCGTTGGAAAGAGCACCTACGCCTTTTTCCCCGGAATAGCTTTAACCCCTGACCTGTACAGATCTGCTGTAGGAATAATGGGCAAGATAAGCCCGTCTAATATGGTCCCTAAATGCCGGGTGTAGAGTATCCCGCGAGAAGTAGAATAAGTAATATTTAGTACGCTTGACAGCAACTCTTCGTCCACTTCGATGTCATTGTGGTCAATTTTCACCAATTCCTCTAAATTCTTTACGCTGAATAAAAAGGTGATTCCGTATTTACAGGTAATGATCGATTCCGGCACGCTACTTTTCGCCACTCGAATGTCAAAATCCGCAAGCACTCGAATCTGTTTTGACCGGACGCTGATGCCAGGTGCCAACATATATTGAAAAGCAATCTCATATAAGGCGTGATCGATGGATTTAAGTCCACTATTGTTCTCGAGTGTTGCACTAATCACATTGATGTCCTCCAGTTGGACCAGGTCGATATTGAATTTTCCGGTTGTCATGAGGCCAAACTCCCAATTTTAATGCTATCTTTTTTCTCCCAATGCATCGCGATTTTATCGAACTGTTCCTCCTGAAATACCCGATCTCCCGTGCTCATCAGTTTGCATCCTTTATTTGCCTGCGTCTTCACCGGGATGAATTCCGCGTTCAGATCGCTTGTGCAAACGGCTATGATCGAAGCGCCAAATGCCCATTCCAATCTAGACAACGTTTTCACTGTGAAATTTTGAACGCCGTTAAGTATTTTGCTCACTTCCGCTTCTGATTTCCCTAATTTTGCCGCTAATAACTTTTGCTTACCGTCGAATCGCTCTTCCAACAATTCGTGAATACGATCGAGGATGTCCATAGAATGCCGTACGAAAATCTTCACGTCTTCCGGCGTTTCTGCAATAACCTTATGAAAGTTTTTCAATGCCATATTTCAAATTTTCAGTTCAAATTCGTCGTCCATTTCGATACCATTCGATGTAAATCGAACAAATCCATCTTCCTCAGCCACCAAAAGCGCCCGTACTATCCGTTCCGCGATTCTAAAATGAGGGCCTACATTTGGGCAGTCTTGGTTGCGTTGTGTCGTCTTTATACCGCCATTCAAAAGTAAGACCAGGTCTGCTCTAAGAAAGCCGCAATAAAGCCGAAGGCCAAAATCGCGCGGATTGGCGTCAATGACATTCCGGTCCACTCTACCTGGCAGGGCAAATGCAGGTCCTTCTGGCCGAAAATCGTATGGTCGTGCGCCACGTTGCCCCATTTCGACAATCGTATTATAAATGATCTCCCGCTCTGCGAGGTGATGCTTTTCAACAAGCTCCAATTCATCAAATTTCTCAAACTCCAATAGCGGGTCATTGCCCAATCTGGCTGAGACAAATAGGACCCGACTGGCCGGTATGTCTGGTATCGTATTGAATGTAACAACAAAACTTAACTTTTAAGTTAAGTGCAAATTTAAGGCCTTTTTTGATTAAACAATGGAAATTCATTGGGTTTAACTGTCTATTACGATTTAAATAGATGCTTGTCAACCATTTATGCCAACAAACAAGAAAAAGATTTTGTGTAAAGGCGGCCGAAGTTCCTATAGAATCCCCACCTTTGCGCCATGGAAATTGGCTTAAAAACGATTGTTTCCCGGCTCCGGCCCTGCCGGTGCGCTGTGCTCGTGCATCAGGATTTCCTCGACTGGCAATCCCGCGTGCTGTCCATCATTGCCTGGCAGAGTACCTTTTGGGGTGGCAGCGACACCCTGATCATTCCCACGGACGGGAAGACCATTGATCCGTTTTTCTGGGATACCCTGGACGTCCACAAGCCGGATTATTTCTTTCGGTACATCGGCAGCGAGGAAATGCAGCAGGGCCCGACGGGGCTCGTGATTGATCCGGAACTGGACCGGGAGATCCGGCGGCGGTTAAACCCCTTTTATTTAAGCGACAAAGCTTGTCTTTTTTTTATAAAGGATGGCGACGGCTGTCCGAAAAAGGGCATACCCGTTAAATCCCTGTTGGAGGAATCAGATGAGCTTTTGATCCGTGATTATCAGCTAGGCGTTTTGCCAAGGGAGATCGAACTCATGGTCAGAAACCATATTGGCAGTTCAACGACCGTGGCGCCACCAAAACCATTCAACGCCCACCATTTTGCGAGAAAACCTGGCAATTTCCGCGTTGCCGAATTCAAGTTCGCTATTGGCCACAACTCCTTTATTGACTCGTTTACTCGTGAGACAGGCAATGGCTGGTTCCCTTTTGAGCTAACGAGCCGACATCTGTCCCGGTATTATTTTCCGAAACTCAGTCCCTCCGGGAACGATTTACCCGCTCCACCCAACGTCATCATTATCTATGGCGACAGTTTGCAGGATTTTCTCGCTTTCGCCAATCTGTCTAAAATTTCCGAAAGCATCTTCTGGTTCCCCTCGGTCCTTTTAGACGAACAGTACGCCGACCTACTGTACCAAGTGCTGGAACTTGTATTCATGACCGTCGATAATTTTGACCCGATTGAAAATAGAAAGGTGCAAGTAGTCTCCCGTTCGGTCAATAACAAAGTCATCCAGGCCTCTTTTGAACAGCTGCAAAACTCTGCCAGATTTATAAGCACGCACGGAGACAGAAATTTCTTGATTGGCCAACCCTTTGATATCCACAACCTATTTGTTTACAAGCGTTACGAGCAAGGCAAACATAACCTCGTTGGTCTTCATCAATTCATCGACAACAAAAGCGCCAATCTGCTGGATATCCCGCGGCCTGCTTTTTCCCGGCGACTTTCTGTCACCGACCAGTGGTTAGTAGAATTGGAAATTCTGGGGGAGGGCCAAAATTCTGTAGATCTTGGCTATGTCCTGCCAGAAATGCCTATTTTTAATTTTCACCTGCTAGCCGACCAGCATTATGTCAAAAATGCTCCCTTCATGCGGATCGACGGCAATTCATTCGTTCTACAGCGTCCACAGATCGGCCTGGTCATTGCGGGCACCACCTTGGACGACTACCTGGTGAGTCCCAGGATCTTGCTCCTGTCGAATTTTGAGATTTTTGAGCAACTGTTTTCCGGTCTTACATTGACAATGGCTATCTCAGACAAAGGAAAATATATGAGCGCCTCCGTAGACCTGCTTGGCTCCATTGATGCATTGGCTGAGGAACTGGTAGATCCAGGTACTGTAAAAATGCTCGACGCGTTCATTAACGACGCCAAGCCGGCTGAAAGAGTTAAGCATAAAATCCCAGGGATTCTTGTGAACGACCGTGTCTATTTAAACTTTGACCAATTGACACAGGTATTGGGCGAAGCTGAAGTGGCCTCTAAAAAACTCGACCGATATCTTCAACAAGGAATTTTTACCAAAGGCTTTATTTTTCAATGTGCCACATGCCGCGCCGCCGATTGGTACCGGCTGGAGGAAGTCGGGCAACGGTTCACTTGCCGGCGATGCCAACTTGACCAGGTTTTTACGCAAGCACATTGGAAAGAGGGGCATCAGCCCAGCCTCTTCTACAAGTTGGACGAAATGTTCTACCAGGGCTATAAGCACAATATGAAAGTACCGGTGCTTACGCTTCGATCACTGCGGGCGAAGGCGAGGAAAAGTTTCATTTATTTGCCGGAGGTGATACTCACCAGCCAAGATAATCCCAACATCAAATCTGAGCTGGATATACTTTGCATCCAGGACGGCCAGTTGATCATAGGGGAGTCAAAGAAAGACAATGCTATTGAAATAAAACAACTGAACGCCTACCATGACCTGGTTAACAAACTGAATGCAACTTTCGTGTTTTCGTCGCTTAGTGCCGACCTGAGCGAAGTAATCAAAAAGATCTCCGCCAGAGACTGGTTTAAGGAGCCAATTATATTGCCGCTGGCCGATACATGAGCGCTGGGCCGGTCGAGAGATCGTTAATTGTAGCCCAGACCAGTCTCGATTCCTTTTTGGCTGGCTGGGATTGGTCGAGTTGACCGATCAGGCTTACTTTGGAGTGGCCAAAGATGCGGCGCATCCGTTTCGGGTGACGGCTACAGTATCAGCGAAGGCTACACTGCGTGAAGAGCGACTAATTTGAAGTAGAATGCTATGTTTTATTATCTTTGTATGGTAAACAAGCTGTTCAAAAAATTGCGAACAAAGAGATGAACAGAACGAGCCTTTGAGCGCAACTTAATGGAATATAAAAGGATCGCCGAAGCGCGGTAGAGCGAAGGCAATCCTGTCGTCCCGGCAAATAGAATGTCATTTCAGCAATTGAGGTTTCTATGCGATTTTAAACCGGCTTACTTACTGCAAAACATAAAGGGTTATTTTTGCGTAAAGAGGAAAAGCAATGCCCCAAAAATCCCAATCCATTCCTGTAAACATAATGGCTGACCATTTCGATGTAGGTATTGCCATTGAGAGAATGTATTTTAGCTTTTCGGAAGAAACAACTTTAAACTTAGACGAAGCAAAACAATCACACAGGGAGGACCGCCATTCATTCTTCTTGCTTGAAAGCGGAACAGTTATCGTTGAAATTGATTTTCAAAAATTCGAAATTAGGCCCTCGTCTGTAGTATACATGCACCCCGACCAGGTACACCGTATCCTAAACCTTGAAAATGTGACCGTCAGCGCTTGGGCTATCAATAATGAAAGCCTGAATCCGGAATACCTGAAATTGCTGGAAAGCCTCACACCCGCAAAACCCTTGGTTTTGGAACAGGAAACGTTTTCTACAATTTCCGAAGCGGTATCACTTTGTATTAAATTTTCCAAACGTAAAAACGATAAACTTTATCATTCATTATTAAAAGATAGTTGCAACGCATTGGTCGCACTGGTTGTTTCACAATACTTGGCATCAACTAAATCGACGGACAAGCTTTCGCGATATAAACTTATTGCTAATGCCTTTAAATCAGAACTTGAGGGTAATTTTATCAGCGTTAAGAGCCCAACAGCCTATGCTCAAAAATTAAACATATCCACCCCCTACTTGAATGAATGTGTCAAAAAGGCGACCGGCTACTCGGTTTCATATCACATCAGGCAACGTATTATTTTAGAAGCAAAACGTTTGCTTTATCATTCCGGTAAATCTGTAAAAGAGATCTCTTCTGAATTGGGCTACGATGACTATCCTTATTTTTCAAAGCTTTTTGCTAAAGCTGCCGGAATGACCCCATTGACATTTCGGAACAAAAACCTCGAATAGTACAATACCTGCTTTGTATTGGCATTGATTACCCTGATGATATCGTGTTCCTTTACCCAATGAAATCGTCAACAGAAAAAAGCGTACTCATTTCGGGCGCAAGTTTTGCCGGACTTTCAACGGCTTACTGGATGAACAAATTAGGTTACGACGTGACCGTTGTTGAGATCGCCAAAGGTCTCAAAAAAGGTGGGACACCTGTAAATATCATGGGGAATACCATCGACATCGTTAAACGTATGGGGTTATTAGAGCAAATCCAGTTAAACAAAATAACCATGGAAGCAATGGAATTCAAAAATGCAGATGATTTCACCGTAAGAGTAGACTCCATTCAAAAAGACAGAGTGCAGATCGTGGAAGAGGAATACGAAATCGAGCGGGATGTATTGTTAAATATGATGTTCGAGGCTGCCAAAGATGATGTCGAGTTTATTTTCGGCGATAGCATAGTGTCGATGAAGGAAGAAGGGAACAGCGTCGGCGTGGCTTTCAAAGGCGGTCAAAAGCGCTCGTTTGACCTGGTATTCGGCTGCGATGGGATTCATTCTCCTGTCAGAAAATATTGGTTCGGCGAGGAATCGGAATTTTCACATTTCCTTCAAACTTATTTCTCTATCACAATCGTGAATAAGTTGTTGACCCGGGAATATACGACACAGATGTACAATGAGCCGGGCAAGATGGTCATGCTAAACGCCTACAACAATAAAACCGATATCGTCCTCTGCTTTTTTTCGGAGAACGAAATCCCTTACAATTTTCGAAACGAAGAAGAGCAGCGGAATATAATTTTGAATCAGTTTTCCGGAACAGGCTGGCGAACGCCGGAATTGTTAGAAGAAGTGAAGAACTCGAAAACTTTTTACTTTGACAAGCTGTGCCAAGTGATAATGCCGTCGTGGACAAAAGGCAGGGTAGCGCTGGTAGGCGATGCGGGCTACTGCGTCTCTCCGGCTGCTGGCAGGGGTGGATCAGTGGCAATAGATGGGGCGGCCGCCCTGGCCGATGCCTTCCAAAAATGCCACGGCAATTTTGAACTTGCATTCCAGGAATACAACAATAGTTTCCGCCCTTTCATTGAGGAAGTGCAAGCGGGTGTAGTAAACTTTGGGCTGGAGATCCTTATTCCGAGAACCGAAGAAGCCATTCGCAAAAGAAACACACAAACGAAGATTTTTTAATATTTATGCACAGACCAGATCAAGCATGGCTACCAAAATTATAACCAAATGGCCGCCGGTGAAGCAATGTTATTAACATTCGCCTTTTTAAAAAATAGCAATTAAATCGTATTTCAAACGCCGTCAGAAAAGGAAGTAATACAAAATTCCAAGAGTAGAAATCGGCCGAAACAATTCCTGTCAATTAACCTTTTCTTCACTAGATGGACTGCGGAAAGATTCGAAATTCGTCCTGCCAGATCGACGAAGAGAAGCCCTGAAAGGTATATAATTGGCCTCTAACATTTCCTTAACTTTTATGGGGCATTGCCAGGAAATAGAAAAAGAGAATGAAAACTTTGGTTTTCAGATCGCTAGATTCGCTAATCGCCTCAAGTCAGCGACGAATTGGTTCGAGAAGATATAGTCCAGCTTCAGTAGATTGGCTATTCCGGCATCCAATAAACCGGGTACGTCCTGGTCCTCTTCCCGTACCGCCAGCCGGGCATTAAGCCAGTCCAACTGCTTCATATACTTCGATTTCATGTCCCGAAAATCAGCAGGCGCAGACTGTTTGGTAGATACTCATTCCTCGATATAGGCAATCTTTTCTTCTACCTGGGCGACCTTAGCTAACAACTCCTTCCGATCATTCAGAAGGGGGCCATTTGGCTGTACCATTCGGTGAGAACAACTTTATAAATATTTATGGCCTCCGGGTACGGGATATATTTCTTCAATTCGTAGATCAAACTGTCGTTCACTGCATTGGCGCTGAACCGGCAAATACAGTCTTTTAGCCCCCTTGAACACTTTTGTCCTTGCCAGTTTCGTATCTTTAAAACTATCCAGGACTTCTCTCCTCTATTTAACCACATCGCGCCCCACATTATCTTCAGTACAGAAGAAGAAGCATTATTTGTTTCGGCGCTGCGGACTATAAAAGTCAAACGCAAGCAACTTTTGGAACAGCCCGGTTATGTATCTAAATACCGTTCCTTCGTGGTTAGCGGCGCGTTCAGGGCTTTTATATTAGCTACTGACGGGCAAGAGCATACCATCTCACTAGCCGTCGACGGCGGGTGGATTGGTGACTATGGCAGCTTTATATTGCAGCAGCCAGCCACTTCGTTTGTAGAGGCGCTTGAAGACAGTACATTGATCCAATGGAGCTATGAAAGCGAACAGATGCTGCTGAAAGCCATCCCACAGTTTGCACTGGTTATGATGCGACGCTCCCAGCAAATCGCAGTAACGATACAGCAGCGGGTGATCTCCCACTTAAGCCTGTCAGCGGAACAACGGTATGAAGAATTCGCCAGACAATATCCCGAATTGTTGCTGCGGATTCCACTGTATATCATTGCCTCCTATTTAGGCATGACCCGGGAATTTCTTTCGAAGATCCGCAATCAAAAAGCTGCACCTAAAGACCGTTAGAAACTACGTGAACTAGTTCACGTAGTTTTGGTAATCTCCTTCACATTTTCTTTCTGTAATTTATTTGACATTTGCTTTGTCAATCAAGACAAAACTTAAATGTAGATAACCATGATAGATTACGGAAATGAATTTAAAGGAAAAAAAGCCCTTGTAACCGGTGGGTCACGCGGCATTGGAGCTGCGACAGCTCAGCGCCTTATTGATGGGGGAGCCACCGTGGTCGTTGCCGCACGCTCACGTCATGAGCAAACACCGGCAGCAGCAACATTCATCCAGGGCGATGTCACCACACTTGAGGGAGCAAACACGATTGCACTAGAAGCCCTCAACCTACTTGGTGGTCTTGATATTCTGATCAACAACGCCGGCGCTGCTACACCAAGGCTTCCGAGTATTGAGCGGGTTTCAGATCAAGACTGGTTGGATTCACTGATGATCAACTTTATGAGCGCAGTACGTGTAACTACTCCCTTATTGGACGCACTTCGTCAAAGCGGTTCAGGGGCTATTGTGAATGTATCTTCAGGCGGCGTTATTCCATTTCATGGCTTCCTGGCTCATTATGGGGCAGCAAAAGCAGCGTTAACCAGCTACTCAAAATCATTGGCTAAAGAACTCGCACCAGCCGGTGTACGTGTGAATATCGTTACGCCAGGCGCTATCCTAAGTCCAGGTGGAGACGAAGGCCGAAAGCAACTAGCCACGGCATTTGGAATAACAGTAGAGCAGCTATATAAATCTATTCCGCTTGAGGGCAGGCCGGGCACCGCAGAAGAAATGGCGGAAATGATTGCGTTTCTGGCATCTGGCCGAGCCTCCTACATTACCGGACATAATCATTATGTTTCGGGCGGTCAAGGGGAGCTTTCCTAATGCGTTCAAAATGATTTTAGTATTTAAAACTTCTATCAAAAAATCAGACAAATGCTTTAAGGATTCGAACACTGCCGCCTTTCACTACTTCCATAGCCTGGGTTGGGTTCCGTCATTGGGATAAAATACTTCGATGTTTTCGTCGTATAAGACGGCAGGCCAAACTATATAACCGCGGGCCAATTTCCCCGCCCGTTGGCGCGAGAACCCCTGTCTTTGTCGCAATTGCCGTTGATTTATTCGTTATAACAATTATTTTTGTACTCATGACCAAACTACTCTTGACTTCTTCCGGTATTTCCAATAAAAGTATCGTGGACACGCTCGAACAGCTCTTGGGCAAGCCCATCAGTGAGTCGAACGCACTGTTCGTTCCGACAGGCGTTTACCCATTCATGGGCGGACCAAATTACGCCTGGTGGCCGATCGCAGGAAAGATGAAAGGCGCTCTCGTTGACCTGGGCTGGAAAACAATGGGGCTCCTTGAGCTCACCGCACTTCCCAGTATTAAAAAAGATATCTGGGTATCTTCGCTTGAGGACGCCGACGCGCTGTTGGTTTGGGGCGGCGATCCACTGTACCTGGCGTACTGGTTCGAACAATCAGGACTTACAGAGGTATTGACTTCTCTAAACAAAGACTTGGTTTATGTTGGCGTGAGTGCAGGCAGTATGGCTGTAAACGTTATCTTTGGCGAGACATACAGTAATCCGAGGGGCGGCAGCGGGACGCCGCTGACTATGGAAAATGTGGTATTCAATACAGGAGAGGGCGAAATCAGCAAAACCTTCTTTACAGGTAAGGGTGCAGGACTGACCGATTTCGCGGTGATTCCGCACTTTAATAACCCTAATTTTCAGGACTCTTGCGGGCTAAATGCAGAAAAATGGGCTGCGAAAATTCCTGTAGCCGTTTATGCAATTGACGAACAAACCGCGATCAAAGTCGTAGCGGGTCAGGTCGAAATCGTTTCGGAGGGACAGTGGAAGTTTTTCAGTAAGCCAGCTTGACATATCCCTGAAAACAAGCCCTGGAAACCGCCACTTACATGAGAGGCGGAAAGGCGCATATATACCATGCTAAAACGCGTCAAAAAATGAAAGACAGATCTTGCTATCAAAGATTTGTGCTCAACAGATCATCAACAACCTATTTTGTCCGGATTTTTCTTTTGGTGCACGGTGAAGACAAGGAGGAACCTGACCCTCAGGATGATCAACCGCCAACCTCCATAAGTGACCAGTGCCCAAGCTTATTAGACGTGCATTAGGTTCAGCTTGATAGTGTAGATCAAAGAAATGTTCACTTAAGAACGATTCAAAATCTTCATCTGCTCCATGATATAATTTTTTGAGTTCATCACGTATTTCTGGAATCAGTACTTTCTTTTTGCCTTGTGAATTTGGTAATATTTCACTCGATTCGCCATAGTAAGTGCATAAAAAGGTATCGATTGGTATAGGAGAGCGATCTACATGAAAAGAATAAACATCGGTTGGGAAAAACGGATAGGTGTCATCCTGATCATAGTAGTTGATCACATTAAGGATTGGCGATGCGCCATGAGCTTTCAATGCCTTCAAGTCATTTAAAAGAATTTCACGGGCAAGTTGCCCTTGTTCACTCAATTGAAGTTCACAAAGTTCCTCTTGTTCAATTACCGTTATGTTTCCGGTTAGTTCTACCTTTTTAACAATCTCAGAAAAATCGCCTATTAGTTCACGAGCCCAACAAATCGCATTAATTACTCCATCAAACGGCGTAGAAGCAAGGTCTTGAAAATTCGTGACTTGGTGAATCTGATTCTCAGCCTGAGGTAAATCTACCATAATAGTTAATATTAAAATAAGATAGCGGCTTCATTCCGGATACATCGAACCAATGACTTCCCGCTTCTTTAGAAATTGATATGAGTTTCTTTTTTCTTACTAATTATATTTTTTGAGGTGCTGTAATCCCCATTCCAGCATCACATCGATGACTGTTCGGAATGCGTGTCCTGACTTGGTTAATTCATACTCCACACTAACGGGAATAGTATCATATACTCTTCTTGTCACAATTCCATTGGCTTCTAAATCCCTCAATTCCTTTGATAACATGCGGGGATTTATTTTAGGGATTTCCTTTTCCAACTCGTTGTAACGCTTTTACCAAAAAACAACGAGGCCATAATCGCCGATTTCCATTTTCCATTATAATAGTAACAGTCTGAGGCCAGATGCGCCATTGTCATTCCGAGCGCAGGCTCTTCACCGGATTGGTGAGCGCTGCTTTGACGGACTGGAAACTGATCGTCAGGAAGGCGAGCCCGATGATGAAAACGGCAGTCAGGATGAAAATGCCGGCATCAATATGGATGTGGTAGGCGAACCCCTTTAGCCATTGGTTGGAGACCCACCAGGCCAGCGGAAACGCGATCAGGATGGCCAGACCTACCAATTTCAGAAAGTCGCCGGACAACAGGGCGACCACACCGCTCACCGATGCGCCCAGGACTTTTCGGATGCCGATCTCTTTGTTCCGTCGTTGCGCGGTAAAGGCTGCGAGGCCGAATAACCCTAAACAAGAGATCAGGATCGCGAGACCGGCGAAATAGCGGGACAGGATCGACACCCTTTTTTCGGCGGTATAGATGTTCTGATAGGCTTCGTCCATGAAGGTGTAGCCGAAGGCCCAGCCGGGATTGAACTGTTGATATAAACGCTCCAAACCCGCGATGGCGGGCTTTTCTTTGTCTGCTGCCAGTTTGATGATCATGCGATAAGCATATTCGGGTTTTAGAATGATGATGGCGGGCTTGACTTTTTCATGCAGGGACTGGAAATGAAAGTCGTTGACGACGCCCACGATGGTTACCTTTTGGCCCCAGAAGGTGAGGGGTTTACCAATGGGATCTTTCAGCCCCATGAATTTGATGGCGGCCTCGTTAAAAATAACGCCCGAAGTGTCCGATGGATAATCGCGCGAGAAGGCACGGCCTTCTTTGATCGTCATGCCGAGTGTCCGGGTCATGTCCATTTCTCCTGCGACGACCTCGAATTCGGTGCGGTCGTTCGGGTCTTTGCCGGGCCATTCCACGTCGGAGGTGCCGCCGTTGTGCCCGGTAAAGCTGTGGCTGGTGGCGGAGGCGGCCAGCACGCCCGGGATGCGTCTCGCTTCGGCGAGAAAGGTCGTCTGTGTGCGAAGACTATCGGCGAGCCGGCCTTCGAGGTTGATGGTGAGCACGTGATCGCGATCATAGCCGATGGGCTTTGATTGGATGAACTCGATCTGGCGGTAAATGACGGCGACGGCGACGATGAGGACAATCGACAATGTGAACTGGAAAACGACAAGACCCTTTCGGATGAGGACTTCCCCGAGGGCCGTTTTGAGTTTACCCTTTAGCACCTGCACGGGTTTGAAGGCCGAGAGGTAGAGGGCGGGATAGCTGCCGGCTATGAGTCCGGTGACGAGTGTAATAGCTGCTACAGTGAGCAAGAACCCGATGGTCAAATGATCGAGTGACAATTGTTTGCCGGTAATGCTATTAAAGGCCGGGAGAGTGAGGACTACCCAGATGACGCCCAGGATCACGGAGGCGATCGCCATCAGCATGGATTCGCTGAGGTATTGAAAGATGAGCGAGCCGCGGGCGGCGCCGACGACCTTTTTGATGCCCACTTCTTTTGCTCTTCCCGCCGCCTTTGCGGTGGAGAGGTTCATGAAATTGATGCAGGCGATGAGGAGGATGAAGCCGGCGATGAGCGAGAACAATCGTACGTATTCTATTCTGCCGCCGACGGTGACACCACCTTCATAACGGCCATGGAGATAGATATCGGAATAGCGCTGGATGAAGGGCGTCCGGTAGGTGATCTGGCCGTTCGAATGCTGTTTGATAAATCCGGCTAATTTTTTATTCAAAGCGGTGGGGCTGGCGGAGGGCTTCAATAGCACGTAAAGGGAGCAGAAGGTATTGTCCCAATTGGTGAAATTGCTTACGAAGTCGGGGGTGTTGAGGATGGGCAGGACATAATCGAATTGTTCCGAGGAGTGGACGCCGGGGGCCTGGAAGATGCCGGAGACCTTATAGGTTTGGGTGCGGTTGAACTGAATGGAACGACCTACGATGTTATCGGTGGTGCCGAATAATTTTTTGGCAAGGACATCGCTAAGGACGATGGAACTCTTGTCTGCGAGTACCTGGTTGGCGGTGCCATATAACAGCTCGTAGGAGAATACCTGGAAGAAGTCGTTCCCGGCTAAACGCCCATCGGCGCGGAGGTCTTTTTCCCCGACAGTGAGCATGGTGTTTCGGGTAGAGACGGTGGCTACGGCGTACTGCACTTCGGGCATTTCTTTAGCCAGGACGTCTGCTTCCGGGGCGGATGCGGAAGGGGATGTCCAGATCCGATCGGCCTGGACTCTGTTCTCCATCACCTCGAAGAGCCGGTCGTTGTTTTTATAGAATGCGTCCATCTGTAACTCGTCCGTCACCCAGAGGTAGATGAGCAGGGTACAGGCGAGACCGGTGGAAAGACCCAACAGATTGAGCAGGGTAAAGCGGCGGTCCTTTACGAGGTTGCGCCAGGTTATTTTGAGATAGTGCTTGAGCATACCTTGAGAGCAACAAAAAAAAGGCCTGCCTTTTATTTAATTGAATGTCAGCGTTTTGTGGGTTGATGGCTAGTTTTGAACTGTTCGGAACCGATACAATGGGTGTACGGAGGACGCTTAGTTCCTTGGCGTGGCCAACCGAACGCCATGAGAGGACAATAGGGGATGAGTTCATTTTCCGGCAAACCCGTGTCCAGCGTGTATATTATCCGGGCCGCTTCATTGATTCGCGTGGTTCGAAGTCGCTCTACGTCAAAAGTCAATTTTTCCGGGTACATCGAACCAATGACTTCCCGCTTCTTTTCTATCCCGAGTCATTTCATGTACTTGAATAACTGCCCTGTGTTCAAAGTCGCCTGGCTTGTCCCGGTAGAAGGCTGATGATCCTCCGCCAATTACAATCGTCTTTATAGCTCTCTTAACTTTGTAACGTGAAAATAACCGTTTTCTCGCATGTCGGTCAGCAAGCCGGCTTCCTGCGGCTGCCAACCCAGCGTTTCGCGGGTAATGGAACTGGATGTCTTATTGTCTATCGACACAATACCGGCCATCCATCCGAAATGCCCAGCGGCTTCGTCGGCCTTGAGACTACGGACGGGAACGTCCAACCCGGCGCCTATCGTTTCGGCAATGTTTCGCATAGGGATGCCCTCCTCTGCCACACCATGCAGGCGGCTGCCGGGCGTCGCTTTTTCGACCGCCAGCCTAAATAACCGTGCCGCATCCAGTTGGTGGACTGCCGGCAAGCAATTGTCGCCATGACCTACATAGGCAGCAAAACCGGTACGCCGGGCAACATCAATAAACATTGGCACAAAACCGCGATCGATTTGGCCATGTACTACGGGGGGAAGACGCACCGTGCTTACACGCACACCATGGCTGGCGTAAGCAAGCACCTCTTCCGACTTGGGCCGTATTCTACCCAGGCCTTCCAAATAGGGTCTATCGTTTTCCGTCCCAATACGGCCGGGCACCAAAACCACCGTGCCGGATGTAGAAACCAACGGTTTACCCGTACCATCCATGGCCCGAGCCATGGCATCCAGCGCCATCCTATCTGTTTCGGCATTGACTACATACTGGGAAAAATCACGGATATAAGCCAGATGGATTACCCCATCACAAGCCCTTGCCCCTGCTGCAAGGCTTTCCGTATCCACCAGTTCGCCCCTATGAGCCTGAACGCCCAAACGTGCCAGGGTTTCTAAACCGGCATTGTTGCGCGCCAGTCCAAGCACTTCATGCCCTGCAGATATTAATTCTTTTACAACCGCCTGGCCAATAAAACCGGTGGCTCCCGTTACAAATACACGCATGCTGTCCTCCTTTTTATCATAACGCTGAGTAAGTTTTATTTTTCTTAGAGCCGCCCGATATTCAGCCGGCGATACAAAGATGGCAACAAAACGCACGATGATCCAAGGACATTTGCAACAAAAACGGTGTGATATTTGTCACAAAAAAATTATTTATAAGCATGCTGATTACGAACGCGGCTAAGCGTTTCGCGGCTTACACCCAGGTAGGATGCAATCATTTGAAGTGGCACCCGGTTAAAAACATCGGGATAGGTTTTAATAAAGTTGTGGTATTTTTCGTCAGCCGAATAGCTGAGCGTCTCGTATAGCCGGTCATGTAGGGCTATACTCTTGGCAACTACGAACTTCTGTATAGAAACAAAGAAGGCCGGTATCTGCTGTAACAACCGCCCGAAGTCTTCTTTCTGCCACATCAGTAACTGACAGTCCTCCAGCGCATCGATAAAATATTTGGAAGGATTGCCCGTCATGAAACTTTCCTTATCCGATATCCACCAGTTCTCGATGGCGAAGGTGAGAATATGCTCATGGCCCTGCTCATCCACACGGTACATGCGCAT
>Ga0302225_10001048_pt1 | contig 18456 bp, 13 predicted proteins | sample II_Palsa_E3_2_FD_193515 | JGI IMG/M metagenome (GOLD analysis project Ga0302225, IMG submission 193515) | Peat permafrost microbial communities from Stordalen Mire near Abisko, Sweden - II_Palsa_E3_2 | ecosystem: Environmental > Terrestrial > Soil > Palsa > Peat permafrost | place: Sweden...
CTTCACAATCCCGCGTAGATCGCCCTTGACCAACGTGATTCCCCCAGTCTCCATTGCCACGTCGGTTCCTGTTCCCATTGCTATCCCCACTTGCGCCTGCGCTAACGCTGGCGCGTCATTGACGCCATCACCGGCCATCGCCACGATGGCTCCCTGTGACTGGAGCTTCTTCACGACGTCTGCCTTTCTCTCTGGCAGGACATCAGCCTCAAAATCAATCCCCAGCTTTAGGGCAACTGCGGCTGCAGTCGTGTGATTGTCACCCGTAACCATAACAACCTTGATACCTGCCTGCTTCAATTGTTGAATTGCCTCAAAGCTTGAGTCTTTGACCGGGTCGGCAACAGCAATGAGGCCAGCAAAGTGTCCATCGGAAGCTATCAGCATGACTGTCTGCCCGTCTTTCCGAAGATCTTCAGCCCGTTCGTGCATCGTTTCAGAGACCGCACCGAGGTCTTGCATAAGGGCAGCATTCCCTACGCCGACATGCTTGCCTTGCACGTTTCCAGTGACGCCCTTCCCTGTTATCGATTGAAACTCTGCGACTGTGAGCAAGTCGATGCTCTTGTTCTTTGCGCCGGCTATGATGGCAGCAGCAAGAGGATGCTCGCTTGCCTTTTCGAGACTGGCTACTGTCTGGAGAAGCTGAGTTTCATCGAAACCTTCCGCCGGAATAACCGCCATTAGGCATGGCTTGCCCTCAGTGAGGGTTCCTGTCTTGTCAACGACGAGGGTATCTATTTTTTCAAAAACCTCCAGGGCTTCGGCATTTCGAATCAATATCCCTTCGCTGGCACCCCGGCCTGTTCCGACCATAATAGACATCGGTGTAGCCAGTCCTAGCGCACACGGGCAGGCTATGATGAGCACCGCGACTGCATTCACCAGTGCATGCGCATAGTGAGGTTGAGGACCAAAGATCGCCCAGACGGCAAACGTGATGGCAGATGCGATCAGGACTGTGGGGACGAAATACGAAGCGACCGTATCCGCAAGCCGTTGAATTGGAGCTCGCGTTCTTTGCGCCTCACTTACCATTTTCACGATCTGAGCCAGAAGGGTATCTGATCCTACGCGTTCAGCCTTCATAACGAAACTGCCGGTCCCGTTGATTGTGCCCCCGACTACCTTTGCATTGACAGTCTTCTCGACTGGAATCGACTCACCGTTAACCATCGACTCGTCCACGGAGCTACGGCCGTCGATCACAGAACCATCAGTCGGAACCTTTTCTCCGGGCCGAACTCGAATGCGGTCCCCAACCAGAATCTCACTCAGAGCGACGTCTGTTTCTTTTCCGTCTTCGGAGACGCGCCGTGCGGTCTTTGGTGCAAGCCCAAGGAGTGCCTTAATCGCGCTGCTTGTTTGGCTTCGAGCTTTCAACTCTAATACCTGACCGAGCAGCACCAGTACCGTAATCACTGCTGCCGCTTCAAAATACAGGTCAAGGTTGCCGGACATATCGCGAAAGGTAGCCGGAAAGATGCTTGGAGCAATGACGGCGGCAAGACTGTATAGATAGGCGGCACCAGCACCAATTGCGATCAGTGTGAACATATTTGGACTACAATGAACAAAAGAAGCCCATCCGCGCTCAAAGAATGGCCAACCTGCCCATAGGACCACGGGAGTCGCAAACGCACACTCAATCCACCCAAGCAACGCCCCCGACAGTAGGCGTTGAAGTGGATGACCTGGCAAAACATCCGAAATCATGACGACGATCAATGGAAGTGTGAGAACAACGCCAATCCAGAAGCGCCGCGTCATGTTAGCCAGTTCAGGATTCTTCGCGTTTTCGGTTATGTTGCGGGGTTCTAGAGCCATTCCACAAATAGGGCAACTACCTGGTTGATTGCGCACAATCTGTGGATGCATGGGACATGTGTACTCGCTGCGTTCAATCGTAGGAGAGAGAGCGAGAGGCTCAAGCGCCATTCCGCACTTTGGGCACGCTCCCGGCGTTTGCTCCCGTACCTCAGGGTGCATTGGACAGGTATATGCAAGCGCGCTGCTCTTGTTCATAGAAATTACCTCGTGACCCGCTCCAACCGGCTAGAAAGAATCACTCTATGTCCAGCGGGATCTTGTTCGAGGCTCGATGCATCGCGTATGCCAGCGCGGCCCCCACGGCTAGAATGACTACGAAGATCAGCCGCAGAAAACGAGTTGTTGCTCTTCATTTCGAACGCCTCAGTCTACGATTGCGACCGGTTGCTTTAGGGTCACCGGCCGAACCGTAGGTATGGGGAGTTTGCGGCTCTAGTGTGCAAATACACGTTCGCCGTGCACTTCGTAAGAACTATGTTCGGTTCCCGCGATGATGTCCTCAGCCTTAGCCACTGCATCCGGCGCTCCATGGACGAGCAGTACAAACTTATCGGTCTTTAGCGCCACGTCATATTGAACAACACTATCCTTGGGAATTCCGATACTCATCAGGCCGGCTCCAACCGCACTGACGCCACCCACAACGACAGCCCCTTCGAGACCTGCGACGATCCAGGCGACGAGCGGTCCAGCCACGAGAATCGGTCCCAAACCGGGAATGGCGAACATTGCTGACCCAAAAAGCAGCCCCCAGAAGCCGCCCCAGAAAGCACCGATTTTTCCCCAACGTTTCATTCGATCGCCGGCGTTGTAGTAGCCAACGACATGTTCGTCCGTGTGTGTATCCTTCCCCGCAATTGACAGGGTCTTCATGTCGACTCCTGCCTCCTGTAGTTCTTTAACTGCCTGTTCGGCCTGATCGTGTGTGTCATATGTAGCTACGACTGAATTTGTTGTGGACATTGTGCTCTCCGTTTTCTTCTGTTGAATAAATGCATGGTGATCTAGAACGAGCCTCTCGAGCGGCCGACTTCCTAATTGCGCAGCTCAGTTCGGCCAAGCAGCTCGTGCGTTCCGTCCGGCTCTTAGATCTCCGTAGTTAGAGTGTTCCATCGCGAAAGCATGCAAGACTGTGCAATCTGATACACTCGGCCGGCATTTCGCTATGTCTTGATAAAGCGCGAGTCACCATGTGGCTGGAACGAGGAGACGAATATGTCAGAAGTACTGGGTTCCTACGCCACCCCGACAGTCATTCTCCTGCCTACGGATTTCAGCGCCTCCTCAAACGCTGCGCTAGAGATGGCGACAGGTCTCGCTCAACACTGAGTGGCACCCAACAATATAGGCCGACGAACTCACGGCTCGTAGAGTGCGAGAAAGGCGGGCTACCTTCTCATCGGTTAGGGCTGGTGCTATCGGCGGGGTGCAGACTTCAAGTAAAGTGCAACATCAATGAGAGCGCTCCGACGACGCTTCTCTGATTGATGTCTTTGAAACAACTGAGTGCGAATCTCTTCGGCCGGAACGAAGACGGCCCCCTTTGGTATGGGTCCGCCCAACACTTTCAGAAGAGGCGCTACACCTCTTTTGCCGACACGAGAATGTGTTTCCGCACCCGCAGTAGGTGATGACGAACCGAGAAGCAACGCCTGTGGCTGGGGCAAGATCTCTTGAGCTAACGAACAGAAAACCAGAGACTCTGCAACTTTAGCCGTTGAAGTCTTCTTGGCGGACACATGCTCGAATTCTGAAGATCGGAGTAGAGCCGATCTATCTTCCTTCTAGCATTGTTAACCTCTCTCGAAAACGCATCACATATTGCATGACGGTACCCTACTGGCCTATTTGTGGCTGTTCTCTTCTGCACACAACGACAAAGTGGCCCGCAACCGAGGGTCACGGGAACTCCAACTCAGCTCTGACTAGAACTTTTCATTGTGCTCCTGGATCGGCGGATGGCGATCAGTTGTCTCCTCATCTGTCCTTGCATAGTCGTAATGCAACATGACGATGGATCGTGGATTGACGAGGTACTTCGGCCCCTTTACCCGCAGACCATTTGTCTCTTCAACGATATCGTCTGGAGTGGGGAGCGAAGTATCTATAAGTCGTAGCCAGCCCCCATCTGGGTTGCCGGTAACAGGAGGAAGTTCAAACTCCAATGGCATCCAATAGGCATTGATCGCAATGTATCGCACGTGGCTTACCGCGAAGTTCTGCACGGTAAAGGCAAGACTATGGGAGCTTGTGGCCCAGTCGGGCTTACCCAGCTCAACGCCATGCCATTCGATGCGGGCTCTGCTGAGATAGTCTTCGAGAGTGATCTGTCCACCTTCGGTCCCCTGATCGAAGTAGAGGCGAACGCGAATCATATGCTGCACAAATCGAAGAATGTCTGCATTTGCGGTACAAAGACTCCAGTCGAACCAACTAGCTTCATTGTCCTGGCAGTATGCGTTGTTGTTTCCGCGTTGCGTCCTGCGAACTTCATCTCCCATGAGCAGCATTGGTGTTCCAACCGAGAGCAAAGTGAGCGCAAAGAGATTCTTGATTTGTCGTATGCGGAGAAGCTCTGTATCCCCGTTGGGCGTGAGACCCTCGGCGCCGCAATTCCAGCTAAAGTTCTCATTTGGGCCATCACTATTTAGCTCGTGGTTTGCCTCGTTGTGTTTCGAGTTGTATGAGACAAGATCATTGAGGGTAAAGCCGTCGTGGCAGGTCACGAAATTGATGCTCTGCCCTGAAGGCCGACCACCCACCTTATAAAGGTCGAAGCTTCCAGTGATTCGTTCTCTGAGCTTCAAGACGGTACTCTGGTCTCCCTTAGTAAAGCTGCGGATGTCATCGCGAAATTGCCCATTCCATTCTTTCCATTTATCTTGTCCGAAGCTGCCTACCTGGTACAAACCTCCTACATCCCAAGCCTCGGCAATCAATTTGGTCCCTGCGAGGACGGGATCCGTATCGATGTCCCAAAGTATGGGAGGGTTCACCATGGGTTCACCCGACTCGTTTCGAGAAAAAATGGACGCAAGATCGAAACGAAAGCCATCAACGTGCATCTCTGAAACCCAATATCTCAAACTATCGAGAATGAGACGTTTTACGATCGAGTGGTTTGCTTTGAGGGTATTGCCGGCGCCCGTAAAGTTCGCATAGGTTGACTTATCTTTGTTCAGAATGTAATACAAACTGTTTTCCAGCCCACGGAAACAGAGCGTAGGCCCATGCTCATCCGCCTCAGCGGTATGGTTGTAAACAACGTCCAGAATCACTTCAATACCGGCACGGTGCAGTTCTCTCACCATCGTCCGAAACTCGTCCAGGCAGACCAACGGATCTTTGCAGGTACTGTAACCCGAATGAGGGGCAAAGAAGGAAATCGGACTGTAGCCCCAGTAGTTGGTGAGTCCTGCGGGGGCGTCATGGGCATCGAACTGAAAGACGGGCAACAGTTCGACCGCCGTGATGCCCAACTCCTGGAGATATGGGATCTTTTCGATAATTCCCAGATACGTACCTCGTTTGGCGATGGCGACTCCGGATGAGGGATGACTCGTAAATCCGGCCACATGCATTTCGTAAATGACTGTTTTGCGGAACCCACGGATAAGTGGTCTGTCTTCCTGCCAATCAAAGGTGCTCAAATCAGCCACCACACTCTTCATTGAAGTTGCAGCGTTATCGCCGGGTAGACAGGCTGCGGCGCGACTGTAGTTGCCTCCAACGCAGACACTCTTGCCGTAAGGATCGAGGAGTACCTTTTGACTGTCAAAGCGCTGACCGCTTGGCGGATCGGCTGGACCCATGGCACGGTATCCATAACGTTGTCCCGGTCGTATTCCTGGCACGAAAATATGCCAGTAGTGAGCGGTTCGATCTCGAATTGGATCGAAATGAATGACGCGGGACGGTTCAGCAACGCCGGCATGGTCGAAGAAGACGATCGTCATTCCGGTGGCGTTCGCGGAGAAGATACTAAAGTTCGTTCCGTCGGAGGTCACAGTCGGTCCGAGGGGATAGGGGGAGCTGAGATGGATCTTTAAAGCTGGTGAATTGTAAGAGTCAATGGACGTTTGAGGTGAGTCCATCTAACTCTCCGTTTCGAGGGCGTGATTTAATCTGATGATTCGACTGGGGATACTAGATTGCGGTTTTCCGAGGATCTCCATCATCGTTGCCATAGGATTTGCGGCGTTTCGAGCGGCACAGAACCGTTTACATGATGGGGAACGATTCGCGGGGTGTAGTCACTGGTGGGACGATCCGCGGCTATTTGGACCGAATAGGTTTGAACGCCCGCAGCGTTTTCACAGGACTTACATGCTGTCATTGCTTCAAGAGTCGATCCACCTCCGTCAACTGGGTTCGCGTAGAGCTCAACTCTTACTTCATCTGCCTTGAGGTCACCGACAAACACCTGTACTTGGAAGATATGCCGGCCATCGTGCGTCTCGATGTCTAAGGTCCCAAAGCGCAAAGTGTTCCAATGTTGGGCGATGTCCTGATGCCAATTGAGCAGATCGACGCCAAGCGCACTATCTTCCTCCGCACGCTGATGGTAACCGGAAGCGGCTGGAAGATAGTGACTCTCCGTATATTCGCGGATAGCGCGACTAGCGGAAAACTCTGGGGTGAGCCGCGCCATACTCTCTCGGATACGTCCTAACCATTTGGACGGCATGCCATCTTTGTCCCGCTCATAAAACTCTGGAATGACCTCCTGCTCAAGCGTGGCATACATCGTTTCCGCCTCTGCGGCATCCCAAGCTGCATCTTCACCGTGTTCTCTGCCATCGCCGACAGCCCAGCCCACTTCGGGGGAATAGGCCTCCGCCCACCAGCCGTCACGTTCAGAGAGATTCAAGCCACCGTTGACAAGAATCTTCATCCCGCTCGTTCCGCAGGCTTCCCAGGGACGGCGCGGTGTGTTGATCCATACGTCAACTCCCTGAACCAGTTCTTGTGCCAACATCATGTCGTAATCACTCAGGAAGACAACATGGGAATGAAGTTCTGAGCGCTTAATGAAGTCATTCCACTGCTTGATCAGTGCTTGTCCAGGCAGATCCTGAGGGTGAGCTTTCCCGGCGAGAATCAGCTGCAAGGGATACTTCGGATTGGAAAGCAGACGAACCAGTCGCTCAGGGTCGTGCAGAAGAAGGTTGGGGCGTTTGTAGGTGGCAAAGCGGCGCGCGAATCCGATCGTCAGCACGTTTTCATCGAAGATGCCGCTGGTTTCCAAAGGTCTGCGACCCTCTGAGGCAAGCTGACGTGCATATCGTTTTCGCATCCGATCGATCAGCGTTTTTCGACCGTCCGTTCGCAGTTGCCGTAACTGCGCGTCGGTCAGGCGGCGAATATCATCTTCGGCCGGACGGTCCCCATGCCAGCGCTTCTTACCGCAAGCTGTGGTCCAGAGCACATCTGCCTGTTCCGAATCCCAGGTAGGTACATGAATACCGTTGGTAACAGAGCCAATCGGAACCTCCTCTTGCGGCCATCGCGGGAAGAGTGATTGAAAAATCTCTCTGCTCACTTGTCCGTGCAGCTTACTCACACCGTTAACCTGACCGCTGGCACGGACCGCAAGATAGGCCATGTTGAAGGGCTCCGAAGGATCGCTCGCGTTCCGCCTGCCCATGGCGAGCAGGCGCTCAAGCGGAATAGCAAGCTCATCCTCTGCATAGTGGCTAAGATATTTCCGAACAAGCTCGGGATCGAAGCGGTCAAACCCAGCAGCGACTGCAGTGTGCGTTGTAAAGACATTTCCAGATCGGGTAACGCTCATCGCAAGATCAAACGACTTTGAATGATCTTCCATGTAACTCCGTACCCTCTCAAGCACGGCAAACGCCGCATGACCTTCATTGAGATGACATACTTCAGGCTGCAAACCCAACGCCCGTAGCAGGCGCCAGCCGCCAATACCAAGGACGATCTCCTGCTTCAGCCGCATCTCTGCATCGCCGCCATAGAGTTCGCTGGTGATACAACGGTGAGCGGCGGTGTTGGAGAAATCGTTCGCGTCGAGTAGGTATAGCTTTGTTCTCCCAACCGACGCTTCCCAGCAGCGGAGCCAGATCTTCGATTCCGGTAGTTGAATCTGTAAGCGCAACCACTCACCATTCGGTTGCCGCAGCGGACGGATGGGCAATTGACCTGGATCATTGATCGGATAGAGCGCCTGCTGTCGTCCTTCCGCATCGAAGTCCTGGCGAAAATATCCTTGACCGTAAAGCAATCCGACTCCGACGACCGGAACACCCAGGTCGCTGGCTGCTTTCAACTGATCGCCCGCTACATTGCCAAGTCCACCGGAGTAGATCGGTAACGCCTCAGTCAACATGAATTCCATGCTGAAGTAAGCAATCGAAGTGAGGGCGACGCCTCGGTGCTTCCTCTGAAACCATGCGTCTGTCCTGTAGGATTCGCGGTTTTGGCGAAGTACAGTATCGAGACGCTGATGAAACTCGGGCTCAGCCAATGCTGCCAGAATCTTCTCTTTGGACACCGTCTGCAGAATGACCCACGGATTCTGAGTGGCTTGCCATAGATCGGGATCCAGACGTTTCCACAGTTGATCCGCTGCATGATTCCAGGACCAGTGCAGGTTGAGCGCCAGTTCAGCCAGGGCATCGACTCCAGCAATCTTCGACCAAACTGTCACAGCTTTTGGATCGCTCAATAGGCTACTCCGGCTTCGTCGCGTGAGACAGAAGCGGCTGTCGCAAATGCGTTGCCCACGATAGCCTGCGCGTCTGCCTGAATCTCCTGCAGGTGCTGTGGACCGCTAAAGCTCTCTGCATAGATCTTGTAGATCGACTCTGTACCTGAGGGACGTGCCGCGAACCACCCGTTCTTGGCGACAACTTTGACGCCACCGATGGGGTTGCCATCGCCGGGTGCATTGGTAAGAACTGTCAGAATGTCCTCGCCCGCCAGAGTGGAGACCTGGATGTTCGCTTTGGTGATTTTCTCAAGCGTCATTTTTTGCGGAATGGTTGCTGGCGCTTCTGTTCGTTGATAGATGGGATCGCCAAGCTCTTGTGCCAGTTCCAGATAAATCTGCCAGGGATCCAGCGACTTAGCGGTGATCTCCGCTGCCAATAGAGCAGCAACGATGCCGTCCTTGTCGGTGGTCCATACAGTGCCGTCGCGACGGAGGAATGAGGCGCCGGCGCTCTCTTCGCCCGCAAACCCGAGATTCCCGCGCGAGAGGCCATCCACAAAATATTTGAAACCTACCGGAACTTCGTAGAGCTTTCGACCAAGCTTTGCTGCGACACGGTCGATCATGCTGCTGCTAACTACCGTTTTGCCAACCGCTGCATGCTTGCCCCAGTCGGGACGATTTGTAAACAAATATTGGACGCAGGCCGCCAGATAGTGATTGGAGGGCAATAAACCGCCGCTCTTGGTCACAATTCCGTGCCGGTCATGATCTGTATCGCACGCGAAGGCAATGTCGAAATCGTCCTTCAATGCGATGAGAGACTGCATGGCATATTCCGAAGAAGGATCCATCCGGATCTTGCCATCCCAATCGAGGGTCATGAACCGGAAAGTCGGATCGATACCTTCATTCACGACCTTAAGATTGAGCTTGTAGCGTTCAGCAATCGGCGCCCAGTAATGCACGCCTGCACCGCCGAGTGGATCGACTCCGAACGTCATCCCGGAGTAGCTAACGGTTTCCAGATCGATGACGTTTTTAAGGTCTTCGATATAGGGGGTCAGGTAATCATGTTTGTGCGTGTGGGCGGACGAGAGAGCTTTTGCATGGGTCATACGCTTGATGCCGCTAAGCCTCACCCTAAGGAGATGATTGGCTTTCGTTTCTATCCAGGAAGTGACCTTCTCTTCCGCCGGTCCGCCATGAGGCGGGTTGTATTTGAAACCGCCCCATTCGGGAGGGTTATGGGACGGTGTGATCACAATGCCATCCGCTAGGCCCTTCTTGCTCCCGTGGTTGTGAGTGAGAATTGCATGAGATATGACAGGTGTGGGGGTGTACTCATCTCTCTCCGCCAGCATGACATCGATTCCATTTGCTGCCAGGACTTCAAGCGCACTTTGCAAGGCCGGGCGCGAGAGCGCGTGCGTATCGATCCCCAGGAAAAGTGGTCCATCAATTCCCTGCTGCTTTCGGTACAAACAGATAGCCTGCGTGATCGCCAGAATGTGCCATTCATTGAAGGACCGATCGAAGGACGAGCCCCTGTGGCCTGACGTGCCGAAAACGACGCATTGCTCCGGTTCATGAGGATCCGGCTTGTCCTCATAATAGGCAGTGATCAACTTTGGCACGTCGACGAGCTCAGAATCATTGGCGTGTTGCCCGGCTCTAGGACTTATTGTCATTTGCTTCCCCAATCATCGGCTTTATCTCGGTTTGGCTATCTGTGAACAAGCCGGCGCGTACATGTCCCTTCGCCAACGGGAGGAAGAGAGTTCGGCTCCTTGAAATCGGCGATCCATCTCCATTTCCTGATCTCCGGCATATCTTCCAAGTACTGGCGAATGTCTTCGTTATGTTCGTATAGCTTCCCGCGAACCTGTCGATAACATCTGAAGCCTAAGAATGCATCATCAGGACGAATAGATCACGTTCCTTGAAGGCGCGATCTCCTTGCGCGTCTGTAGCTCTGATATGCTGCAACACGGTGCCGGAATACTTTGGCATCTGGGCGCCAACGTTGGTGGTGCGCCTGCGGAAAGTATGATCTCGCCAAGGTCTGAAATCTGTGCAGTTTTGCTCAGGATGATGCCAGAAGGCCGCTCATTTTAGCGAGTCGTCACATCCATGACGATATCCCTCGATGAGACCACGCTGTCGGTTTGCTTTGAGAGGGGGCCTGGGCTTCTCAGCATGCCCTATTTTGCGGAGAGATCAGAGCGACTGGCTACCGCTGATTTGGCATCAAAGTCTAGAGAGGTGTCATTATGTCCGAGATCAGGAAAAACCCAACACCGTTACCGCAAAAGGCAGCCAACAAACCTTCCTCAACTGAGCACGTCATCTCGGAGCAATTGGAAAAGGACGCAAACAAGATGGCGGGCAGCGCCGGTAAAGCGGAAAATAAATATGACGAGAGCCACGATATTTTCACGAAGTAAGTCTAGTCATTCGTATCTCGCAATAGATAAGGCGATGGTCTTATCTATTGCTTGCTACGGATTGGATCCCAAGACATATACCACACCTATGTTCTTAAATTACCGATTGAGTGTGCTCGACTTCATCTTTGGGTCGCCAGTTCTGTTGGCGAGTTTTCCTCTGAAGTTCCTCAGACCTTCTGTGTTGGGGTCTCAGACGTCGCCTCTGCTTTGACCGAGCGTAGAAGCAAGAGCGGACATTGCACAAGTTTGACAACCTTCTCGGCGATCGAGCCGAAGACTATAGGGCGCCACCCAGACATACCGTGAGTCGAAAGCACAATCATATCGATCTTCTCCCGTTCGATCACCAGCATGATATTGCCAACTACATCGTTACCAATCTCGACCTTTGAACTTGCCTTGAGCCCCTTCAACACGAGAGCAGAAGTACTCTCGGTCAAGCGCTGCTCAGCATGCTTTATCGCGTCCTGAAGGAATTCCTGTTCAGGATAAAATTGCGTGGGAAACTCCACTCCCGAGACGATGGGAAGCATCGGAATAACGTGGAGAAGATAGAGTCCAGCCTGGAAGTGCCGGGCGAGTTCCGTTGCCGTCTCCAAAGCGGCGGCTGAGGATGGACTGAAATCAGTGGGCAAAAGAATCTTCGTGGGGCTGAAATGCAAACCAGTAACTTCGGGCATGATGATTTCCTCGCCGCGCCACGGGAGTGGCGCATTCCTCATTCTCGCGAAACCGAAGCTGGAAGACTGTGCCCTTTTAGACATGCCGACAACATCTGCCATGCACCCTAGAGTCTAGGATTTCTTTCGCTCAGGTTCTCACTCTCAATCAGAAAAACCTGGACGCACTCAGAAGGCACATGATTGTCCAGGACCTGCGCCACAGAGCCGATTGTCTTAAGCGACCTTACCGTGTAGCGTCAGGAACGCTTTTAGGAGAACCCGTGGGTCATGATTTCCTTTGTAGACAGTCGGTGGCGTACGCTTCAGCCCGAGCAACGAGTACACCGCAGTTTGCGCAGAACGGATCGAATATTCCACTGTGAAGACCACGTCGTCCGGAAGTTCGCAGAACTGTCCGATGAAGGCGAGATTCTTTGAACGTTCGGGAATAACCTGGGGACGATCGTCTTTGGACCGACGCAGAAACTGGCTGGTGATGAAAGGCATCATGCACGGGATGCAAGTGCTGGTCTCAAGTACCTTTTTCGCCTGCGTCTCAATCCGAAGATGGCCCATTATCTCTGTCATAATCTCCCGCCCCGTGCATGCTGACATCGCCTTTTTCACGAAATTGCCGGGTTGATCGACGAAGAGCCCATATCCCCAGAAGACGTTGACGTCCTCGGGTTGCCCAATGAAGTGTGGCTGGTGAGGTAGCACGATGGACGCCAACCAGTTCGACTCTGGAAAGGTGATGAGGCCGCCCTCTCCTGGCACGTTTCCTGTGAGATCCCTGATGATGTCAAAAAAAGTCGTCTCGTGAAGAGTTGTGGTGAAGGACACCCATTTCGATTCTTCAACATGATCGGTGAAGTTAGACGGATTGCCGAACTGTGGATGACCGTCTGCGATCTTCTCCCAAAGAGTCCAGGAACCGCCGTCTGATTTGCCCTTCAGGGCCGGTGCTACGTCCATCGCGCCCAAACTGGAAGCTTCGGTCATGGAACCCAATGTGACGATGACAAAATCCTGCTTGGCCACCCGGATCTCTTCCATCTTGCCGTCATGTTCACATCGGATGCATTCCACCGCGTTTCCTTCAGCATCGTGGAAGAAACTGAGATCGGTGACGCGAGTATTGAAGCTAAACTGCACACCGCGCGATTCTAGCCATTTGCGTAGGGGCCTTACCATCGAATCGTACTGGTTGTAGACGGTTCGCATAATCCCGCCCAGGGTGTTGAAACCGGAAACCATATGAGTGAAGCGCACTAAGTAACGCTTGAACTCGATTGCGCTGTGCCAAGGCTGGAAGGCAAAGGTCGTACACCACATAAACCAAAAGTCTGTTTCAAAGAACGAGGGATCGAACTGGTCCGAAATGCTGCTCCGCCCAAGCATCCCCTCGGGTTGAATCTCTAAGCGCTCAATGGCCAAGATGTGTTTTTCACTTAAGCCGAATTTGGGAGCGCTGATGCTTCGCCCGTTCCGAAAGAGGCGCGACTTGGATGAGGTTTTCATCGTCGCGTTCCACTCGAAGATCTCCTCCGTAACTGTCTTGCTTTCATCAAGCGTGGGAATCGACGAAAAGAGATCATAGGTGCAGAGATATTTGCTCTCAATCATCCGGCCGCCACGCATGATGTAGCCATCAGTATGGTTTCCAGCTGCATCGAGACTGCCCCCAATCTTGGCCGATTCCTCAAGGATCGTGATATTGGAGCCGCGAATAGCTCCGTCGCGAATTAGGAAGGTAGCGGCTGCGAGCGAGGCGATTCCACCTCCAACCAAATAGATTGCTGCGTTACTTTCAGCGGGTATCTCAGACATAGATCACACACTTCTTTCGACTGCTATCCGATGTTGTCGGCCAAAAACGAGTAGTGCTGATCACGGAAAGCGGCGCATGTCGTCGGCCTCGCGATCCACACGGTCAAGAGCAAGCCAAGACTGCCTACCGGTAAATGACCGGACAAGCACAGCTTCATTGTGGCGCGGTCGCGCAGCTATTACTGTATCCAATTGCACAGCGCGATATCTCACAGAATGGAACACTGTAGGTGCGCGGCCGGCCTTCGGGAGAGTGCGCGATAGGTTCAGCCGAGACAGAAGTCGAATTGTCAGGGGTAGCTGTACTACAGTCCCTACTCCGGCCCTGCCCGATGATGTGATGCCAATTCAGTTCCACGATGGACACTGAGGGGATAATGTTCAAAGTTGACTCAGTTGTAGCGATATATGACACGCACGACCAGGCGGAGCAGGCTGTCAAGGAACTTCAAGAGGCTGGCGTTGACATGAAGAGTCTGTCGATTGCAGCTAGGAACATGCACGGTCAGGAACAAGTCGTTGGCTACTACACTCTTGGTGATCGAATGATGCACTGGGGAAAGCTTGGAGCTTTCTGGGGAGGACTCTGGGGACTTCTGTTCGACTCTGCCCTATTTTCGATACCGGGTATCGGGCCGATTCTCCTTGCTGGGCCGTTAGTGTCCTGGATGTTGGCAGTTCTTGAAGGAGCAGTTGTGTTCGGCGGAATGAGTGCGCTGGGTGCAGCTCTGATAAGCGTTGGCATTCCGAAGCACAGCGTCATTCAATACGAAGCCGCGTTGAAAGCCGACAGATTCTTGTTGATTCTTCATGACAGGCCGGAAGCGGTGACCCTCGCGAAAGACATCCTCACCGGGACGAATCATAGCTCCTGCACACTTCACGACGAAGTCATTGCCAGTGAATTTCCGCTCTCCCTGGCAAGCGCCAAATAATCCTTGTGACCCCGTTGGAGACGAACGACACGGCGGAATCCAACTCGCATTCATCGACGAACGATATCGGAGCCTATATGTCTGATCTAAGCAATGAAGTGCTCTTTTCGTCTTACAAACTGGGCGATTTAGAGCTTCCCAATCGAATCGTTATGGCTCCAATGGGCAGAAGTCGTGCAGACGAGGGCGGAGTTCCCTCCCCACTGATGGCTGAGTATTACGCGCAAAGGGCCAGCTCGGGCCTGATCGTCGCAGAGGCAACCACTATCAGCGCCGAAGGCCTAGCCTACGATCGAATGCCAGGAATCTACACGGATGCCCAGATAGCAGGCTGGGAGCTGGTAACGCACGCCGTACATAGCTGCGGTGGCCGTATTTTTCTTCAGCTTTGTCATGTTGGTCGAATCTCCCATTGTTCTCTGGAGCCTGGCGGGAGAGCGCCCGCGGCACCGTCCCCCCTTCGTGCCAATGCGGAAATTATCATCAATGGACTGAGCGTGGACGCATCCGAACCGCGTGCACTGGAGCTCAATGAGATCCGCGAGATCGTTGCAGCCTATGTTGTTGGCACCCGGAATGCTCTATGGGCAGGCTTCGACGGTATTGAGATTCATGCAGGGGATGGATATTTGATCGACCAATTTCTCCGGGACGAATCCAACAAGAGAACCGATGAATACGGAGGGTCAATTGAGAACCGAACCCGCTTTCTCGCTGAAGTAATGCAGGCGGTCATTGAGGAGGCAGACAATGATTGCGTCGGCGTTCGTATTTCCCCAGTTGGTACGACGAATGACGCCGTTGATAGCCATCCGACCGAGCTTTTCAACCATGTTATTGAAGCTCTGAACCGTCTCAACCCCGTCTACGTCCACGTCATTGAAGGGCAAGCAAGTGATTTGGCATACTTCGATCCAAGTTTTGACTTTATAACATTTCGGAAGCGATTCCATCGGACGTATATAGCAAACAACGGATACACCAAGTCAAGTGCACAAAAAAAAATCGCTGAAGGTGCTGCAGATCTAGTCTCGTTCGGCGTTCCATTTATCGCCAACCCTGATCTTGTGGAGCGGTTCCGTACAGACGCTCCATTGAATGCGCTTGACTCAACCAATGTTTGGGAGCAAGGCGCAGATGGTTACACGGACTATCCACCCATGTGAGCAGTGGACCGCTGTACGATAGCACCTGACTTCACATGGGACGCGCGAGCGCCTTGGCAGATTCTCGCCTCGCGCTCTAAGCAGGGGCGTTGATGGGAACGACGCAGACCAGTTTTTTGTTGACGAACTCTTGGATGCCAAGGCTGGAGAGCTCGCGTCCGTAGCCGGAGTTCTTGATGCCGCCAAATGGCAAGTCAGGCGCGGTCCAGGTCGGGTGATTGATAAACACCATTCCAGTCTCAATACGATTCGCCACGCGCTTGCCTCTCTCTATGTCCGCGGTGAAGACGGATCCACCAAGACCGTATTTCGAATCATTGGCAAGAGCAATGGCTTCATCTTCGTTGGCGACGCGAAAGAACAAGGCTACAGGGCCAAAAAATTCTTCGATGTACCCCGGGGTTCCCTCCTTGATATCCGTCAGGATCGATGGCTGCATGAAGGCACCCACGCGATCGATCCTGCCGCCGCCCATGATGAGGCGTGCTCCCATGCCGACTGAACGCTTTACCTGATTGAGAAGATTAAGGAGTGCAGTCTCCGAGCAAAGTGGACCTAGCGTTGTCGAGGCATCCATCGGATCGCCTGGCTTCAGCGCTTCCAAAGCAGCCTGGAACTTCGCGATGAACCGATCGGCGATCTTATCCACGACGATGAATCTTTTCGCGGCCACGCAACATTGCCCGGTGTTGTTCATGCGGCCCCAGACAGCCCATTCAACCGTCTTATCGAGTTCGGCGTCTTCGAGGACGATGAAGGCGTCACTGCCGCCAAGTTCCATCGTCGATTTCTTGAGATTTTTACCTGCTTGAGCTGCGACTACCGAGCCAGCGCGTTCGCTTCCCGTCAGTGCAACGCCCTTGATCCGCGGGTCGTCGATCAGATGCTCTGCCTGGTCGTTTGAGAGGAAGAGGTTGGTGTAAGCCCCCTCGGGTGCGCCGGCTTCTTTGAACAGGGCCACAAACGCAAGAGCACACTGTGGAACGGAAGGTGCATGCTTTACCATGACAACGTTGCCGACCATCAGATTAGGAGCGACGAAGCGCGCGAGCTGATAGTAGGGGAAGTTCCATGGCTCGATGCCAAAGAGCACACCGATCGGGCTGCTCTCGATGCTTGCCTCGCCGAACTGTGGAGCTAGCTTTTGCGGGGCGAGGAAGGTTTCGGCATGCTTGGCGTAGTAGTCGATGATGTCGGCGCTGAGGGCAACCTCACCGCGACTCTCCACGATGAGTTTGCCCATCTCGAGGGTGATGAGAGTTGCGAACTCTTCTGCGCGAGCGCGCAGGATTTTGGCAGCTTTCGAGAGGATAGCGGCTCTGTCTGCGAATGTCGTTCCCTGCCACGTTGCGAAGCAGGTTTGGGCTTGCGCGACCGCTGCCTCGACCTCCGTGTCCGTGTGTTCCGCAAAGTGCTTTACTTGTTTACCGCTATAGGGGTTGATACTTTCGTAGGCCATGGATACTCTTTTCTCCGATATGGTCAGAACAATCCTGATGCATAGAAACAAAAGGAAGCGGTTTAAGTATGCGACGCTAAGGGTTGGACAAATCGACCGTTGCAGTCCTTGAGTCGACTATGGACGGCTAGTCTCGGACCTGTCTGTGCAATTCGGAACCCGCAGCCCGTAGGACAAATTCTTCAAATATTCCCAAGCATGTGTGTTTTCGCAATCTGCTCGATCTCTGGATCGGTCAACGCAGAGAGATCTGCCGTCTCAGTAGCAATGACTCGCTGCGATATCGTCGGATGATGCACCTTCAGGTACTCCGCCAAGAACTCAGCGGCGTTGCTCTTTCCGGTCCCATGGCCGACGAGGATAATTTCTTCGGCTTGCACAAGATCCTTTGCCACCTGTTCGTAGAAGGAAGACTCCTCGGGAACGCGGTCCCCCTGGTAGTGCGCCTCTTTGCGGTGAATTAGGTGGTGGTGAAATCCATATGGATCATATGGTTTGACGGTGGTCTCGCCTTCGGGCCGATCGCCACTCACATCCTGATAGAGACGGGCAGCGTGATGATCAATAACCACAACCATCCGTCCTGGGCGATGCCCCTTCACTGTCGATGGATGAAGTCCAGCTTCTCGCAGAAAGCTGCGAAGACGGGAAACCTCTTCCACGTCGAGGTTATGGGTATGTGGGCGTTTGAAGAATGCCCGTTGCGAACCGACCACAAATGCGAACTCCTCGCCCCCGTGAGCCTTGACTTCGCCTACCTGTCCGATCAATTCAAGGACATCGCTCCAGCTCAGATTGCGTGGCAGTTTGCCCTCGAGGAGGCTCTCCAGTAGCAATTGGAGGTCATGACGAATATCTGTTTTCATTGTTCTCTTTTCTTGATGCCCTATGGTTCCCACAAACGAGTTCTGCTCTGTGAAAAAGCAGAACCGGTCCGCCTCAATCCGTAACTGATTGGATGAGCGCTTTGGGGAGGTCGGAGGAGAGGACCCCTCGGCGATATTTGCTCATAAGCTCTATCTTCGGAATTTTGTTCACGGTTGCCTACCATCAGGCATAGACCGCGAAATGCCTGAAGAGCATCGGGGCGCGTGATGGACCACGCCAAAAGTGCAATTGGAAGAAAGTTGATAGTCAAAGCCAATAGCTGCGTCGCAAATTTCATAGTCACCCTCTGACGCTTGTAAGAGTTGAAGCTTTGGTGCCAAAAGCAGAATTCACGACAAGGAACAATATCCTGTCACTACCATCGCAGGAGCTGAATCAAGAATCTGTATCCTTTTGCACTTAGAGGCCAGATAGGTGGTCGCGCGAGACGATACGAAGATCTGCCCCGAGAGGAGATCTGCTTCTTCTGCCCTGATCTCCGCACGGTCCTTCTTCAGACCGATCGGTTGGTCCATCACTCTCCTCACGGGACAATTACCGCTGATCCGGCTTCGGTCTCT
>Ga0302225_10001076_pt1 | contig 18210 bp, 15 predicted proteins | sample II_Palsa_E3_2_FD_193515 | JGI IMG/M metagenome (GOLD analysis project Ga0302225, IMG submission 193515) | Peat permafrost microbial communities from Stordalen Mire near Abisko, Sweden - II_Palsa_E3_2 | ecosystem: Environmental > Terrestrial > Soil > Palsa > Peat permafrost | place: Sweden...
CGGCCAGTGCCGCGGCCGCGAACGCCCACAAAATCCATTTGCCGAACGCGCTCCGCTTCCGCGTCTCGCCCTCCGCGGTGCGCCTCCTGGCAAAAAATAAAGTCAAATATTCGCGCGCCGGCAGCAGCGCCACTCGCGCCACAAACGGCAGCACCTTCGAGCGCCTCACCAGTTCCAGAACAAATGAATGCGGCGCTTCCACCGATTCCACCTGCTCGAACTTGAATTTTTCCGTCCAGGCGATCACCGGCCTCCAGACCAGCTGGTCGATCAGCACGATGATCCCGATCATCACGCCGAGTCCCCACGCGATCGCTCGCGTGTTTCCCGCGTTTGCCGCCGATTGCAAATACGAGCCCAGCCCCGGAAGCCGCAAATCGCGGTCCCTCAGTGTGAACATCTCGCAGGCCATCAGGAAGAACCACCCGCCCGCCACCGACATCATCGAATTCCACACCAGCCCAATGGCCGCGTAGGGCAGCTCCATCTGCGTAAATCTCTGCCACCAGCTCCAGCGGTATATCTCCGCCACTTCCCGCATTTCGCGCGGGATGCTCTTGAGCGAAGAATAAAAACTGAAGGTCATGTTCCACACCTGCCCGGTAAAGATCAGCAGGATGGACCCCAGCTCCAGTCCCAACTGCTTGGTGGGAAACAGCGCGATCATTGACAGCATCACGCCCGGAAGAAAGCTTAGAACCGGAATGGACTGGAGGGTGTCCAGCAGCGGAATCATGAACTGTTCGGCTTTGGCGTTGTAGGCCGCGATGTAGCCGTACACCAGCGTGAAACCCAGGCTGAAAACGTAAGCGATGGCGATGCGCAGAACGGAAAACATTGCGTACTTCGGCAGCGCGCTGGGCTGCAGTTGGATCGCCGTTTGCGCGCTAACCGGCGCCATCCAGTAGTGCGTCACGGAAAGCAAAGCGTAAAACAGGGCCAGCCCGGCAAAAAGAATAGGGAGTTCCTGCAGGATTGACGGCACGCTCCGCGGAATGGTTCCCCAGGTCAGCACCCCGCCCGGTGTTTTGTGGCGCGCCATCAGTGCAGCGGAGCGGCTTCCCGCGAACTTGCCGCCGCTCCCGCCGGAATCAATCGCAGGCGGTCGCTCTCCGAATCGTAGGTGAAAATGTCGGCGTAGCGGCCCCAGTTGAGCGCCGTTTCGATTTGCAGATCCACTTCATGGCCCGGCAGGCGCTCGTCCAGCAAATCGCGGAAGAATTCGAGCGGCATGGTGTGATCGGACTTGCGTTCGAGCGCCGAAACGATCTGCTGCATCAGCGGTACGTGCGTCAGCGCTTCGCGGAAAAGGCGCCTTCGAGTTGGTATATCCGCCTCTGCGAACGTGCGTCCCTGCGGGGTGATTTTCACGTCCCCCTCATGCGCCGTCGCGAATCCCAGCATGGTCGCCGCATCCAGAATCGGCAGCAGGTCGTCCACCTCGAGCAAAAGCGTTTCGGCCACGTGGTAGAGGTCTTCCTCTCCTCCGCGGTCGATCAGGAGTTCCAGCAAGCCCGCCACGCCTCCGGGGCGCGCGTGCGGCAGGATCGCAGCGGGACGCTTGTCCGTAGCGCACGGCGGAGCCAGTACCAGCTCCGGCTGCGTCATGACTTTGTAAATGTAATCCACGTAGGGAAAGAACGCGGCGGACTTGCGGTCTCGCGGTTGCGGCAGCACGATGCGAAAATCCGCCCGGATGCGCGCCGGGTTGCGTCCCAAAACGATCACGCGGTCCGCCAGCAGCACCGCTTCCTCGATGTTATGCGTCACGATGAAAATGCTGCGCGTCGGAATTTTCTTCGCCAGCCACAGATCCATCAAATCGCCGCGCAGGTTTTCCGCCGTCAGCACGTCCAGCGCCGAGAACGGTTCGTCCATGAAGAGTACTTCCGGCTCCACCGCCAGCGCCCGCGCGAATCCCACGCGCTGTTTCATCCCGCCCGATAGCTCTTTCGGATAGGCGGTCTCGAAATTCTTCAGCCCCACGGCATCGAGGGCCTTCAGCGCGCGTTCGTGCCTCTCCGCGTGCTCCATTCCTCGCGCCAGCAGCGGTGATTCCACGTTTTCGAGCACCGTGAGCCAGGGAAAGAGCGCGAAGCTTTGAAACACAATCGCCACGTTCGGGCCGCATTGCGTTACCGGTTGCCCGTGCCACAGAACTTCGCCCGCCGTGGGCGGCGTCAGCCCCGTAAGTATTCGCAAGAGAGTGGACTTTCCGGAGCCCGAGGGTCCCAGCAACGCGGTGATGGTGTTCGAGCTCACCGTCAAATCCACGGGTGCGATCACCTGAATCTCGCTGCCATCCTTTTGCTTGAAGCTTTTTTCGATTTGCCGGGCCTCGATAATTGTCTGCTCGTCAGCCGCCGGCTGTGGAACAACTCCCGGCTCTCGTCCTGGTTCGGAAACTTCCACCACCTGCGGCGCCCCGCCCGCGGGAATTTCCGCAAGCTCATCCATCAGCGACTTCCAGGCTTCTTCCGGCAGCGCGTCCAGAAAATGGTCTCGATCTCCCTGGCTCATCGCCTCCAGAATCGCCGACATTTCCGGCACCCGCCGGGAATGCAGCAAGACGTAGGCGTGGAAGTACGGGAGATGATTCAGAATCGAAGCCGCCAGTGGCACCGGCAATTGCTGGAACAGCACCTGCTGCTCTTCAAACCGCAGGTCCATGACCATGTCCGCGGCCGCCGTGGCGTTCAATCCGCGCAGGAACTCGAAAGCAGAATCCCACTTTCGTTGGGAGACCAGGTCTTGAAGTTTTCCGGCCGTCGTCGGGCTCATAATTCCACGTCACAGCCTACTACGGTTTTCTAGGGATGAAGCCGCCGATTGCGTTGCCCGCCATTGCCGAACTTTAGTCAACCGTCCTTATGTTGCTTCGCCGGTTCTCGTACCAGCAGGGGTTATACCCCGCATGAGGGAAGATTGACCTGGCGCACACTTCCGTTTGCGGCTGATCGAAGTAAACTTCGGCCTTCCCGTCCTTGAGCGCGCTGGCATAGTAGTACGTCACCGATCCCAATCCACCGCCAGGGGTGCTCGTCTGATGCGAAAACCATATCCAGTCCCCCGCGTATAGCACCGCAATGACCACCGCCGCGGCGGTGAGTATCCGTTTCAGGATCATGCATAACTCCCGCTACTACAGCGACTCACTTCGCTACTTACAGCTTTCCCCGCATGGACTTTCCGCGAGGCGCGCGACTATAATATGACGCCATCGCGAATTGCGGCAGTGTTCTTCGCGCTGCCGCGCAGCACAAGCGTTGGCGCCGGCTAGAGACGCAAAAAGGAGATTCAAACCCATGCTCCGGCTTATTCTAATCATCCTCATCGTGTTGTTGCTTCTGGGAAGCTTGCCCACCTGGCCCTACAGCACGGGCTGGGGCTACTACCCGAGCGGCGGCCTGGGACTCATCCTGATTATTCTCATCGTGCTCATACTCGCCAAGCGGGTGTAGCGTTTATTACCTAAGCGCTTTTGGGAACACGAGTATTGACGCATCCCGGATCCGGCGCTACCCTCGCTCAGGGTTGTTCGTCTATTCCAGGCAGAATCTCTAGGAGTCACCCATGGCTGGTTCCACTTGGTCGGGATATCTCACTTTCGGGCTGATCTCGATCCCCATTCGCCTCTCGCCCGCGGCTCGCACCGAGCGCATCAGCTTCAACCAACTGCATAAGGTGTGCCACACGCGTTTGAAGCAGCCTTTGTTCTGTCCCACCTGCGATCGCATGGTCGAGCGCTCGGAGGTCGAGAAGGGCTACGAGTACGAAAAGGGCCAATACATGCTCTTTTCCCAAGAGGAGCTGGATGAAGTCGAACCCGAATCGGCTCGCACCATGGACATCCTTGAATTCGTCAAGCTCGACGAGATCGACCCCGTTTATTTCGACGCTTCCTATTACGTATCGCCGGAAGAGCCGGGGCAGAAGGCTTACCAGCTGCTGACCGCCGCCATGGAAGAATCCGGTTATGCCGGCATCGCAAAAATCGCCATGCACAATCGCGAGAACATCGTCATCATCCGCCCGCGCGAACACGGCCTTACGCTCCATACCATGTTCTACACCAACGAAATTCGGACCGCCGATTACGGGCGTGCGGACAAGACCGAGGTAAAACCCCAGGAACGCGCGCTCGCCGAGCAGTTGATTGAAAGCCTGGCCGCTCCGTTCGAGCCCGGCAAATATCATGACGCCTATCAGCAGAGCTTGCAGGACCTCATCGAGGCCAAGAGCAAGGGCCGCAAGATCGCGCCCGTGCCGCACGCCGCGAAAACTCCGGTCATCGATTTGATGGAAGCGCTCAAAAAGAGCCTGGCCACGAAATCGGCAGCCGCCGGAGACGGCAAACCGTCTCTCGTGCGCAGCGCGGCAAAGTCCGCCCCGAAAAAGGAAGGAAGGAAAGTGGGCTAGCGGACTAGCCCTCCAATTCGGCGCACCCACAGGTTGTTTCTAATCGATAGTGACTTCGAATAGAAATCGCCGTAACCCGTTGAAAACAAAGAGAAATTAAATTTCTAATCGATACTCAGAACGCCACTTTAAGGTCGCCCAAAATCCTCATTTTGCCCGGTTTTTGCGTCGTTAGACCGGGGCTCAGCGTCCAATAATCAGCAGCTCACACATGTCTAATCGTCACAAAGTTGTCATCATCGGGGGAGGATTCGGCGGCCTCAGCGTCGCGCGCACGCTCAAGCACTCCCCGGTGGACGTCACCTTGATCGACCGCTGCAATTACCATCTTTTTCAGCCGCTGTTGTATCAGGTCGCGACGGGATCGCTGTCGCCGGCCAACATCGCTGCGCCGCTGCGGCAAATTCTGCGGCGGCAAAAAAACACGAAAGTGCTGCTCGCCGAGGCCGTGCACATAGATGCCGCGAAACGCCGCGTGATACTCAGCGACGGCGCAATCGATTACGACACGGTGGTTGTCGCCACCGGCGCGACGCATCAATATTTCGGCCACGACGAGTGGGAGAAATTCGCGCCGGGCCTGAAAACTGTGGAGGACGCCACGGCCATGCGCCGCCGCATTCTTCTGGCCTTCGAAGCCGCCGAGCGCGAGCGCGATCCGGAGAAGCTGCGCGCCTGGATGACCTTCGTGATCGTGGGCGGAGGGCCCACCGGCGCGGAACTCGCCGGCGCTCTGGGCGAAATCGCCAACGACACGCTGCGGCACGATTTTCGCGATATCGATCCGTCCACGGCGCGGATTATTTTGGTCGAAGGCGCAGATCGCGCGCTTCCGGCGTATCCGCCGAAATTGTCGGAGGCCGCGCGCCAGATGCTGGTGCGGCTGGGGGTGACCGTGCGTACCGGGGCCATGGTCACGGGCATCCAGGAGGATTCGGTTACGATCCGCGAAGGAGATCGCACGGAGACGATTCCCACGCGCACGATTCTTTGGGCCGCGGGAGTGCTGGCCTCACCGCTGGGCCGCATCCTTTCGCAAGAAGCCGGGGCCAAGCTCGACAACGCTGGCCGAGTGGTGGTGGAACCGGACATGAGCATCCCGGGACATCCGGAGATTTTCGTTATCGGCGATCTTTCGAATTTCAGCCATCAAACGGGGAAGCCGCTGCCGGGCGTGGCGCAGCCGGCTATTCAGCAGGGTCACTACGTGGGCAAATTGATTCGCGCGCGATTGCAGAACAAAAAGCTGCATGCGTTTCATTATTTCGACAAGGGGAATCTGGCGACGATTGGGCGTGGCGCTGCGGTCGCGGATTTGAACTGGCTGCAGCTATCGGGAATGCCGGCGTGGTTTATCTGGATTTTTATTCACTTGCTGTACATCGTGCAATTTCAGAATCGATTGCTGGTTTTGATGCAGTGGGCCTGGCTCTACCTCACCTTCGACCGTTCCGCGCGCTTGATCACCGGCGAAAACCCGCTCCCGTTCGATTTATAAATCGCGCACGGCAGGGCGACTGAGTCGCGTCAGGCCAGAAGGTCGCTGCTCGCGCGCAGGCGCCCGGCCTTGATCGCTTGCACCAGCGCGTGATGATCGCGCTCGGTCTGGTCCGCGTAGGCCACGGCAAATTTGGCCAGCGCTTTGTCGAAGGTGTCCTTCTTGCCCAGGTAGCCGCCGATCTGCGCGGCATCGCCCGAGCGCGCGTGCGCCCGCGCCAGCACCCACCCGCAGATTTCGACATATTCAAGCCAGCTGGTCTTGCTGAGTTCGTCGATGTCAATCGACATCTTCATATCGCGGAGCTGCCGGAAATAATAATCGTGGCCGTAATCGTCATGGGTCCATCCGAGAAAGACGTCGCTGGCCGATTGCAGCATGCGCTGGCCGGTGACCACGCGCTCGCCATGATTCTTGTAGCGGCTCTTGCCCGCATAAGGCGCCAATACGGAAGCGTGCGCTTCCTTGAATTGCAGGAACAAGGGATCATTCTGGCCGGCCATCAGCAGAATTACAGCGCAGCGGGTGCCCACACTTCCGATACCGATGACTTTGCGGGCGATATCAACGATGTGGTAGCGGTCCAGAATCACGCGCCGCTCTTCGGGCAGGGTGAGCGTGTAGCGATGGAACATGGCCTTCACGTGCTTGCCGATTTTCGCGTAATGGTGTGGATGATAGACGAGCGGCGGCCTGTCAATGATGGTCCGGCGCCCGTTCACGACGCCGGTGATCTTCGGAAAAACATGCTCGGCGGTCTGATATCTCGCTTTTCGTTCGGTCTGCCTCCAGAGTTTTTTGTCGCGGTTGGTCTTGGCATTGGCAATGAAGACCTCCGCGTCAATGTTCGAGTACCAGGCATCGAGCGCATGCATTTCCGCGTATTCCCGCATGTGCTCGCGGTAAGAGGCGGCCATCACGCGCACGGCGCCGGCGCAGTTGCGATTGCTCTGATCCATCTGGCGTCCGGCCAGGACGATACTGGCCGCGAGACGCTTCAGGTCCCATTCCCACGGCGCGGGAAGTGTCTCGTCGAAATCGTTGATATCGAAAACCAGCCGCCGCTCCGGCGAACCGAAACCGCCAAAATTCAGAAGATGGCAATCGCCGCAGGCCTGCACGCGAATGCCGGTGCTGGGGGTGTGCGAAAGGTCGTAGGCCATCAGAGCCGCAGCACCGCGAAAGAATCCGAACGCGCAACTCCGCATGCGGGCGTAACGAATGGGCAAGAGCTCGGGCAATCTTCCAGCGTCCGCGTGCTGCAGGAGCTTAATGGGGTCGGGACGATTGGGAGGCGGAACCCAGCGCGCATGGGAGGTCCGCGGCACCTTGTCGCGCAGCGCTTTTCCCTCGGCCAAGCGTTGCTGGACGCTGGGGCCCCAGAGACGCACGCCGACGTTCTTGCTGGAGGTGGCTTTGGGTCTCGGAGACCTCGCTTTCATCGCAAGTTCCTTTGGATCGGGGCATCGCCGGCCCGCCGGGGCCTGGGATGGGGCGGCGCTGGCTTAGATTTGCTGGCGGATGCGGGCCGCAGAGATTCTCCACTCGAAGGTAGGCGGAGGTCAAGGCGAGGCGCGTTCGCCGCGATTTCTCACGCGAGGATGGCGAGGAGATAAGGCCGCGTGACGCGGAAACGTCAGAGCGCGGCAAAGATGTAATAGCTCGCGAAGCCGAGGATAGTTCCGATGGCGGAGCCGGCCAGAACGTCGCTCAAGAAATGCATGCCGAGAATTATTCGTGAGGAGGCGATTAGGAATGCGACGGCCAGCAAGCAGCCTTGCAAATCGGGATAGAAGAGGCCGACCGAAAGGGCCACGGCGAAAGCGGTGATGGAATGCCCGGACGGGAACGAATATTTATCGGGCGGCAGAATCGAAGACCAGCAGTGCGGCTCGATCTCGCAAGGCCGCCGGCGGCGGCTGGTACTTTTGAGCGCGCGGAACAGAAGGATTCCGGCTGCTACGGCGCTGGCCGCGGCGCCGATGGCGAGAAATCTGTGTTCGCCGCCGTATAACACCAAGATTATGCCGAGCGTGTACCAGAGCCAACCATCGCCCAAACGGGTCATCAATATCATCAAGATGCGGAACCAACGGGGCGCGCGCCAGCGATGTACGCGACGCATCAAGCGGTGATCGTTCGATTGAATCTGGTTCCAAACGGCTCGAGCAACGGTCATGCCCATTCCTCCGCCGCAGGTTGCGGGACGGCCATCAAGCGACGCCGCCTGCGGCCTTCAGGCTCTCCCAGAACTTTCGCGGCCCAGTGACGGCTGAATTTGCTTTCGTCGCAATAATTCAGATAAGTGATAACGGGAATCAGGATCGCCAGCGGTGACATCAGCGCGGTCCAGCATTTTTCGCGCATCATCTCGCCGGCAATCAGGAAGACGTCGCGGGTGAGTTTCGCGAAGCTGCCGGATTCTCCGCCGACGCGCCCCATGCCGCGGCGCAATCCGGCGAAGAACTCGTCCTTATCGCGGGCGCCGGGAACTTCGGTGTAGGCGGTGCCGACGGAGGGAAGAGCGTGGGCATCGCTACCGCCGATGGCGATTTTGTTCCAGCGCCGTGCGAGGCGCGCGGCGTGGTCGTTGGCGGCTTCGAGCATGTGGCTGTTGCGCGTTTCGACCGCCGGGAAATACTTCTCGAACCAAAGGAAGTCTTCAAGTTTGCGCGGCCCGGTGAGACCGGAGAAGACGTGGTTGATGCTGAAGAAAAGCCGCCGCTCGGTGAGGTACATCAGGAGCGCAACCAGATCGTTGCGGCGCTGCATGAGGTGTGCGTGCTGGCGCTCGGTGACATCATAAGCGCCGATGTGAACTTCGCTGCCGCTGGGCATGCGGCAAGTGAGCTCGACGCTCAGGAAAAAATTGGGGTGGTGGCGCAATTTTTCGGCGCCTTCGATGGAATCATGATCCGTCAGGGTGAAGAGGCTCATGCCGCGGAGGCAGAGAAGCTCGTAAACTTGCTCGGGATCGTTGTAGCTTTCGCGGCAAAATTTGCGCGCAAAGGGGGTGGTGCAGGCACCGGAGAAGTATGAGTGGACATGCAAGTCGCACTTCACGACGACAAGCGTAGAAGGCGTGTGTTACGGGGAGATTACTCACAGGCTAAAGTTATGAAACTTAAGCTATTTAACTCTTTAGGCACAAAATGAGCGCTTTTAACACTGCTGTAGCATAAGGCGGCCATTGAGCTGCCAGAATGCCTGGTGCATGGAGCGAATCGAGTTCGGCTTTTTCGATGCCGGCGGGGGCCACCGCGCGGCCGCCACGGCCCTGGAAATGTCTATCCGGGCGCAGCAGCGTTCATGGGACGTGCGGCTGACCAACCTGCAGGAACTGCTCGACGAGCTGGATATCCTCAAAAAATACGCCGGGATACGCATCCAGGACTTCTACAACGCCATGCTGCGGAACGGCTGGACGCTGGGCAGCACGCAGCTGATGAAAGTCCTGCAACTGGCCATTCGCACGTACCATCGCTCGACGGTGCGCATGCTGGAGCGGCATTGGGAGGAAACGCAGCCGGATCTGGTGGTTTCTTTCGTGCCGCACTTCAATCGGGCGCTTTATGAGAGCTTCGACCATGTGTATCCCGGACGTCCATTCGTAACGGTACTTACCGACGTCGCCGACTACCCACCACATTTTTGGATTGAGCCGAACCAACGACAATATTTTGTTTGCGGCTCGGAACGAGCCATGGCGCAGGCGCGGGCGCGAGGACATGCGGATGAACGCATCTTCCGCGCTTCGGGAATGATTTTGCATCCAAGATTTTACGAGGCACCGGTGGAGAATCGCGTGGCGGAAAGAGCGCGGCTCGGGCTGCGCCCGGATTTGCCGACGGGACTCGTGCTTTTCGGCGGATATGGTTCGAAGGCCATGCCGAAAATCGCGGAGAGGCTGGATCGTTCGGGGCTCGATCTTCAATTGATTTTCATCTGCGGGAAGAATGAAAAGCTGGCCGAATCGTTGCGCGCGCGAAAATGGCGCTTCCCGATTTTTGTGGAAGGATTCACGAACCGGGTCAACTACTACATGCAGCTCTCGGATTTTTTCATCGGCAAGCCCGGGCCTGGAAGCCTGAGCGAAGCTCTGGCCATGCGCCTGCCCGTGATCGTGGAGCGGAATGCCTGGACGCTGCCGCAGGAACGCTACAACGCTGATTGGGTAATCGAGAATGAAGTGGGCGTGGTGCTGGACAGTTTCCGCGAGGTGGAAAAAGCTGTCGGGCAGTTGATCGAACCGGCCACGCTCGCGCGTTATCAAGCGAATGCGGGGGCGATGAAAAACAATGCGGTCTTCGAAATCCCCGACATGCTGGCGAAAATACTCGAGCGAACGCGTAACGCCAACGGGAACGAACCGCAGCTACTCGCGAGCCGGCTCGCCTGACGATTCCACGGCCACCGGCGGAAGGCCTGCCGCTGTTAGTTGCTTGTTGAGCGGGGCAAGCTCCTGCTGCTTCAAAGCGTCCCACTCGGCGAGCCGAGCATTCAAGTCTTTTTGCAAATTGGCGAACGAAGCTTGCGCTTGATCCGTCGGGGCGGCGTCCGCGCTGCCTACGCTTATGGCTAGCGACGCGAGCGATCCATCGATGGCCGACAGCCCACTGGGCGAGAGCGGCCATTCGGTTTCCTTGCCTGCTATGTTTCCGGCGGTTCCATCGATTCGTTCGGATGCGGCGAGGATTTCTTTCGAAGCGGAAGCTGCACCGGAGCGATTTGTGAGCAGTTGAAGTTGCGCGCGGACGGCGGCGATTGAGCGGATGGTGTCGGTAGCTTGGGTGAGGGCGGCGCCGATTTTCTGCTGAAGCGCGAATTGTTCGGCGAGATCTTCGGCGGATATGTGCACGCGCGGGTCCTGCTCGAGGGTTAGCGCTGTCGTGATGGTTTGTCCCGGTACGATCAGCCTGATTTCATATTCGCCGGGAAGCGCGAGCGGCCCGTCCGGCTCTGCAGTGGTGCCGGACGCGATGGGCGCGGCCATGGAATACTCGTGGCGAATTGCGGAAGGCGGCGCGTAACGCAAGTCCCAGACGAAGCGATGCGTTCCGGCGGTTTTCAGCAGCGGCGTGAATTTCGGCAGCCAGGATTTTTCGATTTCAGGTTTTTCCAAGATGACCGGTGGCTTGTCTTCGCTTGAATATCTCCTGACGAGGTTGCCGCTCTTGTCGCGAATCTCGAGCGCGAGCTCACCGGCGGCGTCCGATTTCAAAAAATAATCCAGGATCGCGCCAGCCGGAGGGTTCGCGCCCGCGGGAGTCTCCCGGGGCAACGGCGTATCTCGATTTTCGCTTCGGCGGATTCGAATCGCTCGCGCCGGATGAAAAAGATAGGCTTCGCGGCCTCCGAGAGAATCGGCCCATTCGCGAAGGGGTTCGATGTCGTCAAGAATCCAGAAAGAGCGGCCGTGCGTGGCGGCCACCAAATCGTCGCCATGAATTGCGAGATCGCGCACGGAGGCGACCGGGAGATTCATCTGCAGCGGATTCCAATGGTCGCCGTCATCAAGCGAGAAATACACACCGGTTTCGGTGCCGGCGAATAGGAGCCCTTTGCGAATGGGATCTTCGCGGACTACATGCACATAGGCGCGTTCCGAAATCCCGTCGGTTATTTTTTGCCAAGTCTTTCCGAAATCACGCGTGCGAGAGATGTAGGGGCGCAAGTCGTCAAGTTCGTGGCGATCCACGGCGGCGTAAGCCGTCGCAGCATCGAAACGCGAAGGCTCGATGAGAGTGATTTTGCTCCAGGCGACGATATCGGTCGGCGTGACGTTGGTCCAGCTTGCGCCTTCGTCGGTGGTGAGTTGAATGAGGCCGTTGTCGGTGCCCGCCCAGATTTGGCCCGCGCGGAGGGGCGACGGAGCGATGGTGTACACCACGCCGCGGTCTTCCTGTTTTTCCTTCGGCACGCTTGATGAGGAGCCGGAAGATTTGTCCGCCTTCCTGGTTAGATCCGGGCTGATGATTTTCCAGGTGTGCCCGCCATTGTCGGTGCGAAGTACGAATTGTGCGCCGAAATAAAGCCGATGCGGATCGAGGGGCGAAAAGACCAGCGGAGAAGTCCAGGTGAAGCGAAACGGGGGAATCGCAGAGCCGCGCGTGGATGGAGCGATGTCGAGCGATTGGCTGGTGGCCCAATCGAAGCGAAAGACCATGCCGAAGGGGCCGCCGCCATAGACCACGTTGGGCTCGGCGGGACTGAGAGCGATGTAGCCGCTTTCGTCGCTGCCCACGGGCGACCAATCGCGGAAAGTAATCTGGCCGAAGTCGGAGCGGCTGGTGGTTGCGGCGGTGCCGCTATCCTGCTGCGAGCCATAGACGCGATAGGGGAAGCGATCATCGGTGGTGACGTGGTAGAACTGCGCGGTCGGCTGGTTGTACCAGGAGGTCCAGGTCTTGCCGGCATCCACGCTGACGACCGCGCCCTGATCGCTTCCCACAATCATGCGCCGGGGATCGTCGGGAGCGATCCATAGATAGTGATAATCGTCGCCGCCGGGCGCGGCCTTGATGGCTTCGAAATTTTCGCCGGCATCGGTGGAACGATAGAGCGCGGTGTTCGCGACGTAAACGACGTTGGGGTCGCGCGGGTCGGTGGTGATGCCGCCGAAATACCAGCCGCGTTGCCAGATACGATGATCGCCAGAGACGCGCTTCCAATTTTGGCCGGCATCGTCGGAGCGATAGACACCGCCTTCTTTGGCGTCAACCAGCGCGAAGACGCGGTTGCCGTTTTGTCCGGGAGCGACGGCGACGCCGATGCGGCCGAGACCTTCGCTGGGGAATCCGTGGCCGGAGATTTGCTGCCAGGTGAGGCCTTGGTCCGTGGATTTGTAGAGGCCGCTGCCGGGGCCGCTGGTGGGGGCGTAAACGCTCCAGGGCGGGCGGCGCGCCTGCCACAGCGAGGCGTAAACGACGCGCGGGTTCGCGGGATCGAAGCAGAGGTCGATCGCGCCGGTGTCGTCATTTTTGGCGAGAACTTTTGTCCAGGTGGCGCCGCCATCGGTGGAGCGGTACACGCCGCGCTCGGCGTTGGGGGCGTAGGCGTGGCCCAGTGCCGCGACGAGCAGGAGATTGGCGTCGTGCGGGTCCACGAGGATGCGCCCGATTTGGCGCGAGTCGCGCAGGCCGATGTTGCGCCAGGTGGCGCCGGCGTCGGTGGATTTGTACACGCCGTCGCCGAAGGAAATGTCCGAGCGCATGTCGGCTTCGCCGGAGCCGACGTAAATAGTTTGCGGATCGGAGGGGGCAACGGCGATGGCTCCGATGGAGGCGATGGGCTGCGAATCGAAAATCGGGAGCCAGGTGTTTCCGCCGTTGGTGGTTCGCCAGACGCCGCCGCCAACCGCGCCGATTAAATATTCGTTGGGCTTGCCGGGCACGCCGACGGCGGGAAGAACGCGGCCGCCGCGGAACGGTCCGATCATACGCCACTGAATTTCGGGGAATTGCGGGGCGGCGAGCTGTTGCGATTGAACGACTTGGGGCAAAAGAAGCGCGAGGGCGAAGGCGGCTGAAACCAAATCGAGCGCGCGCGATCTAATACGGGTATCCATGGGTTTCTTTCGGTTGCGGAGTATACACTATCGCGCGCGAGTGGCGCGAAAGGCCGCGCCGCGCTTCTTTAGCTCTGGCGCATGGATTTCACATTAAGCAGAGATATGGCAGAATTAGATTCGCGAGAGGGCTTGATCGAGGAGGAGTCTGAAATTATGGCGAAAGCAACATTCGCAGCCGGGTGTTTCTGGGGCGTGGAGGACGCGTTTCGAGGAGTGGACGGCGTCACTTCGACGACAGTGGGCTACACCGGCGGAACTACGAAGAATCCCACGTACAAGGATGTTTGCGGCGGACGCACGGGGCACGCCGAGGCGGTTGAAGTGATCTTTGATCCGTCGAAGATTTCTTATATGCAGCTGCTGGCCATTTTTTGGAAGAGCCACGACCCAACGACCATGAACCGGCAAGGGCCGGACGTGGGCTCGCAATACCGGTCGGCAATTTTCTATCACGACGCGGAGCAGGAGGCGGCGGCGCGGGCGTCAAAGGACATTTTGACGAAGGAAGGCGTTTTCAAGCGGCCGATCGTGACGGAGATAACGCCGGCTTCGGAGTTTTATCGCGCGGAGGAATATCACCAGCAATATTTCGCGAAGCAGGGAGTGAAGTCCTGCCACATTCAGTAGGCGACGGGCAGAGGTCGCCGGCCGCTTGGTGAAGCTAACTGAAAGACTTGATTAGTTGGGGGAAGAAGGGCTCTCGGAGAGCACGTACCAGATGCCGTAGCTTGCTCCTGCCACGACTCCAAGAGTAATCAAAGCAAAAAGCAGATGGCGACGGCGGGTGGGGACTACTCCACCCTTCGTGCCTGCGCCGACGGGACCCTGCGGCGGCTCAGCTGCCGTGGCCTCGAGATCCATGGTTACGCGGTAGGATTTTCCCGCTGCAATCATGTGGATGTCGCCGTCGTTATCCAGAATCAAGGCTCCGCGATATGCCGAGATGACGACTTCCTGCGGGCCGGTGATGGTCACCTGGCCGTAAGCCGGTTGGCCATCGGCGGCGCGCACGACGCCCTCGGGTATCTCAAGCTCAAGCTTGTCTGTGCCATTCGAAGAGAACCCGACGGTCCCGCGCCCGACCACTGCGTGCACGATGTCGGAATTTTGCGCCAGCGTCGCGGAGCTGGAAGATAGCAGATACAACTGACTGGTTCCGACTTTCATGCGTAGGGTTCCGCCAATTTCGGTGGCGAGAGAGTCTCCGGGGAAGATGGTCGTGCCAACGGCAACCTTGGAGTTGCCGATTTGAGCGTCCTGCGCCTGAGTGACCAAGCCCAGAGGCTTTTCATTGGCGGCAAATGCGGGGACGTTTAGCAGCCCGGCAATCAGGATGGCGATCAAGCAGCAGCGGGACAACTCGCGCATAACTCCCTCCGAGGGCTACAGCGTCAATCTAGGCGCAGAAGCCGCGAGTGTCAATACCCTAAATTAAAGATGACGGAGGCGGTCGAAGGTCGCATGCGGTGAGGATTCCGGCGGAAGCGCGGGGAGCGGCGCCATTCTGCGCTAGAATATCCGGGACCCTGCGGAGGGCGCATGATTCATCGAATCGTTTTTCATAACGACCGGCTGCTGCCTATCGAGGAGGCCCGTCTTTCGCCCGGGCAGGGCGGACTTTTGAGCGGCTGGGGCCTCTTCACCACGCTGCGCGTTTCCGAAGGAATTCCGTTCGCGTTTGAGCGGCACTGGAAGCGGCTAAAACGCGATGCGGAGCGGACGCACTGCCCGTTTCCTTTCGAGGAAGAAACCGTGCGGGTGCAATTGGGCGAGGTTCTGCGGGCGAACAACGTTCGCGAAGGCTGCGCGCGGATCTATGCGATCTACAACCAGGTGGGATTCTGGCGCAGCGACGAAAATTTTCCGCGCGTGGACCTGCTGCTTTATTCCTCCGATTTGCCGGCGTATCACGAGCCGGTCCGGCTGGGTCTGCGGGAACAGGGCCGCCACGCTGCCTCGCCGCTGGCAGGCGTGAAAGTGACCTCCTGGTTGAATAATGTGTGGAGCCTTTACGAAGCGCAGCAAAGCGGTTTCGATGAGGTAGTGATGCTGAACGAGCGCGGGGAGGTATCGGAATGCACAGCCGCCAACATTTTCTGCGTGCGAGCGGGACGCGTGAGCACTCCGCCGCTTTCCGCGGGATGCCTCGAGGGCGTCACTCGCAGCGTACTGCTTGAGATTGGCGCCGGAGCCGGAGCGATTGTGGAAGAGCGCACGCTGCAGCCAGAGGATCTTTACAACGCGGACGAAGCTTTTATTTCCTCCACCAACCGCAGTATGCTCGGCGTCAGCGAAGTGAACGGACACAAAATCGCCGGCGCGCCGGGGCTGGTGACTCAAAAACTCGAGAAGGCGTTCGCGGCCTACATGCACGAATACATCGAGGCGCGCTCGGCGGCTTCGGGCAAGCGCTGAGCGCAGAATTTTTGCTGCGTGACTAGTGCGTTAGTGGATGAATAATCCTGCCGCCGCGACTCCCAGTCCGACCACACCGAGAAACGTTCCGAGCTGCCAGAAGATTTTCTTGCGCGTTAACAGGGTGATGGAACAAATCACCAGCGCGGCTTCAAGCAGCACTTCGCCGAGGTCAAAGCGATCCGCGCGGCGCTGCTGGGTGTGGACTTCCTCTTCGGCGGCCTTGGCTTCGGCCTGAATGTCCTTTTGTTCGTCCTTGTAGCGGTCGATTTCCTTGGCGTATTTTTCCTTGAGCTTGGCGACTGCGTCGGTGGTCTGGAGAGTGAAGACGGAAAGCTCGTCAAGGAAGAGTTCGTAATTACGGCGGCGAATGTCCTTGGCCTGATAGTAAGCCCACTGGTCGGTGGCCTTAGTCTGCAGCAGGAGTTCCTCGGTGTGAGAGCGATGGCCCATAAGTGAAACGGCGGCAACGAGGACGGCGAGAATGGCCATGGTCACGGTGACGTGAGCGAGGCTTTGCTCTTTGCCGTGCTCGGCATTTTCCTGAAGTTCCTGCAATTCATCCGGCATGGATTCCCCCGAAGACGAGATTTTTCACTTCGTGTGGGGGAGAGCATAGCAGAACTTGTTTGAAATGGGCCAGATGGTGTTGGCTATCCGCCGGCCGGCGTGTTCTTGTACAATTCACACGGGCCACACGAGAATGGCGAATGCGAAATTGAAATTCAGGGAGGAAGGGCCATGAGCGACCTAGCAAGCAAAACCTGCGTGCCGTGCCGCGGAGGAGTGCCCCCGCTTGCCGGGAAAGAGCTCGAAGATCTCGCGAAGCAGGTGCCGCAATGGAAGGTGGTGGATGGACATCACATCTTGCGCGAATTCAAATTTCCGGACTTTCGCCAAGCGCTGACGTTTGTGAACAAGGTGGGAGAGATCGCGGAGGAGCAGGGACATCACCCGGACATTTTTCTGACCTGGGGCAAGGCCAGCGTCACCACCTGGACGCACAAAATCAACGGCCTAACGGAGAGCGACTTCATCCTGGCGGCAAAAATCGACAAGATCTAATCGGCACCGAAATCCTAGGGCTCATCATCTCCATCCGAGCCTTCCTCTAGTTCCACGACCACGGCTGGATTGATCTCGGGCAGGTTCGCTTTGCGAAGCTGTTCGTTCAGCGCAGCGATTTCTCCCCTGGTTACAGCCGCCCAGCTGTTCGACAAATCCGCGAGCGAAGCCTGCACCGTCGCAAATGCATCTCGCGCCCCTTGCGTGGGAGCTGCGTCGGCACCATCCACCGCTGCCAACAACTGGCCGAGCTGAGCGTTCAACTTCGAGAAACTGTCTTGCCTTGCGGGCGGGCCGAATCGCTGGGCGGCGCCCTCGAACGAAGCTGCTTTCTGGTCGAGAGCGGCGAGGGCGGCGGCGAGCGCGGCGCCGGGAACTTTCCCGGCCAGCGATTTCAATTGGATGCGCACGGAATGCGCTTGCGCGAGGGCGTCATAACTCGCGTTCATCGCGTCATGAATCTTGGAAGCGAGTTCAAGTTGAGCGGCCAAGGCTTCGGGAGTCACCGGGACACGCGGATCCATTTTGATTTCGAGCTCTTGGGTGAAGTCCTGGCCACCGGCGTGGAGCACGGCGGTGTATTTGCCGGGCGTCACGGCGGGGCCGAGGGGATAGCGAGGCGTGTCGTGCGGGATGGCGGAAATGGGGTATTCGTGAAAAATCGAGCGAGGCGGAGAGAGCCGCAGGTCCCAGACAAAGCGATGCATGCCGGCTTCGGCGGAGAGAATTTGCGGCGGGCGGACCCAATAAAGCGGGACCGGGAGCTCTTTTTGGAGCTGTTCGGTGGTCACCTCGGGCTTGTCAGTGCTGGAAAAACTGCGCACGACTTTTCCGCTTGAATCCAGGATCTCGAGTTTCAGCGGCCCGGATGCCGGAGATTTCAGAAAGTAATCAAGGATGGCGCCATCCGGCGGATTTTTTCCCGCGGGAATTTCGGGAGGCAGCGGAGTATCGGTGTTGGCGTTACGCCAGATGCGATAGGCGATGCCGGGCTTGAAAAGAAACGCGGAGGAAGCGGCGACGCGGTCATCGATCTGCCGCAGCGGGGTAATGTCATCCAGAATCCAGAACGAGCGCCCGTGCGTGCCGACGACGATGTCGTCACCGTGAATTACGAGGTCGCGCATGGAGGTAGCCGGGAGATTCAACTGCAGCGACTGCCAGGAATCGCCATCGTTGAAGGAAACATGGATGGCGCGTTCGGTGCCGGCGAAAAGTAAGCCGCGACGCAGGGGATCTTCGC
>Ga0302225_10001082_pt1 | contig 18122 bp, 13 predicted proteins | sample II_Palsa_E3_2_FD_193515 | JGI IMG/M metagenome (GOLD analysis project Ga0302225, IMG submission 193515) | Peat permafrost microbial communities from Stordalen Mire near Abisko, Sweden - II_Palsa_E3_2 | ecosystem: Environmental > Terrestrial > Soil > Palsa > Peat permafrost | place: Sweden...
GGTGACATTCGATGGCGCCGACATTACCGCGCTCGATGAAAAGGCGCGGCGGCAACTGTGCCGGCGCATGCAGATGATTTTCCAGGATCCGATGTCGTCGCTCAATCCGCGGCACACCATCGGCCGTATTCTAACCGAGCCGCTCGTGCTCCACGGCTTCGCGACCAGCCGCAAGGCGGCGCTTTCGCTGGTGCACGGCGTGCTCGATCGCGTCGGGCTGTCGCGGAGCACGGTCGAGCGCTATTCGTTCGAGCTTTCCGGCGGACAGCGCCAGCGCGTCGGTATTGCGCGCGCGGTGGTGCTCAAGCCCGATTTCGTGCTTGCCGACGAGATCGTGTCGGGTCTCGATGTCTCCACGCAAGCGCAAGTGCTTCGCCTGCTCAAAGAGCTGACGAGCGAAATGCATCTCGCGCTCGCGTTCATCAGTCACGACCTTTCAGTGGTGCGCTCGATCTGCCAGCGCGTTGTCGTCATGCGCGAAGGCCGAGTCGTCGAGGAAGGTCCCTGCGAACGCGTATTCACCGCGCCCGCAAGCGGCTACACGCGCATGCTTATCGACGCCATTCCGCTGCCGACGGTCGATCCCGCATGGCTCACCCGCGGCGCGGCCGCGGAGGCCGCCGTTCCCGGTTGACGAAAAATCGCGCCGCGGGCGACCGGGGCAGCTTCGGCGCGATGCTCAAACCAGTCCCGACAGGAGGTAACTGTGTATCGCTTCAGCCGTCATCTCGCCATCGCCGCAGCCGCCGCAGCACTGCTTGCGGCCGCACCAGGAGCCCGGGCCGACGGTATGCCCGGCCTGCGCGGCCACGATCATACCGGCATCACCGTGCCCGACATGAAACAAGCGACCGACTTTTTCGTCGGCGTGCTCGGCTGCAAGGAAGCCATGTCGTTCGGCCCGTTCGCCGACGAGAAGGGCGATTTCATGTCGCAGCTGGTCAATGTCAATCCGCGGGCGGTGATCAACAAAATCGTGCTACTGCGTTGCGGCTACGGCTCGAATATCGAGCTGTTTCAATATACGTCGCCGGATCAGAAGAACATGACGCCGAAGAACAGTGACGTCGGCGGCTATCACATCGCCTTCTACGTCGACGACATCAAGGCGGCGAAAGACTATCTCGACAGTAAGGGTGTGAAGACCTTCTTCAACCTGCCAGTGGGCGAGGGCCCGGCGGCAGGCCAGAGCATCTTCTATTTCCTCGCTCCTTGGGGTCTGCAGATGGAAGCCATTAGCTATCCGAACGGCATGGCCTACGAGAAGACCTCGCCGATCAAGCTGTGGTCGCCAAAGGATCCGTCGCAGTAAGATTCTAAAATAGACCGCCGCGGGCTCGGCTTAATCCGGCCCGCGGCTTTTTTTGGCCGGAAGACGAGGGCGTGTGGCGATGACGATGTGCCGCACCTGTGAATACAAAGCGGCCAGAGTCCGCTGAGGCTGGCATGCGGCTTCGCCCTTGCGCTCCGCGCCGGTCCATCGGTACAGTCGTACGATCCTGGCACATGAGCCGATGGGCGGTGGTTCAGCGCATCCATGCGTAGGCTTCGTTACGGCGGCAAGTTTGGAAGTTGGCTGGCGCTCATTGCACTAGCCTTCCAACTTGCTGTTTCCTTCGGGCACGTCCATCTCGACGGTGTCCGAATTGATTCTGAAGCGGTCGCTGTTGGCCGGACGGGGCACGCTGCGCAATCGTCGCCGGCGCAGCAACCCGGCGACAAAGACGATTACTGCGCAATCTGCGCCAGCCTCTACTTGGCGGCCAATTCGTTTGTGCCGTCGCCGCCGCTTCTGCCGGTACCGCTGCGTTCAAACGCGGTTGCCCATATCGACTACGGCGCCGCTTCATTGGTCGCGCCTCGCCGGCTGGCGTTCCAATCACGGGCGCCGCCGCTCGCATGACCTCCCGTCGCAGCTGATCTTCCGCATTGTCGCGGCCTCATGCCGGCAGTGCGCGAAGCGTGACGCACCTTCCAAATTGCCGATTGCTTCGCGTCAGCGCGGCCGCTTGCGGATCGATCATTCGATTTTTATTCACCGGCGGAATGCCATGGAATTCACGACAAAGATGCTGGGATTCGCCTGTGCTGCGCTTACCGTTCTGTTGTGGGCGGTCACCTTTTGGACGGACCCGGCTCCCGGCGCGATGATCACCGCGGCCGCTCTCACCATCGTCACTGTCATCGCCGGCGTCCTGACCGTGTTGAGCTGAAAATGAGCGAGTTCAGTGAAACGCCTGTAACACCGCGCACTCGCCGGCAATGGCGACCGCGCCTCGTGCACGCGGCAATCGGCCTCGCAGCTCTGGCCGCGGGTGCGGTAATGGCGCCGGATCGCGCCAGCGCGCATCCGCATGTCTGGATCAGCGTTGTTGCTGAGCTTCTGTATGGTCCGGACGGATCGATCACCGGGGTGCGTCAAGTGTGGACGTTCGATGAAATGTTTTCCGCCTTCGCCACACGCGGCATCGCGCAAAAAACCGAAGGCGCGTTCTCGCGCGAAGAGCTCGATCCGCTGGCGAAGACCTACATGGATGGACTGAAGGACTTCGGCTATTTCACATTCGTTAGGCTGGATGGCGAGCGGCAGAACGAGGTTTTCGCTGGCCCGGTGGATTATTTCATCGATTACGATCCGAAGCAGACCGCGATCACGGTCAACTTCACGCTGCCGTTGAAGAGCGCGGCGCCCGCGAAGTCGTTCGAGGTTTTGATCTACGATCCGCAATTGTATTTCTATCTGAGCTTCGCGCGCTTCGATCCCGTCCACCTGATCGGGGCGCCGGCGCAATGCCGGCCCCTGGTCAAGACACCGGCGGACGACGCCGCGCCGGCTCCCGGTGCGACTGCCGGTATGGTCACGACGTCAACCAGCACGATTTGGGTGAAATGCTCATGAACCCCTCGAGTCGTGGCGTTATCATCCGGCGGTTCACGCTCGCGCTGGCGGCGTGCATTCTGTTGATCGCGCTGAGCGCCCACGCTCCCGCATTGGGCGACGCCAATCCATTCGCCGGCATGCGTCAGCCCGCACCTACCGGCGTCACCGGCTGGATACTTGCCGAACAGTCGCGCTTTTATCGCGCGCTGTCCGGCCTCATTCATGCGGCCAAGACTGACGGTTCGGCGCTGTGGGCGCTGATGGGCATCTCGTTTATTTACGGCATTTTTCACGCCGCCGGCCCGGGTCACGGCAAGGCGGTTATCTCGTCCTACCTCGTCGCCAACGAGGAAACCTGGCGGCGCGGCATCGTTTTGTCGCTTGCTTCCGCGCTGCTGCAAGCCGTTACCGCCATTGTCATTGTCGGTGTTGCCGCCGCGCTGCTCGGCGCCACGGCGAAGATGATGGGCGATACGGTTCGCGCCGTCGAGATCGCAAGCTATGCGTTGATCGTGCTGTTGGGGGCGCGGCTACTTTGGGTTAAGGGCAGGGGCTTCTTGCGCACTTGGCGCGCCATCGGATCAACGCCGCAGACGCAGGCGGCGGAAGTCCATGGTCACGAACGCCAGCATGCGCATCAGCATTCCAGCCACGCGCACGACCATGACCACCATAATGGAACGAGCCACGCGCACGGTCACCATCACCACCACGACGAAGAACACGAAGACATTCTCCCTTGGGGCCATGCGCATGGACCAGAGCCGGAGGAATTGGCCGGTTCCGGCGGTTGGCATCGCGGATTTTCAGCCGTCGTCGCCGTCGGCTTGCGGCCGTGTTCGGGCGCAATCATTGTTCTTGTCTTCGCCTTAGCGCAGGGGTTGTTCCTCGCCGGGGTCGCTTCAACATTCGTGATGGGGCTCGGCACCGCGATCACCGTTGCCGCCATCGCGACGCTCGCGGTTGCCGCCCGTGAGGTGGCGAAAAAAGTTGCTGCCACCAAGCCCGGCTACGGTTCGCTGGCGCTGCGCGGTGTCGAGGTCGGAGCAGCGGTTCTCGTCATCGCCTTCGGCGTCGCGCTCCTTACCGGATATATGGCAAGCGAACGCATGGGCATGTTCTGATCGTGCGGTGCGCCCGCGATTTTGCTGACAAAGAAGCCGAAGGGCTTGTGTCTTGTGATGTTATAACATTACAATAAGCATGATGCGATTACCGCCGTTCACCCGAGGCTTCACCACCTGGCTAGCGCTGTTCGCGCTGGGCCTTCAGATGATCTTGTCTTTTGGGCATGTTCATCTCGAAGAGATTGCGCGTACCGACCAAGCGCGCGTGGCTTTGGCCGCGGCAGGCCACGCGTCGCAATCGCTACTCGCCCAGCATCCAGGCGCCGGCGACGACGACGATGATGCTTATTGCCCGATCTGCGCCAGCGTCTATCTGACGGCCAACTCCTTCATACCGGCGGCTCCGGTGCTGTCGTTGCCGTCGGCTTCAACCGCCGTCGAGCATTTCAGGCGCCACGCGCCGGTCTTCTTCGCACCGCGCCGACTGGCCTTTCAATCCCGCGCTCCGCCGCTCGCCTGAGCTTCGGTCGTAGCTGATCGTCTCCGCTGCCGCTTGCGGCGGCGCCGCACGTATCAGCGCGCCCGCTTTTCTCCGGCTGATTCTTTCGGCTCTCGTCGCGGCGGGGTGTTATGTGCATTGAGGTTTTTGGTCTTCACCGCGGATTTTTCTTGTGCGCTTCGGCGTTAGTGGCGCTGGCAGCATTGGCTACTCCGGCGGCGGCGCAAGTGCAGCTCCCGGAAGTTGTCGTCAGCGCGCCGAAGGAAAAGCCGAAGCCGCGGCCGAAAGCAGCGCGGGCTGCGCCGGCAGCAACGCCTACCGCGACGCCTGTCAGCGCGGCGCAGGCCAAATCCAACGCCTTCGATCAAAGCCGCGGCAATCTCTACACGACCATGGGCACAACCTCTGCCATTATCACTCAGTCGGCCATCCAGGCGCTTCCCGGCGGCGACAACCAGCCAGCGGAAAAAATCCTGTTGCAGACCCCGGGGGTGTCGCAGGACTCCGCCGCAAGCGGGCTCCTTCACGTTCGCAACGATCATGCCAACGTTCAGTTTCGCATCAATGGCGTGATGCTGCCGGACGGACTGACCGGCTTCGGCAGCATTCTCGACGCCAGCTGGATCGGCAGTATCGCCCTGGTCACCGGCGCGCTCCCGGCCGAATACGGCCTGCGCACGGTTGGCCTCGTCAACATCACCACACGCCCCGACATTTTCAACAATAGCGGCCAGATCAGCCTTTACGGCGGCAGTCAGGGAACGTTCACCCCGACGATCCAATACGGCGGCACATTCGGCAGCACCTGCCCGACGACAACTCCGGCTCCCGGAACCCGCGCTTTGCCGGGTGCGGATTGCTTTCCAGGCGTCCAGTACTTCTTCGTCGGGCGTTACCTGCAAACCCAGGAAGGCCTCGAAAATCCGCTCCCCTCCTACAGCCCGATCCACGACTTCTCGCAACAGGAAAAGGGCTTCGCCTACATGTCGACATTCGTCGACCCCTATACGCGGCTCAGCTTGATCGCGGGCACGTCCACCAGTTCGTTTCAGATTCCCAACGTGCCGGGTCAGCCGGTCGGGTTGAACGGCGGCGTCACCAGCGCGTTCGGCGTTACCACCTTCAATTCGGCAGCTCTCAACGAGAACCAGTACGAGGACACCCAGTACAGCGTGCTGGCGCTGCAGCGATCGATCAACGGCTTTGACGGACAGGTTTCTTATTTCATGCGCTATGACCGTTTGCACTACGAGCCGGATCAGCTTGGTGATTTGTTGATCAATGGCGTCGCCTCGGACGTCGTGCGCCAGTCCCTTACCAACGGAATCCAGGCAGACGGCTCGTATCAGATCAATCCAGCGCACACCGTCCGCACCGGGTTTTTCTTTAGCAGTGAGCAGGCCTTTGTCGGCAACACATCGCTGGTCGAGCCCGTGGTCGGCGGAGCCCCGGTCGATGCACCTTTCAATATTACCGACAACGTCTCGGCTACCGGCTGGCTTGCCGGCGTGTACGTGCAGGACGAATGGAAGGTCACCGACAAGTTCACCATCAACGGCGGGCTTCGCTTCGACCAGATGTGGCAATTCGTCGACGCCAACCAATTGAGTCCGCGGATTAGCTTCACCTACACACCATTCGAGTATACGAAGTTCCACGCCGGCTATGCGCGTTACTTCACTCCGCCGGTGATGGTCGAGGCGGCGCCCGCAGATATCGCTTTGTTCAACAATACCACCGCGGCGGCGCCGATCGGCCAGGGAAACGGTCCGGTTCTGCCGGAGCGGTCACATTATTTCGACGTCGGCGTCGATCAAAATATTCCGTTCGGCTGCAGTAAGCCGGCGGCCAAGGACTGCACCGATCTCGATCTCGGCGTCGATGCCTATTACAAGATCGCGACCGACCTCATCGACAACGGTCTTTTCGGCCAAGCTTACGTGCTCAGCGCTTTTAACTACGCCCAGGGCCTCGTTGAGGGCGTTGAACTGAAGGCCAAATTCCATAGCGGCAATTTCCAGGCCTATGGCAACGTTGCGCTCGGCTTCGAGAAGGCGACCGACCCGGTATCGAACCAATATCTATTCGGCAACACGCCGCTCGCCGATCTCGGTGGCATGACCGAATTCCAGTATCTCCAGACCCACTGGATCTACACCGATCACACTCAGTTGGTTACCGCCTCGGCCGGGGCTCTCTATCAGTTCTGCGGCCGGCCCGCTTACGCGAGCGAGACATTCGGCGCCGGACCGGGCGGTCTTTGGAGCATGGGATCTTGGTGCGGAACGAGGCTTAGCGGCGACATGATTTACGGCAGCGGACTGCGCGACGGCGACGCCAATATCGGTACCGTACCGCCCTACACCCAATTCAATGTCGGAATCGCTCGCGAATTTCTGCTGCCGAACGATCCAATGCCGATGACGGTGCGCTTCGACATCATCAACCTGTTCGACACCGTCTACCTCATCCGCGACGGCAGCGGCATCGGCGTGTTCGCGCCGCAATACGGTCCGCGCCGCGGCTTCTTTGCGGGCGTGTCGAAGAAGTTCGGCGATTCACCGCCGGTATCGGCTGCATATCTGCCGGAAAAAGACCGGCCGCAGCTCTTCAAGGACCGTCCGGCTGTCTACAATTGGACCGGCTTCTACATCGGCGGCAATCTTGGCGGCGCTTGGAGCGGGCTGAGCGCCGCAAATTTTTCAGACACGCTTGGCAGCAGCTTTAACGGGGCAACCAATCTCCAGCCCGCGGGGGGCGGCCAAATCGGTGTCAACTACCAGTTCTGGAATCAGCTCGTCGTCGGCGCCGAGGCAATGTTCGACCGGCTTCCCGGCAGCCAACTCTCGCCCATCACGGCGACCGATCCTACCGGGACGATTTCCGCCAATATTCCAAACGCGAGCGAACATATGCTGGCCACTGCTACTGGTCGGCTTGGCTATGCCTGGGGCCGTGTACTCCTTTATGCGAAAGGCGGTGGCGCCTGGGTGGCAGCGAACAGTCCTACAATTTCGGTTGGCGGGGTGCCGGCAAGCTTCGGCAGCGTCGGCAATAACAACAGCTTTGGTTACACCGCCGGGTTCGGCCTCGAGTGGGCTTTCGCCAACAACTGGTCGGTACGCGCCGAGTACGACTACATCGGGTTGCCCAACCAAGTTTATACCGTGGCAGCCGGAACGCCAACTTTCGGCGGCGACGTCATCGACTTCGGCGATCGAAACATTTCTCTTATGACCGTAGCCATCAACTACAAGCTCGGCAGCTGATGATACACCGCGCCGACTGGTGCGCCATTTAGCGGTATGGAAATTGCGGACGGGACCGTCATGATCGGCAAAATGAACGCGGCTGCCACAGGGCTTAAGAAAGCGGCTTGGATACTTCGTCCGCTCATCTGGCTTGTGATTGCGGGGTTTGCGTCGGCCCACGCGCAGGATCCGGGCACGCTCAACCCACAACCGCTGCCGCCCTTGCCAAATGCTAATTCGCCGGCAATTCCCGCGAGAGAACTGTTCGCCCGCAAAACGACCCCGCTCGCCGGGCCTGCTCGCTCGATCGGAACCTATAACGGCGGCTGTCTTGAAGGGGGTGTTGCCCTGCCGCTCACCGGTCCGGCGTGGCAAGTCATGCGCGTGTCACGCGATCGGTATTGGGGCAACCCGAATCTTGTCGCCTTTGTTGAGCGGCTCGCCGAGAAGGCAAAGAAGGTGGGGTGGAACGGACTATTGATCGGCGATATGTCGCAACCCCGCGGCGGCCCGATGCTCAACGGCCATTCAAGCCATCAAATCGGCCTCGACGTCGATATTTGGTTCACGCCCATGCCTGCTCATGAGCTCTCCCGGGAAGAGCGTGAGTTTGAGATGGCGTTGAAGATGGTTGCAGAAAATCGCCGCGATGTTGATTCAGCGACGTGGACGCATGAACGTACGGAACTTGTCCGCACCGCTGCGCAGGATCCGGCCGTCACCCGTATTTTCGTCAATCCGGCTATCAAGAAGGCGATGTGTCGCGAGGCAGCGTCCGATAGGTCCTGGCTGTCCAAGGTGCGTCCGTGGTGGGGACACGACGAACATTTTCATGTCCGCATCGCTTGTCCACCGGACAGCCCGCTATGCAAGGAGCAACCGGAAACGGGATCGAGCGACGGATGCGGAAGCGAACTCGCGGGCTGGTTAAGAAAAACCGAGGCGCCTCCACCGCCGCCGGGCGCAAAGCCACAACACAATGTGCCGCTTGCGGCCCTGCCGGCGCAGTGCCGAGCAGTGGTCAGGGCGCCCTGAGCATATCGCGGCCGGGCGGCTGTTTTTGATCTCCACGGCCCTTGGTCAGTATCTCGAGCACGATGGGAAAACACGACATGCAACGGCTCACCATGCAGAAGGCGCGTGGCGCGGTCAGGCGGCCTCGATCACGCAACAACATGGCGCTGATTCTAGTCGCGCTCTTGATTGCGCTGGCGCTTGCTCCTGCGGCATTGGCGCAAAATCCAGTGGCGCCTGGTGACCAGACGTCCGAACCGGCAATCGGCGGGGCGCTATTGCCGCACGATCTTTCGCCGCTCGGCATGTTTGTGCACGCCGACATTGTCGTTAAGGCGGTCATCATCGGTCTGGCGTTTGCGTCTCTCGTCACCTGGACCGCCTTCGTCACCAAGAGCCTGGAACTGCAAGCCGCCCGCCGCCGCGCCCGCCGCGGGCTGCGTATCCTTGCCGGCGCAGCCACGCTGAGCCAGGCCGTCCAGCAACTGGGCAAAGGGACCGACGCCGCCGCGCAGCTCGTGCAGGCGGCGGTTCAGGAGATACGGCTCTCCGAGAATATGCCGGGGGAGGGGGTGAAAGAGCGCATCGCGTTGCAGCTTGAGCGCATCGAGCTCAGACACAGCCGGAAAATATCGCTCGGCACCGGCGTGCTCGCGACCATCGGCTCTACCGCGCCTTTTGTCGGATTATTCGGCACGGTGTGGGGAATCATGAACAGTTTTATCGGCATTTCCAATGCACACACTACCAATCTTGCCGTGGTCGCCCCGGGTATTGCCGAAGCACTGCTCGCGACCGCGCTCGGCCTGGTGGCGGCCATTCCGGCCGTCGTGATTTACAACGTGCTGGTGCGTTCGACCGCGCATTATCGTGCGCTCCTCGGCGACGTTTCGGCGCAAGTGATGCGGCTCGTCAGCCGCGACATCGACCGGGGCAGCATGCGGCTCGAACTCGCCGCGGAGTAGGCCTATGGCTGTTCGTCTCGATCACGGTGCCGACGAACTCGATGAAGTGCATGACATCAATGTCACGCCATTCATCGATGTCATGCTCGTGCTTTTGATTATTTTTATGGTGGCGGCGCCGCTCGCGACGGTGGACATCCCAGTCGATTTGCCGGCATCGTCCGCACAACAGCAGCCGCGCCCGAGCAAGCCGATCTATCTGACCATCGAGGCCGACTTGAGCCTTGCGATCGGCGACGAAGCGATTACCGCGAATTCGCTTGTAGCGGCGCTCGATGCTGCGACCGGTTCCAACAAGGACGAGCGCATCTTCGTGCGCGCCGATCGCTCCGTGCCGTATGGCGCCGTCATGCAAGTCATGAACGATCTGCGCGCGGCGGATTATCTCAAAGTCGCCCTGGTGGGGCTCGAAACGCGCGACGCCAAATGATCGCGCGCGAACTTAACTGGCCCGATGATCGGGACCCCCGGGCGATCCTGCGCTGGGCCGGCGCTGCCGTCATCGTGGTCAGCCTGCATGCCGCTTTGATCGCGGGCTACCTTGTTTGGCATCAGCCCAGCGAAGAGATCGGCGATTTAACAGCCGTCGTCGCAGTGGATCTTGCGCCGATCGATAGCGTCGCCGACGCCAATCAGCGCGATATCGCGCCCGGCCCGGAGGACATGGTCGAGCAGAAGCCGGTACCGGAAGCGGAAAAACAACCCGACCAGCCAAAGATCGAAGAACCTCCTCCGCCACCGGCGACCACAGCCGACATTGCGTTGCCCGAACCTAAACCGCCGGAGAAGGTCGAGGAGGAGCGCCCGCCCGCTCCACGCACCACCGCCCGCGTGGAAGGCGGTGCGCCGCGCGTTGTGCCATCTTGGCAAGCCGATTTGGTCAGGCACCTGCAGCAGTACAAGCGATATCCGAGTGGCGCACAGGGGAAGCGGGAGCAGGGCGTCGTGTTGCTCGGCTTCAGCGTCGATCGCAACGGACGCGTGCTGGCGCACCGCATTGTGCAGAGTTCGGGCCACGCCGATCTCGACCAGGAAGTGATGGACATGATCGTGCGCGCGCAGCCGCTGCCGGCTTTCCCGCCGAGCATGACGCAGTCGGAACTCGATCTTACCGTTCCGATTCGCTTTTCTCTACGCTGAGAGTCGGCTTGGGCCGCCCCGTCTTGCTCACAGCGATGCGTCAGGCGCCTCATGCTGCCAGCGGCCGATCGGCCCGGCAATGACCGCGCCAACGATGGGCGCGAGCCAGAACAGCCACAGTTGCGAAATATACGCGGCGCCGGCAAACAAAGCCGGACCCGTGCTTCGCGCCGGATTGACCGACGTGTTGGTGACCGGGATCGCGAAGAGATGACTGAGCGGCAGGCAAAGCCCGATGTGGCCTTGAAGCGGCCGGCGGTCCACAGCCCGATGGTGACCGCACAATGAAATGCCCGCCAGAAATCTGACCGACGGCATAGGCCATGGTCAGCACCGTCAAGCCGAAGGCCAGGCTCACGCCTAAAAATCCGATGCCGAGTGTAGGAAAGCCGGCGGCGAGCACCGCGCTGCCGCAACCGGCGAAAGTCAGCTAGAACGTGCCGAAAAACTCGGCTCCAACATGCCGCGTCATATTCATTTTCTTCCCCCGGTTTGCCTAAAGGCTCTTCGATACTAACGGGGGACACTCGCACCTGGAACAGGCGCGGCTAGGTTTGCACAGAATCTGAAGGTTGCGACGCCGCTTGCCGCGGCTCGGGCAGAAAGAACGTCTGCAAGGCCGGCACGATCACCAGCAGCATAATCGGCCCAATCAACATGCCGCCGACAATGACGGTGGCGAGCGGCCGCTGCACCTGACTGCCGATGCCAGTGGAAATCGCCGCCGGAAGAAGACCGATGCAGGCCGACAGCGTCATCATCAGGATCGGACGCATTTGCTCGCCGACGGCATGAAACATCGCCTCGACCGGCGGCATCCCGTTTGCCGCGACTCGATAATAGCCGTTGATGATAAGAATGCCGCTCATCACCGACACGCCCATCAGCGAGATGAATCCGATTGCGGCCGATATGCTGAAATCTAGTCCGGCCACGTAGAGCGCGACCAGCCCGCCCGAAATCGCAAATGGCAGTCCCAACAAAGCCAATGCGCTGTCGCGCCAGGAATTGAACAGTCCGTAAAGCAGAATGATGATCAGGATAAAGGTTACGGGCAGGATGATGAGAAGCCGCTGCTTGGCCTGCTGCAGCCATTCGAACTCGCCGGCCCAGGCAAGCCGGTACCCAGTCGGAAGCTTCACGCTGCGCGCGATGCGTTCTTGCGCTTCGGCGACCGCGCCGGAAAGGTCGCGGCCGCGGACGCTGAATTTGATCGGCACGTAACGCTGGCCATGTTCGCGGAATATGTAGGAAGCTCCGGTCTCGAGCGAAATCGAGGCGAGCTCGCTCAAGGGAATGTAGGCGTTGACGCCGCTTGACGTCTGATAGGCGACTTTGAGGTTGCGCACCGCGTCGATGTTACTGCGATATTCCGGCGCAAGCCGCACCACCACGCTGAATTGGCGGTCCGCCTCGAGAAGCGTCGTTGCGGTCGTTCCGCCTAATGCCGCCTGGATGACGCTATTGATGTCGTTAATGCTCAACCCGTAGCGCGCCGCCTTGGCCCGATCGATCTTGATGTTCAAATTGGGTTGTCCCAGCACCCAGAAGGCGCCGAGATCGGTAATTCCCGGCACGTTCTCCATTTCGTGCATAATATCGCGCGCAATCTTCTCCAGCCGGGAAAGGTCGGGGCCGATGATCTTGACCGAATTGGCGCCTTTCACGCCGGACAGCCCTTCCTCGACGTTGTCCTGAATGTATTGGGAGAAATTGAAATCGATGCCGACCAGCTCGCGGTCGAATTCCTTTTGCAGGTCTTTAACGAGGTCGGCCTTGTTGTAACCCGTCGGCCATTCGTCGAACGGCTTTAATGGCACGAAAAACTCGGCGTTGAAAAAGCCGGCGGCGTCGCTGCCGTTGTCGGGGCGGCCATGTTGGGACGTGACCGTAATCACCTCAGGATGCTTGAGAATGATTTCTCGGATTCTGTTGACGATCGGCATGCCGGCGTCGAGCGAGATGGTCGGCGGCATGGTTGCGCGGATCCACAGATTTCCTTCCTCCAGTGTCGGCAGGAATTCGCTGCCGAGCCGCGAGCCGAGGAAGAAACTGAACGCGAGAAAAACCAGTCCGATCGCGATCGTGGTCTTTCTTTTGCGCAGCGACCAGCGCAGCACTGGCGTGTAAACTGCGCGCAAGCCGCGCACCAGGACGGTTTCTACCTCGCGGACGCGCTCGGGAAGCAGAAACGACGTGAGACACGGCGTGACGATGAACGTCGCCAGCAGCGCGCCAATGAGAGCGTAAGCGTAGGTCTGCGCCATCGGGCTGAAAATCTGTCCTTCGACGCCCTGCATGGTGAATAGCGGAATAAAGGCCGCCACGATGATGGCGGTGGAGAAGAACACCGCCTTATCGATTTGTAGGGCGCTGATGAGGATCAGCCGCAGGCGGTCCGTCCAGAGCGAGGGCTGCGACGGATCCGTGTTGCCCGTTGGATCGCGTCCCCAGCGCTGATCGGCGAGATTGCGGAATAGCTGCTGCCTGGCCTCGGGACTGGTCTGGAAATTCCGGTAGACGTTCTCGACGAGAATAACGGCGGCGTCGACAATAATGCCGAAATCGACGGCGCCGACCGATAGAAGATTCGCGTCCTGGCCGCGCAAGACCAGGATGATAATGCTGAAGAACAATGCGAACGGGATGTTTACGCCGACGATAATTGCGCTGCGCAGATCACCGAGGAAGATCCATTGGATGCAGAAGATCAGCACGCAGCCGAACACCAGGTTGTGCAAAACGGTGCTGGTGGTCACGCCGACCAACTGGCTGCGATCGTAGTAGGGCACCAGCTTCACGCCGGGCGGCAACGAGCCGTCGGTATTGATTTTCTGAACCTCCGCGTGAAGGCGGTTGATCACGTCTTTGGTGTGCAGCGTCCGGTTCATGACCACGATGGCGGCGACGATGTCGTCTTCATGGTCGCGGCCGGCCTTGCCAAGCCGGGGCACGTGATCGACGGCCACTTTTGCGACGTCTTTGATTAGGACAGGTATGCCGTTGGTCTGGTTGAGGGGAATGTTCTCGATGTCCCCAACCTTGTAGCCCTGCGTTAGGTCTTCATCGCCGCCGCTATCCATTAAGCCGACGCCGCGGATATTTACCGACTGCTGGCCCACATTGATGGTGCGGCCGCCGACATTGATGTTGGCGTTGCCCAATGCGGTGATGATTTGCGGCAGCGTGACGTTGTAGGCGTCGAGCTTATGCAAATCGACCTCGACGTCATATTCCTTGGTGGTCCCGCCCCAAGTGTTGATCTGCACGACGCCCGGCACGCTGAGGAGCCGGCGCTGCAAAATCCAATCCTGGACCGTGCGCAGATTGGTCAAGCCGAAGTGCGGCGGCCCGGTCACTTGATAGCGGTAGATTTCGCCGACCAGGCTGGTGGCCTGAATGGTGGGCGTTATGTTGTTGGGCAGACTGACGTTCTGTTGCAGATTGATCGCGGTTTGAGTGAGGGCGAAGTAATATTCTACGCCGTAATAGAAAGTCACGCGGACGAAGGTGAGGCCATAGAATGAGGTCGAGCGAATGACGTCGACGCCGGGCGTTGCAGCTAGCCCCACCTCGATCGGAACGGTGAAGTAGCGCTCCATTTCCTCGGCCGAAAGGCCGGGCGCTTGTGCCGTGATCTCCAGGATAACGGGGGCCGGATTTGGATAGGCCTCAATATTGAGCCGCGAAAACGCGAACAATCCCGCGCCGAGGAAGACCAGCAGCCCCAAAAGGACCAGCGGGCGACGCGTTAAGCCGAATACGAGCAGTCCCTTCAGCACGAATCGTTCCTCGCCCCGTTACTGTGATTTATCACAGTATTTGCGGGGGCGAGTTGGAATGCCGGCCATGTTTCGGCGGGGGAAGGGGCGGTGGTGTCCGAGGTCGATTTCGGCGCCGCGCACGCGAGGCGGATTTTACTCTCGCGTTCTAAGCCCGCGCCTTAATGCGTTTTCGACTGCTCACGGACGAGATTGATAATGGCGGAAAAGTCGAGCCCGCTGAAACCCTCGTCGGCGAAATGCTGGTAGATTTCGGCGGCGTGGGCGCCGATCGCGTTTTTTACCTTCACTGAATCGGCGGCCGCCTTGGCAAGCTTGAGATCTTTCAGCATCAAGGCCGCAGCGAAGCCCGGCCTGTAGGAATTGTTGGCCGGGCTTGCCGGCACCGGTCCGGGCACCGGGCAATAGCTGGTCAGCGCCCAGCATTGCGCGGACGAGGCTGAGGCGACGTCGAACAGGGCCTGATGCGACAGCCCGAGTTTCTCGCCCATCACGAAACCCTCGGAGACCGCGATCATCGAGGCGGCGAGGATCATGTTGTTGCAGATTTTCGCGACCTGGCCGTTTCCCGCCTCGCCGCAATGCACGATGCGCTTGCCCATGCGTTCGAGCAGGGGCTTGCCGCGTGCGAATGCGTGCGCCGAACCGCCGACCATGAAGGTCAGCGACGCCGCCTTGGCGCCGCCGACGCCGCCGGAAACCGGCGCATCGAGCGTGGCGAAGCCGCTCGCCGCCGCGAGCTTGTGCGCCTGCCGGGCACTGTCGACATCGACGGTCGAGCAATCAATGAACAACGTGCCTTGTCGTGCGTGCGGCACGACTTCATTCCAGACCGACAGCACATGCTCGCCCGCGGGCAGCATGGTGATGACGATGTCGGCGTTTTCCACGCAACCCTGCGCGTTGCCGACGATCTGAACGCCATCGGCGGCTGACGTCTCTCGCGAGGCCGGCACGACATCAAAACCGTGCACCCGCTCGCCGGACTTGACGAGATTGGCAGCCATCGGGCCGCCCATGTTGCCGAGACCGATGAATCCGATGTTCGACATCTGTGAAAGCCTCTTTTAATCAGGGAATTTCAGTTCCAGCGCGCCGACCGATTGGAAATACCGGTCGACAAAGCCGGGCGTGACCTCTTCCAGCCTGTCCGGCTGCCATTTCGGATTGCGGTCCTTGTCGACAATCGTGGCGCGAATGCCCTCGATGAAATCGTGCCCGGCGATTGCGGCAAGCGCGATGCGAAAGTCCTGCCGAAAGCTTTCCTCCATCCGCTTGAATGATACCGCGGCGCGGACATTGCGCAACGTGACCTTCAGCGAGGTCGGAGACGCTTTGCTCATCGCCGCGGCGGCCGTGGTCGCCTCGGCGGCGCCGCTCGCTTGCAGCCGATACATAATGTCTTCAACGTTGTCGGCAGCATAGCATTGATCGATCCAGCCGCGCGCGGCTTGCAGGCGTCCCGGTGCGGGCCGAGTGGACATGCCGGTAAGCGTACGCTTTACGTCCGCCGCGGCGCGGCATTCGGCGAGCGCGGCCGGAAGCTCAGGAAGCTTGGCGGCCGCGATATTGAGATCGGCAAAGCCGCAATAGACGGCATCGCCGGCGGTCATGCGCTCGCCGGTCAGCGCCAGATAGCTACCCGTCAATCCGGGACATCGCGCCAAGAGAAATGAAGCACCGACGTCGGGAAAAAACCCGATGCCAACCTCGGGCATCGCCACCGCCGAGCGTTCGGTCACGATGCGGAACGCCGCGTGCGCCGAAAGGCCGACGCCGCCGCCCATCACCACGCCATCCATCACCGCCACGACGGGCTTCGGATAACGCGCGATCAAAACGTCGAGATAATATTCGGTGGACCAGAATTCGGCAGGGAGAGCGCTTTTCGTCTTCGCCGCGTCGTAAAGCGCCCTAATGTCGCCGCCGGCGCAAAAGCCGCGGTCGCCGGCGCCATCCAGCAGCACGACGCCGACGTCGGGATCGCTCGTCCAGGCGCGCAGATGCGCCGTCATCTCGACGGCCATGCCGAGCGTCAGCGCGTTGAGCGCTTTCGGCCGGTTAAGCGTGATCCGGCGTAGCGCGCCTTCTTGGCGCACCATGATTTCGCCGTCGGGCGCGGTGGTCACGCCTATTGTCCGACCAGGCTTCGCGCCACGATGACCCGCATGATCTCGTTGGTGCCTTCGAGGATTTGGTGCACGCGCAGATCGCGCACGATTTTCTCGATGCCGAATTCAGACAAGTACCCATAGCCGCCATGCAATTGCAGCGCCTGATTGGCGATCTCGAAGCAGGTGTCGGTGACGAAACGTTTGGCCATAGCGCAAAGTTGCGTCGCGTCGGCATCTTTACGGTCGAGCGCCGCGGCCGCGCGCCACAGTAGCGTGCGCGAGGCCTCCAGGCCGGTCGCCATGTCGGCAAGCCGGAATTGCAGCGCCTGGAATTCGTCGAGGCGCTTTCCGAACGCTTTGCGCTCCTTCATGTAGGCGAGCGATTTCTCGAGCGCGATCTGTGCGCCGCCGAGCGAGCAGGCGGCGATGTTGAGACGCCCGCCGTCGAGTCCGGCCATCGCGATCTTGAAACCCTCGCCCTCCTCGCCGAGCCGGTTTTCCGCCGGCACCCGCACGTCCTGAAAAACGACGGCGCGGGTCGGTTGCGCGTTCCAGCCCATTTTGCGCTCGTTGGCGCCGAGCGAAATTCCCGGAGTGTCGCCGGGAACAACGAACGTGGAAATGCCGGACGGACCCGCGCCGCCGGTGCGCGCCATCACCACATAAAGATCGCCGGCTCCGGCCCCGGAGATGAATTGCTTTTGACCGTTGAGAACGTAAACGTCGCCCGCGCGCGCAGCGCGGGTGACAAGCGCCGCGGCATCTGAACCGGCGCCCGGCTCGGTGAGGCAATAGCTTGCCAAAAACTCCATGGCGCAGAGCTTCGGCAGCCATTGGCTTCGTTGCGCCGGCGAACCGAAGGCGTCGATCATCCAGGCAGCCATGTTGTGAATCGACATGTAGGCAGCGACCGTCGGACAGCCTGTCGCCAGCGCCTCGAAGATCAAAGTCGCGTCGAGCCGCGAGAGTCCGGAACCGCCGGTATCGGCCGCCACATAGACGCCACCCATGCCTAACGCCGCGGCCTGGCGCATTTCGACGACGGGGAAATGCTTGGCCTCGTCCCAGGCGAGTGCGTGTGGCGCGAAAACCTCGGCGGCGAAGGTCCGCGCCATATCGCGGACCGCTATTTGGTCTTCACCGAGTGAAAACCGCGGGGAAGTGCCGGCAGATACGTCGAGCATGAAGCCATTACTCGGCCCGATCGCGCCTTTGCATTGGCAAGCGCGAGGGGTTTTTGCGTCAAAATGACTAGTGTCCCGATTCCGAAGTTCGCATGAGTATGGGCGCCCCGGTCTGGGAACTTCGGAATCAAAGGGACACTAGCAACTTATTGATCTAGTGTGGCTTTGGCTCAGAAGTCCGCATGGCGAGAATACGGCAAAAATGATGCGGACTTCTGAGCCGCC
>Ga0302225_10001083_pt1 | contig 18079 bp, 11 predicted proteins | sample II_Palsa_E3_2_FD_193515 | JGI IMG/M metagenome (GOLD analysis project Ga0302225, IMG submission 193515) | Peat permafrost microbial communities from Stordalen Mire near Abisko, Sweden - II_Palsa_E3_2 | ecosystem: Environmental > Terrestrial > Soil > Palsa > Peat permafrost | place: Sweden...
GCGGAGTGCAAAACCGCACTCCGCACGAGGCCTTCTTGGCTTTCGCAGCTGTACTAAAAAACGAGGCCCTGACTGTCTAATTTAGAGGGGAGCACTACAAGACCCTTTGGAATGATCGGAATCAAGCCCCGTCCTTCTGGAGCCAATTTTGAGATTGCGAACGACCTTGAGAATTCTTCTGCGCGAATAATCGCCATAGCTCAACAAGAGGGGCTGACCTTACGCTCGACACGGACGCTCGCAGCCGGAACGGGTAACGCATTCTGTTTTGAATTTTCAGAGCCAATCGAGAAATACGGTATCACCGTGCGCTGCGTGATTGACGATACTCCCCTGCTGATGATCTACGGTGGAGACGAGAGATTCTCCCCCGAATTTTATTGGGCCGTCCAGGGAGTTTCCCGTGACGAACCGGAGCCCACACCGAGATAGAATTCGGACAAATGGCGAGTACACACCTAAAACTCTAAACCTTCTGGCTAGCCTTCTCGATCATTCTGCAATATCGTTTGACAATGAACACTTAGGGCGACCGGAAAAGCCGAATTCAATCCACACGCCACTTACTTCAGAACCACAGGGGATTTGCAATGAAATTGGCCACTAGGACGGAGTTTGACAAATTATATGAAAAAATACCCAAGATAAAGGGCGGGTGGCGCACCTTTAAAGCGAAGGAAACCTCCTGGGTGGCCTTCGATAAGAACGAAGGCCACCCAAGATGCCCTTCTCTATCATATTGCGGTAATATTTGACAATGGATACTTACGGTTACCGAAAAACCAAATTCAATCCATGCGCCACCCGCCAAGACGCTATCGGATGGCTCAAAGGCAGTCCTTTACAACAGCAAGGGCGGCTCACCGACAATAGCGATACAGGAGGGCGGTCGAACGGTAACGAAAATCCGGTACTAAACTATGTGTGCCAATCAATCTAGAACGGGTTCGAAAAGAGAAGCCTTGACGCTGGGAGAGGAAGAGATTATTTCGCTCCTGAATCAGGCGAAGTATCTCCTCCTGCGTCAAATCTCCGAACCCGATGAGAACTCATTGCGCCTTGTTGTGGAAGAGTCGATAGCGGATCGCACGGAGACCGTATCGACGCCAGACCCGACCAGTCCGTTCGCTGAAATTCGGAAGGGCGCTTCGCCGATCAAATCAGTCGAGGGGTGCAGAGCTTTCAAACTCCAGTGGAGCCGCTACATCGCCTATCTCGTCACCGAAGAGGGCGTGGGTTCAGGGGGTAGCGATCAGGACGAGGTTTACACCGGCAACTTGCTTCGAGTGTACACCAAATCCCATTTTCTCGACCACCTTTCCCGCGACACTGGCGGCCACTTTGAACCAATCCTGCATTACAAGCTGATCTGCCAGAACCATCTCATCGACGTGGCATCCTACAGCTCGCCGGAAGTTCGGCTCTTGAGCACGGAGAGCGGCGGGGCAAAGGCCAGACCCAACTAGCCCGCCGATCCGCGCCACCTATCAAAATGCCAGAGCCGCACCGGGAAGGCGGGTGGCACACCTTTAATGCGCAAGAAACCTCCTGGGTGGCCTACCCTTTGCGGGTTTTGCAAAGGGTGGGCCGCTCTACCCTAGGACCAACCATCCGCCAGCCTCCCATCATATCCACGGATCTATTTTCAGCAGCCAGTAATAACACCAACTGCTCCACGGCCAATCTCCAGGATGCTGCACCAGCTTCGCCTTCACTGGATTCGCGTGCATGTAATGCAACTTTTCCGGAACTTTCCCTCGCGAATAAATATTCAAATCAAAGTAGCGCCGCTGCCAAAATCTGCGCAACCCGTTATCGCCTCCTAAAAACTTGAGCGCCAATTGACCTTTGGGCGCACGCTTTCTGCCGCGCATGCGACGCGAAACCCTTTGCTTCAACACCTGGATAATCGTCCGCGGTTGCACAGAACCACTCTCGCTGATGAGCAAATGCACGTGCTCAGGCATAATGACGTAGCCGATCAGCGAGAACCCATATCGCGCGCGAACCTCCCGCAGAACCTGCACCACCGCATTTCTCGCGCGGACGCTGCCCAGCAAAGGCCTGCGCTGATAGCAGCAAAACGTGATGAAATGCAGATCGCCGCGGCCAGTGATACGCTTCAATCGTTGGGGCATAAGCGCGCCCAGAGCGGCCCACCCTTTGCAAAAAACCGCAAAGGGTAGGCCACCCAAGAGGCCCTTCTCTATCATTCTGCGGTAATATTTGACAATGGATACTTACGGCGACCGAAAACCCGAATTCATTCCATGCGCCACCCGCCAATTCACCTATGACGCCGAAAATCATCTCGTCAACACCGCGAGCGTTACCTACACCTACGACGGCGACGGAAAGCGCGTCCAAAAATCGAACGGCACGCTTTACTGGTATGGGACGTCCAGCGAACCTATAGCGGAAACCAACGCTTCGGGCAATACCACAAACGAATACATTTTCTTTGGCGGCAAACGGGTCGCTCTGGTTGCGGCAGGCACCAGCCCCGTCTACTACGTTCAGGACATCCTTGGCACGTCTCGCGTCATCACCAATTCTGCCGGCTCCATCTGTTACGATGCCGACTATTACCCATACGGCGGAGAACGCGCCGTCACGAACACCTGCCCGCAAAATTACAAATTCACCGGCAAAGAAAGAGACCCGGAATCCGGCTTAGCAATGCGCCAAAACTCCCATCGTTTATTTTCAATACCTTACACACTCTTCTCAATTCGCAATGTTACCCATCCCCTTTCTTTTGTTAACGCTGCGAACTCTTTGCCGAAAACACCCGGGGGTGGCGGTCCCGCGACCCTCTCAAAATCCTGTTCCCTCCAACCCCAATTGAATCAACATCTTTCCTCCATGTACCCTCCAACCCCTTTAGAATCCTATTGTTTCATGGGACGTGGCGGGGGTTCCCCCTGCGAACTTCCCATAGTTTTCTACGCCAGACCGGCGACGCGAAGATATTTGTCGATCCTCGCCTGGTACTCGCCAATCGCGGACTGCGCTTCTTCACCCGGCCAGCCGAGCTGCTCCCCCAGAATCCTGCCAACCATCGGCGCAGCTTGCCGCGCCGCGCGCCAGCTGAAAAACTCGAGCCCGATCCGGCGTGCCAACACGTCTTCGATGGTGACCGCCATTTCCCCGGCGCTGTACACCACCTCCGCGCGAATCGCCGGAAAGCCCTGCACAATCGGCTCGCCAAGTTCGGCATGGTTTCTGGCGAGGTCCAGGACCTCCGGCGCGGTGCTCCCGAATTTTTCCGCCAGGTGCCGCGCCACGGGCTCGGAGACCCCGTATTTTTCCACCAGCGCCCTCCAGTACACCGGAGTAAAACCGCTCGATCCGCTCAGCGGATGGTTGCGTGTCAACGCTGGCGTAATCGCCACGCCCAGGGATTTCTGCGCTGCGTCGATGGCGTCCTGCGCCATCGCGCGATACGTCGTCCACTTCCCTCCCATGATGCTGATCAGGCCGCTTCGTGGATCGATTTCCAGTTCGTCGTCGCGAGAAAGTCTTTTCGTATCGCCCGTGCCGCGGCTGACCAGCGGCCGCGCCCCGGCAAAACCGCTCACCATCTGGTTCGCAAAAACCGGTTTTTCCAGATACTTGTTCAGCTGCCGCAGCATGAATTCCACTTCCTCTTTGGTCAGCAACAACTCTTCGTGCGCGCCCACCTCCGTTTCGGTGGTGCCGACCAGCATCCGCCCCATCCATGGCAGCGCGAACAGCACCCGGCCGTCCTCCGTTTTCGGAATCAGCATGGCGTCCACGCCGGACAACACCTCCAGGGGCAGAAGGATATGGCTGCCTTTGCTCAGGCGCATGCGGTGCGAAATTCCGGGCGCGGCAAAATCGCGCAGCGCATCCGCGAACGGGCCGGTGGAATTGACGAACACACGCGCGCGCAAGACAAACTTCTGGCGAGAGAGTTGGTCTGCGACTTCCGCGGCGGCGAGCTTGCCGTTCGCGTCTTTCTCGAACGCGGTGACGCGCAGATAATTCGCCGCGTCTCCGCCGGCTTCGCAGAAGGTCTTGACCAGCGCGATGTTGTAGCGCGCGTCGTCGAACTGCCCGTCGGCATAGGCCACCGCGCCGACCAGACCGCCGCTTTTGACCTGGGGAAGACGGCTCAGCGTTTTTTGGCGCGAAAGGAAGTGACTCGGGGCGATACTATTTTTTCCGGCGATCCAGTCGTACATTTTCATGCCGATGTCGTAATACCCCGCGTCCCACCAATGAAAACAGGGGATGAGAAACTCCTTGGCGTGCGAAAGATACGGGCCGTTCCGGAGCATGACCGCGCGTTCGTGCAACGCGCGATGGACGACGTGGTATTGCGCCGGATCAAAGCCCTTGATGGCTTCTTCGAGATAGCGGACGCCGCCGTGAATGATTTTCGTGGACTTGCTGGAGGTCGCGCCGGCAAAGTCTCCGGCCTCGACAAGGACGGTCCGGAGCCCGCGAAGTTGCGCGTCCAGTGCGCAGCCCGCGCCCGTGGCGCCGCCGCCGATCACGCAAACGTCAAAGGATTGCCCCGCGATGCGACGCAGCGATTCTTCACGGCTTTTCATGCGAGTCCTTTGGACACGGCGCTTGGAAAAGGCCGCTGCGCCAGGCGTTCCGCCAGCGAGCCAGGCCAGAAGAATTATAACGGTGTGCACGGCGGAAATTATGCTTTACTGCATGGTGGTCGCAGGAAGTGCGGAGGATCGCCGGCATGAAGGCTGGTATTTTCAGTGCACCTCGAACCACGGCCGAATTTCTCACGGTCGAAGACGTGCCGCGTCCACAGCCGGCGCCCGGACACCTGCTGCTCCAGGTAGTCGCTTGTGGAGTTTGCCGCACCGATTTGCACATCGTGGAAGAAGATCTGCCGCCGCTGAAATCGCGGCTCATTCCCGGTCACCAAATCGTGGGAGAAGTGGTGGAAGGCGCGACGGCGGAATTGCCGCTGAAAACGCGCGTCGGTGTTTCCTGGATGGGCGGCGTGGATGGCGATTGCTGGTTTTGCCGCCACGAAATGGAAAATTTGTGCGATCACCCGATTTTTACGGGGTACACAAAGGATGGCGGCTACGCCGAATACGCGCTGGTGCGATCGGATTTCGCGTATGCGCTGCCTGCCGGCTTGGACGACGCGCATGTGGCCCCGCTGCTGTGCGCGGGAATTATCGGCTTTCGCAGTTTGCGTGTTGCGGGAGTCGTTCCCGGCGAGCGCGTGGGGCTTTTCGGATTCGGTAGCTCCGCGAGTTTAGCGATCGCTATTTTGCAATCGTGGAAATGCGAAGTCTATGTGGTCACCAGAGGCGAAGCGCATCGCCGGCGCGCGCGTTCGGCCGGTGCAACGTGGGTGGGCAAAGAAGATGATAAACCTCCGGTGGAACTCGACCGCGCCATCACCTTCGCGCCCAGCGGCAAGGTGGTGGTAAGCGCGCTGGCCAGTTTGCGCAAGGCCGGAGTTGTGGCCATCAACGCCGTGCATCTGGATCAGATGCCGGCGTTCGATTACGACAAACTCCTGTGGGGCGAGCGGCAAATCCGCAGCGTGGCGAACATGACGCGCCAGGACGCCCGGGACTTCCTGCAGATCGCTCACGATCTAAACATTCGTCCACAGGTCACGGTATTTCCCCTGGAAGACGCCAACCAGGCGTTGCTGGCGGTCAAGCAAGAAACCGCGGATGGCTCCGCAGTCATTGTTCCTTAGCGCCGCATCACGAAAGATATGTCCGCGTGAATCGGCCTATCATCGCGTTCCGCGCGGCGAAGCTACGCGAGTTCGGGAGGAACCGCGGCAATCTCAAATTGCAGTTGTTGCTTGCCGAGAACAGGATGCGTCGCGGTGAGCGTGGCGGTGCCGGCCTGCTCTTTGGAACGAATCCAAACGGCTCCGGTTCCGCCGATCAGCGCGAAGGGATTGTCGCCAATGATTTCCGCCGGGCCTTCGAGCTCAAGTTTAATGGCGTCGTTCGCGAATGGCCGGATGGCGCCAAACTCATCGGTCACGCGCAGCACCACGCGAGTGGCGTCGCCGCCGTCGGCGTTCAGTTTTACGTCGTCGGGAAGCAGCAGGAATTTTTGGTCGATGCCCTTGCCAGAAAGAGATTTAGAGATGACCAACTGCCCTTGAATGTAGCCTTCGATGCGCAGATCGCCCCAGGCGCGGATCGTTTTTCCTAAATCCGCGGAAAACGGCGCAAAACGGAGATGCTGAAATTCCGCTCGATTGGGATCGGCTTCCGCCACCAATTTGTCCGCAATATAGAATTTCAAGTGGTCGCAATTCGAGCAAACCACCGCTTTCGTGAATCCGATGGACTCATCCCCGCGAGCCCAGTGGAAAGCCGGTTCGAGAACGATTTCGTCCGAAGGATCGCATTGGGACTTATAGAAACCAGCCGCCGGTTTGGGCTCGCGGAAAATATCGGTAACGCCGTGATAACAGATGCGGTCGCCGGAGCCAAAATTAGCGTGGGTATTGTAGTCGAACGCGCACCAGCCGAGGCCACCGGCGTATTGCGGATCGGAAGCCAACTGATCGTGGACGCGCGCGTGGCGAATGGTATGTTCGGTCAGGCGTTCGACCTGGTCGATGGATTTAGTGGGATAGGTGTGACCGACAAATTCGGTGTTGAGGTAACGCGAATGATTCGGCGGTTTCAACGGCCAACCGAAATCGTTCATGGTGAAAACGTCTTCGAGAAATTCGGAGCTCTGGAAATAGCGCACGCCGCAGGTCTGGCGAGTGGGGTCCAGGCGGCGGGCGAGAGCATTCGTGCGAGTGTAAAAGTCGTGATCGTCCAACGATTCGTTGATGCGCACGCCCCACAGGATGATGCTGGGATGGTTCCAGTCGCGGCGGACCATGCGGCGGAGGTTATCGATGGAAAGCAGCTTCCAGGCTTCATCGCCGATATGCTGCCAGCCGGGAATTTCTTCGAGCACAAGAAGCCCGAGTTCGTCGCAGGCATCGAGGAAGTGGCGAGATTGCGGATAGTGCGAGGTGCGCACAATGTTGCATTTGAGTTTGTTGCGCAGAATGCGCGCGTCGCCGCGCTGGGCGCGCCCCAGCATCGCCTGGCCGACAAAAGGAAACATCTGGTGGCGATCCAGGCCGCGGAGTTTGAGAACATTGCCGTTCAGCTCGAAACCATGATCGGTGAATTCCGCTTTGCGAAAGCCAATGGTGCGGCGGTCCTGATCGACAAGCTGATTACCGCGCAGAAGGCGCACATGAACGGAATAAAGATGGGGTTGTGAAAGATTCCAGAGTTTAATGCCGCTGAGATTCTCCAGATGCAGGGTGTGCGAGACAGGCTCAGCAGCGGCCTCAGAGGGTGGTACGCGCAGCGAAGATTTTGCCACGGAGCGATCCGCGTCGCGAAGTTCCACCTCCAGCATCAGGCCATCGCCTGACGGCTCCAGGTGCATAAGAAAACATTCGACATCGACGCCGGGGTGGGCGCTGAGCACATCCTTCGGGTGGGCAAAGATATTTTCGATAAACGTTGCGGGCACAATGCGCAGAGCAACTTCGCGGTAGATTCCGCCAAATGTAAGATAGTCAACTTCATGACCAAACGGCGGAATGTCCGGACGCTCGCGGGAGTCCACGTCAACGGCCAGGAGGTTATCTCCGTTGAAGTCGAGGTGGGGAGTGAGTTCAAAGGAGAAGGGAGTGTAACCGCCCTTGTACTCGCCCAGGTTGACGCCATTGATCCAAACGGTGCTGGCGGTCATGACGCCTTCAAAGTCGACGAACACGCGGTGACCCGCCGCTTCGGGGGGCAGTTTGAAGCGCCTGCGGTAGATGGACACGAATTCATAAAGGTTTTCGTCGAAGCTATGCCACGGAAGCCGAATGTTGGTGTGGGGAATGGCGACACGAGCAAAACGGGAGTCGTCGAAATCCTTGGCGTGCGCGCCCTCGACAAAGACAGGGTGGTACCGCCAATTCCGATTGATGGGAATTACCAGCCTGCCGGCCACGCCGGAATCGGCGGGGACAGCGGCAGACTTTGGGAGAGTGTGGGGATTGAGCGTGGCCCCGGCGAGGATGGCGCTGGTATTTTTTAGAAATTCGCGGCGATACATGAGTCTCCCTTTTAACGTTCTCGAAGTGAAAATCCCTACTAAGAAGTCCAGTTCAACAGTTGCGGAAAACCGAGAGAAGCGTGAGACTCGGTGCCGCGGGGCACGGCCGGGCCAATAGCCACGGCCTCGTTATGACCTTCGAACCACGCGACAAATGACGATTGCTCCGCCCCAGGAAGACGCTGCTGATTCAGCCAGTTGTAGTAGGCGCCGAAGTCAGCATCCACCAGAGAACCCGCAGGATCGACGTCGGATTGATCGTGGCTACCGTAGAGCAGTTCGTTCATCGGTCTTTGCCGCTGGCGAGGAGCGAAGCGCACCAGCATGGTCAGCGGCTGGGCGCGGCGCAGAGCTTCGCGCGCAGTCCACTGCGCAAAAGTGGTGCTGAAGACCTGGGTGCCCGAGCCTTCGGTCAATAGTTTGACCTGGAAACGGGCCATGACCGGATCGGCGGCCGGTTCGAAGCCGAGGTCCGCAGGACGCATGCGGGCCAAGAAGGTGCGCAAAGCTTCCGGACCCATGCCGGGAGTTTCAATTTGTGAGCGCATCTCAACCGACAACGAGGCGCGGGCCGGCTCGAGCGCGTGGTACGAGACGCAAGTCAGCGCCGGATGGTGGTCCGCAGCCTTGCCACCGTCCACGTACCAGTGACCGTAGGCGACCGGGTGAGCTTGCGCCCTGGCCGCGACCGCATCGAGCAAGAACTGGAGGCCATTCTCCGGCATAACGCCGGTGAAATAGGCGCCGTGCGGGCGGAGCTTTCGAAATAGCGGACGCTCATTGCCGGTCACACCCTGGCCGATCACGGCGATGCCGAGCCGAGGCATAGGAGGGGGCTCCGGCGGCACGGCAGCGCGCAGACGATTCGCGTAATCGAGCGCCGCAGCGCGAAAGGCATCCAGCTGGTGCGTGGACCAAAGATGGGCGGAGAGTTGTTCGACAAACTGGCCCGGGGCGTTGATCCAATCCTGCTGCTCAAGAGGAGCGGAAAGACGGATTTGCGCGAAGCCGTGCAACCATAGCTCGAGCTGTTCCGGGGAGAGGGCACTTAGACTGGCAAGCTCTTTTTCCAGCGAGAGGCGCTCGAGCGGAAACTTGAAATCGTATTCGATCACTTCCCTGAGCAGGCTGGGCAAAAAGGCGAGCGGTAATTGGCGCAACACCGCGAGGTAGTTGACGGCCAATTTTCCGGCCTCCGGAGGGTAGGCGCTGAACTGCCCGGGTTGTAGATCCAGTGGAGTCATCGGCAGCGTTTATAACAGTTCGGGTATAGGCTTACCCTGCGCCTGCGAAGCAGAAAAACCAAATATCGAGCCGAGAGTGGGAACAAGGTCAGTGGACTCCATGGGTCGATCAAAGACCAAGCCGGGCCGAACGCCGGCGCCGAGAGCCATCATCCAAGTGGTCCGGGAGAGGGTATCGCCGGTGCGGTGATGCTGAAATCCGTTGCCGCCCGCGTCATCGTCGGAGTCGCGGCCAAAATCGGGAAGGATAAACATGGTGGTGTTGCCAGCATATTCAGGATCGCTCTGGATGGTTTGCCAGAGTTCGGCGCAGAGACGGTCAGTGCGCCGAATACCATCGATGTAGAGGGAATAGGCGCCGGCGTGGGCGACGTCAATGTCGTGCAGGGTGATCCACAGCAAGCTGGGCGACTGCTGGCGCATCAGCTGACGAGCTACGTAAACGGAAAGCTCGTCCGGGCTGGAGAGGGTGCGCGCGTGGGCTTTAAAGTCATCCACGGAAAGCTTCAGCATCATCTCCAGCTGCTGCAGCTGAAATTCGCCGCCGGCCAGCGTGGGGGTGTAGAAGGGCGTTTCGTAGCTGTCGCGCAGAAGATGCTGGTAGTCTCCCGTACCGCCGGACATCGCCGCGGTCAAGAGATGCTTGGGAAGAATGACCCCGGCTCCGAAGCCCGGCCCATAGGAACGATAGTTGCTCTCTCCGATGCGATTGAAACCATTGCTGGGAGCGACGACCCAAGCATCGGAGGCCGGGCGGCGCAAATCTTTGCGAAAATATTCGAAGGCCGTGGGATGTTCCGGCGGGACGGCGGCGAAATTGTTGAGGGTTTCGTAGACGCCGGTGGCGAGGCTGGCGGTGGCCACATAGTGTCCGAGGATTCCGCGATTTACGACTTGAGTGAAGAAAGTGGATTGCGGGATGAGCTCGCGGATGAGATGGGGGATGTTTTCCTGGCCCTCTGGCGCAAAAGTTTCCTGATCTCGAGCGCCACCGCCAAACGTAACGACCAGCACTTTTCTCTTTTTCGCGGGCAGATCCATGCGCGAAAAGACCGTGGAAGGAAGCAAGGCGCTGCCGAGGGCCAGGCCCGCGGCGGAGCGCAAGAATTCCCTGCGGCCGGCGGAAATCTGGCTGGAGATGCGGCACGCGCTGGTCATAGCACTGGACATGGCGCTGGACCTGAGGTTGGACCTGATGCTGGATCGGGCGCTGGTCATGGCTTCTCGGACTTTTCGGCAGGCGAATTCTTCGCCGAGTAAACGAACTGGCGGATTTCCGCGCGTTGTTTTTCGAGATCGTTGAGGTGTTGCTCGTTCGCGCACTGATAGAGCGCCAGTTGCGCTTCTCCGCGCTCCTTGTCGCCGGATCGGACGTACGCCAGACCCAATCTATAGCGAGCGTCCGACAGATCGGCGTTGAGCTCCAGCGACCGCGTGAATTCCGGGATGGCATCGGAATATTTTTTCTGGTCGAAATACAAATTGCCCAGTTGCAAATGGGCCTCCGCCAATTGCGGATCGAGCGCGAGGGACTTCTGCAAAAGCGCAGCGATTTCGCCGGGATCGAAACTGGAACCCTGAGCGCGGCGGCTTTTCCAGAGGCTCATGGCGTAGTAATACTGCGCGCGGGCATTCGCGGGCTGCAGCTCCGCGAAGCGACGGAAGCGCTGAAGCACTTCATCCGCATGATTCGGCGAGCCATCGGACGCGCGCGACAAGAAGAGGTAAGAACGAGGATCGGCGGGATTCAGATCCGCGGCCTGGAGGAGCGCCGCAATGGCCTGGTCATACTGGCCGCGCGCATAAAACGCCATGCCCAGGCCAATGGCCAGGCGCGGTGAATTTGGATAGCGCGCGACGGCCTGGGTAAAAACTTCGACGGCGGGCTCCAGGGTGCGATGCAGGAGCAATTCGCTGCCCCAATCGAAGAGGTTGCTCTCGCTGGGGTCGGCATGCGCGGCAAGCTCAAACTCATTGGCAGCGGTGACAAATTGCCCGTCTTTTTCTTCGATCTCGCCAAGAAGATTGTGCAGTTCGGCGGTATCTTTGCGGCGGAGCAAGTCGTGAACGGAGCGGCGGGCGTCCGAGACGCGGCCGGTTTCCAGATATGCGAGAGAGAGGTCGTAGCCATTATCGTAAGAGGAGGGGTCGATCCGCTGGGCGCTTTCGAGAAACGGCTCAGCTAGCGCAATTTTTCCCGCTTGCACGTAAAGCTCCCCCAGATTGTGGTTGGCGTCAAAATTCCGGGGTTCGAGGGCGACGGCCTTTTTTAGCTGGGCCTCGGCCAAGTCTGGCTTTCCCGTGCGCACGAGATTGGAAGCCAGGTTGGTGCGCGCCGCGGCGGAATCGGGCTTTAGCTGCACAGCTTTTTGCAGATGGGGATACGCCTTGGCGTCGAGCGATTGCGCGGAATACACCAAGCCGATTAATTCCTGCACATCGAAGCTTTGCTGAGCATCGGGCAACAGAGCCTCCAGTTTCGCGGCAGCCTGGGCGTACTGGCCGGCCTCATATTGACCGACGGCGGCTTGAAATTCGCGGTCGAGTTGCTGGTTTTGCGCGGACCAGGCGCGAAGCGGATGGAACAAGCATAAAACCGCGAGAACAAAGCAGGCCGACCGGTTTCTCATGATCATAGCGTACAGACTACCACTCCGGTACGGCGGGCGGGAGTGGCGGAGCGCAAAGAAATGGCGCCGAAAAAACAAAGAAGGCGCTTTGTGCAAGCGCCTCCTTCGCGGGGTGACACTGAGGGGCCTAGTAGTAAAGTTTCAAAGCAAACTGGATTTCCCGCGCATCGTTGGGATCATCGCGAGTGGAGCCGATTTCGCCAAAGTTCGCGCTGGTGTAGTTGGTCGATCCGGAGATAGACACAACTCCGTTGCCGCCGAATCCGGGTGCAGTAAAGTTCGGATGATTGAAGATGTTGAATATCTCCGCACGGAACTGCAAGCGGAAGCGCTCGCTGAGAGGTATTTCCTTGAACGTGGAGAAGTCCAGCCTGTGGAAGCCCGGACCCGGTATCTGCGTGCCGCCGCCGCCCAAAGCTGCAGCGCCAGTCAGAGGCACGCAACCGCTCGGACTGTCGGGTATGGGCACGAGTCCCGGACCCAGTTCGCATGGCTGCGTCCAGGCCTTGGGGTTACCGAACCAGCTAACTACACCGTTCCCGTCCGTATGTATGCCGAGATCCAAGGGCTGACCCTTGACGCGGATGTCGTAACAGCCGGCTCCCGCAGCGGGATTTGTCGGGCAGCTCAGGGTGATGGGCTGGCCATCCTGTAGGGTGGCGATGAACTGAACACTCCAACCGCCAACCAGCTTGTCTTCCCAGCCGGTAGCGTCGCCAAGGAAGTGCTTGCCCTTGCCGAAGGGAAGCTCGTAGCCGCCGCTCAAGTGGAAGACGTTGCGGATATCGAACGGAGCGAGGCCGAAGTCATGCTGGATTCCGACACCCGGAATGTCCGGGCCGCGGTAACCTCCCAAGCTTCCGTTGTTGAGCAGATCGAAAGCGTCGGTCATGGTCTTGGACCAGGTGTAGGTGGCCAGGAAATTCAGACCATACTTATATTGTTTTTCGATCCTGGTCTGGAGGGCGTTGTACCCGCTGTCTCCCTCGGTAGCGGCATAGCTGGCGCCAGTGCCGAAAGTGGCGAACGGAGTAAGGTTGTTGGGGAACGCCTCAGTGGTGTTGGTTCCGTACGGCAGGAGCTGGGTGACGTTGTTGGAACCGGGGAACACCTCCAGATGCCGCGACTGCGAGCTGGCATAAGCCGCCTGGAAGGACAGAGACGGCGCTAACTGATACTGGACAGTTAAATTCCCGCTCATGCTGTAGGGCGTTTTGTAATTGAACTGAATTCCGCGCAGCGCCAATCCGCCGGGACCGACCTCCGACGGAATCAGAGGCTGGCAGGAAAAGCCGGTTTCGAATGTGGCCGTGCCACCGGGACCGGCTGTCGCGCATCCGGCAAAAGGTGTATCGGCGCTGATCGGCGTGTAGGGATTCGGTTCTCCGTAGGAGAAGCTGAACTGGAAAGGATAGTTTTCGCCGATGTTCGGTGAATATCCGCGGTTTTCAAATCCATTGTAGAAGAGGCCGTACCCGCCACGCACCACAAGCTTGGGCGTGACTTGATAGGCAAAGCCGACACGAGGAGAGAAATTCGCCTTTTGAGAATTGCCCAGACCACCACCGTTGGCGTTTGTAGAGACGCAAGCAATGCCGTCGGTGGTGAACTGAGCGAGAATACTGGTCGACAGATCGCTGCACGGCGTTGAAGCCGGCAACAAGTAGGTCGGTCCGCTGTACGGGCCGGCAGCGTACGGGAGGAAGTTGGCTTGGTCGCCATGGTGTTCGAAGACCAACCCAAAGAAATCGTAACGCAAGCCAAGATTCAGGGTCAGCTTCGATGTGACCTTCCAGTCGTCATTGATGTAAGTGCCGTAGTAGTTTTTACCATTGTCGGTTAGGGCGGTGTTCGAGAGATAGACTTCGGACGAGCCGCCGACGTAATCCGGGCCACCAACCGTAGAAGTGGTGGGAGTCAGCAAGAAGTCGACGCGGCCGGTGTTGCCAGCATTGGCGCCTACAACGTCAGTGTAGTCACCATTGTAATCGTACTCACCGCGAGACCAGGGGGGCTGGAGCGTCGAGAATTTCACGTGCTGCCATTCAAAACCCATTTTGAAGGTGTGCTTGCCGTAGATCTTGGTGACGTCGTCGGTGAGTTGGAAGGTAGACGAGACTTCATTGGAGGGCAAGAACGCATTGCTGCCCAGCGTCTGCAAGCCGTTGATACCGAAGGCTGGAAGCCCGCCATTTAGGCTGGTCTGAGGAACACCTTGAATTCCAAATTCCCCGGGAATATCGGTCAGGTTGCCGGATTCCGGACCCGAGCGCGTGGTGTGAAGGTAGTTGAAACCAAGGCGGACCTCGTTGATCAAGGTTGGCGAAAATGTATGCGTATAGCCCAAGGCGCTTTGTTGCGCGTCGGCAGTTTGATTTCCGTCTTGGAAACCGCCGCCGTCCGGGATGCCGCCGAAGATGCCAGGAATGAGTTGCGGGTCATCTACATAGCTGAAGCGGAAGAACAAGTTATTGCTTTGATTAAAATTGATATCCATACGGGTGTCGAAGGCGTTGCGGAATTCCGTGCCCTTCGGGGAATCGCCGAAATTGCTGAAAATGCTGGAATTCGTTGGATTTGGGTAGAGATTGAGAAGCTTAATGGCGTTGGGATCCAAGCGGCCGGCGGGGATTATATTAAGTCCGCAAGACGCGGTGTTCGCCAAGGTGAAGCTGGTGGCGCTGGTGCACGTGCCGTTTGAGAATGGATCCCGCACATATCCCGTAGTCGTGGCGACCAGTCCGGTCACTGGGTCAACCGAGCCTGCGGTGACCAAACGGGTCGTCGCTGGGTCCAAAACGACGCCATCTGCGATGTCGCGGCCTAAATCGTCGCATCGAGCACCGGCGGAAGGGGTTGGAGTGCAGGTTCCCACACCGTTGGAGTTGATGAGATCCTGGAAGTTGGTATACCCGCTCGCTCGTTCCGCGAGAGTGGGGACCGAACCGGTGAACACGGTTCCCTGAACCTTACGCAAACCTTCGTAGTCACCGAATAGAAATACTTTGTTTCGACCATCGAATACGTGAGGAATAATCAAAGGAAAACCACCGGTAAGTCCGAACTGATTCTGCCGGTATTCGCCCTTGGGAATACCATCGGCGTTCTCGAAGTAGTCGGCGGCATCGAGTTTATCGTTGCGGAGAAACTCCCAGAGTGCGCCGTGGAACTCATTGGTGCCGGATTTAATGGTGGCATTCAAGACGGCCGCCCCGGAGCGGCCAAATTCCGCGCTGAAATCGGAGGTTTGCACTTTGAATTCCTGAATGGCGTCCACGGGGGGGAGAACGATATAGTTTGTGCCGTTCAGAAAGTCCACGGTGTCGGAATTGTTATCAATGCCATCGAGGAGGTAGTTATTCTGCGAGGGGCGATTGCCGTTGGCCGCGAAGGCGCCGGATTGCGCGTTGCCGCGGGTATCTTGCTGAGGAGTATTTACGCCGGCAGCCAGCTGAGCGAGAAAGGTAAAATTGCGACCGTTCAAAGGAAGATCATTCACGCTGCGCTCGTCGACCACCTGGCCGACAGAGCCGCTCTGCGTCTCCAGGACCGGCTGCGTGGCGGTGACTTCGATCGTTTGCGTGGTCTGGCCGGGCTTCAAGGTGATATTGATCAGCACGTTTGAACTGACGTCCACTCGGATGTCCGTCTGGACTTCGGTCTCAAATCCGGGCGCGGACACGGTGATTTTGTAGGTGCCGATCTTGAGCGGCGTAAACTTATAGAGGCCGTCGGTGCTGGTGGTGAACGTGAGACTGGCGTCGGTACCCTGGTTCACCAATGTGACGGTCGCGCCGCTAATCGTAGCGCCGGAGCTGTCCGTCACCGTTCCCAGAAGGGTGCCCTCTTCGACCTGCGCGAAGAGCGGTGTAACGCCAAGCAGCAGTGCGCAACCTAACAGCATCGAAGCGGTCCGCAAGATCCAAGCCCGAACGGTCTTCCGATTCATAAACTTTGCCTCCAAGTCATGTTAAAGCTCAAACCCCGGGTAAACCTTCTCTCACAACGTCCCACGGTCCACGGACCCTGCGCCGCTTTGCCCCTGCACCGGAACAAAGCTTCCGCCATACGGCGACTGAACGAGCGCAGCTAACTCGCGGGCAGCGCACCAACCGCCCACAGATCCGAAAGCTAGTTTTCGTCCTGCATGGCCCACAACCCCGGGGTGGGTAAACCGCTTAACCTCGACGCCCAAAAAGAAAAGCACGCAACTAAAAAACTAATGCTTTTCAACTAGTTTCCAGTGGAATATCATGCGCGCCAAAAGCTTGTCAAGCGTTTTTTATTCGGACTTGAGATTCCGCAGACAAGCGGCCCGTCCGGCAGCCAGGTGTATCATGGCCGGCTTACAGCTCCGTATATAGCACTAAAGTCGAGGGTTAAGATGAGCGTAACGATTCGCGAGGTGGCCAAGGCTGCGGGCGTCTCGACGGCCACAGTCTCGAACGTATTGAATAAAACCGGCAAAGTGGGCCGGAGCACGCGGATTTCCGTGCTTTCGGCGGTGAAGCGCTTAGGCTATTTTCCCAATGTTCATGCGCGTCATCTGGCCTCACACAACAGCCGCACACTCGGGATTATCGTTTCCGATATCGAAAATCCATTTTTCCCAGAGATCGTCAAAAGCTTCGAGACGCGCGCGCGGCAGCTGGGCTACGACGCGATTTTGAGCGACACGGGGTATGATCCGCGGAGAACCAAGGAAGCCGCGGAACGGATGATGGAGCACAACGTCCGCGGCGTGGCGGTGATGACCTCCGAGATCAGTCTGCGGTTGATTCAAGAACTGGTGCGCAGACGAATCGCAGTGACGTTTCTCGATTTGGCGCCAGCGCGCGGTTATGTCAGCAATTTGTGCATCGATTATTTCTCTGGCGTAGAGCAAATCGTCAAATACCTGTTTTCCAACGGGCACCGGCGTATAGCCTTTGTAGCCGGAAGGCCCAAACTAAAATCCAACGTTGTCAGGCTGCAGGCGTATGAGAAATGTATGCTCGCATTGGGATTGGAGCCCGGACCGATATTGCACGGTGACTTGCGTTTTGAGGGTGGACTGGCGGCTGGCCTCGCGATCGCCAAGCTGTCGCCGACGCCCACCGCGGTGATCGCCGTCAACGATCTCACCGCCGTTGGAGTGATCAAGGGCCTGATGCAATCCGATTGCCGGGTTCCGGAAGATATCTCCGTGACCGGCTTCGATAATACGCGCCTAGCGGAATACAGCAATCCTTCCATCACGACGGTGGACATTCACCGTGACAAGCTGGGGCAGATGGCGGCAGACGCCTTGTGCGAACTCTCGCGCGCGGCCAATCCGCAGGGCCGGGAATATCAAATATCCGCGGAACTGATCGTGGGAAATTCGTCCGGGCCAGCACGGAAATCGACGGAATGATAGACGTTGTGCTATCTCGCCGCATGGACATGCGGCCACGATTCTCGACACAGATCTCGCTCGCGCGCACAACTTCCTTCGACGAACCTCTGCCAGCCAAGAAATCGCTGGTTCAGGCGGTTACGCTTTGTCCCTCCCATTTGGAGAATTGCCGGGCGGAGTTTGGAGCAGTGCCGCGTGGATGCTAGCATCCGAATGCTGGAACTGAGCGCGGACACCCAAGCAATGGCGCGGCAAAACGACGACAAACACAAGATCTCACGTCGCAAGTTTCTCGGCGCCATGGGTTGGACATCCAGCCTGTTTCTTCCCGCGCCGATGGCAGCGTGGCCGTTCGGGCCACCGATTCGGGACACGCTTGGGATGCAATTCCCTCATCTGCTCTTCGCCGACGTGCGTCTTACGCCGCAGTATCCCGCGAAATCTCCGCTGGAACAGATACTGCAAAAGGTGGCTCCAGGAGGGGACGAATACATCACGGAAAAATACGCATTTGAGATCGCGGCGAGGCTCGAGGATTGGAGTAAAGCTCTCGCGGACGCAGCACCCGCCTCGGACACGATCGCAAAAATTTTGTACGAAAGCATCGCAGGATGTTCGCTAGAGCCGAGCACAGCGCAAACGCTACGCTCCGATTTCGGAATCGTCGTTTTGCGCAGACGCTTTTCGCCGAAAGCGGCAACCGGACGCGAGCAATTTATGCTTGC
>Ga0302225_10001088_pt1 | contig 18046 bp, 6 predicted proteins | sample II_Palsa_E3_2_FD_193515 | JGI IMG/M metagenome (GOLD analysis project Ga0302225, IMG submission 193515) | Peat permafrost microbial communities from Stordalen Mire near Abisko, Sweden - II_Palsa_E3_2 | ecosystem: Environmental > Terrestrial > Soil > Palsa > Peat permafrost | place: Sweden...
AGATCCGCATGAAAGGTCGCAGAAAACGAAGTCAATTGCGCATTATTTGTAGTGCGGACAGCTCAACCATTCCCCGCTCCCAGGAGTCATTTTGATGCGTCGCTTCATACCCATGTTCTCGTTATTCGCCTCGTTGTCGCCAATCATGGCGCTTGCTCAACAGGTTTGGTTTGCTCCACCCGACAATTTGCAACGTGGCACGAAGCCTCCGATCAATCAGGATTTTCCACATCTGTTTGACCCGTCGCCGGCATGGGGCGTCCAGGCGGATGTTTTTCTCATCTCTCCATTTCTCGGCTCCGTTGCCGGGCCGGAAGCAACGCTTCGCACCATCAACGCATTCTCGACGCGGCATCACATGGCTTTTGCCGTTGGCATTGGCGCAGCTCAGGTCGACAATGAGAATCCCGTTCCTGGAGAATGCGGCTTTGGAGTCGAGGGGATGAACCGGCCCAAACGCAACGCCATCACCTTCAAGAGACTGAAGAGCCTTGGGATCGATGTCCATTATGTTTCGATGGACGAGCCACTGACCTTTGCCCATTACTACGACAAGAAGAATGCCTGCCGGTATTCCATTGAAGAGACGGCGCGCCGGGTCGCTGCCAGTATCGCGGAGATCCGGCAGTTCTATCCCAACGTCAAAGTGGTCGACGTGGAAGCCCCCAACATCACCAGCCCGCAACAATGGAACGCCGATTTCCAGCAGTGGCTTGACGCTTATCGGCTGGCTACCGGAACACCACTCGACGCCGTCGTGTTCGATGCGGACTGGCGCTTGCCATGGATGAGCTGGGTTGCACCGAGCACGGCAGTCCTCCATAGAAACAAAGTCCACGCGGGCATCATCATCGACGGCACCGGACCCGGCGCTTCAGATCAGGATTCGATCGCTGCACGCAAGCAGAATGCACTATCCGTGCAGAAGTCGAAGTTGCCGTTCGACATCGTAGAGATCGCCAATTGGACGCCGCATCCCTCGCGAAATCTGCCTGAATCTGATCCAGATACTCTGACTTCATTCCTGCATTGGTATCAAACTCGCCGGTTAGAACCAGGGCAGTAATCCTAAGACAGCGCAGAGAATGCTCCGCCGCACTTATTTTTAGCCCATAAGAAGTTTTCATGACATCGAGCGCAAAGATCCTGGTTTCTTGTTTCAACATTGTGGTGCTGATGTTGAGCGTTTCAGTTATGGCTCAGACCACCTCCACAAAGTTTTGGTTTGGTGGCGTAGATCCGGTGGTGCTGGCTGACTGGCAAAAGTCTGGGCCCAAGTCTGGGCCAACGGATTTTATGGAGCTGTTCAAACCCGATGCGCCATGGCAGCTAGCCTCGTCGCGGGTCGTCGCTTTCAAGATTTCTATGCAGTTTGCGTCGCGTTCCAGCGATGCTGATCTCAAGACGCTGATCACGGACCTCCATCGGCGAGGCATAACACTTGCGATCGAGATGGGGATGCTGCGGAATGATCGCGGCTGCGGTAAGGGCGAGGGCTATATGCCACAGGACTTATTAAATAACACCATGAAGCGCATCCAGCGTTTCGGCGGACGGATCGACTACGTCGCCATGGATGAAGTGGTGTTCTTCGGTCATGAGCGGTACTGGCCCGATAAGCAAGGCCAAGCGTGCAAAGACACGGTCGAGGAACTGGTGCACGAGGTCGCGGCGAGCGTTACCGTGATTCATCGGTATTTCGCGCAGGCTCAGATTGGCGAGATCGAGCCGATCACCAGCAACCAAAACTTCGACCCCAGGCAGCTCGTAAAAGACTACCTCGCCTTCGCTGACCTGTTTCGTTCCACAACCGGAAGCAACCTTGCCTTTTTCCACGTCGACATCGCCTGGCGTTCAAAGAACTGGCGGCCAGGCATCGCCCCGTTGAAGGCAGGGATGCGTGCGCGAGGTATTCGCTTCGGCATCATCATCGGCGGCGATCCTGATTACACGGACGACGTCTCCTGGACACGCGCTGGACTTGATCAGTTCAGGACGCTGGCTTCCAACCCGGCGACCGCGCCTGAGGATGTCATCGTCCAGTCGTGGCAGTCGTTGCCATCGCACTATCTACCCGAAACCCTGCCAGGAACGAGTACGTGAATGCTGTTTCAGGTCGAGAACATGCTGCATTGACCGCTTATATCGGATGGGCCAACACCACACGGGCGTATTTCTCATACGGCTTCTCATGTGCACACAAGGGGAAGAGATGAAAAATTCCTTGGGATGTGGGTTATTCGGCGCCCTCGTGGCGTATCGAGCAACCTATGACAGGATCAGGTTGAACAACTCCCATCCGCCAACCTGAGTCGCGCCTGCAATCAACGGGCCCTGTCCAGCCTGGGTTGCGGTCACATAGAGTCCATTGGCGCGCGCCAGCAGGGCGACCGCACCGCCGGTGTTTGGCTGTACGACGATATGGAAGGTTTCCCACTGTCCGATGGCGGTGCGATTGGCGATCAAGGGTTCCGCGCCGGCGTTTTCGGCTGTGACGTATTTACCGTTGGCGTGAGAGAGCAGGGCGACATCGCCATTCCCGTTACCGACATCGATCAGGTCGAACTGTTCCCACTGTCCGATCGCCGTACGATTGGCAATGAGTGACTGCGCACCGTCATCTTCCGCCGTGACATACCGATTGTTGATCTGTGCCAACAGGCTTGCGACCGTCGCCACACCCACGTTGCTACCGATCACCGGTGCTGTATGGCGCACAAAGCTCAGCGGTAGATCACCTTTCAGCATGCGGCCACCGTCCGTCGTAAGGCGCATGTAGTAGTCGGACGAGCAGGGCGTGCCGTCTTCATCCAGGGATTGGAAGCCTGAGTTGGCGGGGACATCCGCCTGCGTTGCCGCCGTACTGACGATCTGGTTGCCTTCGTTGAATTCGTCGAACATCGAGATGTAGAAACCCGCGACGCCGATACTGGCCAGATTGTAGAACTGAGCCCACATCATGTTGCCGTGAGCACGCTGCTGTACCGACACATCGCCCGGTAAAATGCACGGTTGATAATCCACGCCGTTCGCATCGCAATCGGCCTTGTCGGCGGCACTGGTCTCCACGGCAAACGCGTTGGCTTGGTCGATCGTGCCGATGGCACCGATCATCCATGGCGAAAGCATATTGAACGAGTGAAATACCGGCAGGAAGTCGGGACGCACGGAACCGCCGGTTCGCCAGTTCGTCGGTACGCCGCCGATGAGATAGACGCCTTGGTTCTGGAACCAAGTGATGACATCAGAGCACGCCGCCGCATCGAAGGGATGGTTGTCATCATCAAAGCCGAATCCCCAGATACAAACCACGGGCTTGCCGTTCTGCATCGCGTAGGCCGACGATGCCGTCAGCGCCGACATCTTCGATGTCCAGTCTTGCTTGATCTGCGTTTGCATGTCGGTCCAGCCTGACACGTCATACATGATGTAAAACTTGCGGTCGTAGGCTTCCGCCGCCGTGCGTACATTGGCAGCGACAGCGTCGCGCGTGGGCCCTTCGCTAGAGTAGGGATTGAAACGTTGCAAGGCGGCGGTGTCGATATTGTTTTCCTGCATCCACCGAAAATGCAGGTTGACCGTGCTTTGGTCGTAGCTGGAGTAAAGGTTGGCGGAACCACCACCGTTGAGCGCGGCGAACCCGGTGGGGTAGCTTTTTGCATACGCGCTCATATCCGGCCACGCCTTGATCCCCGAATTGGAAGGCGAGGGCTCGGCAGACTCGTTTTGCGACCAATGCCACCAGCAGTCGATCGGTGCGCCGTCGCCAATACACGCAAACCAACCCTGATAACCCACGGTGACTTTGCCGACGACGTCGCCGGGACCGCTGACTGCATTTTTCTTGCTCTGATGTGCCGCTGATGCCGACAAGGCTTGCGCTGCGACGCGTGTGACTGATAACGAGCCGACTGCACCGAGCGAGGCGGCCAACGCACTACCTTTCAAAAAAGAGCGACGTGAAATACCCATGCTTATCTCCTGTGTGGGGACATGTCAGACGCGGACAATGAGCCGCCATGTAGGGCGGGCTCATTCGTTTTCCAGTCCTGGAAGTGCTGCGTTTTACTGCTTATTCCTCGGGTTTGCGTTTGCTTTCCGGCATCAAAGGGCAAGCGCAACTGTGTGTGGAAGGCATCGCTTCAAGCGATGACTTCCACACAGCGTGCGATGGGATTTGCCGCTAACTGAAGGAGGAATGCCGAGCGCCTCGTATTTGCTGTCAACGCTGACGAGGAGGACGCTCATAGGGATTCCCTTCCGCATGGACGCGAGTATCCACATGAAATGTGCGAACGATGTTGTTACAACGCACATTTCGCCATCAAAGAAGATTTTTTGATGGACATTGGATGCCTAAAAAATATCGCTCGGTAAAAAAATCACATCAATCGAACCTTATACGGCGCTTTTTTATCTCGCTGCACTGCTCCAGAAAGCAAACCTAGCGAAATAAGGCGGTCGCACTTTGGCCGACATGGGCTGGCGATGGATAAACATGATTCCTGTAAGAAAGCACGCGATGGCTAGCGTTGTCGATATAGTTAAATCGATGATAAATTGAAACAAATTTAGACGTCTAAATGAGAAATGCATCGCGATACTTGAAGGCTTACACGAAAGTGTGATGGAAAACCTTCTTTTGTGTATTGCGGTGATCGTAAACAGCACGGATGATTAAGCCGTCTCATCCGGCAGCATCGGTTTCAGTCTATGGGACACGAGTCTGTCGTGGACATATGTCATGTAGCGACTGTTGCAATCGCAAGCTTTGACAACGCAAAGGGGGATGCCCGACGAAACCAAAGCACTCGATCCTCGCGTTGAGGATCGGCTTAGGTGTGACCGGCATTGACGCGATTCTGAATTGAAGGTGCTTGAGCATTAATCAACCTGACGAAGGTCTCCATCTAGTCGATGACCTTCGTGAGGCTATCTCAGTAGCTCATTTACAAACGCAGTAACAGCTAGCGTACCCAGTGACGAGATAGATGCCACTCATTCCGTATGTCGGTATGGGTTGGCTGATGGCAATTCTAAATTCCGAAACTCTATATAGATGTATCAAGGGGAAGACTAGTGAGACTGCATGCTTGTTGGGAATTCCTGGCTTCGAAATGCAGTCTTGCATGCCATAGCGTCGGAACCATCTGCGAGGGCTCCATAAAGGCAGACAGATTACGGACGCTCTCTGTGATGCTTCTTGCGCTGCTGGCATTGGCGAGTGCCCGTCACGCTGATGGTCAACAAGTAGAACCGACACTGCCAAGCTCGCAACGCGATACGATCAATCTCGCCGCGGGCATTCCACAGTACATTGGAGACGCAAGCTCGACGTCGAATGCCCCGCAGAATTCCTGGTGGTTCGAGAACACCAATAATTCGACGTCATACTCAACGTCTGGCTTTAACGAGAGTTCCGATACCAGCGCCACCTGGACTCAAGTGGGCTTGCCCTACGATGCCAATATCTCGCGTACCTTCATCAACCAGGACTCTGGCGGCGGTCAGGGGTCCCTGACGGGAAACTACAACTGGTACCGTCTGCACTTCAAAGTGGATCCGAAGTATGCAGGTCAGAAATTCCTGTTGAACATTGAAGGATCGCACACCGGTATCCAGGTCTTTATAAACGGTACGTTGTTGCCCGGTGTCAGCGCGGTAGCTGCCGATGCGCAGGCCACCCATGTGCTGGGTTTCATCCCGGTGGTCGTCGACCTGACGCCGTACATCAAAGCGGATGGCAGTACCGACAATGTCATTGCCATCGATGTCTCACGCGGTGCTTCATGGTTTGAGACGCCGAACTTTTCGGGTGCGTTCCGTTTCGGCCAGGCCATGGCGGGATTGTTCCGCAATGTGAAGCTGTACGTCACCAACCCGGTGCATATTCCGCCAAACGTTTATTCGAATCAGAAGACCTGGGGTACTTACGTCGGAACAGTATCGGAGGTTCCGGCTGCGCAAGGCACTGCCACCGCCACCTCGGCGGTCGTCGAGGTACAAACCAATGTACTCAATGAGACGACTACGACACAGCAAGTCACGCTAACGACACAGATCGTCGACGCAAAGGGCAATGTGGTTGTCACTGCACCACCGATTACGCAAGCCGTGCCGGCGATGACGCCAAGCACGTTTCCCTCCGGCGCGACGCCGATGTTCGATCAGTCGATTACAGTGCCCAATCCAACGCTTTGGTATCCGAACAACGCGACGTGTGGAACGCCGCCGGTATCGTGCGGATCGCCATACCTATACAAGGTCTATCACATTGTCAGCGTGAACGGAGTCGTGGTCGATTCGACTCAGGACACGCTGGGCATTCGCACGATTACGTGGGATGCGAACTTTCCTTACTTCAATGGCCATGCTGTCTATCTGTGGGGAGGGTCGAGCCGTTACGACTATCCGGCGCTGGGCTCTTCGGTTCCCGACGAACAGTGGTGGCGTGACATGGCGCAGATCGCAGCGCAAGGAGGCAACATTTGGCGACCCGGCCACTCGACCAGCAGTGAAGAGATGGTGGAAGCCGCGGATGCCTACGGCATCATGATCGACCAGCCTAGCGGCGATGGCGAGGGCTACTGGAATGCCAGTTCCAATCCGACAGCTGACGACCTGCAGCTAAAGCAGGAAGTGCATCGCGACATGATCATCCGCGATCGCAGCCATCCGTCCATTCTCGATTGGGAGAGAGATAACGGCGGCATGAATCCGCTGCTTGCCGGTGAGCTTGGGACCATCGAGACGACATGGGATAGCGTCAATCCGCGCATGAGCGCCGATCGCACGTACAGTTCCTCATACGGTTTCATCGATGAGTGCGACGGCGCCGGTTGCGAGGTCGGAAACAAGCAGCAGAACCCGAACAATCCAGCCTTTGGCGCCGAGTATTGGGACAACATGGGCACCGGTCGCGGCCTGGCCTATGACTATGAACTCGCGTTTGCGGCGCCGTATCTTGATGATTGGCGGCGGGGAAGGGCAGCCAATGCCTTTGGCATGGCGCAATGGTATTTCGCCGAGTCTCCTGGCGAGGACAGCCTTTGGGCCGAATATCAGACTCAGCCCAACATGGTGAGCTTCGTGCGCTCGTTGGGTTACTCATCGACCGATGCGAATCGTTTCCCCCGATTGCTCTACTACATCTATCAGGCCAACTGGATGCCGTATTCGGTCAATCCAGTCGTTCACCTCGCGCACCACTGGAACCGTGCCTACGAGTACACCGCAGGAACTCCACTCCAGGAGAATGCGTTCAGCAACTGTCCGTCGGTGCGCCTGCTCATCAACGGCGTTCCCAACGATCCGGTCACGGGCACGCTGCTTCAGGATCAGACGCCCAATCCATGGAGCGTCAATTCCAGCACGAATCTGACCCAGAACACCACGGTCATGCCAGGGCAGGTTCACTGGATGGTGAACTGGGCTCCTGGCACGGTCACCGCGCAATGCCTGGATGCGAATGGCAACCCGGTTTCGGGCGTGAGCGATACGCGTACGACAGCGGGAGCAGAGAACCAGATTGTTCTCAGCGTTGTTCCTGAAGTGACCAAACCGGATGGCACAAGTTTTCAGTGGACCGCCAATGGTTCGGATGCCGCCTTTGTGGTTGCACAGGTGGAGGACGCCGCTGGCAACCTTGTGCCGACGGCAGCGGACAACGTCACGTTCTCCGTCACCGGACCTGCCACCTATATGGGCGGCACGCAGCAGCTGGTTGCCGACCCTTCGTGGACCAATTATTACCAGGACACGTTTTCCAAGGCGAACAGCAATGTGATTCAAGGCGTGCCCTATGCCTTCTTCCACTCGCCTGGCGATCCGGAACTGAACTTCGAAGGCGGATTGCAGAAGATCGCCCTGCGCAGCACATTTGCGCCCGGAACCGTGACCGTGACGGCGAGTGCGCCTGGTCTCGTTAGCGGCAGTGTTACGTTGACCTCGGTAGCACCGCCGGCTCTTTCGCAATCGCAGCTTCCGGCCATTATCGTTCCTCCAGTAAGCGAGGCAACCACGTCGGGCTTCCCGGCCACCTTCAGCGTTGTAGCTTCAGGCTCGGGCACACTGATCTATCAATGGTCTGACTCGAGCGGCCCGATCGCCGGCGCAACCAGCGCCACGTACACCACGCCTGCGACGACCGCCGCAAATAACGGCGACACCTTTACGGTGACGGTTGCCAGCAGCTTCGGTACCGTGACATCAACGCCAGTCACTCTGAGCGTCGATGCGCCGGCCAACGTTGTCATCACCACGCAGCCGGCTTCCCAGTCTGTGGTGGATGGCGAATCGGCCACCCTGACAGTGGCGGCGACGGGTTCGCCGACACTCACCTATCAGTGGTATCAAGTTGGCTCAGGCGTCATTGCCGGCGCTAATCAAGCGTCGTACACCACGCCTGTCTTTACAGCGGCTGGAAGCACAAGTTTCTATGCGGTGGTCACGAACGCACTCGGCTCGGTTCAATCCTCTACCGCAGTAGTGACGGTCGATGCTGCAACACCGGTGTCCATTGCCACGCAACCGGCCAGCACCATCGCGCCTGTCAACGAGCCCGTTCAATTTACGGCTGTCGTGGCCGGGTCTGCGCCGTTCGCTTATCAATGGCAGTTCACGCCTGCGGGAGGCACCGCCACCATTCTCACCAGCGGAACGCAACAGTCGAATACGCTGACTTATACGATTCCGGCGGTGAGTGCTGCGAATGTCGGCGCGTATACGGTTACGGTGAACAATGCGGCCGGCGCGCCTGCTACCAGCAACGCAGCACAAATCACGCTCGCGCCGCCCGGCGTCAACGTGGCCTTGAACGCGGCCGCGACTTCAAGCAGTACGCAGAACGCGTGCACCGACGGAACGACAACGCCACCGTACACAGGCACGGGATGCCTGGGGCCGGAGAATGCCGTCGACGGCAATCTTTCCACGCGATGGGGATCTGCGGTCGCCGGCGCACCACCGACGCCAGCGGTTCCCGGCGTCGATCCCTCGTGGCTGCAGGTCGACCTGGGCTCGGCGCAGTCCTTCAATACGGTAATCATCAATTGGGAAAACGCCTATGCGACCCAGTATCAAATCCTCTATACCAACGCCGACCCTGCGACCAATCCGACCTGGAACGTGGCCTACACCAACAACGCTGGCGTGGGCGGAACGGAAACGCTCAACTTCCCGACGGTCACTGGGCGTTATATCCGCTTGAACGGGATACAGCGCGCGACGCAGTATGGCTACTCGGTCTATGAGTTCCAGGTCTACAACGTGCCGCAATGTTGCAGCGCCACGGATCGATATACCGTCAACGCGTCGAACACCGGCCTGGTGACGGATAATCTGACGGGCTTGACCTGGACGCGCACCGTGATGACAGACACGGAGCCCGGTTCGCAGTTCACCGGCGTGAATGCGCAGAACGCTTGCGCGGGCATCAATATGCGTCTGCCCACACAATCGGAAGCGCTAAGCATCGGCGGCGTCAATAACAACACCACCGCCTTTTCAGGAACCTGGAGTACGTGGACGTCAACGGTCGATCCGAATGATTCCACGAAAACCGCGGTGGTGAGCTTCGACGGCACGTCGGCCTACCAGGTTACCGACAACTATCCTGGTGCAACGCTGTGTGTCTCCGGCACCGACGCCGGGACAGTGCCTGTCATTACGGCGCAACCAGCTAGCGTGGCCGTAGCTGTGGGACAGCCGGCAACCTTCAGCGTGACGGCGACCGGCCTCGGCAGCTTGACCTACCAATGGTCTGAAAACGGAACGGCCATTGCCGGGGCAACGTCATCCAGCTACACGACACCGGCTACCACGACGGCCAACAATGGCGCGGTCTTCAGCGTGGCTGTCGGCGACGTGTTTGGCACAACCGCGAGTAGCGCGGCCACACTCGCCGTACAACAGAACAACTGCAATGCTGTTCCCAGCACGCCGGGCACACTCGCTGCAGGCGCAAGCGCTTCCAGCCAGGTGAGCCTGACGTGGGGCGCGAGTACGGCGGGAAGTAGTTGCACTGTCAGCTACACCGTCTATCGCAGCAGCGCTGCCGGGTTCACACCGTCCAGCGCGAACCAGATTGCTACGACGTCCGGAACCACCTATTCAGATACCGGCGTGGCTGCTGCCGCTACCTATTACTACATCGTCGAAGCCACTGATGGGGCAGGTGCCTCACCGGCCTCCAACACTGCCACGGTGACGACGCCCGTCTCAACCTGCACGACGAACTGCAGCAGTTCGGATGCCATTGCGATCAGTGCGGGTGGCCCTACGGCAGGCAGCTTTGCCGCCGATGAAGATTTCGTAGGCGGCACGGCATCGGGCACCAATGCGACGATCAACATCAACGGGGTGACCAATCCCGCTCCGCAGTCGGTCTACCAGAATCAACGCTTCGGCAACTTCACCTATACGCTTCCTGGTCTGACGCCAGGAACCAACTACGTGGTGCGCCTGCACTTTGACGAGTTCTACTGGACGCAAGCAGGGCAGCGTGTCTTCAACGTCAGCATCAATGGCACACAGGTGCTGACCAACTTCGATATCTTCGCAGCCGCGGGTGGGCAGGACATTGCGATCGTCGAGCAGTTTGCCGCGACGGCCAATGCGCAAGGGCAAGTCGTCCTTCAGTTCGTCTCGGTCAAAGACAATGCCGAGATCAACGGCATCGAAGTTGAAACGCCAACTGCGACGAATACGCCACCCAACGCACCGTCGAATCTGGCGGCAACAGTGGCTTCCTCCAGCCAGATCAACCTGAGCTGGACGGCCCCGACGACTTCGGGAGTGACGTATACCGTGTTCCGCAACGGAACCGCAGTGGCCACTGGCCTGACCGCAACGACCTATAACGATAGCAGTCTTGCATCCACCACCACGTACTCCTATACGGTCAAGGCGATCGATTCGGCGGGTACCTCGATGGCGTCCAACACAGCCACGGCAACCACGTTCGATGTCAACTGCGGCGCTTCCGGGTGTGGCTCGGATGTGCTTGCGATCAGCGCAGGCGGTCCTGCAGCGGGTACTTACGTCGCCGATGAAGACTTCAACGGCGGAGCAGCATCCGGTACAGGCGCGACGATCAATATCTCTGGGGTGACGAATCCTGCGCCGCAGTCGGTCTACCAGAACCAGCGTGTCGGCAACAATTTCAGCTATACGCTTCCCGGCCTGACCGCCGGCGCCAGTTACGTAGTACGTCTGCACTTCGACGAGTTCTACTGGACCAAGCCGGGACAGCGCGTGTTTGATGTCAGCATCAACGGCACGCAGGTGTTGAGCAACTTCGACGTCCTCGCGACCGCTGGGGGACAGGACATAGCGATCGCCGAGCCCTTTACGGCGACTGCCAATGCGCAAGGGCAGATCGTGCTTCAGTTCACCGCGATCACCGATAATGCCGTGGTCAACGGCGTCGAAGTGATCTCGGCCCCCATCGGCTCGCCGAGCAACCTGACCGCGACATCCGTTTCCGCCAGTCAGATCAACTTGAGCTGGACGGCCTCGTCAGCGCCTGGCGTGGTCTACGACGTCTTCCGCAGCACGACGTCCGGCTTTACGCCTTCCAGCGTAAATCAAATTGCTACAGCAACCGGTACCAACTATTCGGATACGGGCCTTGCGACGAATGTGACCGACTACTATGTGGTCGAGGCGTCCAATGCTTCAGGCACGTCGGCCCCAACCGCGCAAGCCAGCGCTACCACGATCGCCATTCCACTCGCGCCTTCGAACCTGACGGCAACAGCGGCGTCCTCGAGCGCGGTCAATCTGAGCTGGGTAGCATCAGCGACGCCAGGGGTGACGTATACGGTCACTCGCAATGGTGTCGCCATCGCGAATGGCGGGGCAGGGACCACTTACGTCGATAGTGGCCTGACGGCCTCGACCTCGTACACCTACACTGTCGAGGCAGTTGACGCGGCCGGCACGTCGCCAGCTTCCAACACTGCCATCACGACGACATCGGCGACGTCGACGGTAACGGCACCTGCCATTACCACGGCGCCAACAAGTCAAACCGTCACGATCGGGCGGACGGCTACCTTCTCCGTTGCCGCCAACGGCGGCTCACTGGCTTATCAGTGGTACAAGAATGGTGCGGCCATTACAGGGGCAACCAGCGCAAGCTACACCACGCCGGGAACCACGGCCGCGGATAACACCAGTAGCTTCACGGTCGCGGTCAGCAACGCCGCAGGGTCAACGACATCTTCGGCGGCAACGCTGAGCGTCAACGTTTCGCCCAGCTACACGGTCGATCCCGGCTTCATTGTCACCGACCTCAATAACAACACCAACGGTGCATGGGCAGACAGCCAGATCTATGTCGAGATCCTCGGCAATGATCCGGTCACCGGTGCGCTCTCCTGGGTTAACTACAACGGCACTGTCACACCAGCCAACGTATCGGACAACACGGCTTCAAACGCACTTGTCGCGCCGAACGGACAGACATATCCCAACTACGCGTTCACGCTTGCCCAGAGCCATCAACTCACGCTGCCCCCGCTGACTTCGGGACGTATCTATATTTCGGAGGGTAGCCCGCTTTATATGTCGATCGTGGCCGGCGCGAACGGTGGCAACAATGGATACGCCGGACCCAACCCGCTCAATACCACCGACCCCAATATCAACGTCCACTACGATTGGTACGAGTTTAACTACGCTGCGACTGGCGGCATCTTTATCAACACCACCCAGGTCAATCAGTTCGGCTTGCCTCTGTTGCTGGATGTGTGGGGGGCCAACGAGACGTACCACATGCAGGTAGGCATCAACGAGTCGATCGCCAACCTCGATCAGGAATACGTCAGCCAAACGCCGGTAGCGTTCAACACGCCTGCGCCGACCAACCTGCGCATTCTCTCGCCCGCAGAAACCACCTTCAATGCCGGTGGTACCAACGGAAACTATTTTGATAATTTCATCGCAAGCGCGTGGGCTCAGTACAGCGCCACGCCTCTGACTGCGACCCTCAACGGCCGCCAATTCACCGGCATGACCTCCGGAACGACCATTACCTTTAGGGAGGTCAATCCGGCTGCGGCCAACGCTGGCGAGACGTTTGTTGTCCAACAGCCGTCCACGCAAGACATCCTGGAATGTGCCGGGACCATGGCCAATGGCGTTGCGGGAAATACCCCGCAACTCCAGGACGAGAACGCCATACAGCTGCAGTTGGAAAACCAGATCTGCGCGGCGACAAACCGTGGCGTGTTGCTCGCACCCGCGAACTGGGCGAACGCGTCGGCCTACTACTCGTCCTCGCCGGCGAACTTCTACTCGCAGTTCTGGCACCAACACTCGGTCGGAGGGCTGGCATACGGCTTCTCGTATGACGACAACAACAACCAAAGCACGACCATCACAACGCAAAAGCCAGAGCACATGTCATTCGGCATTGGTTGGTAGCATGTCCTCAGCGATCTGATCTGCACCAGATGATGACGGACGGCCTCGGAAATTCAACGAGGCCGTCCGCTATCGAGAAGGACGCTCGCTCGTGTGAGACTCGATGACGCTACTGATCAAGAAGGCGAGCTGTGGAGTTGTTGGTGACACCCCGCTTGGAAGTATCCCACCCTCAGCATGAAGCGCCGCCCCAGTATCTAGCCGTTCGCTGATCTGTTGATCTTAGCGACCCTGCAGTTCTGACGCCGCCATGTTTAGGCGGCGTTTTTATATCGCGCCGTATTTATTACTCGCGATCGACAGACATAAAAGTGCAATGCCGAATAAGTTAATCTGAGATTTCTGCGAAATATGCAACGGGCTTGAACTGATTAGCCATCCGATACGCGCCTACTGAAATTAGCTAAGGAAGGAAAATGCCGAAAATCAACCTTCTCACGCAGACGTTGGTTCGCGTCCTTCTCGCGACTGTTGCTAGCACCCTGATGAGTTCGTTTGCTCTGGCAACAAGTCTTGCCGGACCCGTTACGTTCGGGTCCCCGGACCAAACGTTCGGTACGAGGCGACCGGTTACGGCGGCAGATCGCGCACTCATAGCGGACTATCGTTCTATGTCGCCGATCTTTGCAACGACATTCTCAAAACCTGACGAGCTTCAGTCGGATTGGACGGCTCAAACAGACGATCTGGCGGCCCTCAAATCGTGCCGCCGACCCGGTAACGTGGAGGCATCGAACGTCGGGGCGAGATTCAAAACTTTGGTCGCCGCCGATTGTCATGCCCGCTGGTCTACCGGTTCAATATTTACCAAGGCGCAGTATCCCTACGGCTTCTTTGAGGCCAGGATGAAAATCGCTGACATCAAGGGCATGAACAACGCTTTCTGGCTGACCACTCAAGATCACTATGAGATTGATGTGGGTGAAGTCGAATATCCCAATTACAGCCACCTCGGACTGCAATACTGGCCCACGAGCAAGAGTGAAAAACATGCGGGCGTTGGATTCGGCGCGAAGTTCACCGATAACCTTTCTTATGGCTTCCATGATTACGGCGTTTTGTGGACGCCGAGAGAGCTAATCTTCGAAGTCGACGGAGAACCTATTGCAGCCCTGAAAACCAACGGCACTATCAAAGGTCCGGCGAATGTCTGGTTATCCGCCGCACTCGCCGACTGGGCTAACGGTCCCGTGCCGAACCATCCCGAAGGTCACGGCATGGTTGTCCAATCGCTGCGCATCACCGCACTCAAGTCCAGCGACCGCTGACAGGCAGCGAGCTTGGTCTGTCACATGCGTCCTGAAACACACGGTCTCTGATTATTTCCGGAGAAATTCATGTCCGTAACGAAGCAATGTCGCTTGCTCACAGTTCTGGGCTTTCTTCTGGTTCTTTCCCTCTTCGGTGGAGCGGTGTATGCGCAGAACGTCATTCGCGGTGTCAACTTCGTTCACCCGTTGCAGTTCGGCATAGCGGATCAAAATGCAGCCCTCGTTAATCTGAAGACCGCTGGCATCCACGTCATTCGCTTTGGTATGTATGAGCAGGACCTCGACAAAAGCATCGATTTCATCAGGAGAGCTAATGCTCAAGGCATTGCGACTGTCTTGATCCTGCATGGGAAATACGCGCCCAACGCTCCAATACGCCCCTACCGCCCACGTGAATTTCCGGGGATATGGGCGGGGTCTCCATTTTCATCTTTGAGCCCCGAACTATCCGGACAGTATTTCCAGACGGTGATGGATAAGCTCGACGCCGACGGAATCGTTCTTGCCGGGATCGAATTTGAAAATGAGATCAATATGGCTGGCAACAACCCCGACTTCAGCTTGCCGGGAGAGGGAAGAGTCCTTGGCTTGAACGATCTTTATCATGATCCGGAAGGACAGCAAGTCGCAAAGGGTTATCTGCAATATCTCAAAGCACTGGCTGCACTAAAGAAGGCACGGGATCGTTCGAAACTTAATCGAAAGACGTCGCTGCTTCCCACCAGTCTTGTCGATATCGTGCAAGAAGGACCGTGGCCGACGCCGAAGAAATATGATGGGGTCAGCGTTGGCGCGACGATAGCGTTTTTCCGAGCAAACGGGTTGGACAAGCTCGTTGATGCCTACAACCTTCACACCTATCCTTGGGGTGACGGTCCCGGTAACAAGGTCTCCGCAATCCATCGTTTGCGAAGCTTGCAAGGGTTGGTTATGCCTGTCTGCTCTCCCGTCGGTTCGCCGAATGGCAAGCCTTGCTGGATTACGGAGTGGGGATTTTCGAATGCAAATAAAGGCTGCCCTTCAGATGAGCATTCGCGCAACTTACTGGTGCAGGAAATGATGGGGGACTTTGGTCAACTGATCCATGAGAGGCGTCTCACGGCGCTTATTTATTATTCCTGGATCGGTGATCCGCCGTTCGATGTTTATCGTTGCGGCGCTCTAACGGAAAGTGGCCGAGTAGTGATCGAGCCGATACCCACCCATTGATTATCAATGGCGAGATGTAAGTAGGAAAGTCAGTTGCGAGAACTGGAGGAGGCTTTATGGTTTGGAATTCGGTACGAACAACTTTCTGCAGTCTCCTCGGCTTATTGTCCCTCGCAACGGTGACGATTGCCTGGGGGCAGAATTCAAATGTCCCGGTTCAAGTGGAATCCGTAACGGTCTATCCGGGGCCTTCGGATATTTCCCCCTCGCCGCAGTACTCGGTGCAGGTCATTCAGAATGATCACTCGTACGACTCGTTCGTATATCAGACGCCGAATCCCGGCTTCACGAATGGCCAACTGAACGGTCAACCAACCTCTTCCACGGAGGAGCAATCGACTGCCTGGACGAGTTTCTCATTTGGCGATTCGGTCACCATCTCCATCACGAATCAGGAGCCCTTTACCGCAGCCCGCGTGCTTCCGAGCCATGAGCGGATCCCGGTCACCGTCGACGGGTCAACGATTCGCTTTACCATTCGCCATGCAGGGCAATACGCCGTAGATTTTTGTACCTCCGGCTCAACCTGCACGGAGTCGAATGTCGATCTGAGAAACCCACTTCTCATTTTCGCCAACCCGCCTGAAGCGGATGTACCGCAACCGAGTAGACCTGGCATCCATTATTTCGGACCCGGGGTGCATGACCTTGGAGCGACTCCTTACGTGATCCAGTCTGGCGAGGTGGTCTATTTGGCGGGTGGTGCCTACGTCAAAGGTTTCTTCCAGGTTGCCAATGGCGCGTCCAACTGGGCGATTCGCGGAAGAGGCATCCTCTCGGGGGAGAATCTTCAGAAGAGCGCGTGCGTTCCGAACTGTCCAGCCATGATCTCGGCTCCGAATGAAACTTTAGGATACGTCGAGGGCATTACGCTGATTCAGTCCCCGATCTATAACATCGCGCTCGGCGGCTATAACAAGACTTTTAGCGATGGCAAGGACAATACCGCCACGCGCAACGTTATCGACAACGTGAAGATCATCGCGTGGCACGGCAACACCGATGGCGTGGCAGCTGCCTACGGCTCGGACGATCGCGGCAGCATCCTTCGCAACAGTTTCTTCAAAGTAGGCGACAGCGCCATCCATTTGAACTCTTCGAACCTGCTAATCAGTGGCTGCACGATCTGGCAGCTAAAATATTCGGCCCCATTCGAGATCTCCGATACGATGGGCGGCAACCTCAACATCAACGTTCATGACGTCGTCGTCGAGAATTCGGATGTGATCCGCACCGAATATGCTTATGAAAGCATGGAAGGGGCGATCTTCTCGGCTCACCAGGGTGGCAAGGGAACGCTCCGGCACTATCTGTTCGATGACCTGCGCGTGGAAAACGCCAACTTCCGGCTCTTCAGTTTGGCCGTGCGGCCGGGCCCCTTTTCGAAAGAGAATGGTGATCTCGCTGGAATCGATGATCTGCTATTCAGAAACATTCAGGTCGTGGACGCGCAAAAACTCCCGAACCTGCTGCAGAGTTACGACCAGCAACATCAGCTTTCACATCTACGCTTCGAGAACGTTGTCGTTGCCGGCACCGCACTTCCCGAGCATCCGGCAGTGACCTTCAATGCCAACCGCACGATGAGTCTGAATGGAAACGTCACCTATGATCCGTTGTGGAGAAATACCCAGAACTCGATGGAGTTCCTGACAGAAATCGTTGAGCCGACGGCTGCTCCCTCGCTTCAATATGAATCCGTATCCCTGCACCAACCGGAACTGACAGCGGAGTTCAAGGAGGAGGCCATCGGAGACTTCTATGGAGACGGCTACGCCAGCGTTCTGTTCTCCCACGATGGGGAATTGGGAGTCTGGAAGGATCCCGTCCATCTGCAGGAGTTGCCCTCAAGGGCGTATTACTCTCCCATTGGGTATACGTTGAAAGCGGATGATCGAGTCATTGGGGTCGGTGATTTCAACAATGATGGCCGCTCCGACATTCTCATCTGGAACTTCACGACGCAAACCGGAACGGTATTGCTGATGGACGGCGATCGAATTCTCGACGTCGAAACGGTTCGTCCGGGGAAGACATCCGACTGGAACACGGCTTGGATCGGCGACTTCGATCAAAATGGCTATTCGGATATTCTGCTGCGCAATCCCGCAGGTGATGTGGAGATCCTCAGTTTTGGA
>Ga0302225_10001089_pt1 | contig 18041 bp, 18 predicted proteins | sample II_Palsa_E3_2_FD_193515 | JGI IMG/M metagenome (GOLD analysis project Ga0302225, IMG submission 193515) | Peat permafrost microbial communities from Stordalen Mire near Abisko, Sweden - II_Palsa_E3_2 | ecosystem: Environmental > Terrestrial > Soil > Palsa > Peat permafrost | place: Sweden...
GCCTCGCGATAACGGCGGTGGTTGCATCCGCTGCGAATTATTGCTTTACGCTGGCGAGCAGCTTGGTTTCCGCCGCCGACGGTGGCTCGGCTCGGCCGCCCAGATATTTCGCCAGAAACTCTTCGGTGGCCGCGTTGAAGGCCATGTTGTTGTTGGGCTGCGCGAATCCGTGACCCTCGTCCGGGAACACATAATATTCCACATTCAATTTATTTTTGCGCATGGCCGCGACAATCTGGTCGCTTTCCGCCTTGTTTACACGCGGATCGTTGGCGCCCTGCCCGACCAGCAGCGGAACCTTGATTTGGTCGGCCTTGAACAGCGGCGACTGCGCGGCGAGCACCGCTTCGGTGTCGCCCATGCGTTTGTGGAAAGTGGCGAGAAAGGTGGACCAATACGGCGGAATCGATTTCAGCAGCGTGTTCAGATTCGAGGGGCCGACGATGTCGACGCCGCAGGTAAACGCATCGGGCGAAAAGGCGACACCGGCGAGCGTGGCGTAGCCGCCGTAACTGCCGCCCATGATGCAGACTTTGTGCGGGTCGGCGATGCCCTGCTTCACCGCCCAATCTTTTCCGTCGAGCAAATCGGTGTGCATGGCGCCGGCCCACTGCAAATCGCCGGCATTCAAATATTTTTTGCCATACCCGGTCGACCCGCGAAAATTAATCTGCAGCACGGCATACCCGCGATTGGCCAGCCACTGCACGTAACGATTGAAGCCCCAGATGTCGCGGCTCCACGGTCCGCCGTGAACCAACACGACCATGGGCAAGTTATGCGCCGCTTCGCCCGGCGGAGTGGTGAGATAGCCGTAAATTTTCATGCCATCGCCGGCGGAGTACTCGATCGGTTTCATCGTGGCCAATTTGTAGGAGTCGAGGTCCGGCCGGCTGCTGAACAGGAACGTCGCCTTCTTCACCGCGCGATCGTAGAGGTAATATCCCGGCGGCGCGTCGTCGCTTTCAAACGTGACCACCCACAAATTGTCGTCGAGCGCGCGCGACAGGTCGCTGATGTCGCCCGGGTGAAATTTCTGCAGGAATTCGTAATCCGCTTTTATTTTGGGATCGATGAAGTCGTATTCCACGCGCTGCTTCACGAAGGTCACCACTTCCAGCGCGTTGCTCTTCGGGTTGGTGACGACGCCCTGCACGTCGAACTGCGGATCGGCGGCCAGAACTTTTTGGGTGCCGGTGGCCAGGTCAATTTCGATCAGCCGCGCGGAGTTAACGTCCAGGCTGGTGATGATGCGCAGTTTTTTATTGTCCGGAGAAAAACGGGCGACGGCCCCGAAAGTCTCGTCGGGTCCCCAGTGGATCAGGTCGCGCCACGGCGTCTTCACGTCATCGCGCACCCGCACGATGGTGCCGCCATCGGGAGTCTGCACCTGCGCGGCGCGAATCTGCAGCGCGTTGTCCGCCTGCCAACTCATCACGTCGCCGGGATTTTGGGTGTTCATCTCCAGCTGTCCGGTTTTCAGATTCAGGCTGTAGACGTCGAACAGTTGCGGATCGCGCTTGTTCATCTGCACCAGGATGATGTCCGGCGTTTTCCAGTCGTAGGCCGCGATGTCGACGCGCACTTTGTCAAAGGCGGTGAGGTCCTTAGTTTGTTTGGTGGCGACGTCGGTCTGGTAGAGGCGCCAGTTTTCGTCGCCGCCCAGATCCTGCGTGTACAGAATGCTTTTGTTGTCGTAGTTCCAGGTGAAGTTTCGAATGCCGCGCTTGGTGTCCGCGGTCACCGCGCGATCATCGGTCTTCCCCAGGGTGCGGATCCACACGTTGAGCACGCCATCCACCGGCGCCAGATAACCGAGATGCGTGCCGTCCGGAGATATTTGCGGGTCGGTGCGTTCCGGGTTCCCGAACAAAACGCTGCGCGGGATCAATTTTGTGGCGGCCGAATTTCCCTGTGCCGCGGCCGGAAAATGGTTGGCGAACAGCAGGATGGCGGCAAGAAAAAGCGATTTGGAAATCGTGCAATCCATCGGAGCCCCCCGGTTCAGCTTGTGCGGAGTGAATATTCCCACCGGCGTCAGCTCCGCGCAAGGAGCGATTTTCAACCGGAAATGACCGGCGTTATCAGGCGCTCGCACGCCGCATGGCCCGGGTTTCGTGCAGTGGGCGGGACCCTTTGTTGGGCTCAGGATGACCGGGAGCGGGAAGCGGACTAATGGCTTGGCGCGCTGATAATGAGAGGTTCGCGAAATGTTACGGAGATGATGGCGGTGGAGTCGATCGCGGCGCCTGATTTTTGCGCGGGCACAAAAATCCATTTCTGCGCGGCGGCCTCGACCGATGCGGTCAGCGGCCCGTCGTTTAGCACCGTATCCACAGCAGCGACGCGGCCGGACCCGTCGACGGATTCGCGCAGGATGACACTGCCTCCCATGGAATTCGCGGCAGCTGGATACTGCGGCGACATGGTTTCAGTTGCGCGCGCGGCGCGCGACTCGTCGTTTCGCGGCGCAGCCGCGTCCGTGGCCGCCTGCGATTTTCCTACGCCAGCATCCTTATAAAGATGCGTCGTCGCAGTGCGCGGTGGAATATACGGATTCGGAAACTGGAAAACGATCGCCACGCGGGCTTCGGTAGCGTGGCCGGCGAAATGTGCCGGAATAAAAGTCCAGCTATGCACAGCGCCGAGCGCCGCGGCGAGAAATGGTTCCTGGCCGCTCACCACTCGAATATCGGAAATGGTTCCGGTTCGCGCCACCAGCGCGTCGAGCAGAACTTCGCCTCCGGCCAACGATTGCTGCGGATAAGGCGCGGGAACCAGAGAATACGGTACCGGCAGCGACGCGTCGTTTGTTTCATTTATTTCGCCAGCCGCGGCGGCGCCGGCGTCATCCGGCGCAGCCCCATCGGCCGAGTGCCAGCGAACATGGTTGGCCTGCAGCAGCGCAATTGCGTAGTGCATCGGAATCACTGCGCCGGGCGGGGCCGTGATCGTCGCGGCGGCGGGCAGCGGAAGCGACGGGCCGCTTGTGGGTTGCCCGGGCGCGGGCTCTTTCGGCGCCGGCGCCACTCCGCTTACTTTCGCGCGCAGCCACTGTCCTTCCACGAAACCCACCACTTCGTGCGAATCCAGCGAAAGCACCGGCGCGCCGCTCTGCCCTGGCTGAACTTTGTGCGCGAATAAAAATATTTCGGTATCGACTGCGCCGCTCTGATCGAGTTTTGAAAATTGGAAATTCAGGACTTCGCCCGCCGAACGCTCCTCCAGCGCCGCTTCCAGGGTGTAAGAATCGCGCGGCTTGAACGGGCGCAGCGCCGCGGCGAGAACTCTTTCCCCTCGCGCAGGATCGGTGTGATCGATATTCAGGAACGAAACAGAAAAGTTTCCGGCGAATGGATTGGGCGTGGCGCGCAAGATGGCCACGTCGTGATCGCTATCGATCGCGACGACCTGGGCGGCCACAAAACGCGGCGCCGCGGACCGTACGCGCAGAAGCAGATACGGCTGGCCGCCATGCAACTGGCTGAGGACGTGCGCGGCGGTGATCAAATAGCCGTCGCTATTGATGAAGAAACCGTTGCCGTAGAAAAGATAGTGATAACCCCGCGGCCCCGGATCGCGATCGACTTGATACACGATGGAACAGAGCGCGGAGGACAGCTGGTGATCGTCGAGCGGCGGCGCCGATTTTTTCAGCAACGCCGGATTTAGTTCTTGCGGCGTTTGGGCCGCCGCGCGCGGGGCGGCGAACAACACAATGCAACTGAACGCGGAGAGGGCGCACACGAAGGCCGGCGCAAGATTTTTACGGTCTCGCTTCATTCAGGCGACGCCGCGATCGAAAAGCACGCGGGTCAGTTATAGGATAACAACCCGGTCGCCTTCGCGACGGAAGGCGTGGGTGCGTGTTTCGTTACTGCGCAACCGCTCCCACCCCTGCAAAAGACGCAGGGATGGGCCACCCAAAAATTCGAAAGCTACGCCGCCGCGACGGGAGAATGCACGGTTTGCTGATCTGGCTTCTTTTTGCGGAGAATCGCGGCGGAGAGCAGCGTAATCACCAGGCCGACCGGGAACGGTTCGATGAACGTCATCAGCGAATTGATCAGCGGATTTTCGTACATTCGGCGGGTATGGTTGATCTCCTGCACCTTCGCCGCAATCACTGCGTCGCTCGCGCCTGACGCCCGCACCTTATCGATCATGTGCGCGTAATAGTGGTCCATCGACACATGCTTGAAGCCGAAGTACACAATCTCCCAGCTGACCACATAGATTGCGCACGAAATCAAAGTGATCAGGATGCCGACGCCGAACGCCCTGGCGAAATTGATCTCCCCGCCGCCGAGGTTGTCGCGATACGACCGGATCCCGAAGTACACCAGCAGAAACGACAGCACAATGTTGGTGTAACCCACTATCAGGGCGCGGTCGTAGCCGATGTGCTCGGTGAACGGCATGGTCACCAGCATCATCCCCGCGGAAATCACGCCGGAAATCAGGCCAAAGACCAGTACAGTTTTTTTCATTTCAATTCCTCCGCGCAGCGAAATTCGTCATGCTCGTCCGGTGTCACCATACCGTCGCACCCCGAATGGCCTGGGTAATGCATCGTCGTCGAGATCCTTCGCTGCGCTCAGGATGACGGGCTGAGGCGATCTTGAGAATGATGTTCGAGCGGAAAATGTATCCGCGTCGTCATCCTGAGGAGAGCAGCAACGAAGGATCTCAATCATTCATGTCTGGCGCCCGTCTATCGCTCGCTAAGGCCGCCTGGTGGCCTCGACCGTCACCAATAGCGCTTCCGCTGCACCATTCGTGCTGGAATATTCCTGGCTCATCAGCTTTCCCGGGCCCGTAAGTTTCGTGGTGTTGCGCAGCGCATATTTCATGGTGCCTTCCGAGAAATCGCCGCGGTAGACCAACGCATCGCCTTCCCACTGGCCGTTTTCGACCAGCGCGCCGGGAAAATCATTTCCGAAAATGTACGACTTGTAGGCTTTCTCCTTCGCGTCCCAGGTCATCACCAACATTCCTTCGAAATCGCCCACCGGTCCACGCGAATGAAAACGATTGATCAACGAATTCCCTCCCGGGCCCAGCTCGCTGGTATACACGCCGGTATTTTGCCCGCCGGCCGGCGCGAACGCCGACTTGGGATACGTTTCGGTGTAATCCCAGGTGCCGACGTAGAGTTTCGCCAGCCGCTGCATCTCGGGAGTAGGCAGAGTTGGGGGTTTTTCCTGCGCGTAGGCGGTGGCCGGCGTAGAAAGTTTGCCGAACGGCCCAGCCAGGCAGGCGGCAACGGCGAGAAATCCCAAAGTCTGAAAAGTGCGTTTCATTTTGTCCCCTTGGAATTCGTTTTTCACGATCCGGCTGCACTTTAGCGCATCAGGTGGGGTGTTTGTCGTCATACTTTCGGATGATTTTAGCTGGACGGAAGGAAAATCATACGTTCGAGGGAGAAAATCGGCGGCGAATCAGGCCAGCAGGCCCGATTCTTTGCCCAGCTGCACCGCTTGGGTACGGCGCTTGGCGCCGAGTTTGTCGAAGACGCGGCTCGAATGAGTTTTCACCGTGTTTTCGCTGACAAAAAGTTTGGCCGCGATCTCGCGGTTGCTCAGGCCCTGGGCAATCAGCTCCAGAATTTCCAGCTCGCGCGGCGTGATGCCCAGGCTTTCGCGTTTTTTTGCGTCGGCAACGAACGGTTCGCCACTGGCGGCGCCGGGCGCGGAGACCGCCGCAGGCACCGGAACTTCCTTCACCACAATCGTCTCGCGTGTTTTGGTCAGCTTCAGGCCCAGCCAAATGCCCAGCACCGCGAAAATCGCGGCGGTGAGGCCACCGTAAATTTCGATGGAGTGGTCGATGACCAGGAAGCGGTACTCGGTCCACTTCAGCACCGCGATCAGGATTCCGCCGATCAGCCCGTAAATGAGGACATGACGCTTCATAGTTTCGTTAAGAAATTCTTCCTGCAGATTATCGCGGGTGAGGTGGGGCGGCAAGGGCGTCACGCGGCGGGTGTTCCGGGTTGCTGGTGGCGCGATGTGTCAACGCAACGGCAACGGCTGCCCAGCCGAAGCCGGCCGCTACAGACGCAAAAACTTTAGGGTGAACGATAAAAAGGTTTGCGCCATCGCTCACCGTAAAATCTGGCGCAGGCGCCAGAGCAGGATCGAAACTGCCAGCCAGGCTACCGCGGCGGCAATGAGCACCGCGGGCGCGGGATGACCGGGGAGTAATCGCCAGACGATCGCCGCGAAGCCCGCGAGTCCGATGGCGCCGAACGCTGCTCCACGGGCCTCGAGCGCGGCGGCATCGCGGCCGCGGGCCGTGCCGTCAATGCCGGCGGCGTACTTTTTTTCGCGCTCGTGCGCGGCTACCAGCGTGGCCGTAGCCGGAAAAATCGCCGGAAACGCCAGAAATAATCCGCCGACCGCGGGGCCGAATTTATCAGCGATTAATCCAGTGAGAACCGTAACCACGCCGCCAAAAAGAAAACGGATCGCGTATTCGCCCGGTTTGGTCTGCGCCAGCGCCGCTAGATTGAGCTTCACGTACATCACGCGCCTGCCTTGAAAAAGTAAAACCACAGCGTCAGCGCCACCGCCAACCACAAGAACAGCAACAGCGACGTGAAGATTTTGGCGGGAGGTTTGTAACGGTAGAGCAGCACCATGGCGCACCAGGCGTAGACCACAAACGCCGCGGCGCCGCCCAGCATCGAACGCGCTTCCATCGCGGCGTAGGCCTTGCCCTCGGTGGCGATGGTCAGCGCGAGCGTGGCCAGGCCCACCGAAGGCGCAGCGCCAAATAATCCGGCAAAACTTTTCGGCTTCAGCACCGTGCCAAAAACGGCGAAGGCCGAAACGAACAAGCCGCCCACCAGAAATCGAATCGGCAACTGCCCCAGCACGTGGACTCCCTCTCGCAGGTTTCCCTGCGCCGTCATTATAAATGGATAGTGAGTGGCAGGTTGCCATTGGATTACAGGCATTTCGCCGAGCTCCTCAAGTGTTTCGGGGATAAAAACCGCGGCGTTCGACCTGCACAATTGTGGACCGCCATACTTGACGGGTGCTACGGAGGTATCAGTCGGGAGCCAGGACCAGGCATATGAAAGTGAAACTGGATATACGGCAAGCCACGGCCAGCTACGAAACCTGGCTGCGCGGCTGCACCACGGTGGTGGAAGCGGCGCTGAAAACCAAACACGCCCAGATGCGCGGCGATTTATTTTATTTTTTTCGCGGCACCTATTACCGCTGGACGCAATTATTTCCGGAAATCTGCAAAGACCTGACCCATGCGCCAAGAGTTTTGTGCGGCGGCGATCTCCACGTGGGAAGTTTCGGAACCTGGCGAGACGCGGAAGGGCGATTGTGCTGGGGCGTCGACGATTTCGATGACGCTTATCCCCTGCCCTACACCAACGACCTGGTGCGGCTCGCCGCCAGCGTGAAAATGGTCACCGACTCGGAAACGTTGACCATCAAATATCGACAGGGCTGCGACGCAATTCTGGAAGGCTACGCGGAATCGTTGAAGCAGGGCGGCTGTCCGTTTGTTCTCGCCGAACGAGCCCAGAACATGGAGCGCCTGGGCGTCGAATCGATCGAGCCGGCCGAGAATTTTTGGGACAAGCTCGCGGAAGTTCCGGCGGTGCCGGACCGCGAAGTTCCAACGGATGCGCGAGCAGCCCTGCGGAAAATGTTTCCGTCAAAAACGAAGTACAAAATCGCGCGGCGCCAGGCCGGCATGGGCAGCCTGGGTCAACCGCGTTTCGCCGCGATTGCCGAATACCAAGGCGGTTATATGGCACGCGAAGTAAAAGCGGCGGTGCCGTCGGCGATGGTCTGGAAAGAAGCCCAAAGCGGGCGTGGCGAAAAGTATTACGATCACACCATCGCCGGCGCGGTGCGCTCACCCGACCCGTTTCATCGCACCGTGAAGGGATGGGTGGTGCGCCGGCTCTCGCCGGATTCCAGTCCCATCGAAGTGGACGCGCTGCCCAAGCAGCGCGACGAATACACCCTGTTGCACGCCATGGGCAAGGAAGTCGCCAACGTCCATTTGGGATCGAAGCGCCAAATCCAAAACGTCCTGCGCGATTTGCGCGGCCGCAACAAGAAATGGCTGCGCAAGGCCGGAAAAGAAATGGCCAGAGCCATCGAAAAAGACTGGAAAGCTTACGCCTGAAATCGCCGGGTTCCCGGCGAACTGAGAAAGTTCGCTTCCGGATTATTTGGGAGATTTGCGAGGGGCGCGCCAGCGGCGGCCGAGCGCGGGGAAAATCGCGCCGCCGACATTGGCCAGGTTGGCGTCGGGAAATGGGGCGTGTTCGGCGCTGGACGACCCGACGTGGAAAAGCGTCTTCAGGAATCTGCCGACCGCGCCGAGTCTTTCGCTGAAGCTATATTTCACGGTGTTGCCGTTGGCGCGGACCACCAGCAGCGTCACGTCGTCCGCCGAAAGATTTTCCGGGAAACGCTCGCCGATTTCTTGCAGCAGCGCGGGAATCAGTTTGTCCGCCCGGGTGTCGCCCAGCAGATTGACCACCCGCAGCAAACCCGCTTCTCCCAGCATTTCGCCGTCCGCGTCGCAGGATTCGATCAGCGCGTCGGTGTAGTTGATGACGCAATCGCCGGGATCGAGCTCCACGTCGAGCTGCTCGTAGTCGGCGACCTGGAACATGCCAAAGGGAATATTGCTAAGGCCCTTCGCGCCGGGCTTTTCGTCGTGGCCCAGCAGCGTCCACTTGCGGTCCGCAGCGCGATAGAGCAGCGGACGCGGATGTCCGGCGTTGCACAGCGAAAGGCGGCGAGTCGGCGCAAAAAAAGTCGTGACCACCGCGGTGGCGAAACGGCCGTGACTCGAAAGTTCGGTGAATTGATCGTTGAGCAGTTGGACAAATTCTTTGTGGTCCAGGCGATTCACGAAGCGGCGCATCAAGGAGCGGAGATCCGCAGCGGTGGCCGCGACCGACGTGCCGTGGCCGGAAACGTCGGCGAGCAGGACGCGGCTGATGCGGCCGGTGGCGCAGCTCGAAACGTAGTAGACGTCGCCGCCGCGCTGCGCTTCGCCGTAGGGCTTGCTGTAAACCCACACGTCGAGGCCGCTCAGTTCGACGCCGTTCGAGGTGAGCTGGCTGCCGCCCCAAACTTCCATGCAGGTCATGTGCTGCGCGGGCGAATCGGCCATATGCACATTATAGCGGGATGTGGAATCAGAGACGAGCGACGTGAGGTCGGCGTGGCGGCGAGAAAACAAAGACGAAGGCAGCCCAGCTAAAGCGGCCGCTACAGACGCAAATACTTTTGGGCTGACGATGCTACGGCTGGGTATTTTTTGACGTGGAGGCGAAGCGGTGGCAAGCCACCGCGCTCCAAAAATTCCGCCTCTTTCGTGCCGCGTCGAAGACTGTTCCGCGCCGTCATCCTTCGCTGCGCTCAGGATGACCGGCGCGGTCGATTTTATTTACAGGTTTCAGGCGTTGGCGGCGCTGGCGCCGGTGCCCGAACCGGGGTTAGCACCTACGGTGCTCTGCGCGACGAGTTCGGCCATGCGGCGAACTTCGTCGACAACTTTTTCGATGCGGTGGCCGCCGTCTTTGGCGGGGAGCAATTTGGCGCGGGCGTTGTCGCCGTCCGCGGCGGAGACGCGCATCTCCCAGGCCGAAGTTTCGTGCGAGCCAATGATGCTGACCTGCCAATCGCCGGGGAGCTGCTTCAGAAACTCGTCGATCGCATTACGCAAAGGCTGTTCAATTTCTGGATTTCCCAATTCGTTCAGTAAAAGTGTCGATGCCATATGATTACCCTCGTTCCTCTCCTGAATATCTTTTTCAATTTATTTTCAGATTCAAACGGGAGGCTGAAACTTGACCGCAGCCTCCCGTCTGTTTCTGGTTGGGGTGGATGTCGATTGGTGCGAATCGTTGGGCGCCAGGAACTCGTCTCGATCGCTCACCAGAGTGTCCTTACGCCTTCCGAGTCAGCGGCACAGTCACCACCGCCAGTTGGATATTTACGCTGTTCTGGGCCAGTTCCTTCTCGCGGCTTGATTCGAAAAGCGTCCAACCCAGTCCGTATCCGTTCCAAACCTGGGCGAGGAAACAATCGTGGTTGTAGCAATGGAAGACCAGCCGGGCTTCGCCGCCGCTGAGGTCCTGCTCCGCGAATTTGGCGCTGAGATACATTCGGTTGGTCGTGCCGGATTCCTGGATCAGTTGTTCGTTTCCGTTGCCGATTTGCAAACGGCGAATTTCATATTTACCTGGCGCCATCGTCCTGTCGCCGGCCTGAAACGCGAACGGAACTTCGGCTTTGGTGGTGGTTTGGGCGTGGCTGGTGGTGGGTGCGAATGCGGCTACTACGGCCAATGCTGCGACTGCGAGGACTTGTTTCTTCATTGTAGTTCTCCTTTTTCTAAATTCGCTCGGCGGCCCTCTTTGTTTCCGGGTTGTCGCTTGAGCTGCGCCCACTTTCGCGCTAATCGGGCCGCGCGACAATGCACGGGAGGCGACTTAACGGTGAACCGCAGGTGAACTGCCAGGCTACGAGGGCATAAGGAGTTGCGCGGGCCGCACCGGGCAGGACGTAAAGCAGCAGCGGCCCTGGAGTTGCGCGAATCGAGGAGACCGCGATAGCGGTGGTGTATATTGGAATCGAAACGGACATGGCGCAGCCACCATCCACCTCGACGGTTTTGAAGTTCGACGCGTACGCGCTGGACCTGCGCGCCGGCGAACTTTTCAAGAACGGCAAGAAGATAAAAATTCAGGAACAGCCGGTCCAGATTCTGGCCATGCTGCTAGAACGCCCCGGAGAAGTGGTCACGCGCGAAGAACTGCGCGAGAGGCTGTGGTCGGAAGACACTTTCGTGGATTTCGAGCACAGCCTGAACACCGCGATCAAGAAGCTGCGCCTGGCACTGAACGACGACCCGGAAAAGCCGCGATTCATCGAGACCCTGCGCCGGCGGGGCTATCGTTTCGCGGCGGCGGTGGTGGAGAGTGCGGACGAGGCCGCGCGACGCGAACTGGCGGCGCCGGCCGCAAAACCTGTATCGAAGATGGCGGCGACCGAACGCGCGACCAAACCGGCCTCCGATCTGGTGGGCAAAGTGTTCAAGCTGCGCAGCGATTCCGGAGCCGGCAAATTTGTTTCGCTACCCATCGACCAGACGACACAGAAGGAACAGCAGAAGCTGGAAGCGGCGAACGACGATCTGGGATTGTCGCTGCTCTTTGCGGACGGCAAAGTGTTGATGGTGCAAACCAGCACGCAAGTGAAAGTGCTGGACGAGCAGAGTGACGGCTCTTCTTGCGAAGTTCGCATCCTCGCCGGGGAACACACCGCCAAAACGGCAATCGTCCCGCGCAAGTATTTGATCTGAGTACCGTCCGCGTCCGCGCAGCAGCCCGCCGAATTCTTCGCAGAAATTCACGAAACAAATCCGTTATCGCCTCGTCTAAGCGCGGTAGACGTTCACAGGGGTGGGGTTCATGCGCGGTTTTCTTGCCACAATTTGCGGGCTGGGGTTAGTGCTGTTCGTTATCGCAACCAGCGGACAGACTACGAAAATTCGGACAGCGACCTATCGTTTGGATTCGACCGATGGGCTGGAATTGTTCGACACCAACGCGCGGATCGTGGACTATCGCGGGCGAAGGGCCTTGCATCTGTCGCCGGAGAAAAATCACGGAGCCGACAATGGATCGATGATTGCGCTGATCGCCGGTTCGGATTTTCACGATGGCACGATCGAAGTGGAGGTGGCGGGCAATCCGATTCTGACCATGGATTCGACCGCACGCGGATTTATCGGCGTGCAGTTCCGAGCGCACGACCACGGCGGAAAAGCCGAAGATATTTATCTGCGGCCTTCGAATGGACGCGCGGACGATCAACTGCGGCGCAATCATTCGGTGCAGTACGAATCGCTTCCGTCTTTTCCGTGGCATCGGTTGCGACAGGAGCAGCCCGGCGTATACGAATCGTACGCTGACCTGGAGGTCGGGGCTTGGACCCGGATGAAAATCGAAGTGGCCGGCGCCAAGGCGAAGCTTTATGTGAACGGCGCGGAGCAGCCTTGCCTGCTCGTGAACGATTTGCGGCTGGGCGATTCGCGCGGGCTGGTTGGATTGTGGGCTTTTGTGGCCACCGATGCGTATTTTTCCAATTTGAAGATCGACTACGCGGATTGAAGGATCAATGCACATGATCACGCGACGGGAAGCGGTTTGCGTCTTGAGTTCGGCGTCGGCGCTGGCGTTCTTGAATTCGGTGCGCGGCGGGGCGGCGAAATTCCTCTCGTCCGTTTCAGCGGCTGAGCCGGCGACCTCGCGGAGCGCAGCTAAGGATGACGCTGTACCGGCGCTGGCACCCGGCGCGCCGATGTCCGCGCAGCGCGAGGCACTGATCGAGGCGTTCAAGGAAAAATCCGTGGGAATCCCGGAGAAATTCGAGGCGCGCACGTTCAAGGGCGATTGGGATATGCCCTATCGCCTCTTCAAGCCAGAAGCGGGGGAGGGCGCCGGCGGGAAATTGCCGCTGGTGATTTATCTGCACGGCAGCGGCGGGCTCGGCGATGACAACGAAAAACAGATGGGGCTGGGAAATATTTTCGGCACGCGGGTGTTTGCGCTGCCGGAAAACCAGAAACGTTTTCCGTGTTACGTGCTGGCGCCGCAAACCGACCGCGGTTGGGCGAGCTACGATTTTTCGCAACGGCCGGCGAGACCCCTGGCCCGACTGGGAGACGGCTCCAAGATGGCGCTGCAGGTGATCGACGCGCTGCGCCGTGAATTTCCGATCGACGACCGGCGGATTTACCTCACAGGACAATCGATGGGCGGCGTGGGCGTGTGGAACCTCACTGCCTATCGCCAGAAATTCTTTGCGGCGGCAATTCCCTGCTGCGGCAGCGCCGGCGCGGACGACGTGACGCTCTCGGCGGATACGCCAGTGTGGGCATTTCAAGGCGATGCCGACGATACCGTGCCGGTCGCGACTTCGCGCGAACGCATTGCGGCGCTGCGCAAAGCTGGAGCGCATCCTTTGTACACGGAATACGCCGGGGTCGGTCACAACGTATGGGAATGGGCGTATACCGAGCCGGCGTTGGTCGAGTGGATTTTCGCGCAGCGTCGGTGAAAAGTTTTGTACATTGCGGAAGGGCGTGAAGCAAGGCGCGAAGTCTGGACGATTTGCAGAAGTGAACCGGCACTTCCCTTTCCCAAGTACCGTTCCGTTTCTTTCGAGGAGACGCTCATGCGAATCATCGGTGGTTCGTGGCGGATATGGCTTACGGCCTTTTTCGTTTTCCTGGCCGCAGTGTTGTCGCAGCGCGCGCAAGCCGAACGGACCGTCACTAAGCTGGCGGACGGCGTGTACGAAATCCGACATGAGCCCAATGGCAACACCACGGTGATCATCGGCGACCGGCAGGTTTTTGTGGTGGACACCTGTTTTCTACCGTCGGCCGCGCGCGAGGATATCGCGCAGATCCGCCAATGGACCGACAAACCGGTCAGCTTCGTATTGAACACGCATTTTCACAACGACCACAATTTCGGCAACCGGCTTTACATGGACGCTTTTCCGGCGGTGACGGTGATTGCCCATGTGGAAACGAAAAAGGAGATGGACCTCTTCGGTCCCGGCTCGGCGCGGCGCGAGGAGCAAAGCGCGATCGATTACCAGAAGATGCTCGATAGCGGCAAGGCGCCGGATGGCTCGGCTTTGACCGACGACGACCGCGCGCAATTGAAGAAGGCCATTCCGCGCGTGCTGGCGCGGTTTGAAGAATTAAAGGCGGTGACATTCCAGAGCGCGACGCTGACTTTCGATCACGATTTCATGATCGACCTGGGCGACCGCGAGGTGCAGGTGAAATTTCTGGGGCGTGGAAACACCGGCGGCGACGCGGTGGTGTATCTGCCGAGGGAAAAAATCGTGATCACCGGCGACCTGGTGGTGGCGCCGATTCCCTATATTTACGACGGCTACCCTACCGAATGGGCACAGACGCTGCAGAATCTGGCGCAACTCGACGCTGATACGATTGTGCCGGGGCACGGGCCGGTGATGCACGACAAGGCGCAGATGTATTTGATTCGCGATTTTCTGCAGAGCGCGGTGGAGCAGATGAACGTCAAGCTGGGGCAAACCAGCCCGGCGATGTTTCAGACTTTGGACGACGTGAAAGGTAGTGTGGATTTGACGGCGTTTCGCGCACGGTTTATTGGCGATGATAAGGATTTGGGAGATGCGTTCGATGAGGCGTCGGCGCATCTGGTCAAAGTGGTTTTTGAGGAAGCGAGTTTGCGGTGAAGGTCGGAGGCGGCGCTCGACGAGTGACGAGCGACGAGGGCTGAGATCGAAGAGAGATCCCTCGTCGGAATGACAACTAAAAGCGATGCGACAGGCAACGGCAACAGCTTCGGCAACGGCTGCCCGGCTGAAGCCAGTCGCTACAGGCTCAAGTACTTTCGCGTTTGACGAGGCTGCGGCTGAGGAATTTTCGGACGCCGAGGCAAAACGGCGGCAGAGCCGCCGCACTCCAAAAGTTCTTGGCCCTTTAGATGAACGAGCGGCGCAGAGCGCCGCTCGTTGCTGCATACCTTAGGCCGTGGGCGATTTGGCGAAGCGCAGGGATACGGAATTCATACAGTAGCGCAGGCCGGTGGGTTGGGGGCCGTCGTCGAAAACGTGGCCGAGATGCGCGTCGCAGAGGCGACAGGCGACGGCGGTGCGTTCCATGCCGAAGCTGACGTCGCTCGTCTCGTTGACATTTTCTTTGGCGATGGGCTGGTAAAAACTGGGCCAGCCGGTGCCGGAATCGAACTTGGTATTGGCGTCGAACAGCGCGGTGTCGCAACAGATGCAGCGAAAAACGCCTTTGGCGTGGTTGTTGGGATTTTCGTTGGTGTAGGGGCGCTCGGTTCCGGCGTGGCGCGTAACCGCGAACGATTCGGACGAAAGCTGTTTGCGCCACTCGTCTTCGGTTTTAATCACGGTGGCCAGGGTGACGACGTCTTTGCGCTGGCCGGCGTCAGTGAATTCGACGATCTTGACGGACTTGGGCAGGTTGGCGATTTCGTCGGCGGCGTGCACCGGCTGGTTTTTATTGACGTAGGCGTACATCAGTGCGATGGAACCCGCGCCTACGCCGAGCAAAAAGGTGCGGCGGCCAATCGGCCGCGGCATCTGGTCTTTCGCATCTGGCAGAAATTTCATGGCATCCCCCTCGTAATTATTATCTTTATTAGTCTTCCAATTTCATCCGAAGGTGAAGGCGAAGGCCTGCACGCCCGGGTCGAGAAATTCAATCTCAAAAGTGCGATCCTCCACGGCTCCCTTCTGGCGGATCAGCTGATATAGGCGGTGTTCTTTCACGGTGCCCTCGCCGTGGGCGTCGGTGTCGGTGCCGTGATCGTCGCCGGGTGCAGTGCCGTCGATTTTCACGATGAAGCGCACCGGCTTGCCGTTTTTCGCGGGGCCCAGCACCAGATGCAAATCGCGCGCGTGGAAGCGGAACAGAATTTTAGCGTGCGGAGCTTGCGAAACCGCGTCTTCGGAGCTAACGGTCCAGGCTCCGGCCAGCGCCCATTGATTCTGCGAGAGCCGCGGGTGCGGGGTGTAAACGCTGCGCACATCGCGGTTGATCGGCTCTTCGGAGGCGAAATGCTCGGCGCGTTTGTAGCCGATATAAGTTTCGGGCGAGGCCACGTTGCCGTTATCCGGCTTCGCTTCGACGCCGGTCGCGGAAACGTCGACCACGCCCGCGGCGAGCGATTGCGCGCCATTTTCCTTCAGCAACTCTTGAATCACGCGCTCGGACTGATCGTATTCGCCTTCGCCGAAGTGGTGATAGCGCACCCGGCCTTTGCCGTCGATAAAATAATGCGCGGGCCAGTATTCGTTGTCGAACGCCTGCCAGATTTGATAGTTGCTGTCGATCGCCACCGGATACGTGATGTGCAAATCGCGCACTGCTTTTTCCACGTTGCCGCGATCTTTTTCGAACGCAAATTCCGGCGTGTGAACGCCGATGACCACCAGGCCGGCGTCTTTATATTTCTGGGACCAGGCCTCGACGTAGGGCAACGCGCGCAGGCAGTTGATGCAGGAGTAGGTCCAAAAATCGATCAGCACTACTTTGCCGCGCAGCGATTGCGTGGTCAGCGGCGGCGAATTGATCCAGGCGACCGCGCCGTCGAGCGACGGCATCGGTCCTTCGTCGTCGAGCTTTACTGGTGTTTGGTCGGCGCTGACGGGCGTCGTGCTCGGATTGTGTGCCAGAGCCAGCCGCGCGGATTTCACCGGGCCGAGCTTCTGAATCAGGCGCGTTTCTGCGTTCGCGGTATTCACGAACGAAAACTTGGTGAGCAGATTGGTGTCCCAGCCGAGCGCGATGGCGACGACTCCCGCGATCACGGCGATGCCCAGGCCGCGGCGAATCCAAACGTCGAACGCGAGCGAACGCTTCATAGTCGAGAGCACCTTTTTCCCGGCGAGCAGCGCGATGGCCAGCGAAACCGCGGCGCCGAGCGCGTAGGCCAGTAACAAAAATGTGGAGCGTGCGCCCGGACCTTGAATCGCGGCGCCGGTCAAAATCAGGCCGAGGATCGGTCCGGCGCAGGGTGCCCACAACAAACCGGTGGAAATGCCGAGCAGAAATGATTTGCCGGGACTGGCTTGTTCCCCGCCGGGGCCGCCCTGCAATTTGCTCCCCGCCTGCACTAGCGGATGCGTAAGCTTTTCGGCCAGCGACGGAAAAATCAGAGTGATGCCCAGCACCAGAAAAATCGCCATCGCGGCGTACCGTCCGCCTTGATTCAGCCGCACCACCCAGTGCCCGCCGAATGCGGCGGCGGTGGCGACCAGGGAAAACGTCAGCGCCATGCCCGCGAGCAGCGGCAGGCCGGACCGGCGGAAGGGCTGGTCGGCGCGCGCAAACACAAACGGCAGCACCGGAAGAATGCACGGGCTGAGGATGGTGAGCACGCCGCCGACAAACGCGAGTAGGTAGATCAGCATAAATTCGTCGCTGATGCCGCAAGGGCCCCATGCCCTCTGTGTTTTAGATTCACGGGCTTGTATAAGGATACAGATTCGAGGCCGGGTTGCGGTAGGCTATTCCCTGGATAAGTCGAATGAGTGCATATATTTCAGGAGTGCGCGGCGTGGAGCTCGACGGCCAGAGCCGTTGCGCGCATTATCACGGGCCGACGGACATTATCGCGATCAAGATGAAATGTTGCGGGGAATTTTATGCATGTAAGGATTGTCATGACGCGCTGGCCGGGCACGCGATCGAAGTGTGGCCGCGTCGTGAGTGGGCGGAGCAGAAAGCGATTCTGTGCGGCGGGTGCGGTGCGGAGTTGAGCATCGCGGAGTACATGAAGTGTGAATCGCACTGCCCGAAGTGCGGCGCGGGTTTCAATCCTGGGTGCCGGAACCATCATCATTTTTATTTTGAAACTTAGGTCCGCCGCGTCCAGTGAGTTCATTGATCACGGCGATGCTTGTTACTTCGGATGCGTGAGCGTTGAGCTTTACGTTTCCCACCCTTTGCTGAGAAACGCAAAGGATGGGGCACCCGGAAAATCGGATTTGCGATCGGTGGATAGAAATTCCCGACCGGTTTGCGCGCGGGACCGGTGGGCGGAAATCGTCGACAGCTTCTTCTCAGCGAGATTAGCGGTCGAGCCAGCCGCCGCGGAAGCCCGCGCGCTGCAAGCCTTTTACGATGTAGGAGCAGCGACGGAAAATATTCCAGAGCAGCTCGGACTGATAATTTTCGATCATCATCAGAATCGGGCCTTCGTTTAGGCCGAAGACCCAGGGCGACATCCAGGCATTCAGGTCCGGAGCCTTCTGCGGAAAAGTGGGATTGAAACTGGCCACGAATCCGTAGGGATTGTGCGCTTTGAGTTGCAGCACGTTGATGGCGTGGCGGACGGTGGGGATGCAAATTTCCGGCGCGAACGGAATCGACGTAGCCACGGCCCAGGGTGAAACGGTGCCGTCGTCGGGACCGAATGGCGCGCCGCGCGCGATGTAATCGAA
>Ga0302225_10001090_pt1 | contig 18038 bp, 15 predicted proteins | sample II_Palsa_E3_2_FD_193515 | JGI IMG/M metagenome (GOLD analysis project Ga0302225, IMG submission 193515) | Peat permafrost microbial communities from Stordalen Mire near Abisko, Sweden - II_Palsa_E3_2 | ecosystem: Environmental > Terrestrial > Soil > Palsa > Peat permafrost | place: Sweden...
GATACCCGAAAATACCAAACGCCTACCAGGCATTCCTCTAGAGGATTGCCTTATGAGTGGTTTGGCACTTTTTGGATTAAAGTGCCCGTCGTTATTACAGTTTGATATTGCTTGTAGAAATGATGAGTTTGTAAAACACAATTTGAAAACACTCTACGGTGTCATGCAGGTTCCCTGCGACACGTATATGCGGGAACGTCTTGACGAAGTTGAACCGCATTTTTTAAAAAAAAGTATTGATGCAATGATTGCACAAGAACAACGAGGCAAAGTGCTAGAGCAGTACCGCTATTTTGATGAGTATTGCTTGGTAGCCATTGATGCTTCAGGATATTTTTCTTCGCATGAGATCCACTGTGATTCATGTTGCAAAAAAAATCACCGAGATGGGGCAGTCACATATTATCATCTTTCTCGGATGACACTTGTCATGCATCCCTGCATCCCCAAATCCTTGAAATGCTAAGACAAAGTTTGTTTTTGTTTCTTGTTAGATTGTTCGGCTGTTGGTGAACTGCTTGATGAGCTTGACGAGGCCGCTACAGCTGAATAAGCAGGAGTCAAAGAGGGAGATGCAGCCATTGCAGGATTGTCTGCAGAGTCCCTGGTTCTTTTTGACATAGGGGCTTTTTTCTGGGATTTTAATTCTTCAATTTCCTTGGCTTGCCGGCTATTTTCTTCGTCCTTCATTTTGTTCCGAGCCTCTAATAAATTAATTTGGGCCTGTAACGAATCAATGTGAGCCTGTAATGAAGTAATGAGCTTTTCTTGAGTAGCAGCCAGTTTTTCTGAAGTTGAGTAACTAGGGGAAGTTACTAGAGAAGCGGGACTCACCCCGGTTGAAGAAGCCGATGAACTGACAGCTGGCAAGGCTGGAATTGCAATTGCTGGGATTACGGGTTGGCTTGGTACAGTAACCATGCTTAAAGCTAAGGCAGCCGGGCTTTGATGAGTTAAGCCAGATGCTGCACCAGATGCTGTAGAAGAAAGCGAAGGCAATGAAGAGCTTGAAGCTGCAGTAGCGGCTTGCGGCCTGTTGCCTACATCAAGAAGAGGAAGCGGAGGTACGAACTGCTTATTTTGAGCTAAACCAGCTCTTTTTTTGCACTCCTCAAATAAGCTGAGACTAGGTGAGCAGCCAATACCTTCTTTAAAACAGTAACCTAAACTATTCCAGGCTAATGTAAAATTAGGCTCTTGCTCAGTAGCTGTTCGAAAGCATTTAAAAGCTTCATCATTGTTACATGGGCACCCAATGCCCCGGTAATAACACTGACCTAAATGATTCCAGGCTATTGCAGAACTAGGGTTTTTCTCGGTAGCTGTTTTATAGCATTCAAAAATTTCAGTTGGATTAGCTGGATCAACTACCCCCAACCGGTAACAGACACCTTTCAAAAACCATAAATCAGCGTTGTTGGGGAATCTTCTGTTTGCCCGTTCTAATAGCTGAAAAAAATCTTTTCGTTGAGTTAAGCTCTTTTCCTTAAAATAATTTAAATTGTCGTTAAAGAAATTGTCGTTAAAGAGCTTAAGCACCCTGCGTGCTTTCAATGCTAGCTCAGCTTCAGGAAAGTTTTGTTGCTCAAGCTCGGTTATCAGCGCTTGGCAACTTTGCAAAGTTTCTTCGATGCGACTAGAGGATTGCAAAGAGGAAGACGATGAAGAACTTGAGCTTGCCGATAAAGTGGAACTGGCTGGAGGACTAGGTTGCGAGGGATTGATTGGCAGCGTTGCTGTTAATCCAGGTACTTGGGTCTCGGCACTATTCGCACCTTCAATGGGTTCTGCTTTCAGCATCACAGCTTGAGCTTCTGCATTTTCAATGGGTTCTGCTTTAACACTCACAGAAGAGTCACTGACTTCGTTTGTCGCTTGGGTTAATTCACGCTTAATGGCTTGAGGATTGACACTTGAATCAAAGCTGCGAGGGGCTGTGCTTTTAGGAGGCATTGGGGTTACTCCGGATTGTTTAAAAACTAGGGCTGTCCAATCATCACCGACGTTGGGTTTTATCGCTGGGTTTTATTCTTGCCTAGCTTTCTGCTAGGGGGTTATGGGGTTTTTTACCGCCCAGATGCGGCTCGTTTATTTAATTAATTAGGATGACTATTATATACCCGATTTGCAATATATCTTAGTACTGCTCCCAATTGCAAAAAGTGCTATGCTAACGACAAAGTTGATTGGCTGATCTTTTTATATAGCCCATCATTCTGGTAGATTCCTAGTGTCATTTGTAAAAGAGAATTTCATTAATTTATTTAAATTAATAAATTAAGCTTATTTTGCAAACAACCGAAATTTTAATAATTGCACAGGCTTTTTCACATTATTTCTAACTTGTCCCGTTGGGGGCATCGCATTGCCGTTAAGAAATGTGTCTGGTTTACGTTTCTACAAGTGTGTTTCAAAATAAAATAAGAGAATTTCATTAAGTGGCAATTTGTTAAAAGAGAACTACACAAGACAGCAAAAGTGTAAAAGTGAGATTCATAAAAAAACTATGGATGCCAGGCTTCCTTTGTTAGATCTCAGAGAAGGAGTAGCCGTTATCTATGAAAAGCAAAAATTTATTGTCAAGTCTGCTTATGGTGCACGGTGAATACGTCCGCCCATCAGGTACAGACGGCGAACATGCCATGCCATTTCATGATATCAAGAATAACCAAACCCAGCTTATCGATTATCTCAATGATGCCGCTAACAAACAGTTTGCTGATGATTTTTTGAAAGAACCCGGTATCAATGAGTTCTTTAGGCGTGATCCCAACGATAAAAAAATCAAAGGCACTGGATATTTCTACAAGCTTTGTTACAACAATCCCAGCAATCTTTGGCTACTCTGTCATGCCTGCAATATCGAGAAAACAGATAGTGAAGTCTTGGAATGGTTTAAAAAACAAGAAAATTTTGGAGAACCATTTACGGAGGCTTTGGAAAAGGATGGCAGCTTGCGGATGGGGCTTATCTTTAAAAAGGAGTGAACTGAGTTTCAGATTGAAGCTGAAGTTCAATGGTAGTGTTCAACAAACTGTGTCAATTTTAAGGTAAAGTGATAGAGCACCTTCAACGGAGCTCTGCAAAAACCACGCGCTGATTGTAGTTGAAGACTTGAAAATCAAGAACATGAGTCGGTCAGCCAGTGGCGTTTCAGAAAACCCGGGTAAAAATGTATCTGCAAAATCTGGGTTGAATAAATCGATACTCGATCAAGGTTGGTATGAATTCAGGCGTCAGCTTGAATATAAATCCTAGTGGCTAGGCGGCATTGTGGTTGAAGTTAATCCGCAATACACGAGCCAGCGATGTTCCCATTGCCAACATATCGATGCGAAAAACAGGCAAACACAGGAAAAATTTGTTTGTTTGAAATGCAGCAGTGAAATGAATGCAGACGTCAATGCGGCGAAAAATATTTTAGCGGCAGGGCATGCCGTGATGGCTTGTGGAGTTTAACGTGAATATCATTTCATCAGCTGAAAAACTTGGTATTAAGCAAGGTATACAACAAGGCATTGAGCAAGGCATGCAGCAAGGCATGCAGCAAGGCATGCAGCAAGGCATACAGCAAGGCATACAGCAAGGGGAGGCTACACTTTTGTTATCTCAATTACAGGCACGGTTTAATTCCATTCCGGAAGAATTCAAAAAACAGATCAATGAAGCTGATTCTGAGATCCTGATTCATTGGGGCATTTGTCTAATGAAAGCCCAATCTATTGAAGAGATATTTCAGGAGAAATAAACATTCAGAAACCCCAAATTAAATCTTCTAAATCCTTGATGCTAGTTACCCGGCTCTGCCAGTTTTTTATTCTTAGTTTTGTCTTTAGATAGCTGTAACGGTGCAGCAGAGTGATAGCCGTCAGTTGATGACTTAAAGCCATCGTCATCTCTTCTTTTGCATAACCATAGGCAGACAAAAATGCTTTTAAAAGCTGTTTATTTCCTTGAATCAAGAAAGTGCCTGGCCCGTCTAGATCATATTCGGCTTTCCCCAACATGGTATCTGCGAAGTCGATCATTCCATCGATATGCCAAATTCCAGACTGTTGTTGAACGAGGATGTTCATGGGCGTGTATTCGCCGGTTAAAATGACCGGCTGGTTAATCTCTAATAATAAGGAAGCTTGGATCGATGTCACATATGCGGGGAGCTGCTGTAATAGAGGTTCCTGAAAGGTCCATTTTCGATGGTGTGCCAAGCATTGACTGATTTGCTTGGCAATAAATTGTTTCCAGTGGCAATCTATGGTTTCAAGCCCCTCGGTGGGTAAAGTATGTGCCTCGCGAATTAAAGCCCCTAATTCGCGAATAATGATCATTTTATTATTGTGATCCAGGGTGTCCCAGAGTTCTTCTAAAAGAGTGCCTGTCAGTCGACTGATCACGATATAAGGCCAACCGGCTATTTCTCCCTGGTATTCAATAGTTGGAATTTTTACCGAAATTTTTCCTTGAAGGTGATTTAAAACCAAGACTTCACTTGCAAACTGATCTTTGTGGAAAGGAGGATAGATCTTGATAACCCGTTGTTTTCCACAAGCAAATACAATATTGGTTCCTTCTGAAAAAAGAGAAAGTGGTTCGTTGGGTAGCTGATGTCGTTGGATGATTTCCTTGGCTGCATTTTCCAAGGTTTCAATTTGTAGCTTTATTTTTTCATATTCTTCAAATGAATCGACCCATGGAGGGCTAGTATTCAAGTTCTGCTCGCTCATATAGGATCCCTTATAAAATAACTGTAGGTGAGTTTTTACCCATAAAAATGAGTGGGCAACTGAGCTAGATGGGCTCTAGAATCCATAAAAAACATGATAATGTTCCTTTTTGAGCCTTAGAATCAAGCCAAACCCCTTTCTTAAGTTGTGAAACCCAGGTAAAATGCCGAGGTAGATCCTAGGAGATAATTTTATTATCTTACTAACTTAGTAGCTGAAAGCAAAAGGAGCAACCCAGATGTCATTAAACACCGTAGCTAAGGCTGCCATTGTAGAAAACTATCAACAGACTCCCGGCGACACCGGCTCTGTGGAAGTGCAAGTGGCTTTGTTATCGGCGAGTATTAGCACTTTGTCCGCACATTTAAAATTGCATGCCAAAGATTTCCATTCTCGCCGTGGTCTTATCCGGATGGTTAGCCGCCGTCGTAAATTATTGGATTACCTCAAAAAGAAAGATACAGCTCGTTATAGCAAGCTGATTCTTGATTTAGGGATTCGTCGCTAACAGCCTTTATCGGCTTGCACAAAAAGGATAGACGCGTGTCTGAAATTTCACTTTCAATTCCCTTTGGGAACCATACTTTAACTCTATCGACCGGTAAAATCGCCAACCAAGCTACGGGTTCCGTAGTGGTTAATATGGATGATACCGTGGTTTTGGTAACCGTTGTCGGCAATGCTGACGCGCCCCCCAGCCAGAGTGGTTTGCCACTTCGAGTGGATTACCAAGAGCGTTCATATGCCGTGGGTAAAATCCCAGGTGGCTTTTTTAAACGAGAAGGGCGACCCAGTGAACGGGAAGTCTTAATTTGCCGTTTGATCGATAGACCTTTGCGGCCTCTTTTCCCAGAAGGCTTTGCTCAAGAAATGCAAATTGTCGCGACTGTGATATCTTTAAATCCGGAAGTGGATTCAGATATACCGGCGATGATTGGTGCTTCTGCAGCATTGGCTTTATCGGGTATTCCTTTCGCAGGTCCTATGGGTGCGGCTCGTGTAGGTTATATCGATGGTCAATATATTTTAAATCCGACTCAAACTGAGCTGAAAGATTCAGTTTTAGATTTGGTCGTAGCGGGAGACGCGCGTTCTGTCCATATGGTGGAATCTGAAGCCAAAGAGCTTTCAGAAGACATTATGTTGGGAGCTGTGATGTTTGGTCATCGTGGATTCCAAGCAGTGATTCGCATGATCGACGAGCTCAAAGAGAAAGCTGGCAAGCCTGATTGGGACTGGGAAGCTTCTGCTCACGATGAAGAAGTATGCTTGCGTATTCGCAATGCTTGCGTGGAAGATATTGAAGCCGCTTACCTAATCTCTAAAAAAGCTGAACGTCAAGCGCGTTTGCGTTCTATTCGAAAAGCCATGATCAAACGCTTTGCCAATACGGAGGAGGAGGATTCCTTCGATGAAAAGCAGGTGTCTCATGTGGTCTCAGAATTAGAAAGCTCCGTGGTTCGAACTCGTATTTTACAAGGCAAGCCACGTATTGATGGTCGTGACAACAAAACAGTTCGTCCGATTAAAATCGAATTGGGCTTGTTGCCACGTACCCATGGTTCGGCTTTATTTAGCCGTGGCGAAACTCAGGCAATGGCAGTAGCCACTTTGGGTACCACTCGTGATTCGCAGATTATCGACAGCCCCTTGGGTGAATATAAAGACGCCTTTATGTTGCACTACAACTTCCCTCCTTATTCAGTGGGTGAAGTGGGTATGGTCGGTAGTCCTAAACGTCGCGAAGTGGGTCATGGTCGTTTGGCCAAAAGAGCTATTGCAGCGGTATTGCCGACCAGTGCTGACTTCCCATATGTGTTGCGTGTGGTTTCTGAAATTACCACCTGTAATGGTTCAAGCTCCATGGCAACAGTTTGCGGCGCCAGCTTGGCGTTAATGGATGCAGGCGTACCTATTAAAAGCGCGGTTGCTGGTATTGCGATGGGTTTAATCAAAGATGGCCCTAACCACAAAGTATTAACCGATATTTTGGGTGATGAAGATCATCTGGGTGATATGGACTTTAAAGTAGCAGGTACCCGCCAAGGTATCACTGCTTTGCAAATGGATATCAAAATTGATGGTATTTCAGAAGAAATTATGGCTTCGGCATTGGCACAAGCTAAAGACGGTCGTTTACATATTCTGACTCATATGGAAGCTGCGATTGCAGCGCCTCGTGAAGAATTGTCTGATTTCGCACCGCAAATCATTACCTTCCGCATTAACCCTGAGAAAATTCGTGATGTGATTGGTAAGGGTGGTGCTACCATTCGTGCTTTAACAGAAGAAACTGGGGCAGTGATTGAAATTCAAGATGATGGCACTGTGCTCGTGGCTGCTACCGATAGATTAATGGGTGAAGAAGCTCGACGTCGTATTGAGCAGTTAACCTGTGATTTAGAAGTGGGCCAAATCTATGAAGGAAAAGTCGTGCGTCTTGCAGAATTTGGTGCATTTGTAAATGTGTTGCCTGGCAAAGATGGCTTAGTGCATATTTCACAAATTACCCATCGACGTGTTGAGAATGTGAACGATGAGCTAGAAGAAGGCCAGATGGTCAGAGTTCAAGTCTTAGAAATCGATCGACAAGGTCGCGTGCGTTTAAGCATGAAATCTTTGATTGAAGCTACCTATGATGTGGCCAACGATGCCTAGTCGATAATTGAAAAGATAAGAGCCAAGGAAAGGGGAGCTTAAAGCTCCCCTTTTTTTTGATTCGATACATCCTTGTATCTCACCCAGGGCGCACTAAAGTGCGTCGAAAATGGCAATCCTGCCATTTTTTATGTATTTATTTAAAAATTTACAAAGAAGCAGGATAGTCCTTGTTCAACAGTTTTCTAGCACGTGCAGCCTCATCTTTCATATGTAAAGCTTCGTAGGATTTAATCATGAGATGCAAAGCTTGGGGCGCGGCCGGAGTTTTTGGATAATCCTCAATAAGGGCACGGGCTCGATTGATGCAGGCTAAATGTGCTTCACGATTGAAATAATACTGAGTAACGTGTAATTCATGTGTTGCCAGCTGCTCAGTCAAGATATCGATGTACTTTTTGGCCTCGGTCACATACTTGCTTTGGGGGTAGCGCTCTACCACTTCCTTAAATTGTGCTAAAGATTCACGCGCTGTGAGCGGTTCACGAGAACTTCTATCCAAAGGCAGATGGCGGAACAGAAAAGTCTGATTCTGCTGATAATTGATTAGGCCTTTTAAGTAATGGACATAATCAATTTCTGGATGGTTAGGCTGCATACGGATAAACCTATCGGCATTGGCCAGGGCTGATAGAGGCTCGTTAGCCTTGTAATAGGAGTATATTAGCTTAATTTGGGCCTTATCAGCATAATCCCCATAAGGATAACGAGCTTCTAGAGCCTCAAAGTCTTTAACAGCGCGACCATAATTTTTTTTTGCCAAATGTTGTTCGCCCATTTGGTAAATAGTTGGGGCTTCTAGCCCTTTGTAGACATCTTTTTGGTTTTTGCCGCAAGCTGTTATCTGGCTCGTCAAAGCCAAAATAGCCAGAATTTTCCAAAATTGGCGCATAGTGAGCCCTTATCAGGTATTTTTAACTAAAGTCAGTATATCCCATTTCTGAAACCTTCAGTAGTATGCCGGCTTGTCTTGGGACCTTATCAATCCTCAATAGAGATGGGCTCCCTTTGGAGCGTTTGTTTGGTGGTTTTTGTGATAGGTGTGATAGGTAAGATATGTAAATAGATATACTCGTTTGTTATGGGCACTGCTCTGGCGACTCTTAAAAAAAGTGAATTTTTGTGGTATTATGGCTAAGGATTGATGTGTAAGTTTTCTTGCTTTTAAGTTGGATCCACAGGCACCCTATATCCATCAGCCTCGAGTCTTAGGCTCAAAACAATATTTAAAGTAGTAATGATGCAAACAGATTTAAAAATTAACTTACAAGGCGTTATTCCCGCTGAGTCTGCAGCTCAAAGGCTGGATCAAGCAGTTGCCCAGCTTTTTCCCAAATATTCTCGCTCGGTGATTAAACAGTGGATAGACGCAGGTTTTGTCGTCATCAACGGCGAATTGAAGAAACCGCGAGAAAAAGTTGTTGGCGGCGAAGAAATTATCATCCGTGCTTTGTTAGTACCTGAGCCTAGCTGGGAGCCGGAAAACAGCCCCTTAGATATTATTTACCAAGATGAAGCTTTGTTGGTTATCAATAAGCCCGCCAATTTGGTGGTGCATCCTGCAGCAGGTCATGCTTCGGGAACGCTGATCAATGCTTTACTGCATTTTGATCCCAGCCTGGCAACTTTGCCTCGTGCAGGTATTGTCCACCGTTTGGATAAAGACACCACCGGTCTCATGGTAGTAGCGCGTACACTCGCAGCCCACCATCACTTGGTGGCTCAGCTACAAGCGCGGACAGTCAAAAGAATTTATCATACAGTGGTAGCGGGTATTGTACGCAGCAATGGTAAAGTGGAAGCCGCTATTGGTCGGCATCCTTATGAAAGAAAAAAAATGGCGGTGAATACCAATGGCAAAATTGCGATTTCCCATTATAAAGTCATAACACGTTTTTCTAATCATACTTATCTCGAAGTGCAATTAGAGACAGGTCGCACCCATCAAATACGCGTTCATATGGCCCATATACGCCATCCCGTGATAGGTGATAAAACTTATGGGGGTCGTCAGGTGCCTAATTCTAAAATTGCGAAAGTTTTGCAAGAAACTTTAAAAAACTTTCCGCGCCAAGCACTCCAGGCGAAAGAACTGTGTTTGATTCATCCCATTACCCATGAATATTGCCAATTTGAAGTTCCTTTAACCAAAGATATGCAAATTTTGTTAGGTCTTTTAAAAGAAGATGCCAAAATAGAATTTTAAATCAAAGTGGTCTTTTTGGCATTTAACGGCAGTGTGTTTCGTTCCTATAAAGCCCGCCCCTTCATTATAATTTTTAAAGGATAGCTATGACAATTATAGATAATCTTCAAAACAATTTTTCTAGGTTGAATTTATTTTTTGATCAAGGACTTTTAATATTAGGCAATCATGCCGAGAAAACTATTTTTTTAGAAAATTTTTGGCAGCCTTTTTTGAAAAAAATGACAGAATACCATTCTGTTACCAACCGTGCCCAAGAGCTTGGTTTTACCTGGGAGTCTAGACTGCCTTCTCAAAAAACTTTTCTAGAATTCCAAGAAGAATGTTTACTGTTGACCCAAGTCTGGTATGGTAAACAATCAGCAAGTCTGAGCGCTGTGTATCATTTTTTTATTGAACTGTACCATGCAGCCGGCCTAACGGCTTATAGTTGGAAATCTGCGCCAAAAACAACAGTTTTCAATGGTGACTGTGAGGTGATTTCCAGCCAAACTGCCATTTTAAAAAAACATTATATAGAAGAGATCCGAGCTCAACATCTCAAGCAAGGTGGGGTGGGCGGTGGCCGATCCTTGATCGATGATGTTTTATTGCCGAATGTGATGCTCAGCAGCGAAGCTCATATCTTGCTGGTAGGTTTTCATATTAAAAGGTTTTTAGTTAAGCTTCTACAAAAGGTTCAACTGCAGTTAATTAAAAACAAGGCTGATTTAAAGGGTGGTGGACTTGCTCGCCAGTTATTAAATAAGTTTAATCAACCCCTAGAAAATTGGGGCCAGTTCTCACAAACTTTAAAAGTAAATCTGTTTTTATTTTTGCAAGATCGCTTTTCAAGTTTAAAAGTAGCCCGTCTTTACAAGGTGTTCAACGAGTTTTTAAAAAAACAACCGGAACACTATTTTATCAGTCGCCCACTGCATTTAAAGATTATGGCGAGAGGGTTAGAACAAGGACAGCTAACTCTTATTAAAAGAGTGACCATGGAAGATGAGTTTACTGCCAGAAAATATCTTTGTTTTGGCTGGAACAGGCAAGTAGCGCTTACAGATCTTGCTGCAGGCCCTGCAAGCTTAAAAATTCGGCGCCCACAAGGTGCTCGAGAATATACTCGCCTAAGGGTCAATGATATTTGTTACCGAGACACCCATGGTTTGGGTTTGAGTACCAGCGGCAATTTAGAAGGCCTGAAACATCATAATACCCTGCCTTATAATATAAATTTGATTTGTGATGCAGGTGCAAGGTTACCCAATCTGAATTTGTTAGATATAGAAAAAGTCATCATCGACACAGTGAGCTTAAACCCCAAGACTAAAGATTCCGCTATTCTTCCAGGTGAACATTTTTACAGTGGCCGCCAAAACCCGGCATGGAGTGCTTCTATCCCCCAAACACAACATATCCATATTTTCCGAGGAGTATTGAAGGATTTTCCTGTTTACAATCAGCAAACAAAACCCGTATATTCACAGGCGATTGATGGTGATATTGACTTGGTACAAATGGGTCACTCGCCAGATAGCTTTTTTGTAAAAATACTCACAGATAAGCCTTTATCGGCCGCTATTATTTATTTTTTAAATGATTTAAAGCAAGCGCTGCTGGGTGAGCCATCTTTTAAAGGGCATCAGGGTATTGATTTTGAATTACAAGTGATGCCAGATGGTGCTGGAAAGTTTGCGATAGTCTTGTTTCCTTGTGCACAAATGCAGAAAACCATAGAGGGAGAACATTTTGTTCTTATCAATACTTATACCCAACAAACCAGTGATGATTGCGGTTTGGGCCCACTCAGATATGGCTTATGTACTGCGGGGTTGTTTGCATTAGAACAGGAATGTGCATACAGTTATCAAGAAGTTGTGGCGAAATTTTATGATTTATTGCATTGTCCTGGTAGCCGTGTTTTTGTAGAAGCGTTTATTTATCAACGTTTGGCGATAAATTTTTCTTCAGAGGCTCATCAAGATAATTCAGTCAGCTCTTTAAAAGTAAGATCAAAAATATAAGGATCCTCTACCTGGGTTTTGTCATGCTGGGTTGCATGAAAATATTGCTGAGGCAATTTTGAGATAGGTTCTAGATTGTTTTCGCATAAGCAAAATCATATTAATGGAATTGAAAATTTTTTGAACCAAGCAAAGAGGCATTTGCGTAAGTTTAAGGGTGTTCCTAAATGCCATTTTCATCTTTTTTTGAAAGAGGGTGAGTGGATATTTAACAACCCAAGTCCAAAAGTACAATTAAGTCTTTTAAAACTAGGTGTTGGGAGCTATTTTTGATAATGATCTAGGACAGCTGCTAATATTTCTGTACCAAAGATTATTTAAAAGAGTAAAAGCTAAATAGCGATAGCTTTAATGGTTTTGTGTGTCATCCATTAAGTTTTGAATGTGTCCAAAAAATTCACTATATAAGATCATTTCAAGATCTCCTAATTTTCTGGATTATTATTCTTGGGGCGCTCCTGGGGCTTTTTTAGACGACAATGAGCAGATTTTCCCAACACACAACAATAGAAGGATATGGTTAACACGTTTATTTTATTGTGCTTTTTGCTGCTATTTATTATCTAATTTTGTCAGAATATAACTCATAATCCCTTGGCCCTAGGCTCAAGTCCTAGTGGGCCCACCCGTAAAATCAATCACTTAGCAATATCCATGCTCCAGCCCCTTCGGGCTGACGTTAAAAATTGCTCCAGGCAATTTTTTAGGCGTTGTTGCCTACGGGTCCTCACAATCCTCATTACGCTATGAGGGAACTGATGCGTATCATCCTGATACTTACCCTTCGGGCCACCTGACGGTGGTCTAAAATGTTCCCTACATTTTGTCACGGTTATTCGGCCCTTGGCGCCTAGCCTAAAACCAAAATGGAAGGAGTATATCCCTAGCTTTTTGTCTAGATAAGCATAGCTAGCTCAACATCACCACCTACAATGCATGTATATTATAAAAGCTTAATGGTCTAGGAAAACGGCAAATCTGCAAAAAGTGATGCTAATTACCGGAGGAAGCCGAGGTATTGGGTCAGCCACTGCATTAATAGCAGCAAAGCGTGGCTATGCGGTATGCATTAACTACCCCAAACAAAAGGAATCGGCTTTACAGCTAGTAAAGCGTGTCTACGATTAGACAAATCCATTTAACCCAAATGATGCATAATTTGAAACTGTCAGCCGAAACTGTCGTGTTTACCCCAAAAATGTGAATGTCTTAGAATCAAATTAAGATTATTGATTTTAACAAAACGTTAACATATTCAATGGGGCAGTAACCTGCCCCTTTTTGCTTTATTATTTTCCCATTAGGTATGGGTTAAAGGCGATAATTAGTGTTTTTTTGTTGGATTGTTACCATATCCACTTTTAATTCCGAAAACTCCTGTTTATATACCTCAGTGGACTGAAAAGCCTTCAGGCATTCTTTAAAATGATTTAAAGCTATTTGTAATTCGTGAGCTTCCCAGAGAACTTTTTTCTCATTCCCTGGAACAGAAGGTGTTTTGGCCATCATGTCAAACATTTGCCCAGGCAATGGACCTTCTAGGGCAACTTTCGGAATATAATTGTATTTAGGATCTCCTCGGCCCCAAACATGGGTATGAAGTTGACTGGGTTCCTTTGTGTTACCAATTTGAACTAAAGAGGTCTTTTCAATGAAACATTGTGAGTTATTACCAGCTTGCGCGCTTTGAACAATGGGCAAGCCAAATAATTTATATATTTCAATTATCAATGTCGTCACTTCTGATAAGCCCTTTTGCTCTGCGGCGGTATAAGGTCGGTTAAAAGTAGATTGTAAATCAGAGTCTTTTGTACCCATATAAGTCACCAAACAACGATATCCTCTTTTATCGGTTGGGTTAAGTTTAACCAGGTAATTATAAGTATTACGATATTGTACGTATACAATCGCAGTGCCTTCAGCAGTAGGCTTCAAGGCCCAATGGTCGTCGGGATATTGATGATTTAAATATAATGTGTCTCTAATATTATTTGGGCTTTTTGAGGGGCCTAAACTTAGCTTTTCAGATAATAAAACGGGATCTTGCCCTTTTGTAGCTGCTTGAATTAAATCAGTTTTAGGTGTTGACCTCATTTCTTTTTGCAAATTCGATAGCATTTCCGCAACTGGCTTAGACATGATCTTTTCCTTGAGTAAAAAAAGCCTAATTGCCTTAAAGTATACTATTTTTTTTAAAACAAAAACTAATTTATTGCTTATCTTGACCAGGATTTTATGGCCGCCTATATACCATCTAGACAAAATGGGACTTTACAGCTCTTTAGCACCAATATTGCCAGCTATTCCTTATATGCCTGAGAAGCCGTTAGGGGAATGTCACGAGAACTAGGGGTAAGGGGGAGTATTACCAATGTTTCCTCTGCCGCATCAAGCTTTAATGGTTTTGTGTATCATCCATTAAGTTTTGAATGTGTCCAAAAAATTCACTATATAAGATCATTTGAGGATCGTATTTTTTCTTTAATTTTATCCAATTAAGTATAAAGGATTAATTATAAAAATATTACTCCTAGCTTGCAATTTGCTTACAACAGTTCCTTGGTAATAAATTTCTTACCAAGTTTCATAATAGTTATTCATATTGCATCATTGGCGATAAACATAAGATAATGTAGCAATTGGTGCTGGAATATGCCGCTTCAAGGACTTTATTGAGATGGCTTCTAATAATTTTCAGGAAACAAAATTCTTTCTACCCCTTCAATGATGGCATGCAAAATTAACATGTGCAATTCTTGAATTCTATCCGAAGTTTTACCGGGAATCACCCACTCGTAATCGCTCTTTCCTTTTAATTTTCCGCCATCTTTACCCAAAAGGGCAATAGTATGCATCTTTTGTTCTTTGGCTTTTTCCAGGGCCTTAACAATATTGTTCGAATTACCGCTGGTAGAAAGCACAATCAACCAGTCCCCTTTGGTACCGTAGGCTTCTACCCCACGGGAAAATATCTGATCAAAACCAAAATCATTCCCCACACAAGTGATGTGGGAAGAATCAGACAAGGCAATAACCGGTAAAGCCTTGCGAAAAGCCCGGAATTGTCCAGTAAATTCCTCAGCGAAATGCGCGGCATCGCAATTACTGCCACCGTTACCACAAATCAAAATTTTATGATTTTGTTGAAATGCTTCAGCCAATTTATAACAAAGCTGACCCATTAACTGAAAATGGTGAGTTTGGTTACAAAAGTCGTTTAGCAATTGTTGTGCATCTAAAAAAGCATTTTTTAAATCGATTTCTAGCATGGCTTTTCCTTGTATCAAATGGGATAGACGATTTGGTTTTCTTAAGAAAGTAACATGGTTATCCAGGAACCTTAGCTGTTTGGCAAGGTTTGCCCGAAGATTATATCTTCCCTCTCCCGTTCGAGCAAGGGAAGCCTGTTGAGCAATTTAGCCCGTTTTAACCATCCAGCATTCACTATCAAGAAGATGATTAATTGAGATAACAGGACAGCCCCTGGATAGCTAAAAATTCGACCATTTGTGGTATTTTGTTTTTTGCCAGTAATATACTTCTTCCATTTTGATTTTATCTGGAGCATCCATGCTCCAGCCCCTTCGGGCTGACGTTAAAAATTGCTCCAGGCAATTTTTTAGGCGTTGTTGAGCACTCATCATGCTTTCAATATGAAGGCTAACCTCAGCGGCTTGTGGCATGCCACAAGCCTTGTAGCTCTAGCGGATAATGACTCGTACCATCCTGGTACTCGCCCTTCGGGCGCTTTGCGTCCAAAACGTTCCATACGTTTTGCAATCCTCATTACGAGCAACCCTAGTCTCGCTTTACTCCTAGCCTAAAACCAAACTAAAAGGAGTATAGATGTGTCATGCCAGTTTCAATAGGCTGGATGAGATCAAAAGAACTAGCCTGCGCGGGGTTTCCAACCAAGTGTAGCCAGATAAAAATAAAGCTTGCCAACATCATATAACTTGATTGAGATGAGCGAAAAACTTTTCAATATGAACTAGTGGTTAAGCGTACCAGTAATATTAAATTGTTAATCCTGTATAGTGCAAAAGTAGCAGAACGTAGCCCAGGCGTGAAAGCACGAGATCATATCCCTTTTTTAATTCATAAGGCGCCTAAGTTAAAACCCATTAACAAATAAATCCTGCCTAACAGTTGATTGTTTTTCCATTAGTTAAGTTATTTGTAAAATAAAAGTAATATCATACAGCCATTTTTGAGATAGGTTCTAGAGTGAAACCAAACCCGGATAGGTAAATAATAACAAATGCAGGACATTCAATAAGAAATGCGTCAGAATTGCCATTTCAATCGAATCCCTGCGTTGTTTTACCCAGCCATAGCCGAGGCCTGAAAAAGTGGCTAGAGCAGCATAAGTCAAGCCCCCATTGGGTAGATGTTTTAAACCAAAAAGAATGGAGGCTAAAAGCCAGCTGAGAGTATGGACCGATGGTAGTTTTTTAAATAGCCGGGGTAAAAAGTGGCTTTGTAAAAATCCTCTAAAAAAAGTTTCTTCAAGGACGCAGGTCAAAAATAAATTATTAATAACCCAAAAAATAAACCAAGAGGGAAATTTAGGATCAATTTGGATAAAACCCACAGCACAAGAGAGGGCTGCAATGGCACTGATAGATAAAAGCAGGGGACGAAAACTTTGGATCAAGGTTGTAAAAAATGCGGTAAGCGAAGGCAATAAAGGGCAGAAAAATAGCAATAACAACCCACCGATTAAACCGCTGTCAAAATTTAAATAGAGCGTGAAAGGGTAAGCGTTGGGACTGACAATGATATTGCGAAAAACTAAGTAATTGTGAAATCCGGGTACAAGATGATAACTAAAACTTAATATCAAACAAGTTAGAATAATGCCACTGATAGTTTGCAATGCCCAGTTTCTCTGAGCTTTGTATACATAAGCCATCACAACAGTGGCAACAAGATAAGGCAAGGCCGCAGCACCGATATGATTGCTGATAAGACCAAAAATAACAGCGACGCCCCAGACAGCTAATTTCCATGCTTTGTTTATGTGACAAAACAAAAACATCAAAGAAATAATTATCGAGATAATAAAGGTTGCCGTAAGGCTGTGATCTAAAATAAAACTCGCGCCGATTGACATTCTCTAATCCTTAATGAGAAATATTTATTTTTGAATCTTTAAAATTTAAGTTTTTAGGAAAATCTAATTGAGAAGCAAGGGGGCCAACCATGAATAAGTTAATCTTCTTAATTAAAAATTCTAGAGTTAAGAGAAGGTATTTCATCATTTATCCCTAGGTGGTTTTGGGCTTATCCTCAATGGCGGCTTTTATATCAACTTTTATATCAAGATGGAGCTCAACCTAGGGTAACATAGGTTTTCAATAATAGAAATTAGGAGATATTCATGAGTGATGGTTTAAAAAGTTTATCTGAAAAGCAATGTATTCCTTGCCAAGGGGATACGCTTCCTTTGGATCAGGATATGGCCAAAAATTTATTAGTCAAACTGGATCATGAGTGGCAAATCAATGAACTGGGTCATTTGTTTAAAAAATATACATTTAAAAATTTTATCTTGGCAATGCATGTAGCCTCCACGATTGCAGAGATCGCTGAAATTACAGGCCATCATCCTGATTTACATATAGGTTGGGGTTATTGTGCCGTGGAGATTTGGACGCACAAAATTCAGGGGTTGACGGAGAGCGATTTTTATCTGGCGGCAAAAATCGAGCAATGCTTGCGGGCTTGATGGCAAAAGTTGGGATTAAAAGGCTTAGAGCCAGCATTTGTCACGAGTTTACAGGTTTTAACCACTGTAGAACCTTTGAGGTTTATCTTAATTTTTTAAATATTTTTCAAATTTTTCCAGGAAACTTAGAAAAAATTCCTTGCTCCATAATTCTAGATTTTACTAGCTCGCGTCCTTTTAAAAATCTTGCAACGTCTTTTGTTGTTTGTTGCCAATCTATGGTGTCAACTTTATGTTTAAGCTCAGCAAAGATCCATGATTTATTGGTAACTACTCACCCCTTATCTTTGCGATTTGTTCCATTTTGACTTTAGATTTACAGCGTCTCGAGCACCACCTATGGTTGCTTGGACATTTACATCCCTTGTATCTTTGTATCTTTATAAATGTGGTATTTAAGGTTGCTTTAATGGCCTGCATGCATAAATTATTAATCATTCTAAATGCCATTTTAAGATCAGGCATCGCTTGGCGAGGAGGGCTTCAAAATGCTTGACTTCGAAGACAGTTGCTGTTTAGCATTGCTGCCTTTAGCCGAGTTTCTGGGCTGGTTGAGGCTGGGCTACTGTAACGCATTTTTGTTACGATCCGGCAGTCAAAGAAGATGAGGCAGTTTGGCTGAGGCTGCTTTGGCTGCTTAAGTAAGAATTCACCATACTAGGAGTTGAGGAAGAAAAACTTAATGGAGTCAAATGAATACCCTGTGCATG
>Ga0302225_10001101_pt1 | contig 17939 bp, 18 predicted proteins | sample II_Palsa_E3_2_FD_193515 | JGI IMG/M metagenome (GOLD analysis project Ga0302225, IMG submission 193515) | Peat permafrost microbial communities from Stordalen Mire near Abisko, Sweden - II_Palsa_E3_2 | ecosystem: Environmental > Terrestrial > Soil > Palsa > Peat permafrost | place: Sweden...
CGGGCGCTCGAGCGCCAGGGCAAGAGCATCATCCACTTGGAAATCGGCGAGCCGGATTTTGACACTCCCGCCAATGTGATCGAAGCCGCGGTTGACGCTCTGCACGAGGGTTGGACGCACTACGGCCCATCCGCCGGCCTGCCCGAACTGCGCCAGGCCATCGCCGATTACGTCAGCCGCACCCGCGAAGTTAAGGTCACTCCCGATGAAGTAGTGGTCGTCCCCGGTGGTAAGCCAATTATTTTCTTTACAATCCTGTCGTTAATTGATGAAAAAGATGAGGTTATCTATCCCAACCCCGGCTTTCCGATTTATGAGTCGATGATCCACTACGTCGGCGGCACGGCTGTGCCCATCCACCTGCGAGAGGAACGTGACTTCTCCCTTAATGTAGACGAACTCGCCCCCCTCATCACCGACCGCACCAAGCTGATCATCTTGAACTCGCCGCACAACCCCACCGGCGGCGTCATGCAGCGCCATGAGGTCGAGCAGGTCGCCAAGGTGATTGGCGACCGCAACATCCTGGTATTGTCCGACGAGATCTACAGCCGTCTGCTTTTTGACGGAGGCGAGCACTTCTCCATCATGTCCGTGCCCGGGATGCAAGAGCGCACGATTCTTTTGGATGGCTTCTCGAAGACCTACGCCATGACCGGATGGCGCATGGGCTACGGAGTGATGCGTCCAGACCTGGCGGCACACATCACCCGGCTGATGACGAATTCCAACTCCTGCACCGCCAGCTTCACTCAAATGGCGGGCATCGAAGCGCTGCGCGGCGACCAGAGTTCGGTTGATAACATGTGTACCGAGTTCAAGCGCCGGCGCGACATGTTCGTCGCCGGTCTGAACAAAATCAAGGGCTTTTCCTGCCGCATGCCTAAGGGCGCCTTCTATGTTTTCCCGAACATCACGAGGACGGGATGGAAATCGAAACCCTTGGCCGACGCTCTGCTGGAGCAAGCCGGAGTAGCGGCGCTTTCCGGCACAGCGTTCGGGGAGTTCGGCGAAGGCTACCTGCGCTTCAGCGTCGCCAATTCGATCCAGAACCTGCAGCAGGCGCTTGACCGCGTCGACCAGTGGACCCGAAACAATCTCTAACGCCGTTCTCAGCCGGGAAAACATGGTTGTTCGTTTTCTGGAAATCTTGAGCAAAATACCTTGACGTGACCGTGTTCGCATATAAAATGGCGCGGTTCCGGGACCGTAATTGAAAGTCCCCCAACTGGAGCGTCTATGCTATCGAACAGATTACGAATTTCAGGAATTTCGCTATTGCTCGCCATATCGCCTGCCTTCGCGCAGGTTTCCAGCGGGCCTGTCGCAACCCCCAGCACAGCGGTAGTTACTCCGCGTCAACACGCGCCGAGAAGAGTCTACGGACTTGTTCCAGAGCATGTGGAAGGGAACGTCACGGTTTCGGACAGCACCAACTGGAGCGGCTACGCGGTGACCGGCTCTTCGTTCACCTCGGCCAAGGCCTCGTGGACGGTCCCCACCGTCAACTGCTCAACAACCCCGAACACTTACTCCTCGTTTTGGGTAGGCCTCGACGGATGGACCTCCAGCACCGTGGAGCAGACTGGAACGGATTCCGATTGTGATGGCAAGAGTCCCTCCTACTACGCCTGGTACGAATTTTATCCGGCAGGCTCCGTGCTCATCTCAAGCGTCGCCGTATCGCCGGGCAATCACATCTCGGCGACGGTAAGCTACAGCGGCTCGGAGTTCACCACCACGATCACGAATGAAACTACGGGAAAGTCCTTCAGCAAGAGCGGAAAGGTCTCCGGGGCGAAACGGTCGTCGGCGGAATGGATTGCCGAAGCGCCTTGCTGTACCAACGCCGGTGGAATCCTGCCCCTCTCCGATTTCGGTACCGTCGATTTTGGTGACGACTATACGGGTGTTTCCGGCACCAATGACGCCACCGACTCCTCCGTATCGGGGGCGATCAGTGCCTTCGGCTCCGCCGTGAATGAGGCCATCATGGTCAACGGCAGCACGGGCGCGGATGAAGCGGTACCGTCGGCCCTCAGTTCGGACGGGACGAGCTTCACTGTGAAGTGGGATTCCGAGTAAAGTAGGAGGGTGGCCTATCGCGACTGCCCTGCGCTTCAAGTGTGCCCCGTCCAGGTTTTCGCCTGGGCGGGGATTTTGTTGGTTGCGCTAGACTGCGGACTTCGGAGTAACGACAACCCCAGTTGACACCCGCGAAGAAAAAATCGAAGCCAAACCGTGGTCCCAAGTCCAGCCGGCCGCACATGCCCGGCTACGGCCTGCCCGAAGGCAACAAAGGCCTGCTCCCGTGGACGTGGGCCGATCAGCGCTTGAAGAAATCGCACAACTACTGGATCACCACCGTCAAGCCGGACGGTTCGCCGCACACCATGGTCGTCTGGGGCCTGTGGCAGGACGGCCATTTCCTGTTCAGCACCGGCAGCAAATCGCGTAAAGCGCGCAATATCGCAACAAAAGCTAGCTGCATCGTCTGCACCGAGCACGCGCACGAAGCGGTCATCGTCGAAGGCACGGCCGAAATTGCCGATGTGCCCGCGCGCCGCAAATTCCTGCCCACCTACGAGCGCAAATACACGTTCGACATGGGTGGAATGAAGCAGGATATCCTCTCGATGAAAGAGCCAGTCTTCGCCGTACGGCCGAGTGTGGCGTTTGGCCTGTGGGAGAAGCACTTCGTCGGAAAGTCCACGCGCTGGAAATTCGAATAAGATAACCTTGGCAGGTCATTTTCACCCTTCCGATAAGGAAACGCATGGATAAGAGATTCCGTGTTTTTGCCACTTGCGACATTGGAGAAGCCATCAACCTGCTGCGCCACCGTGGCTACGAAGTCAAGGTCTATCCGCAGCCGCAAGCGCCGCCAAAGAGTCTGATTATCGAAAAGGTGAAATCCGGCATCGACGGCCTGATCACCACGCTTCGCGACCCCATCGACGCCGAGGTCTTCGAAGCCGGCAAGAGCACGCTGAAGGTCGTGGCGCAGTTCGCCGTCGGATTCGACAACATCAACCGTGCCGACGCCAATCGCTTTAAGATTCCTTTCACCAACACGGCGGATGTCCTGACCGAAGCGACCGCGGAGTTTGCCTTCTTCATGCTCGGCATGCTGGCCCGCAAGATGTGGTCCGCCGAGCACCTCACTCGCGACAACCAATGGGGCTACTGGCACCCTTACCTGCCGTTTCTGGGCGACGAAGTTACCGGCAAGACCATCGCCATCATTGGCACGGGACGCATCGGGCTGGCATTGATCAAGAAATGCGCCGGTTTTGACATGAACATGCTGTGCTACGACCCGGCTTATGAGAACCACGATTACATCAACCCGATTCAAGAAACCATGGACTTGCGCCATGCGCGCGGCATTTCCAAGGAGAAGAACTGGATCAAGTATGTGGCGTTTGAAGAGTCTCTGCGCGAGGCTGATTTTGTCAGCGTGCACGTGCCGCTGCTGCGTCCCGGCGAAAGCGCCACGCCCACCTATCATCTATTCAACGAGCAGACCCTGCGGCTGATGAAGCCGACGGCGTTCCTGGTGAATGACGCGCGCGGCCCTGTCATCGATGAATCGGCACTGGCGCGTGCCTTGCGCGAGAACTGGATCGCCGGTGCCGCTCTCGATGTGTACGAAAAGGAGCCACTTCCATCTGACTCGCCGCTTCGCGATCCCGCCATTGCCGATCGCTGCCGCCTGTTTCCGCACTTCGCCAGCGCGGCGCGCATCACGCGGCTCTCCACCGATCCTGCGAAAGGCATGGCAGGACGCTGCGTGCAGGGATTGATCGACGTCCTCGAAGCGAACTACGGTGGGGACCTCACGCAAATGCCCTACGTCGTCAATAAAGAGGCGTTCGGGAAGCCAGCAGGCGCTGCTTAGCTTTCGGACGCCTTCGCATTACGACGATGAATGAGACCGCACGAAGAAAAACGCTCGGACGTCACTTGCTCGGTGCGATTCCGTGTGCTTTTTAGCACTGTTGATTTCGGTGCTAGATCCGCTGGTTGCCGCTAGAATGTAGTCGCGGTCATTCTGCCCCAAGGATCTTAATGAAAAAGCGATACGCTTTTTTTCTTCCCTTTTTCCTGCTGCTTCAGGCTTCGATGATGTTGGCCGAGACTGCCGGCCCTGAGCAACAACTCAAGTTGATCCCCGCGCCCAAGGAGGTTCACCTTCAGGAAGGCGCTTTCCGGGTGAAACCAACCACCAGAATCCTGGTTGAGTTCGGACATCAGGCAGAAGACCGCATCGCCGCGGAAACTCTGGCGGAAGAAATCCATAACCAGTCTGGGTTTAAGCTGAGCATCTCGAGCACGAAGGCGGAAATCAAACAGGAGCGAAGCACCATCGTACTGGCGCGCTTGCAGGACCAAAGGGTCAAGGAATTTCTAGAATCGAAGGGGCTGAAGGCGGAGTCGATCGGCGACCAGGGCTACTTGCTGTTCTCGGATAAATCCCACCTGATCGTCGCCGCCAACACCGGGCAGGGTTTGTTTTATGGCGTGCAGACACTGCGGCAACTGCTGCACGAGGACGGCGGAAAGCTAATCTGCCCAGCGGTCGCGATTCGCGACTGGCCGAGCATGGCCTGGCGCGGCGTGCAGGACGACATCAGCCGCGGCCCCGTTCCTACCGCTGCCTTCATGAAGCGCCAGATCCGCACCCTGGCGGCCTACAAGGTGAATCTCTTCGCGCTCTATATGGAGCACGTTTTCGATTTCGCCAGCCAGCCTTTGCTGGCGCCGAAAGAAGCCGCGCTCACTCCGCAGGAAATCAACGCTCTGGTGAGTTACGCTCGCATCCGTTACATCACCATACTTCCCGAGCAGCAGACCTTCGGACACCTCCACCACATGTTGAAGTACGAAATCTACTCCGACGTTGCGGAGCGGCCGCACGGCCATGTGCTTACGCCGACGAAGGAACAGTCTTACGACCTCATCAAGGCCATGTATGCGGACCTGGTGCCGCTGTTTCCCGGACCGTTCCTGCATGTCGGAGGTGACGAGACATTCGAACTGGGGCACGGGCAAACCGCGGCGCGCGCCGCCGAAGTAGGGCTGGGCCGCGTTTATCTCGATCACATGCAGAAAGTCAGCGGCATTCTCCAGCCCTATCACAAGCAACTCATGTTTTGGGGCGACATCGCGCTGAAGTATCCGCAACTGCTCGGCATCCTGCCCAAGGATATGATCGCCGTCCCCTGGGATTACGACCCGAAGCCGAGCTATGTCAGCCTTATCAAACCGTATCGCGACGCCGGACTGCGCGTGGTGGTGGCGCCGGGCGCCAATAACTGGAACCAAGTATGGCCGAACCTCGATGCCGCGTATGTGAATATCCGCAACTTTGTGCGCGACGGACAGAATTTTGGCGCGATGGGCATGCTCAACACCACGTGGAACGACGACGGCGAATCTCTCTACGGCATGGCGTGGCCCGCGCTGATATTCGGCGCCGCCGCGGGATGGCAAGCCGGCGAGTCGAATATAGATCGGTTTAAGAACGCTTACGACTGGGCCTTTTACCGCAATGGCGATGCTACCTTCCGCGATGCGCTGGAGAATCTGGACCGCGGGCATCAAGCGCTGGCTAAGAACAAAGTCGATATTGAGACGGACGATTTGTTCTGGGCCGATCCTTTCACGCCAGAAGGCGCGAAGCTCATGCAGAAGATCGCCGCGGCCGCTCCTGACATGCGTTTGGGCGCCGAGCACGCCTTGGAGTCGCTCTACCGCAGCGGTGCCGAAGCCCATGCCAATCAGGACACCTTGGCTGACATGATTCTAGGTGCATGGCGTTGGGACGCGCTCGGCATGAAAGCCGAGTTTACCCAGGAAATCAACCAGTTTTACTGGGACGCTTTCCAGAACCAGACCGACGCCGGCCGCGTGGGCAATGACTTGGAAGAAATCACAGCCATCAATGCGCGCCTTGAGGATCTGCGCGACGCTGCCACGCGCCTGAGCCAGATGTACCGCGAAGCGTGGCTGCGCGAGTACCTCCCGTACTGGCTAGACAATGTTTTGGTGCGCTACGACACGCTGGCCCGCGAGTTTCAGAAAAAAATCGTCGCCGTACGCCAGGCACGCCGGCAATATGACGAGACCAAAACTCTGACCCCGCCGCAGGAGTTGGGGTTCTACTTGCAGCCGTAAGTACGATTCGTATCAGGGCATGCCTTCAGGCATGCTGCTAGTGCCTGCGTTATCGGCGCGCCTTCAGGCGCCGGGTTTGAGCATTCAAGTTCCACCACAGCATTAGAATGTTTTCCAACCGTACGAACTGGAAGCTAACTCGCAATCGCCTGACCGAGACCCTCGAAGAGGTAAGGTCGAGCGGCGCCCACGTGCTCGATCTCACGCTCTCGAACCCAACCCGGGCGGGCTTGCAATACGACGAGCCGCGAATTCTTCAGTCGCTGGCTTCGCCGCAAGCCATGGATTACGATCCCCAGCCGAAAGGCTTGGCCAGCGCGCGCGCCGCGGTTGCAGCCTACTACCAGGCCGCGCACGGAGTTCATGTCGATTCTGAGCAGCTCATTCTCACCACCAGCACCAGCGAAGGCTATTCCTTCGTGTTCGGCCTGTTGTGCAATCCCGGCGATGAGCTGCTGGTGCCAAAGCCGAGCTATCCTCTATTTGAGTTCCTCGCCGACTTGCAGGACGTCAAGCTCGTACCCTATCCCTTGATCTACGACCACGGCTGGCAGATCGACTTTCCTTCGCTGCAGGAGGCGGTCACGAAGCGCACGCGTGGTGTGGTCGTGGTGCATCCCAATAACCCCACAGGTTCTTTCGTACATTCGCACGAGCAAAAGGCTCTTAATCCCTTCTGCCGTGAACACAAACTGGCGCTGATCGCGGATGAAGTCTTTCTCGACTACGCCTACGACCGAGCCCCACAACAAAGCTTCGCCGCCAATCAGGATGTGCTGACCTTTACGCTGAGCGGAGTTTCCAAGATATCGGCGCTCCCACAAATGAAAGTGGCCTGGATCGTCACCAGCGGCCCAGCCGCGGAGGTTGAAGCGGCGCAGGCACGATTGGACGTAATCGCCGACACCTTTCTTTCCATGAACGCGCCCATTCAGTTGGCGGTACCGGCGTTGCTCGAGCAGCGCAACAGCATTCAGCAGCAATTGCTCGATCGCGTAACCACGAATCTCGCCGAGCTCGACTGCCAGCTTGCAGGACAAACGACATGCCGGCGCTTGAGCGTGGAAGGCGGATGGTACGCGGTGTTGCGCGTCCCCGTGACGCAGACTGATGAGGAATTAGTGGTCGATCTGCTACGGCGCAAATCTGTGCTCGTGCATCCCGGCCACTTCTATGACTTCCCCAGCGACGGATACCTAATTCTTAGCTTGATCACGCCACAGGCTGAATTCGCCGAGGGAATCAAGAGGCTGCTGGAAGTCGTTGATCGCGATTGATCTCCACCGGAAGGCCGCCGCTCGGATCGAACGCAATGTGGCCTGGGCGTGGCGCAGGCATCCTTTTGCCGATGTCTGCGCCACGCGACGTTCGGCGCGAACCAACTGCGCCTTCAGGCGGCCTTGCCGGTTGTTGGTTGTTCAGTCGCTGCCGGGGTGACCGCGAAAGCTTTCTGGGCGATGCGGCCAGCTTCCTCCTGGATTGCAGTCTGCAAGTTTCCTGCCTGCAAAGTGCCGGCGAAAGCCGCCAGCGATACGGCCAGGGCGAGCGTCGGGACAGGGCGCGGCGGAGTGCCGCAGTAATTGTCCTCCCAGTCGGCGATGGCCTGATCGGCCGCGCTGGCGAGAGCGGCTCCCTCATGCAGGTTGGCTGCCACCTGCTTGAGCGCGATTCCGGTTATGAATAGTGAGCGCGCATCCGCAGAGATGCCACCCTGTGAATACTCTTCTTCAGTTGTGTGTTTCGAGTGGCCAGGGCCGAGCTCACCGCTAAGAACCTCGTGCAGCCCTTTATTGAAGTCATTCCACTCTTTCAACGTAAACGGCGGTCCATAGTGTATTTTGGGGCCCATAGAATCCTCCTTGTGGCAGGAGGCGACAAGGCTGGCGCGCAACCGGTTCCGTCTCAAGCCATCTGTTAGGAATAGTGCTCGCGAGCGCAGGAACGTTTCAGGAAATATTTGACTTCCGCAGTGGCGTTTTGCCGATGGGCTTGGACGGCTCTTGGAATTGCTGATTGTTGATTCTTGATTGTCGACTGAAAAGGCCAACGGGACGGGCCTAAATCGACAATCGGCAATCAACAGTCATCCATCAACAATTCCTATCGCTTCACCAGAAACGGATTGCTCTCCCGTTCTTCTCCAATGGTCGTCAACGGGCCGTGGCCGGGGACGACTGTGGTGTCGTCGGGTAGAGCGAGCACGGTGCCGTGCAGCGACTGCATGATCTTCTGCATTGATCCTCCGGGCAGGTCGGTGCGGCCGATGGAGCCGGCGAATAGCGTGTCGCCGGCGATCAGAGTTTTCTCGGCGGGGAAGAACAGGCAGATGCTGCCTTCGGTGTGTCCCGGGGTGTGCAGAATGCTGGCCGCGTGCGCCCCAGCCTTCACCGTGTCGCCAGTGCTCACGCTCTGGTCGATCTCGACTGCGCCGGGCGCCGCCATGCCCACCCAGGCAGCCTGCGCGTCGATCATTTTGAGCAGGGGATAGTCGTTCTGGTTGAGCAGGATCGGCGCTCCGGTGGCCGCGCGCAGCTTCATCGCGCCTCCCACATGGTCGATGTGGGCGTGGGTGATGACGATTTGCTTGACCTGCAGGTTATGCTTGCGGATGAGCCCCAAAACGTCTTCGATGTCGTCTCCGGGGTCGATGACCATCGCTTCGCGCGTGCTTTCGTCGCCAATGATCGAGCAGTTGCAGTGCAGCGGCCCGACCGGAAAGATTTCGTGGATCATCGTTCTATTGTAACGAGTACCGGGTTGCGCGTACCGAGTAGTGAGAACAAACCAGTTGACAACATCGGTAGACCGGAAAGAACCAGATTAGGACTTGTCGCCGGGTCGCTGCTGACGAGACAATACGCCGGGAGGCTCTGTGGCCGCTAAATACCGTCAGCATGGATATCAGGACCGGGACCGCGAGGAAAAGCCGCGCAAGGAGTCTGGAGAAAAACCTGCCCCGTCGCCTCCAAAGCCCGCAAAGAACGACTACAGTTTCGGGCCAAAACCGGTGAATATGCCCGGAACCCGCGCCGTCTCCCGCTGCGCGCAGTGCGGCACCGTGCTGCCGGAGATTCCGCCCAACGGCCTGTGTCCCAAGTGCGGCTTCGAACTGCATTCCTGCAAGCAGTGTGCGTACTTCGATCCTGGCAGCCGCTTCGAGTGCATGCAGCCCGTAACCAGGCGCGTGGAAAAAAAAGATGTCCGCAACGATTGCACCTTCTACGAACTGCGCGTGGCGCGGGAAAAGGAAACCTCCACGCCCGCTCCTCTGCGCCCCAGCACCGCGCGGCAAGCGTTCGACAATTTGTTCAAAAAGTAAAACGCGGCCCGAGTCGCTGGCCTCACGGCTTCTGCGTGGGCCTCAGCAAAATCTCGCTCACAAACGACTGCGGAGCCTGCGTTACCAGCATGGCCACGGCATGCGCCACGTCTTCCGGTTGCAGCATTTTGCCGGGATCCTTGCCGATGTGCGGGCTCAGGTCGGTATTGGTCGAGCCCGGGCAGATCACAGCCACGCGGATGTTATGGCCGCGCAGCTCTTCCGCCACCGAATAAGTCAGTCCGTTCAGCCCCCACTTGGAGGCCGCGTAGGCAGCACCGTTCGGCAGCGCGTTCTTCCCGGCGAGGGACGAGATGTTGATGATGTGCCCGGAGCGGGCACGAATCATCATGGGCGCGAAAGCCCGAATGGCAAAGTACACGCCACGCAGGTTCGTATTCAAAATCTGCTCCCAGGCATCGAGAGGAAGTTGGTGCAGCGGGCCGCCGAATCCGCCGATGCCCGCATTGTTCACCAGAACATCGACGCGCCCGAACGAAGACTCGACGCGTTTGCCTGCCGCCTCTACGGACGCGAGGTTGGCCACGTCGCAAGGCACCACCTCAGCCGTTCCCCCTGCCTGGGCAATGGTTTGCGCAGTCGATTCGAGCGCGGCACGGGTGCGGCCGCATAGCGCGGCCGTAGCGCCCAATCCCGCTAGTGCGCGCGCAATGGCGGCGCCAATGCCCCGGCCTGCGCCGGTAACCACCGCGACTTGCCCGGCAAGCGGCTGGGCCGTATTCGCTGCCTCAGTGTTCATTAGAAATACCCTCCCTGGATCACTCGAAATCTGGATCACTTGAAATATTGATCGGCAGGGCTCAAAGGAAGGCCATCTGCCGCAACCCGCAGATGCATCTTATACAATTATTAGAGGCGGGATCTGGGAAGTTGCTTGCCTTCGGATGAAGAGGTACTTATAATCCGGCAACCGGGAATGAAGGGCGAGTCGCCTTGCGTCCCACAAGTTCACCCCGTTTTCCCGGGGGCTGCGCGGAACGCGATTCTTGCGCTTCAGAGCGGCATCTGGAACGCGAAGAGCGGTCCAGGCGGAATGCAGCCACAGATTCACCAGGGGATGCCATTTCCCGACAATTGAAGATTCCTGACGAGCCAAGGAGCCATAGTGATGAAAAAGATTCTGGTCACGGTTGTGCTTGGGGTTGCTGCGCTGGCAGCGGCCCAGGACGCTGCGCCGCCAGCACAAGGACAACCGCCCGCGCCAACCACGCAGGCGCCGGTTATTAAGGACCCTGCCGAATACAACGCCTACGTCAGCGCCATCCAGCAGAAAGACCCAGCGGCTCTGATCAGCGGCATGGAAGCGTTTCTGACGCAATATCCCAACAGCATCATGAAAGCCCAGTCGCTGGAAATTCTAATGGGCGCATATCAGCAGACGGGCAACCCCAAAGTGATGGACGCGGCCAAGCGCCTGCTGGCCGTCAACCCGGACAATGCCAAGGCGCTGGTCGTGCTGAGTTTCAGTGAGCGCGCCGCGCAGAAGTGGGCCGATGCTGAGCAGCACGCCGCCCACGGCCTGGAGGTGCTGCCTAAATGGACGAAGCCAGATGGCGTTTCGGATGCGGATTTTGCCAAGCAAAAGGCGCAGTTCACCGGCATCCTGAACAGCGTCGCCGGTTTCTCCGCGCTGCAGCTCAAAGACTTTGCCGCAGCACAGAAGTACCTGCGAGCCGCGGTGGAGGCCGATCCCAACAACGTGGAAAACATCTATCCGCTCGCCATCGCCTCTCTTCCCCCATCCACCCCTGCGGATGAGATCAATGGACTGTTTTTTATAGCCCGTGCGGCTAATTTGGTGACAGACCCTGCCGCCAAAGAACAGGTGAAGAAGTTCGGCCGCAGCAAGTACATGCACTATCACGGCGGCGACGATGGATGGACCGATCTGTTGGCCCAGACTGCATCAACCCCACTGCCACCGGCAGGTTTCACGATCAAACCTGCTCCCACTCCGGCCGAACAGGCTCATAATATGGTGGTGGCGACCACTCCGGATAAGATGGACTTCGCAACCTGGCAGTTTGTGTTCACCAATGGCTCCAAGGAAGACCAGGATGCCGTCTGGAGTGCCATCAAGGGCAAAGCCGTGCAGATGAACGGCACGGTCATCAAAGCCACCGCCGAGGAGTTCGATATCGCCGGAAGCTCGGACGATATCGATGCCAAGAAGGCCGATATTACTCTTACGTTTGAGGATAAAGTTCCGCTAAAACTCATTCCGAAGGAGGGCGCGAGCCTGGACTTCCAGGGCGAGCCGGCTTCCTACACTCCGAGCCCGTTCATGATGACCATGGAGAAAGGCAAGCTGTTGAAGGCCGCAGCCCCGCCGGCCAAGAAGCCTCCGGTTCATCACAAACCAGCTTCCCAATAGTAGGTGTGATTTGAAACATCGGGCAGCCCGCAAGGGCTGCCTTTATTTTTGGCTTGGCGTAACCCGCGAGTATCCCGCAGTCGCTGGCTCTAACGGACTGCTTTCTTTTCCATCGCGACCGGCCGGGCGCTGCGGGGCGGACGTTTCGCGCCGTCGCGCAGTTGCCGCACATCGATCTTGAGCTCGTCGATGGTGCGGCTGAGGGTATTGCGATGCATGCCCAACTCGCGCGCGGCGCGGCATTGGTTGCCTTTGTTTTCCTGGAGCACGGTGAGGATGAAGCGCTTCTTGAACTCACGCACGCCCTCGGAGTAGAGGATGTTGCTTTTGTACATCTGCAGAACCAGTGCTTCCAATTGATCTTTCACAGTGTGTCTCTCTCTTCCGATTCTCTCGTTTTAATGTCTGATTTTAGTATCGTGTCCAACACCCTGCTTGTGCCGCGATTACTTCCCCGGAGCGGTCGTGAAATCCTTTGGGGCACGATGCAAGAAATCCAGTCCTTCGTAGAACCGCGCCCGCAACTCGGAGGGCGCCACCCAAATCGCAGCCCTTCCCGCCACCAGGAAATACGGCGCCAACCGCGAACTCTCCAACATCTTCGAGGTGGGGGTGAACGCGGTCATGCACATCAGCACCACGGCCACCACCAACCCGCCCTTCAACACGCCCAGCAGTGCGCCCAAAAAACGGTCGAAACCACTCAGGCCGGCGGCCTTCATCAGCTTGCGCGCGATCCTGCCGGCGAGGCTGAACGCGAACAAGATCGCAAAAAAAATGACCAGGAACCCCAAAATTTCCGCGAGCAATTCCGACTTCAAGAACGACAAAAACCACTCGGCGAGCCTTTTGTATCGCCAGGCGGCAACCACGTAACCTACCACCAGTCCAGCCATGCTGAAGGCTTCGGCAAAGAAACCGTGCGTGGCGGCTATCGCTACATTCAGCAGTACGACAATCACAATCAACCAATCAGCCGCGGTCATGTTAGTTTTCCGCGGACTGCTCTTCCGAAAAGCGCTCTGCCGTCGAACACTCCCCGCTTACACATCCAGTTTGTGCCCCGTGATCTGGAGATAAGCGTCAAGATATTTTTCGCTGGTCTGGACCGCAACTTCGGCGGGCAACGCCGGAGCGGGCGGCTGCTTGTTCCAGCGGATCTTCTCCAGGTAATCGCGCACGTATTGCTTGTCGTAGGAGTCTTGCGCCCGGCCCGGCGCGTATCGGTCGGCAGGCCAGAAGCGGGACGAATCCGGCGTGAGCACTTCATCCGCCAGCGTGATGCCTCTGGCGGTGCGCCCAAATTCAAACTTGGTGTCGGCAATGATGATCCCGCGCTTCCGCGCATAATCCGCCGCTTTCTTATACACGCGCACCGTGAGTTCGCGCAAAGTGCTGGCCACCTCCGCGCCTACGATCTCGCACATCTGGACAAACGAAATGTTCTCGTCATGCCCGCTCGTTGCCTTGGTAGACGGAGTGAAGATTGGTTCCGGGAACGCCTCCGATTCGCGCAATCCCTGCGGGAGTTCGATGCCACAGACCGCGCCCGTCGCCTTATACTCCTTCCACGCCGACCCCGAAATGTAGCCGCGCACCACGCACTCCACGGGAAACATCTGCGCGCGTTGCACGATCATCGATCGGCCGCGCAACTGGTCGGCATACTTCTGCAAACCTTGCGGATAGTGTTCAACGTCGGCGGTGATCAGGTGGCTGGGCACGATGTCGGAAAGAAAATCGAACCAGAACAGCGAAATCTGGCTTAGGACGCGCCCTTTGTGCGGGATTCCGGTGGCCAGCACGTAGTCGAACGCGGAAATGCGGTCGGTGGCGACGAACAACAAGCGCTCATCGTCCAACTGATAGACATCTCGAACCTTTCCGCTGGTGTGAAGTGGGAGATCTGAAAAATCTGTTTGTAAGACGACGGGATCAAGAAGTTTTGAGTTCATATGGAAATACTAAGGCAGAAGCGAAGCGTATTCTAGCCTCTCAGAAAGTTTTGTCAACGATAGAGATCAAAGCGCAAGAAGAAGACCGTATCCTATTGACCAGAAAAGCGCTGGCGGCAACGCGCATCGTGGAAAGGATCGGAAATGGGAGTTCCACAGCGCGCTATTGTGGAAAAGCTGAGGATGGGAGTGGATATCGGGGACCGGTACGGCTTTCAGTTTTCAGGTCAGCGCCTCCAGCCTGTGGGTCGGCGCTGGCGAACTCCTTATCTTGAATCGGCCAACGGGATGCCGCAGGCTCCCGCAAGCCGTTGTCGAAAGTCATCCCAGTCGCGTCCATTTCGAGCGAGCACTTCGGCAACATCGAACCACCGATTCGTTGTGGGAGATTCGGATTGTAACTTGGAAAGGTCTAAGCCTCGCTTCGATATGATCGTCCAGAATTCAGGAAAGCCTGATTTCTTCGCTTTCTGGTGAGATTTCTCAGCTTCACCAGCGCGGTTATGAACGTTGCTGACATCGGTGCCGCCTTTTACCTCGACCGCGACTTTGTGAAGCACTTGGTCGCCGACTTGCTCTTGAATGCGAACATCGGGATCGTGCGCCAAAACGATCAATACAGTTCTTCCAGCGGAGTTCTTCAACGTCAGCTGCCGTTCAGCTGTAGAGACTACGCACTTAGCGACAATCTCTTTGATGGCGACGAAGACGTCCCTCATATGGCGATCTTACCGATCTGCGTGTTGTTAGAGCCTTGCAACTGGGAGCCGAACGTGAGGAGCGGCAGTTCGCGCAAATCGCGTTCCGTGAAGTTCGGTATCCCGCGCACGAACTCCGCCAGCGGTTTCGATCACCTGACAGAAAACGCGGACCCATGGCTGCGTCTTCTTCGAGATCGTACCCAGTTCTTCCATGCCCTTGAAGCGACCCATCCCTGTCGAGCCGTTGTAGAAGCTTTTCTGTGGGGCGCCCAAGAGAAGACGATAGTAACCTACTAGGGATGGCTTTGCTTCGAGTACAGCTGGGACCGGGAACACATGCTCATCGCGAAGACCTGCGGCAGCTAGAATCTTCTGTGCGTCACGCGGCACGTACTCGAGGACCTGTTGCTTGACGGTGTCCTGATCCAGCTGGCCTAATGCGTCGGAGAGCGCATCGATGAACCACTGTTTTCGAGCGGCCACCAGCAGTTGGTAGAAGCGTATTTGACGAGCCGAACTGGGCGGGTTAAAGGCCGGTCTCGGAACCCCCGGCTCGTTGGTGGCGGTTTTCTTCTTTGGTCTTGACGTCACAGTTCTTCAAGGTTACTCGCACTTCCTCGATTTCCGAAAGACTATCCAGTAACAGTGCTGTCGCCTGGTGTGGTGCGCTGTTTTCCACTTAGGGTCGATGATTGGTCCTTTGCGGATTTTCACAATGCAGTCGCAGGGGATGAAGCCGGCCTCACGTGCAGCGCTTATTAGTTCAATGTGTGCCCACTGGTAGCGGTGATGGTGTACGTAATCGGTGATTTTGCAGAGCAGGATCCCTTCTTCCTTCAGCACGCGATGGGACTCCCGTACAAAGGGCGGGAACGTGTGAGTAAACGTATAGTTGTTTTCTCTCGGGGAGCGCAATACGAGCCCGAAGCGAGCACCAAAGTCCTTCTTGTTGTCTTTCCCTTGGTTTGGAACGTGAGGCGGATCGTACACGATCACGTCAAGAGATCCGCTCCGGAGCGGCATTGCTGTGTTATCGGCCACAACGCTGGGACGATGGCGCCGGTCAATGTCCATGCCGATGATGCGTCGCTCGCTGCCACGCCCAAAACGACCTCCATTCACAGTGGCATCGAGAATCTTACGGGGGCGTTTGCGGGGATAAAAGTCGAGCAGATGTTCGATCAACTCCGCATCTTCCCCAAACCAGACCGATGCCAGAGGCGAGTATACGGAGCCATGGTCGCCCGTCTTGCCCTTGGGATGTCGGGATAGCGGCTGAAGAGCTGTGGCCATAGCAGGGAACACCCCTTGTACACTCTGGTTGTTCATAATGGCAACTGTGAATCGCTTGCAAAACAGGTGCTATCTGTGGATTCGCCGCGACCTAGGTGCATGCCGCGGGTTGCAGAGATCGCTTCGGCTACCCCGCTCCAAACCTTACCGAGACCAGCTTCGACGCCCCCGGCTCCTGCATGGTCACGCCATAAAGCACAGGCGCGCGATGCTCACCGCCTTCTTGCTGCGCATGATGGAAGATCGTCCATCGCACCGCAAAGTTTTCCAACGCGACATGTGACATCTAACCTTGCGCTCCATTCTGAATTAGCTCATTATCGTCATGGCGGAGGCGGTATATCGAGCCTGCACAACGCGGGCCGTAACTCCTTTGTTTTGCCGATTTTGACCTCTAAGTTCTTTGTTATGCCGATTTTACGGGGAATTTCGGTAGTGGGCTATTCGGTGTGTTGCCGGGCCGAAAGGGTTTGGTTTCCGGCCCGGCGCTGGTCTAGCTACCGAGTCTCGAAGCGATGCTTAAGGCGACGATACAAACGGTTTTCCATGTCCGGTGGAACGACAATAATAATTTCGAGTCGCTTACCTCGGAATTGGAGTTTGGTTTTGACGCGACCTGTTTTCATGTGCGGCTTTTTGGTTGGCATTGTCGTACTCCTTGAAATAGGTAAGGCCCCAGCGTGGAACTGGGGCCTTTACTGATCCATACGACAAAGTTCGTGTGTCTAGCGTGCGAGTTCTTATCCAGACTGCCGATTCTATTCTACACCGGAGACGGCATGTCAAAAGGGAAAACTATTCAAGCGGCAATTTCAAACAAGGAAAGCTGTGACGTATCTCCGAACACGAAAACGAGGGCAGAAGCAAAGCGCGGCGCACCGGCGGCGCTCTGCGCTTCGGTCGTTTGTGGGAAGGCACGTAAGTCCGCGTACTTACGTATGACGGCTTGCGACGGATCAAACGCAATATGCGGGCCGGTCGGCCCCCCACCTGCCGTTACCCATACCAGCCCTTTGTCGGGCGTCACCTTGAGGACGCCAGTCAGGATAAACGCCAACCCTGGAATGACCCCGGCAAACGCGGCTTGCACTTTCGTGGATTCCGTAATCAGTTTATGCAGAAGGTCGTTAGCCTCTTCTGCCGACAGATCAGTGCCTGTTCCTCGTGAAGACATGTTCTTGCTCCTTGTGCCTCTCTGTGGCGTGCATGAGGCGAGATATTGGGCGGAGACTCTAGGGTTTGAACATCAGCGATCATACGCGCTTTTGTCTAATCTTCTATGCGGCCAGCAACTCTCCAATGCTCCAAACGTGATCGGCTAAGCCCGCTGCCATCGCAGGGGACGCGCCCTTGTGGGTTTGATGACCACGGCAGAAGTTGTAGAACGCGACGTACAGAGTGATTGCAGCCTTGTGATTGTCCAGCGACTTACTAAATGCGTTCGTCAATCTAGTTAGCCTTCTCAAGTGCATCCTTACCGACAAATTGGCTCTTTCGATATGCGAAGTAGAGATACGGCTCCAATCCGGTCTGCCGATTTTGACTCTTGGGACCGCTCCCAAAACGTGTCCAGAGCCATACCAGTTATCGCTGCGAATTTTTCCGTAAACCTTGTAAAGCTGCCCGAAGTCCACATTGCGCCCGAAGTGCTCTCGCATCGCGCCCACATAGCCGTTGTACTGGTCGGAGGTGACCTGATAGCGACCTTCGGTACGCTTGCGAAGATCACGGACGAACGCATGAGCGTTGACACCGTTCCGCGTGCCGACATGGTGGCTGATGAGCAGCTTGGTTTCGGAGTCGATGGCAAGCCAGAGCATTGTGCTGCCCCATTCGTTGGGATCGTCATCTCTCAAGTGCGGCTCTCGCGTGTGGATGAAGCCCCACATCTCATCAAGCTGCACGTACCTGGGGCTGATGTTTTGCACCTTGGAATCAAGCAACGCCCGCGCTTTCTCCGATGCCGTGTTCATCAGGGAAAGAATGGTTTGTTTGTGCAAGCCCGTAAAGCGGGAGATAGCGCGAACGCTCATCCCTTCCAACATCAAGGTAATGGCTTGCGCGAACTTCTCCGGGTCGGTCGAATGCGCGGGTCG
>Ga0302225_10001103_pt1 | contig 17919 bp, 11 predicted proteins | sample II_Palsa_E3_2_FD_193515 | JGI IMG/M metagenome (GOLD analysis project Ga0302225, IMG submission 193515) | Peat permafrost microbial communities from Stordalen Mire near Abisko, Sweden - II_Palsa_E3_2 | ecosystem: Environmental > Terrestrial > Soil > Palsa > Peat permafrost | place: Sweden...
ACCCGGCGCTGATGGAAGCGCTGATGCCGGCGCTGCGCGCGCGCGACCTATTCTTTATCGACAGCCGCACGCTGGCTTCGACCGTCGCGTATGAAACGGCGGAGCGCATGGGCGTGCGCGCCGCATCGCGGAAAGTATTTCTCGACGATACTGCGGAGCGCGGCGCGATCGTTTCGCAGATCGAACTTGCCGCGCGCGATGCCACGCGCGACGGCCACGCCGTTGCCATCGGCCATCCGCATCCGGCCACGATCGCGGCGCTCGCCGAAGAAATTCCGCGCCTGGAAGCGCGCGGCATCCATTTCGTCTTCGCCTCCGACGTGGTTCGGTAGATCTCGCCGCTAGTAATCGCCGCCGACTTTATCGAACAGCGGAGTGCAGGGCACCAGGCGCGCTTTGGTCCCGTCGTGAACGGCAAATTGCACGCGGCGCCCGTCTATGTGTTTGCCCCAGAGGCTGGCTGCGCCGTATTCGCCGTCCTTATTCAGCGCGTAAAACTGAATGTGAAATTGTTTCAGGCGTTCGGGATAGGGTTTGTAATTGCGCGCGACGCGATGCAGAGCTTCAAGACAGGCGTCGGTGGGCGACATGCCCTTGCGCATCATTTCGACGATGGTATGGCCGCCGGAAATTTTAATGTTTTCTTCGCCGCGGCCGGTGGAGCCTGCCGCGCCGATGTCGTTGTCTACGAAAAGTCCCGCGCCAATGATCGGCGAATCGCCGACACGCCCGGGAATTTTCCAGGCGAGGCCGGAAGTCGTGGTGGTTCCGGAAATATCTCCCTTGGCGTCCACCGCCAGGCAGTTGATTGTGCCGGTGGGCGGATGCATCACGACGTCCTCGATGTGCTCGCGCCAAGCCAGCTTTTCCGGAGTGTCCAGCAACAGCGCGAGTTTTTCCTTCCATTCCGGACTGTCCAGGCCGGGGCGCCAGTTTTCCGATGAGGAGGCTTTCCAGGCGAGCCAGGCGGTGCGCGACCTGTCGGTGAGCAGGTCCATGGTCTTGAAACCTTGGTCCACGGCGAACTTTTCCGCGCCGCCACCGACGATGAAAACGTGATTCGTTTTTTCCATCACCGTCTTGGCCACGAGCGACGGGTTTTTTATTTTCTGAATCGAGCCGACGGCGCCCGCGCGCCGCGAAGGGCCGTGCATAACGGAAGCGTCCAGTTCGACCACGCCCTCTTCGTTGGGCAAGCCGCCGTAGCCGACGGAATCGTCGTTGGGGTCGTCTTCGACCTTGGTGACTACGGCGAGAACGGCATCGAGCGTGTCGCCGCCACCTTTCAGGAGGTCCATTCCGTCGTTCAGATGTTGCAAGCCATTGGCCGCGGAGATGATCAGCGGGCGAACGCCTTTTGCGGCAGACGCTGCTTGCGGAAGGCCGAAGCCGAATTCGCCTGCCACGGGAGCAGTAGAGCCGAAAAGACGGCCTGTGCTAGCGGCGATGCCGCCGGCCAGAGTCGAGAGAAAGAATTTTCTGCGCGTCCATTTTTCCATTAGTGGCCCCGTGAATGCGTTGCGTGCGGAGGCAGCATAATTCGAGGAAGGCGCAGCGACAAGGGGAGAGTTGCGGCAAAGTTCGCCGGTACAAATCTGTCTGTGGGTGGCTGAATTCGTGCCAAGCATTTGTGCCGGGCACGGCGTGCCGTGCCCCTACGGTGCGAGGCGGGAGTCAGGCGATGTCTTTAGGGTTGGAAGCCGACGCTGCGCCAGAGCTCGGCGCAGTTGTACATGGCGCCATTGGTGATGACGAATTCGACTTGGCGGATGTTGCGGATGGATTCGAGCGGATTGGCGCCCAGGATGGTGATGTCGGCGCGTTTTCCTGCTTCGATGGTACCAAGCTCTTTGTCGAGGCCCATCACGCGTGCGGGAACCACGGTAGCGGCTTGAATTGCTTCCATGGGCGTGAATCCGGCCTGGACGTAGAGTTCGATCTCGCGATGCAGGCTGTGGCCCGGGACGGTCTGATCCGTGCCGGCGACGATGGGCACGCCGGCGCGATGAAGCGCTCCGACGATGACAAGATCCTTGGCGAAGATTTTCTCTTGCATGGGCGTAGCGGGTGAGGGCGGGCCAACGTCAGTGAGAATAGCCTGGAGCTCCGGAGCAACTTTGGCGACGCCCGGCTCGATGCTGACGGCGGGCTTCGAGGTATTGGCGGTGAAGAATTCGAACAGCGCGAGCGTGGGGTCCACCACGGTGCCGTGCTGCACCAGGAACGCGATGGCCTTCTGCGATTCCGGTGAATTTACGTCAATATCAGCGGCGGCTTTATAGCGATCAAATCGTGGGGCGTTCGGCGGAAGCGCCGGCCGCATGATGTCGGCGATATATTGGATGTGATTGATCTGGTCCTGCCCGGCTTCAATGACCTGATAGGCATCGAGGCCTTCGGGGACGTGGCCGGTGACGGTCATGCCGAGATGATGGGCTTCGTCGGCGATGATTTTCACCTCTTCCAATTTCACCGAGCTATAAATCTTCATCTGCTGGAAACCGGCGTCGTGATATTTGTCGGTCCACATTTTGGCTTGTTCGGGCGTGTCCACGCGCGCCACGCCGAGGGCCAACGGCCCGCTGCCGTCCACGATTCCCGCGAGCAATAACCGCGGGCCAAGCCCGCGGCCGTTGGCGATGGCGTCGCGCACGGCGGTGATGAATTCGAATTCGTTTCCGCAATCGCGCACGGTGGTGGCGCCCGCCGCAAGATAAATCGGCCCCCATTCGACCTGCTCGAAGTGCGCGTGCATGTCCCACAGGCCGGGAAGAATGGTTTTTCCGTGCGCGTCGAACTTTTCCACACCCTTGGGAATTTTGATTTTGGAGCGCGGCCCGGCGGCCACGATGCGTCCCTTTTGAATCAGGACCACGGAATCGGGGACGGGATCGGCGCCGCTGCCGTCGATTAGTGTGCCGCCGACGAGAGCAAGATTATCGGCGCGGCTGCCGGAAATTCCCTTGGAGATGTCGGCGAGAGCGGCCATGCCGTCGGAACCGGCTTTGCCGACAAATGTTCCGAGCCCACTTTCGTAGCCGTCGCGGATAGCTTCGAAGTGGTCGAATTCGGCGTCGGTCGTGACGGCGGCGATGAGATTCTTTTTGGAATCAAACCAAAGCGTCTCGCGGCCCCAGATGAGGCCTTCGACGGTGAAGCGATCGAAGGATTCGTCTTTTCCGCTGATGGTGACGGTGTCCTGGCCGCGGGGTTCGATCTTGACGCGGCCGCTTGGCAGGGTGGCGAGCTCGGCGGGCGAGCCGTGCGCGGCCCAATAGCGCACCAGGAACATTTGCATGGTGGCCGGAGCGTAGCCGGCGATGGTGAAGAACTGCGCGGGACGCGCGGACTCGATCCATTTATCGCGGCTGCGGAAGCGCACCTTGTCCGGCTGAATTTCGACGGTCTCGTCGATATCGGTCTCGCGGGAATTTTTGCCTTTGATGTCGAAAGCTTCGGGCGTGAGGTCGGAAGCGGACCGGAACGAGGCGGTGAGCGGGACGGCGGAGCCGCGGTCGGTAAATTTGAAATTCACTTTTATCGCGAGAGAATCGCCCTCGCGAGTGACTGCATAGGTTTCTTCGCCGATGGGCTGTTCGAATTTGTGCAGAATGAATTTGCCCTGCTCGATGGGCGCGGGAGTTGCTTGCGCGGCCGGAGCTTGCGGTGCGGCCGTTTCCTGCGGGGAGGCGGTGACCGGGAACAGCAAGAGTGCCAAAGTAAACGCGGGCGCCAGCCAGCGGGGAGCCAGATTTCGAGCGGCGATAAATTTCATGCCAAGCCTCCGAACCGAAAGCGGAGGATATCCGTAGCGCGGGTTGTTCGCAAGGCGAGAAAGCAGGAGGCCGGATGATTCTCGGCGCGGTCAAGGCTCGCCCTCAGCGGCTGAAGCCGCTCGTTTGTTGGGCAAGGTACGGCACGGCTAAAGCCGTGCCCTGACGTAAGGATTTGATTTTGAGGCGTCGATGGCGCAAACGTGGCAGAATCCGGGGTTCGCAGACCGACATGGAAGGCGGGGAGAGCTCATGAATTGGAGACCTGGGAAGTCTTTCGTTTTAGCGGCGATTTTCTTGGCCGGCGCATTTGGAGTGAGCGCGCAGGAAGCGGGCAACAAGGCAAAGAATTCGCAGGGAAAGCCGAATCTGGACCTGGCGGTGAAGGCGATGTTCGGCGTGCGCGAATTCGAGCAGGCCGCAATCTCTCCGGACGGAAAGCGGGTGGCCTCGGTGGAATCGTTGCCGGGACCCGGCGGCGCTCCGTCGGCTAACTCGGCGATTCGAGTGGCGGAGCTGGGAGGGCCGGGCACGCAGAAAAGAATCACGGCGGGGGACGGCAAAGCGGCGCACGAAGAGCACGATGTGGCGTGGTCACCGGACGGAAAGAGCATCGCGTTTTTGTCCGATGGCAAATCGAAGGGGCAGCTGCAGCTTTTCGTGGCGCGCGCCGACGGAAGCGGAGCCAGGCAGTTGACGCACCTGAAGGGATTTCTCGCGAGTCCGGGATGGTCGCCGGACGGAAAGACGATCGCGCTGCTTTTCACTGAGAATGCCACGCGCTCGGCCGGGCCGCTGGTGGCGGAAACTCCGGACGAAGGCGTGGTGTCCGAGGAATTTCTGGAGCAGCGGCTGACGCTGGTGGACGCGGCGACGGGGAGAGTGCGGCAGATATCGGCGGCGGATTTGTACGTTTACGAATTCGATTGGGCGCCGAACGGCAAGGAACTAGTGATTAGCGCGGCGCATGGGAATGGCGACGACAACTGGTACGTGGCGGGAATCTTCGCGATCGACGCAAGCTCGGGCGCGATGCGGGACGTCCTGGCGAAACCGGGAATGCAGATTGGAATTCCGAAGTGGTCGCCGGACGGAAAAACGATCGCGTTCATCGGCGGCCTGATGAGCGATGAGCCGATTCCGGGAGGCGAGGTGTATGCGGTAGGAGCGGAAGGAGGGCAGGCCAAGAATTTGACGCCAAACTTGAACGCTTCGGCGAGCTGGCTAGCCTGGTCGCCCGATTCGAAGAAGATTTTGATGGCGGAGTACCTGGACGGCGCGAGCGCGATTCACGAAATCAACACGGATGGAAGAATGGGGAACACGCGCGATGCATTCTTCAAAGGTTCCATCGTCTCAGGCGGCTTTGGACTGCAGTTCTCCATCGCGAGCGACGGCGAAACGATCGCGCTGATTCAAGAGTCGTTCGACAAGGCGCCGGAAGTTTGGGCGGGAAAATTCGGGGAGTGGAAGCAGATTACGCACGGCAATGAAGGGTTGCGACCGGCGTGGGGCAAGTCCGTGAGCCTGCACTGGACCACGGACGCGGGCAAGGTGCAGGGGTGGCTGACGTATCCGCTCGACTTCGATCCGGCGAAAAAGTATCCGTTGGTGGTGCAGGTGCACGGGGGGCCGTCGTGGGCGGTGACACCGACGTGGCCGAGGCGCTGGGACGCCTTGGCACTGGCTTCGCAGGGATATTTCGTGCTGCAGCCGAACCCGCGCGGCAGCTACGGGCAGGGCGAAAAGTTTACGAAGGCGAACGTGAAGGATTTCGGCTACGGTGATTTCCGCGACATACTGGCGGGAGTGGATGAAGCGATCAAGACGGCGCCGATCGACCCGGAGCGGCTGGGGATTACCGGCTGGAGCTACGGCGGGTACATGACCATGTGGAGCGTGACGCAGACGAGCCGCTTTCACGCGGCGGTGGCGGGAGCGGGACTCTCGGATTGGCTGAGCTACTACGGCGAGAACAAAATCGATCAGTGGATGATGCCGTTTTTCGGCGCGACGGTTTACGACGATCCGGGAGTGTATGCGAAGAGCGCGCCGATCACGTTTATCAAGAACGCGAAGACGCCGACGCTGGTGGTGGTGGGCGATAGCGACGGGGAATGCCCGCCGCCGCAATCGTACGAATTCTGGCACGCGCTGCGCACGCTGGGGGTGCCGACGCAGTTGGTTATCTACCCGCACGAGGGACATGAATTCGCCGATCCGGCGCACAGCCGCGACGTGATGGAGCGGGCGGTGGCGTGGTTCAACCAATATCTGCAAGCTGCACACTAGAACAGGGCACGGATCGCGGATTTGGGCGGCTTTTCCGTCTTTGCACGATGAAATGCTTATGCCAAATTTTTGCCTGTCAATCGGGACAGGAAGAGTTCCAGGCCTAAAACTGTTCCGGCGGTCTATTTCCCTCCACAAGTCCGAAAGGTAAGCTCTTTTGAGTCGCCCGCAACGTGTCCTGCGGGGAAAGGGAGGAGCCTATGTCCCACTGGATTGGAACGACATCTCCGGCAGACGCGGGGATGAACGACTTCAAAGAATGCCTGAAAAATCTGCGAGACGGCCATGCCGATGAAGCTCTGCAGCATGCGCGGCGAGCCCTGGGAGTCGCTCCCAAGAACCCATTCTATCTTTCGTACACAGGGCTGCTGGCGGCGCTCTCAGAGAAGCGATTCGGGGACGCGGAAACGCTGTGCCGGGAAGCGCTGGGGATGAAACACAACCACGCGCAGCTCTACCTGAATCTGGCGGAAGTTTATTATCAGGCGGGCCGCACGGGGGATGCGATTCAGACGCTGGAAAAAGGGCTGGTATCAGCGGGACGCGATTTCCGGATTCGGCGCGCTCTGGAGAAAATCGGAGTCAGGCGAGCGCCGGTGTTCACGTTTTTGCACCGCAACCATCCGCTGAACGCGACTTTCGGGAAATGGCGGCATCGGCTGACCGGACCGTACCAAGCGGCGTAGAGAAATCAAGGGAAGCCCGGCAAGGAACTGAACTTCTCTCCTCATTGCTGTATCCGGGACGGGATCGTCTGGCGGTGATCCTGTCCCGGGCCCCCTCTTCGTACTCGACGCCGGATTCCGTTCGATGGAAAACTATTGCAGCCTAACTCTGGCCGAGAGGCAGGAAGTATTGCGTGCCTTTAACCGGCTGGCGAAGACGTCGCAGAAGCTCCTGCAAATCCTGGTTGCGTTCCACAAAATCGATTTCGGAAGTATCCACCACGAGCAGATTCGACGCGGAATAGCGGAAGAAAAAATGCTCGTAGGCGCCGGCCACGGCTTCGACATACTCGGGTGAAATCTGCGTTTCGGCGGGATCGCCTTTTTTTGAGACGCGCTTGCGGAGGACCTCGGGCTTGGCCTGCAGGTAGATCACGAGGTCGGGCGCCGGGATGGAGGGAGCGAGCATTTCGAAATAGCGTTCGTAGAGTTTGAGCTCCTGGTTGTCGAGATTGATGTAGGCGAAGATTTTGTCTTTTTCGAGGAGGAAATCGCTGACGATGGGAGCGGCGTTGTCTTCGGGGCGCGCGTCGATGAGGCGGCGATGGCGCTCGTAGAGGAAATACATCTGGGCACGGAAGGCGGCGCCGGGCTTTTCATTGTAGAAATCGGCGAGGAAGGGATTGTCTTCGCAATCGTAAATGCGGCGGGCATGCAATTGTTCAGCCAGGACGCGGGCGAGAGTGGATTTGCCGACGCGAATGGGTCCTTCGACGACAATGTGGCGGGGCGCTTTGAAGCTGGGGCCTTTCACGTCGCGAGGATTATAGCAGAGAGCGCAAATCGCGACGGAGCGCGAGGAGCACTACCAGCTGCGGGCGATGGCGGTGATGATGCGCGCGAGCGAGTCCACGTCGCGCGTGTCGATGACTTCGGCGGGAGAATGCGAATAGCGCAGCGGCCAGCCGAGCGCGATATCCACGGAGCCGAAACGCACGAAGGCGGAGCCGTCGTTGCTGCCGCCGGTGACTCCGAACTGAACGGGAATTTGGTTGGCGCGAGCGAGCTTGATGATTTTTTCCACCAGATCGGGCGGGACGATGTTGGAATTATCCACGGCGCGGATGACGAAACCTTTGCCGATGGGCGCGGCGGCGATGCGCTTGGATTCGAGCGGCGAATCGGAGCTGACGAAAGTGTCCACGGCGAAAACGTAATCGGGCACGCGGCCTTCGCCGGCGAGACGCTTGGCGAGTTTGGCGGCGCCGACCAGGCCTTCTTCTTCGCCGGTGGACCAGACGAAAGTGACGTCGCGATCTTTCAGCGGGGCGCCAAGGGCCCAGACGGCGGAAATGAGGGCGGTGTCGCCGACGCGGTCGTCGAAAGCGCGGCCATTGGCACGCGTGCCGAGAAGCGGGCGATAGGCTTTGGGAATGGTGATGGAATCGCCGGGCTTGATGCCGAGTTTTTCGACTTCGTCGGGGGTGCGCGCGCCGACGTCCACTCGGATGGCTTTTTCCGCATCGTGCGGCCACTCGAATTTCGGGTCGTCCCAGCCGTTTGGCAGCTCCATGATGGCGTCTCGATCTCCTGAGGCGGTGTGAACGAGCGCAGGATGGCCGGCGTAAAAGCTGAGCTCTCCGCTGCCGCGCCAGATGACTTCGAGGCGGCCGTCTTTCGATACGGATTTCACTTCGAAGCCGATTTCGTCCATGTGCGCGACCACGAGAATTCGGGGCGACTTACTTCCGGCAGCGGGCGTGCCTACGTTCAAGATCAAATTTCCCGAATCATCTGTTTCGGGCTTGGCCCAAGGCGGCAACATGCGCTTGATTGCGTCGCGGACGGGAGCTTCGTGGTAGCTCACGCCATAGACCGGGATCAGGTGGCGGAGAATGTCCGTGTTCGAAGGATGATCGAAGATCATTCCGTCCGCTGTTGAAGTGCCTCCTTGTGGTTTCGATGGCGCGGCCAAGCTTCCCTGGGCGTAAAGCTGGAGGAGATTTTCCAAATCGGCGAGGTCGGCGGCGTCGATGAGTTCGGCGGGAGTGTCAGACCAGTCGGTGGCAATACCAAGGTGCGCCCATTTCGCGGGCATCGGCGGGGGCGGGAGGTAGGTATGCGGAAGCGGAGAGGCGGAGAAATCGGTGTTGATGGGAAGCTTGCTCGAATCGGCGAGCTGCTTCAGATCGGCGGCGAAACCGGCGGGGGTGCCGTTGGTTTCCTCGAGGCCGATGAGAATTCCGCTGCCGGGCTCGCGGCGCGGAGCGCGGCGGACGTTTTCCATGCCGGGAGCCAGGCCGCCGGGAAGCAAGCGGCCTACGTAAATCATTTCGTCCGGCTGAGTCGTGCTTAAAATGCGCTGGAGGCCGCGCGCGCCGGTGCTCTGCTGCACGACGAAGACGACGGTCAAGGTCCCACTTACTTTGGAGGGATCGATCCCGCGCAGGAGCTCTACGAGAGCGGCGGCGCCGAAACGATCGCCGATGGAGGCGCCTGCCATGCGGTCGTACGCGAGTGTGCCGAGCCGGCGATTGATGACCACGGGACTGAGAACCGCGACGCCGGCCTTGCGCGCGTCGGCGGCAGAGCTCGCGCCGATATCGATATAAATATTTTCGAGGTCGCTTGATTTCGGCGGGTTGGCGCGGCCGGAGAGATGCACGGAAAGCCCGGCAACGACACCGTCAATCCATTTGCCGCCGGAGGTTCCGATTCTCACCGGCTGCGCGGAGTAGAGTTCGTTGAAGATAGGCGGCAAGCCAGATTGCGGGAGGCGCTGAACCTGCAGGTAACCGTCGTCGGTGATTCCGCTGACGACGAAGCCGGGCTCGTCGATGGGCGTGACAATCAGGCGTTGAGGCGCGCCGCTGCCGATGGTTACGACAATGTCGCCGAGGTTGTCGGTTTTCGGATTGAGCACCGAGACTTTCCCACGGATTTCCGCAGCGAGAGCGCTCTCGTAACCCGAAAGGGCGGGCGTTTCGACGAATGCGCGCAAGTCGGCGGCGGCGCCGGCGGGCAGAGTTGGCGAATTGGGAGATGTTTGCGCACGCAGCGCGGCCGGATTCACAAGTCCAAAAGCAAACAGGAGAACAGCGAAGATCGGGAATAACCGGCGGCTCATGCGGTTCCTCGGCCTCGCAAAAATGGCAAATCACGGGGCGTCGCGAATCTACCGTAGTCACGGGCCCGGCGCAAACCGAAACGAAAGCTAGGCGCGGCAGAGCTCGGCAAGCATCTCTTCGCGGCGGCTGAGAGCGATGCGGTCGGCGCGCTGCAAAACGGCGAAGTAGCCGATGGAGGCCAAAGCGGAAAGGACCAGAAAGACGGCCAAGGCAATCCAAAGTTTTCCGTAAACGCGCGCAACGAGGAGTGTGAGCGCAATTAACCCGGCAGCCAGGCCCTGAACCCCCAAGCTGGCCAGGACGGTCATAGTCGAGGCGCGCTGCTTGCCGAGGGCACCGTAGTCGATTTTCTTCGGCGTGTAAATTGAGAGCAGATTGCCGGCGGTGAGGTTTGCGAGCATGGCGAAAGCGAGAGCGGCAAAAGTCGCGAGGGTAATTTCGGGGGAGGGCGGGCGGTACAAGAAGCAGGCGGCGAACCAAACCAAGATTGTTTCCAGGAGGAGAACGAGGGTGTAGGCAAGATTTTTTCCGAGCAGAACCTGACGGAAGGGCGCCGGGGAGACGAAGTAGAACTGCATGCCGACGGCTTCCGCTCCAAAACTGTTGTAAACGAGGTTGGTGAGGATGAGCAGCGAATAGGCCGCTCCAATGGGGAAGGCCCAGTCCGACGCGTGCGAAAACAAATCGATTCCGTTCCCGGATCTTGCCGGGGTGACTCGAAAGATGAGCAGGATAACCACCGGCATCACCAGGCTGAAAAGCACGGGGCCGCTGCGCGAGAGATAATGGAACTCCTTTTCCAGAATGGCGGCGACCGCGCCGGAAACGCTGGGGAAACTCCATCCGAGGCGGACGGCCTGCTTCTCCTTGCGCTTCGCGGTGCGCGCGAGGCCTTCGCTTAAATTCTCACCGAGATATTCAGCGCGCAGGCGAAGGTTGAGCAGCCAGAGGACCGCCAGGCCGTAAAGGCATTCGAGCGCGAAGGTGGCCAGCGCAGGGGCGAACTGGCCGCGGAGGGCCCGCGTGACGGACTCGGCGGCCAGGCCGGGCGGAAGGAATCTTTCAATCGGGAGAATCCACGCGGCGTATTCAGATGCCTGGGAATGCCCGCGCCCGCCCAAATGAGCCAGTAGCGGGCCGAGGAACTGGAACCCGATGACGAAAACAAAAAAAACGACTCCGAGAATTTCCCGCGAGCGCCGCTGCGCAAGCCAGCGCCCGACCCAGGCGAAAATCATGCGGGCAAGCAGAATATTAAATATTGCGAAGACAGCCAGGACAGCAGCGGCCCACAAAAAATATCGAGAATCAGCGATGCCAATTCCGACTGCCATGCCCAAGAGCCAGAGGCTGCCCATTAAGGTGGAGGGTTCCAGGGCGCCGAAAACCAGGCGAACCATGAAGTAAGAAGGAAAGGACAGTGGGAAGCGTAGGAGGCTTGACGAATCAGCACTTTCCGTCAGGGCCGAGGCCATCACCGGGAATAGCTGCCAGAACAGAAACACAAACCAGAGCGGAATGGCCAGCCAGGAAAGGCGATCGTGCGTGATCCAAAGCCAGGAAAGCGCGCCGAGGGCGAACGAACCTCCGAAACCGGCGGCTGAGAAACCGAGAAATATTAATCCACGCGCGACAAGCTCGAGGCGGCCGCTCACGGTGCGAAGTCCGTTGAGCCAAAGCTGCCAGCGAACTCTGGCAATGGCGGCGAACTGCGAGCGCATTCCGGGAGAAGAGTTCAGCCCAGCCATGAAAGTTCCTCGGCGGGACGCGTGCCGCCGACGATGCGGAGGAAAATCTGTTCGAGCGTGAGTTTTTCTCCGGGGGCTGGGAGAGCGGCGCCTGCCGCGCCGCCGGCGGCAAATGCCGCGGCGGCCTGTGACTCGACTCCGGCGCGAAGCTCTTCGAGCGAACCCTGCGCGACGAGCCGCCCCTGATGAATGATGGCCACGTGGCTGCAAAGGCGCTCGACAATTTCGAGCACATGGGAGGTGAGGAAAATGGTGGCGCCGCGCGCAATCATGCGCTGAAGCATGGCCTTGAGCGTGCCGGAGGCGATGGCGTCCACTCCTTCAAAGGGCTCATCGAGAAAAAGAACCTTGGGACCGTGGATCACGGCCGCAGCGAGCGCGAGTTTTTTCTGCATCCCGTGCGAATAATCGGTGACGAGGGCCTTGGGCTGATCGGTGAGTTGCATGAAATCCAATAGCTCGGCGGCGCGCTTGGCGGCGGTTTCGCGGTCGAGACCATACATGCGGCCGACAAAATTCAGGTACTCCATGCCGGTCAGGCGGCCGAATAGCGCCATGCCTTCGGGAACCACGCCGATCTGACGCTTCACTTCGACCGGATTGCGGGTGAGATCGAGGCCCAGGACTTGAATGCGGCCGTCGCTGGGAGCCAGCAGGCCGGTCAGCATTTTGATGGTGGTGGATTTTCCGGCGCCATTGGGACCGAGGAAACCGAAGAATTGGCCGGGAGCGACCTGCAAATTCACATCCTGCACCGCGATGAGCTGGCCAAATCGGCGCGACAAGTGCTCCGTGACGATCGCGGGGGCATCCATGGAATTTTCGACTCTAGCACAGTTCCGAGGGGAGATTTAGCGGGTGTTGACCGGCGCGACGGGGAGAGCGGACGGCTGCGGGAACACGGCGAGGACGGCGGGAAGCTCCAGACGGAAGGTGCATCCGCCCTCGGGACGGTTGAATCCGGAGATGCGGCCTGCGTGCTCCTGCATCACGCCATAGCAGATGCTGAGGCCCAGGCCGGTGCCTTTGCCGACCGGCTTGGTGGTGTAAAACGGGTCGAAGACTTTCTCGGGCTCTTTCATTCCGGGGCCCGTGTCCGAAAATTCTATGACCACGTTGCCTCGTTCACGGAGCGCGCGGATCATGAGCACGCCGCCGCCGGAAGTTTCCATGGCGTCCACGGCGTTGCTGATCAAATGATAAAAAACCTGGAGCAACTGGTTGGGGTCGCCGCGCACGGCGGGAAGCACGCTGCGGTTTTCGAGTTCGATGCGGATATGCTTTTCGCGCAAATCGAGGTTTCGGAGCTGGACCGCACCGGTAAGAACGGTATTCAAATCGAGCAATTGTTTTTCGGCGGGGACCTGGCGGGCAAAGCTGAGCAGGTTGGTAACCAGATCCTTCGTGCGGCGGGCCTGATCGCGAATCTTGACGCCCATCGAGTGGGCCCGCGCCGTTTCCGGATTTTCGACGATCAAGAGGTCGGAATATCCGAGAATGGCGGTGAGCGGATTATTTATTTCGTGAGCGGCTCCGGCGGCAAGCTGGCCGAGAGAGGCCAGCTTTTCAGATTGCACGAAATGAGTCTGAAGGCGCTTGATGTTCTCGAGCGATTCCCAGAGCTCGTGCACCAGGGCGGTGCGCTCCTGATAGACCAGATGCTGCCGGAAGAAAACCAGAGTGGTCCCCAAGAAAAGAGCGACCAGAGTGACGACGAGGCGGAATCTCTGCACCGCGACGGGAGCGTCGCTGAGAAAGACGTCCCACCCGGCCAGGAATAGCGCCACCAAAACGCCAAGCATAGCGAGACGCGCAGGCCACTGCGTATCGCGGCGCGCCGTAACGGGGGCGGGTTCGGGCTCGAACGCTAGCTCATGCGCGACGATTCCGGCAGTTCCCAGCCAGACGAAGCCGGCCAGCATGGGCAGCCTGGCGATCGCGCCGGAATATTTCACCAGGCCGAAAAAGGTCGCGACGGTCCAGAGCAGCCCCAGGGCGTAAAGGGACATGGAACCAAAGATGTGGCCGTAAATTGTGCGCCAGGAGCCCTTGGTGCGAAAAAACAGGAAGCCGAAACCGGCGACGGCCACGAGATTTTCGATCATGTAACTCACGACATCGTGCGAATGAAACAATTCCGGATTCGGCGAGATCGTCTTCCAGGGCATGGCGACAAAGATGTAGATGTACAGCCAAAGGATAGAGAGAAGCAGCAGGTCCACGAGACCGAAGCGCAGAGTCTCGCGCATTTTCCGGGCGTGGGGCATCAGCGCCAAAGCGGCCATGAACGGGACGGTATGCAGGAAAAACAAGAGGTCCACGGGAAACGGAACGTCGGTGACGTATTTGAGTTCAAGCTCGGTGTAGGTGAGCGCCAATATGCCGGCGAGCCACAAAGTGCAACCGAGCGCCAGGAGCATCCAGAAGCCGTTGTGCCGGCGGTAGGGCGAGGCCGCATTCCAAAGCAGGCAGGTGTTGGCGAACAAGGGGACTAAACAAGCGAAAAGGTAGCCGAGGATGCGGAGCTCGTTGCCGCGCGGGAGTAATAGCGCAGCGGCAGCATAGCCGCCGACGAAGAATAACCAGGCCCCCAGGATGAGGAGGGATGAACGCGAGAATTTCATGTGGACGACGCCCAAAGAAATTTTACCGTAGGGGCGGCGAATTGGGCGGTGAACTTCCAGAACCCATTCTAATAAATAACCTTACGCGGCGAGGGCGGGGCCGGGCGCGGGGCTTCAGAGCTTGTACTCCTTGCGATTGGCGTCACCAGATGGGAGGACCGGACGGTCGGAGAGGCCCCGGGCGAGGGCCTCGAGCTCTGGCTCTCCAGGCCCCAGCGGCAGCTTGATTTGGCCCCCCTGAGCGACGGAGCGCAAAAGTCCCATGACGATTTCAAAGCCCTGGTAAGCACTCTCGCCGTTGCAGGGATGAATCTGGGCGTCATCGTCAAGCCAGCGGGTGATGTCTTCGACGTAGCCGGCCATATCAATGTCGTAATTCATGGAGCCTGAGCCGGAAACCGGACCCTGCTGATCGCGAGTTACGGCGCGCCATCCGCCGCCGGTCAAAACCTCGGCAAAACCTTCGGTGCCTTGCGCGCCGATTCTGTTCTTGTGCCACCAGTAAGCCACTTCCGGAATGTCGGGAGCGCCGGCGCCGCATTCGACGGTTCCGCGGACGCCATTGGCGAACTGGATGAAGCCGGCGATGTAGTCGGGAGAGGGGTGGCTATCGGAAAGCTTGCTGCGTCCGGCGGCCTGGGCCATGACCCATTCCGCGGGCGCGTCGTTGTTGTACCAGCGCATGTAGTCCACCAGATGCGTGATGAGGTGAAACATCCAGCCGACGGCCGTGGCGTAAACCGTGTGCACGCGGCCGATGGAGCCGCTGGAAATGATTTCCTTTACTTTTTGATAGTGCGCGCCGTAGCGATGCTGATGGCTGACGACGGTCTTGACCCGCGCGGTCTGGACGAGCTTGCGGATTTCGACGGCTTCGTTCATGGAAAAAGCGATGGGCTTTTCGTAAGCGATCAGCCGGGCGCCGGATTCGATGCCCATGCGGATGAAATCGAGACGCGCAGCGGGCGGCGTGCAGAAGCAAAAAACGTCAGGACGGATTTGGTTCGCGAGCGCGAGGGGATCGGTGGAAGCGTTTGGGACACCTAATTCCGCGGCGACTTTCGCCAGCTTGTCCGGGTCGCGAGTGGAGAGGCCTGCAAGCTCAAAGCGCGGGTTCTTCTGGAAACCGACAGCGTGGTGCTCGCCTCGCTTGCCTAAGCCGACCACCAAGACCTTGTAGCGCTTTGGAGAGCTCACCGGAGGATCTTTATACCGCTAATTCCGCCCAAAGGCGGAGTCCCATTCCAGGACTTTCTCGATGGTGTAATCAACTTCTTCATTGGTGAGCTCGGGGAACATGGGGAGCGACAGGCATTCGGCCGCGTTGCGTTCGCTGTTTGGGACTTTCGGATCGAGTTCGGACTCCTTACCCCAGGGAAATCCTTCCTGTTGATGGATGGCGATGGGGTAGTGCATTTTCGCGTCGATGCCTGCCGAGCGCAGGAATTGTTCGAGGTGATCGCGCCGAGGATGCTCGACGACATACAGATGATAGACGTGGCGATAGCCGGGCAGCTCGATGGGCAGCTTCAGGCTTGTGCCTGTGAGTGCGCTGGAATAACGGCTGGCGATTTCGCGGCGACGATCGGACCATTTCTTGATGTACTTCAGCTTTACGCTGAGGACGCCGGCGTGGAGGTCGTCGAGGCGGCTATTGAAACCGAAACTGTGGACCGAGCGCTTGGGGGAGCCGTGATTGCGAAGGCGGCGAACGGTCGCGTCCATATCGGTGCGGTTGGTCATGAGCGCGCCGCCGTCACCGAAAGTGCCGAGATTCTTCTGGATGATGAAGCTGGTGCAGACGGCGTCGCTCAATTGGCCCTGCTGGAAGGAGTCTCCATGAGCGTCAATTCCCTGGGCGCTGTCTTCGACCAGCCAGAGCTTGTGCTTTTTGGCGATGGCGCTGATCGATTTCATGTCGGCGCACTGGCCGTAGAGATGAACGGGAACGATGCCCACGGTGCGCGGCGTGATGGCGGCTTCGATTTTCGCCGGGTCGATATTGTTGGTGACCGGGCTCGAATCCACGAAGACAGTCTTGCCTCCGGCGATCCAGATGGCTTCGGCGGTGGCGAAAAATGTGTTGGCGGTGGTGATCACTTCGTCCCCCGGCTGGAGGCCGAGAGCCATGAAGGCGAGCCAGAGGGCGTCGGTGCCGGAGTTGAGCCCGATGGCGTGCTTCGTGCCGAAAAATTGCGCGAGTTCGCGCTCGAAGCGTTCGAGAGTGGGGCCGAGAACGTAGGCTTCGGTTTCGAGCACGGACTGGATTGCTTCGTCAATCTCAGTCTTGATGCTGCGGTATTGGCGGACGTGGCCGTAGAACGGAACGTTGAGCTTGGCCATGGTGACGGGCGCTGATACCGGCATGGTCTCCCCTTCTCGAATTTTCGGGCGGCGAGCACTCCCGAATTCTTTGGCATCGAATCGATTGCTCGGAGCGAAAACGGTCCAAGAAACGAATCCGAACGGAGCAACACATCAAGAATACTGAAGGAGGAATGCGGGTGGGCATTTGATTTTTCTCGGCAATGCATCAGTTTTTTCTGGGGGCCGTTTGGGAACTGGGTGAAGAGCGCGGAATGCTCGGCTGGCCACAATATTTCCGGGAACTGTTGCGGCCGGAAAAGTGAATGATGGGTGAGCCTTGGCGTTGCGGGAGCATGCGGATGCCGCAGGCCGCCAAAGGCGATCGGAGCTTTTCTATGGTCCGGCCCGCTCATTAGGCTACAGAAAAGGAGCCCCCGATTCTGTGGCGGTGGAGCGGGCCGGGACCGCCAGCGCGGAAACTCCGTTGGTGGGCAGAACGTCGAAGTAAGATAAGCAAACCAGATGAGCTCACCAGCCCGAAAAAACGCGAGGAGTCGCCTGCCCCGGGGGGAGCTCCCGATGCTTGTTGCCTTCTGGCTGGGTCTTGCATGTGCAGGGTGGGCGCAAGAACCTCCCCCCCAGACGCCAGCCCCGACACTCGCCGGAATCGTGCGCACTACCGAAGGCACACCCGTTCCGGGCGCAACGGTGCGCTTGACCAACACAGATACGAACAAGTCATGGCTGAGCTGGACGGACGAGGCTGGGAAATTTGAGTTTCCGCAGATTGCCGCCGGACGCTACCGAGTAGAGGCGAGCCAGCTGGGGTTTGTGCCATCGTCGCTCGTCGTTGAGGTGCCGGTGGCTCCTCCGGGCCCCGTTCCCATGGTTTTGCGCGTGGCAACTTTGGCGGAGCTCTCAGCAGCGCCGGCGAGTGCGGCGAATGGACCACTCTCTCCAGCCAACAAGAACAAAGCGAACGGCGGCGGGACGAATTATGCGAACGGATCAGGTGCAGGCGCCGGCGCGGCTGGCCGTCTGAGCGGAAACGGGGGCAGACAGCAATTGCCGGCGGGAGCGGCCAACGCGATTCGCGAAGGTCTGGCGAGCGGTTTCGAACAAACCGAACTCACGGGCGAAGGTACGAACGCGCAAGGAACTGAAGTGGGCGGCCCTGCAAACGCCGGGCCTCAGGCGGAAGTCGCGCTCGGCACAAACGCCAATTCGAATGCGACGTCCGATTCGTTCCTGATGCAAGGGACGGTGGGCCAAAGCCTTATGACAAACGGAGGGTCCGCTGGGCTTGGAGGATTGGTGCCCGGAACGCCGGGCGGGCCAGGAGGCCCCGGAGGGCAAGGGGGACCGGGTGGGCGTGGAGGAGG
>Ga0302225_10001107_pt1 | contig 17840 bp, 14 predicted proteins | sample II_Palsa_E3_2_FD_193515 | JGI IMG/M metagenome (GOLD analysis project Ga0302225, IMG submission 193515) | Peat permafrost microbial communities from Stordalen Mire near Abisko, Sweden - II_Palsa_E3_2 | ecosystem: Environmental > Terrestrial > Soil > Palsa > Peat permafrost | place: Sweden...
AAAATCACCCAATTCATTTGATGAGCCTATAAACATGGAGTTTACGGCCGATACCCGGCCACGCATGGTATCGGGTGTTAATAATTGCATAATGGTACCACGAATTATCACACTTATGCTATCAAAGGCACCCTCGGTAAAAAGAAAAAATAACGACAGGTAAAAATTCCGCGACAGCGCGAAACAAATAATGGATGCGCCAAAGCCGGTTACCGCTATCAACAGGTTGCGCCAGGGCTTACCCATCGGCGAAAAGCGCGACATAGCAAGCATCGTCAGCACCGCGCCTACAGAGCCGGCGGCTCGCATCAGGCCCACGCCTTCGGCGCCTACATGTAATATTTCCTTGGCAAATACCGGCAACAGGGCCACCACGCCGCCAAAAAATACCGAGAAAAGGTCGAGGCTCATAGCGCCCAGCATCATTTTGTTGCTGAAAACAAAATGTATACCTTCTGATAGGCTTTTCCAAACATTTTCCTTGGGTTTATAAACCGCCGGGTATTGTTTAAGGTAATAAACCAACACCATTGATAAAACCAGCATGGCGATGATAACCACAAAGGTTACGGTTATACCGCCTTCGCCGGGTATCAGCTTATCGCCAAAACCATAAATTAAACCGCCGGTCGCCGGGCCTAAAATAGCCGCGACTTGCCAGCTGGAGCTGCTCCAGGTACTGCCATTGGGGTAAACCTCGCGCGGGATGCTGTTGGCATAAACGGTAAATGTGGCCGGGCCAAAAAACGCGCGGGCCAAACCGTTGCAAAATATCATTACATATATAATGGGCACTATCCAGTTGGCATGTATGTAGGGGCTCATGCTTTTCATGGTAACTACAAACATCACCAATGATGAGAACAGTACACCTGTATAAATGAGCAGCAGCATTTTGCGTTTTTCGGATTTATCGGCAATATAACCGCCGTATAGCGCTATGCCAACCGCCGGGATCGCCTCGCAAAGCCCGAGCATGCCTAAGGCGAATTTGCTGTTGGTTAACTGGTAAATGTAATAGCCTATTACAAATGTTTGCATTTGGTATGCAAAGGTGAAAAAGAAACGCATCCCAACGTAGGAGCGAAAATCCTTGTACCGCAAGGCCGCAAATGAATCTTTTTTTTGAGGTTGACTAAGTTCTCCGTCTGGCACTACGTGGTTTTAATGTGCGGCAAATTTACGATTTGTAGTGGAAAGATGTGTGGGCTCGTTTATTATTTGCATATTTTTACATTAATGTTTACCTGATTTTGATAATAGTAATCGAAGTGCGTATTATGAGGATAAATATTTTAACATCGTAAAAAGGATATGGGAAATGTATTTGATAAAAACGGCATGAGATCAGAACCACAGCTGTTTTTCATCCCGGAGAATTTTTACTGGAAGAAGTTGAGGAACGTGGACTAAAAAAAACCGATCTTGCTAATCAGATTAAAATGCTGCCAGGCAACTTGAGCGAACTATTTAGTGGCAAGCGTAATATTACTGCCATTATTGCTGTACGGTTTGAAAAAGCATTAGGAATTAGTGCAGAATATTGGATAGGCTTACAAACCGCCTACGACCTTGCCAAGGCCCGCGAAATTGAATACGTATAAGCTATTACAACCCATGCTCATCAATCAAATAAATAAGCGAAGCGATAGCCGCCGAGCCTAATTCCAGCTCGCGTTTGTTTACATTTTCAAATACATCGTTCGCGCTGTGGTGTACATCAAAATAGCGCTGCGAATCGGGCAGATAGCCTATCAGCATTACGCCCGGTACCTTATCTTTCAGCGGGTCAATATCGCTGCCTCCACCGCCGGCTATCAAGCGCCCGGCGCCATAAGGTTCCAGCAGATCCCGCCAATTCATATTGATCTTTTGTATCATGGCGGGCGAAGCGCCCACAAAGCCAAAGCCCCGGGGTGTAAAGCCGCCCAGGTCGCTTTCAATAGCTGCTATATGTATCTCTTTATTCTTCGCGGCTAACTCGGCATATTTTTCACCGCCACGGTCGCCGTTCTCTTCGTTAATAAAAAACACCGCCCTGATGGTGTTTTTAGGATGGTAACCAACCGCTTTCAATATCCGTAAAGCTTCAACCGACTGCATTACGCCGGTGCCATCGTCATGCGCGCCCTCGGCCAGGTCCCACGAATCCATGTGCCCGCCAATCGTGATAAATTTGTTGGGGTTTTCGCTGCCAGTCAGTTCAGCCACTACGTTGTAGGAAATTGTATCGGGCAGGGTTTCGCAGCTTTGTTTAAAAAAGAACTTAACCGGGTGCTGCGCCAATAAACCCGACAGCCGGTTGGCCGCTATGGTTGATATGGCCGCCGCCGGTATTTTAATACCGTTCGGATCATAATCCGTAGTGCCGGTATGCGGATAGTTATCAATGCTTTCGGTTAGTGAGCGCACAATCACCGCCACCGCGCCGTATTTAGCCGCCGCCGCTGGCCCCGCAAACCGTTGGTCGCCCGCTGTACCGTATGCCCGCAATGTTTCAATAAAGCGCGGATCAAAGGGCCGGTTAAAAAAAACTATTTTTCCCTTAATGGCGCTTACGCCCAAGGTATCTAATTGTTTCAGGCTGTGTACTTCTATCACATCGGCGGTAATACCATCGGCAGGCGTAGCTACCGACATACCCAGTGCCGCTATGGCAACAGGTATCCGTTCATCGCCATCAAGTATAACACCCTGCTCCTTCGCGCCGCGCACCCAATGCGGCACCATTACCTGCTGCAAATAAACATGATCAAAGCCATAGCTTTCCATCAGCTTTTTGCCCCACTCAATGGCCTTTTGCGCATTGGGCGAGCCACTTAACCTCGGGCCGATATTCTTGCACAAATAATGCAAATTAGCATAGCATTGCCCGTTAACCAGTTCCTCATCATACATCCTGCGCAGCATTAATGAATCCTGGGCCTGGGATATGATGCTTGAAGTTATAAGTAGGAGTAAAAGGATCAGTTTTTTCATGGCAACGGCATTAAGCATCTAATATAAGAATTAGTAACATTTAAAAAACCTCATCAGAAAGCAGCAAATCAAAAACTCCCCCTTTAGGGGGCCGGAGGGGGCTTACGATATTTTATCCCAGCTCAGCCCCGAATCCTTTGATGTTAAGGAATGATGCAGTACCTGGTTTTCGGGCGCGGCCAGCATCGGGTCTTTATCAAAAATATCTTCCACGCATTTGCGTACCTGTATCAGTAATTCCTGGTCGGTTACCAGGTTGGCCACCTTCAGATCGAGCACGCCGCTTTGCTGGGTGCCCTCAATATTGCCCGGCCCGCGCAGTTGCAGGTCAATCTCCGCTATCTCAAAACCATTGTTGGTTTTAACCATGGTATTTAGCCTCGTACGGCCGTCGTGGCTCAACTTATGGCTGCTCATTAATATGCAATAGGATTGCTCGGCTCCGCGCCCTACACGGCCCCGTAGCTGGTGTAGTTGCGACAGGCCGAAGCGCTCCGCGTTCTCAATGATCATTACCGAGGCGTTAGGAATATTCACCCCAACCTCTATCACGGTAGTAGCCACCATTATCTGCGTTTCGCCCTTCACAAAACGCTGCATCTCAAAATCTTTGCCGGCGGCCTTCAGTTTGCCATGCACTATGCTGATGCGGTAATCGGGCAACGGAAATTCATGCGCCATCACATCGGTGCCATCCTCCAGGTTTTTTAGGTCGAGCTTCTCACTTTCCTGTATAAGCGGGTATACTACGTATATCTGCCTGCCTTTGGCAATTTCCTGCTTCATAAAGCCGAACATCCGCAGGCGCTGGTTCTCATACAAATGCAGGGTTTGTATAGGTTTGCGCCCTGCCGGCAGCTCATCAATCACCGAAATATCAAGGTCGCCATATAAGGTCATGGCCAGGGTACGCGGAATAGGCGTGGCTGTCATCACCAAAATATGCGGCGGTATGGCATTTTTCCGCCATAATTTCGAGCGTTGCTCCACGCCAAAACGGTGCTGCTCATCAATAACCACTAATCCCAGGTTTTTGTATTGCACTTTATCCTCAATAAGCGCATGGGTGCCTATCAATATCTTCAATTCGCCGCTTTCCAACCGCTCGTGCAAAACCTTGCGCGCCTTTTGTTTGGTCGATCCGGTTAGCAGGGCAACTTCCACAAAATCATCGCCCACCAGGCTTTTTATGGTGGCATAATGCTGGTTGGCCAAAATTTCGGTAGGGGCCATAATACAGGTTTGGAAACCGTTATCAATGGCTATCAGCATGCTCATCAGCGCCACTACAGTTTTACCGCTGCCCACATCTCCCTGCAACAGGCGGTTCATTTGTACACCGCGCTGGGTATCCTGCCGTATCTCTTTTAAAACCTTTTTCTGCGAATTGGTAAGCTCAAAAGGCAGTTTATGGTGATAAAACTCGTTAAAATAATTGCCGACCGAACTAAATATATTCCCCTTAAATTTTTGGGTACGATGCAATTTGTTCTTTAATAGCTTTAGCTGCAAAAGGAATAATTCTTCAAACTTTAAGCGATGCTGCGCCTCATTAAGTGTAGCCGTATCTTCGGGGAAGTGGATATTGCGGTAAGCCACAGCCCTGGCCACTAAGTTGAACCTGTTGATAATATACAAAGGTAAATTCTCATGTATGTCCTTTGCATATTGATCCAGCAGGCCGGCTACCAGTTTTTGAATACCTTTGCTATCTAACTGAGATTGTTTTAATTTTTCCGTGGAATTATAGGCGGGCTGCAGCGTTAAATTACCCTTGCGTAATAAGGCTTCGGGCGAGTAAAGCTCCATTTCGGCATGGGCCATTTGTGCCTTGCCGTTAAAAAATGTGGGTTTCCCAAAAATGATATAAGCCTTGCCGGTGATCAGCGTTTTTTCTATCCATTTCACGCCCTGGAACCATACCAGCTCCATTACCCCCGTATCATCCTGCGCCTGGAAAACCAGCCTGCGGGTATGCTTTTCGCCCAATATTTCTTTGTGTGTTAGGCGGGCTATTACCTGCACGTAGGGCAGTTCCGGCTCTATATCCCGTATTTTATAAAAACGGGTACGATCAATATATTTATAGGGAAAATGCCGTAAAAGGTCCTCAAAAGTAGCTAAACCCAGATCTTTTTTCAACACATCGGCACGACTAAGGCCCACGCCCTTTAAGTACTCGATAGGTGTTTGAAATGGGTTCAAATAAAGGTTTATTTAATTATGCTTTTAAAGCGGTAACCGAAATTTCCACATTAACATTTTTGGGCAGGCCCGCAACAGCAACAGTTTCGCGCGCCGGGAATTTTTCGGTAAAGTAGGAACCGTAAACCTCATTAACATCGCCAAAGCTTGCCATATCTTTTAAAAAGATGGTGGTTTTAACAATATGGCTAAAATCAATACCAGCGGCCAGCAAAACAGCCTTAATATTTTCCATCACCTGTTTGGTTTCGGTTTTAATATCGCCGGTGGCCAACTCGCCGGTAGCGGGAATAATGGCAACCTGGCCCGAAAGAAATACAAAATCGCCTGCTATTATTGCCTGGCTGTATGGCCCTATAGGCGCGGGTGCTTCATTGCTGGTTATTACTGTTTTCATTAATTATTATTTGCGTAAGTTTTATTTGTTGATATTTTGGGCAGATGCTGTTTTAATTGGGCAAAGCATTAAGCCACTATTAGTGTTGATCTATCTTTTCAATATAAACCAATCTATCAGTTTCCAGATAATGCCGAGCAGGAATACAGTTATGGCAATGGCATTAATAACGTGCATTACTTTCAGATTAAAGCTGGTGGGCCTGTTCGGATCTTTTTTTCGGAAGAAGTACATATACAAATATAAGCAGAAAGAAAAGGTAAAAGCAATAGCAAGCGCAAAGCTAAAAAGGGAAAGGCCAAAGCATAAAGCGTTAGGTGCTTAGGCTTTGGTCTTTCCGCTTAAATCCGCTTAAACAAAAAAAGGCCCTCCGTTAACGGAGGGCCTTAGGCTTTTTAATTATTTTCTGATAATATTAATAATTAATGGAATTCAACACGGCGGTTTGCAACACGGCCTTCTTCAGTTGAATTGTCAGCTATTGGGTGAGTTTCACCGTAAGCTTTAACTTTTAAGTGTTTAGCTTCAACACCTGAGTTAACTAAGTAAGTTTTTACAGAGTTAGCGCGGTCTTTAGATAAGCGCATGTTATGTGCAGCAGTACCTTCAGATGATGCGTAACCAGCTAAAGTGCTAGTTTTGCCAGATGACCTAAGATCAGCTGAAGTAGCATCTAACACAGGGTAAGATGAAGTTTTCAATACTGAACTGTCAAATTCAAACTGAATGTTTGAGTAAGCAGTAGCAACAGGAGCCATAGCAGTAGCGGCTTTAACAGTATCCTTAGGGAATACGATAACGCAACCAGAACCATCAACTACGCTGCCGGCAGGAGTGTTAGGGCATTTATCGAATTGATCAGAAACACCATCACCGTCAGAATCTTTCTTCAGGTCAGCAACCGCAGTTTCAACATTGGTTACACGGCCTTTTAAAGCTTCAACTTCCTGGCGTAAAGCTGCATCATACAGTTCGTCATACATCATAGCTACCGGATTCACCCAGTCGATATTCTTTTTTGATTTTGAACCCAAAGTATATTCTAAACCTGCGTAAGTGTAAGCGTAGTGATCATAAGTAGGGTAAGTATGGAAACCGTAGAAGTTGTAACCGTTAACAAAAGTTACTGTGTAACCTACGTTAAGGGCTAATGCATCAGACAGTTTGAATTTGATACCTGTACCTAGTGGTGCTTCTAATTCCTTTACATTGTTGGTGTAAGGAACAACGCTTCCGCTTGGGAACTCAGTAACAGTAGGTTTGTAGAAATCTAAACCAGCACCGGCAGTACCATAAAAGTCAACCGATACGGCACGACGGCCAAAACTTACACTTCCAAACTGGAAAACACCGCTAATAGTAGCAGAGTTAAATTTGGTTGAGAAAGCAGAAGCGCCGTATTTTTCGCCGGCAGCTAAACCATCATCATTGCCGGCAACTTTACCGCCATTGTAGTTCAGTTCCAAACCAACAAAGCTCGATAACTGATCCCTAACTGAAACTCCGTAACCCAATTCGGCTTTGTAGTGTGATACACCGTTAGGGAAAAAGTCGATAAGTGCAGATGTAACACCTCCGTTTACACCCACGCTCCAGTGGTTGTACTGTCCGATACCACCAAATACCTTGGCAGTGGACATGTCAGATGACATTTTCGTAGTATCTGTGGTGGTTTGGGCTTTAGCAGCACCCATTGCCATCAGAGAAACAACAGATAATGCAACTGTTTTCTTTAATGTAGAATAATTCATAGTTTTAAGATTAAACGATTTAATTGTGATTTTTTTCAAAATTAGTAATTATGTTTGAAACGAATACCAAAATTTGTTCCAAAATTTGTAATACTTATACAAATAAACTAAAAAAAAAGTTTAATTAAAAGTAATAAACATATAAAAACATATAAATTTTATATAAATAATGAAATATCTACCTGTTAATGAGCACCTGTTTACAAATAGTAGAAAAAATTTCGTTTTAAGAATAAAAGCCAATTCCATAGCTATTTTTAACTCAAATGATGAGTTTCCACGGAGCGGCGACTCAACTTTTCAATTTAAACAAAATGCAGATTTTTTTTATCTGACAGGTATCGACCAGGAGCAAAGTATTTTGTTGTTATTTCCCGACTGTCCTAATCTACTATACAAAGAAGTACTTTTTTTAAGACAGACCAACGAACACATTGCGGTGTGGGAAGGACACAAGTACACCAAAGAGGAGGCAAAAAAGGCATCGGGTATTGAAAGCGTTTATTGGCTTAATGATTTCGACGCTATTTTGCACAGCATTATTAACTATGCGGAGCATATATATATAAATACTAACGAGAACGACCGCTACAGCTTTTCGGTACCTTACCGCGATTTGCGGGTATTGGATGAATTGCGGATAAAATACCCTTTGCATCACTACGAGCGTTCGGCACCCATCATGCGCGATCTGCGGGCGGTAAAGTCGGGTATAGAAGTAGAACTGACCAAAAAAGCATGCGGTATTACCCGCGATGCTTTTATACGGGTGTTAAAATTTGTAAAACCCGGCGTAGCCGAATATGAAATTGAAGCCGAAATTATACATGAGTTTATAAAGCAGCGCGCAACGGGGCATGCTTACAGCCCTATTATTGCATCGGGCAAAAATGCCATACTGCTGCATTATGTTGATAATAACCAGGTTTGTAAGGATGGCGATGTGATTTTGTTTGATTTTGGAGCCGAATACGCCAATTATAACGCGGATATGAGCCGATCCATACCGGTTAACGGCCGTTTTACCAAACGCCAGCGCGATGTTTATGATGCTGTTTTACGCGTAATGCGCCAGGCAACCAAATTACTTATTGCCGGGGCCGTATGGAATGAGTACCACGATGAGGTGGGAAAGATTATGACCGCCGAACTGATTGGCCTGGGCCTGCTGGATAAACATGATGTTGCCAAACAGGATGCTAAAATGCCTGCCTATAAAAAATACTTTATGCACGGCACATCGCACCATTTGGGTATTGATGTGCATGATTTTGCCAGCCGTTACAAACCCTTTGAGGTAGGCAACCTATTAACCTGCGAGCCGGGCATCTACATTCCGGCGGAGGGCCTGGGCATAAGGCTTGAAAATAATATATTGATAACCCAAGGCGGTAATATTGACCTGATGGCTGATATACCGCTCGAAGCGGAAGAGATTGAAGAGATAATGAACAGTTAAATAACGCGCTTGGCTACACTGCTGCTTTGTGTTTTATTTAATCCGCTTCAGGAGGTGGTGCTATACCTGTCCACAAAATCATACAAATTAAAATCGGGTTCGGCTATTGCTTTGGCAATGGTTTGCTGTAGCTCCGTTTTGTTAATATCAGCCATGCGTTTTTGCTGTATGAGGCGGTAAATTTTTTCGGCCAGGAGCATTTCTTTACGGTTATTTTTTTTTCGCTTTGCTGATGTGATGAAATTGGTCACTTCGGCAATTCCATCCGCTTGCGACGCGATAGTTTTAAAAACCGGCAGCGAATCATTTTTTTGATGCACCAGTTTTTTTAAGTTATTGACAAATAGGTCGGCGCCATCGCGGTCGGCTTTATTTATAACAAAGGCATCGGCAATCTCCATCAGGCCCGATTTAATGTTCTGTATCTCGTCGCCGCTTTCGGGCACCAGCACTACCAGGGTAACATCGGCCAAACCGGCAATTTCAATTTCCGATTGCCCCACCCCTACCGTTTCAATAAAAATATAATCGAATCCCGCGGCACGCAGCACATCGGTCATCTCAATGGTTTTGGCTGACAAACCGCCCAGCGAACCCCGCGTAGCCAGCGAACGGATAAAAACATTGGGATGATTAAAGTAAGCCGACATGCGGATGCGATCCCCCAGCAGCGATCCAAAATTAAAAGGCGAAGTAGGATCGATAGCCAACACGGCTATTTTATGCCCATCGTTAATTAAATTACCTATCAGGGCGTTTACCAAGGTGCTTTTGCCTGCGCCCGGCGGCCCTGTTATACCTATAATAGGTATATTTTTTATAAAATGAAGGCTTTTTAAAAGCTCATCGGCACCTTTTAGCCCGTTTTCAACAATGGTTAAAGCCCGCGCTACCTGTTTAAAGTTATCGCGGTTTAAGGTTGATAATGTACCGGGGAAAGTTTCCAAGTAATATTTATTATTTGCAGATCAATAAAATTAGCACAAGATATTCAATATTTGCCCTAAAATCACTTGTTTACATAAAATGAGATTCTTTTCAGCAGCCAGCCGGGTTAACGCTGTTACCGATGAACCGGTAGCAAAATCAACAAAACCCGTAATACTACTCACGTTCGATTCCATGAAATATCCCAACTCGGGTTTTTTCTCCTTCGGTAAAAGCCTGGGCGACGCGATAGTAAAACAAAACAAGGGTAGGTTTAAATTTTATTATTACGTGCATAAAAGGGCCGAATACCTGTTTAACAAAACGGTGAGCCTGGTGTATCTGCAAAAAATACACAAACTTATTTTTCCGGAACCCAACCGTTTCCAGCTCATCCATTTCACCGATCAGTATTGCAGGCTGAAGCCGCAAAAGGTTAACGGTAAAAAAATAATCACCATACACGATATTAACCCCGTGCATGAGTTGCGTAAACCTGCCCATAAAATTGAAAAACATTTAAAAAAATTAAGGGGCTATATAGAAACCTGTGATAAAATTGTAACCATATCGCATTTTGTGGCAAGTGATATTCTGAAATATTTTCCCGAAGCAAAAAGCAAACTAAGCGTAATTTATAACGGCGCCGATCAGTTGCAGGTTGATGAGCAGCATACGCCAAAATACAAACCTGCAAAGCCTTTTTTATTTACCATAGGCTATGTATCGGCCAAAAAGAATTTCCATGTGCTGCCTGCCTTGCTGGCCAATAATAATTATGAGCTCATCATATCAGGAATTGAAACATCCTATAAAAGCCAGATAATGGACGAAGCCAAAAAATTTGGCTGTGCCGATAGGGTAATTATTACCGGAACTATCAGCGAAGAAGACAAGGCCTGGTATTATAAAAACTGCGCCGCCTTTGTTTTCCCATCCATTGCCGAAGGCTTTGGCCTGCCGGTTATTGAAGCCATGCACTTTGGCAAACCGGTATTTTTATCAACCTATACCTCGCTGCCCGAAATCGGTGGCGATGCCGCTTATTATTTCGACAGCTTTGAACCCGAAGCCATGCAAAAAGTTTTCGCTAAGGGCATGTATGAATTTGAGGAAAACAACATGCGGCAAAAAGTGATCGACCACGCCAGCCAGTTCGACTGGCAAAAAACCGCGCGGCAATACCTGGCTTTGTACGCGGAGTGTTTGGCTGATAAAGCAGATGAATTGCCTTCGGCATTGTAAGCAATACCCGGCTTTTATAATTACACTTCGATTATATCGTTAATTAGCTAATTAATTTAGATTTGCAATTTATTTAAGTATTGATGAAGACATATTTCCGGCTGCTCTCCTTTGCAAAACCCATTGAAAAGTACGCCATACCTTATATCCTGTTTACTCTGTTATATGTAATTTTCAGCTCAACAGTATTTGTTCTGTTACCCTCTTTGCTAAACACGCTTTTTGGTGATAATGGTGCCGCAACTGCACACGTGGCAGGCCATGTAGCCGCCATGAAGCAACCCGGCATGTTAGATGTGGTAGGCTGGTTTAAATATTACATGAATTATTTTATACAAACACAAGGGCCGTGGAAAGCGCTGCAGTTTGTATGCGGAACCATTATTGTTACTATACTTTTAGGTAATCTTTTCAGGTATCTTTCGGCACGTACTATGGAAAACCTTAGGGTGCATACCTTGTTAAATTTGCGCCGCAGAGTATTTAACAATGTAATGGATATGCACCTGGGTTATTTTAACAATGAGCGTAAAGGCGATATCATTTCAAAAATAGCATCAGATGTGCAGGTGGTGCAGTATTCAGTTACAGCCACTTTACAGGTTATTTTTAAGGAGCCTGTAACCATGATAGCCTTTTTGGTTATATTGTTCGTATATTCTTTAAAACTTACTTTATATTCATTACTGGTAGTTCCCATTTCGGCGTTCATTATTTCTAAAATTGTAAAACGCCTCAAAGCGCAAGCCATATCCGCGCAGCAAACCTATGGCAATATGATAAGCTATTTGGATGAAGCCTTATCAGGTGTCAGGATTATTAAAGCGTTTAATGCTACCAACTTTATAAAAAAACGTTTTGATGATGAAAATGCCAGGTATTCAAAAATATTGCGTTCCATGGCCAAGCGGCAGCAATCCGCTTCACCGGTTTCGGAAACATTATCGGTAACCATGATCTGCTGTATAGTATTATATGGCGGATATCTCATCCTCAACAAAAAATCCGACTTAGACTTAAATGCCGGCCAATTCATTGCCTATATAGCTGTGTTTTCGCAGTTAATGCGCCCGGCAAAGGCTATATCAGATTCGTTTAGTAATATTCACTCGGGTATTGCCGCTGGTGAACGTGTGTTAGCATTAATAGATGAAAAACCTGCTATTGTTGATGCGCCTAACGCCAAACCCATCCATGATTTTGAACAGGGCGTTGAGTTTAAAAATGTAAGCTTTGCCTACGGCGAAAAGGCGATACTTTCCAACATTAACTTAACCGTTCCGAAAGGTAAAACCATAGCGTTGGTAGGGCCATCAGGCGGCGGTAAATCAACCCTTATTGATCTGATCCCAAGATTTATCGAACCAAAATCGGGAGAAGTGCTGGTTGATGGCGTAAACATTCAAACGGTTACCACCGACTCGCTAAGGGCCTTACTCGGCATAGTTAACCAGGAATCCATCTTATTTAATGATTCCATTTTCGGTAATATCGCTTTCGGAAAAACGGACGCCACTATGGAACAGGTTATTGCCGCCGCTAAAATTGCCAATGCCCACAACTTTATTATTGAAACCGAAAAGGGTTATGAAACGAATATAGGCGACCGAGGTACCAAACTATCGGGTGGCCAGAGGCAGCGTATTTGCATAGCTCGCGCCGTATTGAATAATCCGCCGATAATGCTGTTGGACGAGGCCACATCGGCACTGGATACCGAATCGGAAAAACTGGTGCAGGATGCCCTGAACAACCTGATGAAAAACCGCACCTCGCTCATCATCGCTCACCGTTTAAGCACCATTCAAAACGCCGATACCATCATTGTACTGGAAAATGGAAAAATTGTTCAGCAAGGGAATCACCAGGAGTTGATAAATAAAGACGGGCTGTACAAAAGGCTCATTAATATGCAAACCTTTAACGCCGACTAACATAGTTAATGGCATCGTTGTATTTTTCGATGATCCCCTGCCAGGAGTAATTTTCCGCGACATACTTTTTCGCGTTCAGGCTCAATTCCGTTGAATCAAAACCGGGATCTGAAATGGTATCAACCGCTATTTTAAAGCTGTTGTAACTGTTAAATAAAAATCCCGCGTGGCTGTTTTCAATATGGTCTTTTAACACTTCGCAATTTTGGTTGGCTATAACAGGTACGCCATAAGCCATACTCTCCAGCGTAACTAACGACAGGCTTTCGTAAAACGAGGGCATGATCAATGCCTTCGCGTTTTGCAGCAGAGCAATCTTAACATTTTCATCCACAAAGCCGGTATGGATAATGTCCTCATCAGCCGGGAGTTGCATAAATGCTTTTCCAACCAGCACCAGTTTCATATCCGCTTTGTTGTCATCCCTATATTTCAAAAAATGATCTATCAGCAACTGGCATCCCTTAAAAGCATCTATCCTGCCAATGTAAATTATGTAAGGGCTATCAGTTTTTAGTATGTCCTTTATGCCAGGTGTAATTGCCGGCTTCACTGCATCAATTCCCACACCCGCTATAGCCGAGTAAATGCCGTCATTATTAAACAGCCTGTTTACAAAGCGCTTTTCGCTTAATGTATTATACAATATGGCCTTCGGTGTATGGAATAACCGTTGGAATATGGGGTAATAGATCTGCGGCTCATCGTGCGCGGTGGGCACCAGGATCGATTTTTGCGGCGCTATATCTATTCCATAAATGGCGGGATAATACAGGTAGGTAAAAAAAATGAGCGCATCATAATTTGCTTCATTTTCCTTTAAATAAGTGATCAGTTTTGGCAGGTACGGGCCCTGGTAGCGTACCCAATTTTCATAATCCTTATCGGTTACTTTGGGGGATAAAAATCGTTCGTACGCATTCAGCAACCCTAATGACCGTGCAATTTTATGGAGCGTGGTAGCTTTGTTTATCTTTTTGCTGATCTTTCGTAGTTCCCGCCTTTGCCGCGGATGATCTGTACTAAAGCGGCGCACCTTTATACCGTTTACTTCGCCGGGCCCATCAGGGTACGTGTTGGCCCAGGTTATATGATCCTTAGCGCAGGAGGTAAGTACCTCCACATCATAAATATCCTGCAACTTTTCGGCTATCATACGGCAATGATATTCGGCGCCGCCGTTAACTTCCAAACCATAAAGCTGTATTACAAACGCGATCTTTTTTTTCAAAACGATATAATTCTCGGGATAAATATTGAATTTGCAGCCAAATTAGCGATTACTTAACAATAAATGGACAGCAAAAAGGCAGCGGTTATCATCCCCTTTCATAAGGAGCAGCTTTCGGCAAATGAAGCTATCGCGCTAAAGCAATGTTTTAAGGTTTTGGCGGCTTATCCCATTATAGCTGTCAAACCCGCTAAGCTAAGGCTGCCTGCCGAAGTTAGCGCTTATCCCTTTGCCGAAATTGTAAGTTTTGATAATGAATATTTTGAGAGTATACAAGGCTATAACCGGCTGATGCTGGATGCCGGTTTTTATAAACGATTTTGGGATCATGAGTATATATTGATCCATCAGCTGGATGCCTTTGTGTTTAAGGATGAGCTTGATTACTGGTGCAGCCAACATTTTGACTACATCGGCGCCCCCTGGATAAAACCCCGTAAGCAGGGGATATTTAAATCGGCCTTAAACAAATTTCAATATTATTTTCATACCCGCTTTGATGTTCAGCAGGGTGGTTTGCCATCAAAAAAACAAAGGGAGTACAAAGTAGGCAATGGGGGCTTCTCGCTACGCAGAACCCGGATTTTTTATGATATTTGCCTATCGCACAAAGAGAAGATAGGCCAGTACAACAGCAGCGAACACCATCTTTTTAACGAGGATATTTTTTGGAGCGTGGAGGTTAACCGCAAGCGCCGCATCTTAAATATCCCCGCTTATAAAACCGGCCTGAAGTTCGCTTTTGAATTTTTCCCGGCAAGGGCGCTGGAACTCAATAACCAGCAACTGCCCTTCGGCTGCCATGCCTGGGATTTGACGATGGATTTTTGGCGGCCGGTTTTTGAACAATATGGTTATATAATTTAACAGGCACTTATGGAAAAATTGCCGTTGGTTTCTATCGCGCTTTGTACTTATAACGGGGAAAGATTTCTCGCGAGGCAATTGGATTCGCTGATAGCCCAAACCTATAAAAATATCGAGATCATAGCGGTGGACGATTGTTCTGGTGATGACACCGTTGCCATACTTTCGGCTTATGCTACCGATCATCCCCATATTTTTATCTACAGTAATGAAAATAACGTAGGCTTCCTTAAAAATTTTGAAAAAGCCCTGGGTTATTGCAATGGCGAGTTTATCGCGCTTTGCGACCAGGATGACCTATGGGATTCGCGAAAGATTGAATTGCAGGTCGCGGCTATGGGTAATAACCAAATAGTTTACCACGATTCTGAATTGATTAACGATGATGGCGATGCCGTGGGCAAAAAAATGTCGGATATTTTTAATTTTTACAGGGGCGGGCAGCCCGAGGCATTCCTGTTTTATAACTGCATATCGGGCCACGCGATGATGATCCGGAGGGATCTTTTAAAACATGCGCTGCCCTTACAGGATATTTATTACCACGATTGGTGGCTGGCTTACGTAGGGGCTAACACCGGCACGGTAGATTTTATACCGCAATGCCTGGTAAAGTACCGGCAGCATAATGATAGCAGCACCGATCTGCTCCGGAAAAATAAGGTCAAAAAAAACAAGCTGAATAACCTTAACAAAACTAACCGGCTCTCCTTTGAAAAAAACTGGCTGGAACACTGCTTAAATTACCCCGAAAACAAGCACCCTGAATTTATAAAAACGCTTTTCGAGCTATATACCAATCGTTTTAATTCCTTCACCGCTTTTCGCTACTGGCAATTCCTGAAAAAGAATATCGATGTGCTGTTTTATATCAAAAAAGAGAGCCGGGCATGGAAAAACAGGGAGATCAGGAAATATATATGGGGGATGAAGGGCGGTAACTTTTGGTATACCTATTTAAGGCCAAATCCGGATAAGGTGGTTAAATAAAAAAGGAATGCCACCCATAACAGGTGGCATTCGTAACATATATTGAGGGGATAAAGATCAGTATTTTACTAATCACTATTTACTGAAACTTAAATCCTAAACCAAGCTGAAACACCTGGTTGCGGTAATCAGGAACATAACTTCCGTTCCCGTCGTTTTCATTTAAGTCGATAGTATAACGTGCGCGCAGTTCAACAGCAGAGTTTAAATCAACACTTATACCAATAACACCATCTAAAAAAGTAGTGTTGCCGTTTACGTTGTAATGATCCTGGTCGGTTACTGCAAATCCGTTACTGTAAGTATTGGTGGTTGATGTTAAGAACGACAATTGTGGCCCTATTAAAAAGTTAAACCCAGGCGCCAGGTGAAATTTAGCCAGCAAGGGCACATCAATAAAGTTTGAACGTGAGGTTAAGTTACCATCGGTTGTTTGCGCCGAGTAACCCTTTTGCGAAAACAAAACTTCTGGTTCAAATGATAGCGGGAAAACAAGCGGAATATCAAGGAATAAACCGGCGTTCCAGCCTGCTATGGTACCGGTGCTATAATTAGAGTTATAAGCATCAACCGTATTGGCAATGTTTAAACCACCGGTTAAACCAACTTTTACCTTGTAAAAATCATCGGCAGGGCGGCGGTCATGGCGCACAACATGCCTGCGTGGCCCGTAATAGTATTCCTGGGCGCTAACTGAGCCCGCAACCAGCAAGCCTATAGTTAATAAAAAGAGAATTTTTTTCATTTCGAATAAGTTTTTATAAACACATAGAGTGATAATTAACCCAAAGGTTTATTTACCCTTTAATTTTTTTATAGGATGCTTTCCAAAACCATGCCACAGAAATTAGATTTAGCTACATTTGGCTCATGAGAAAATCTAAAAGAAGCATCGGCTACGCTTTAATATTTATCCTCAATTTTATAGCTGTACAGGTTTTTGCCCAAAAGGAAACCTATATACAATCATTAAACCAACAAAACCACTGGGTCGATTCTGTATTTAATAAGATGAACCGCCGGCAAAAAATAGCGCAGTTTTTTTTCGTGCGGGCGCATACTAACCTGGGGCAGGCTTACGAAGATTCGGTGGCCGGTGTCATCAAAAAAGAACAAATTGGCGGCCTGGTATTTTTCCAGGGCGGCCCGGTTAGGCAGGCCGATCTCATCAACCGCTATCAAAAACTAAGTAAAGTGCCGCTGCTGATAGCCATGGACGGCGAATGGGGCGTAGGCATGCGCCTGGATTCAACCATATCATACCCCTATCAAATGACTTTGGGCGCCATACAGGATAATACGCTCATTTATAAAATGGGCCAGCAAGTAGCCTATGATTTTAAGCGCATAGGTATGCAAATGAACTTTGGGCCCGATATGGATGTGAACAATAATCCCGATAACCCGGTGATCAATTACCGGTCCTTCGGCGATAATAAATATAACGTGGCGCAAAAGGGCATAGCCTACCTAAAAGGCATGCAGGATGCCGGTTTGCTAACCACAGCCAAGCATTTCCCCGGTCATGGCGATACCAATGTCGATTCGCACCTCGATCTGCCATCTTTACCATTCACCCGTGAACGGCTCGATACATTGGAAGAATATCCTTTCAGGGAAGCTATAAAAGCAGGCATCAGCGGCATAATGGTGGCGCACATGGATATACCGGCGCTGGATAGTACCAAAAACCTGCCATCCACTTTATCACGGAAAATTATTACAGGTGTTTTAAAAGATTCGCTGGGTTTTAAGGGCCTGGTAGTATCAGACGCGATGGAAATGAAGGGCGTTGTAAAATATTTCCCGAATGGTGATGCCGATCTGCGCGCTTTTTTAGCGGGGAATGATATTA
>Ga0302225_10001108_pt1 | contig 17840 bp, 12 predicted proteins | sample II_Palsa_E3_2_FD_193515 | JGI IMG/M metagenome (GOLD analysis project Ga0302225, IMG submission 193515) | Peat permafrost microbial communities from Stordalen Mire near Abisko, Sweden - II_Palsa_E3_2 | ecosystem: Environmental > Terrestrial > Soil > Palsa > Peat permafrost | place: Sweden...
GTTGAAGGGGCGGGTACTCAGATGGGCCAGCAGGTTCAGCACGATCCGGATCTCATCATCTTCCAGTCGCAGCTGTTTTTTCAGCTTGTCCAGGTTGGCCGTCCGCAGGTCATGAAAATGATCTTCGAGTAACCGGATGGCCGTCCTCACGTCGGGCTGTTTGGTGTTCATATTCTTCAGCTGCAGCAGCATATATTCCTGCACCGACCGGCAGCCTGCACCCATGGGCTCAAGGCCCCGGATCAGTTTGAGGGAATCTTCCAGTTCTTCCGGTTCGACCCAGGTCTTGCGTTTGAAAGAGATTTCCGAGGCCAGTTCATCCAGGTCCTGTTCGAGAAAGCCGTTCTCATTAATCGAGTCAATGAGGAAATCCAGCATAGGGAGTTTTTCTTCCGGTACTTCGAGATACCGGCACTGCCGCTTCAATTCTTCCCGGAAATCGGTGACTTCGGCTATCGGTTTTTCCGGTACTTTTTCGGTATTGATGTAATTATTGTATTCCGTTTTGTAGTCGGGGATATCGTCATACCCGTATTCTTCCCAGTTTTGAAAATCCTGGACGGTTTCCTTGGAGAATTTGTCCGATGCAGCATCATCGCCGGAAGATAGCTCTTCCAAAGCGGGATTTTCGCTCAGTTCATCTTGAATCCGCAGATCGAGTTCCAGGGTATTGAGGTGAAAGAGGTTTAGTAATTCGATCTGCTGCGGCAGGATAGTGTGTTGTTGCTTTTGCGTTTGGACTTGCTTCAGCATAATACCCGTTTTTATGTAGATGGGGTAGGACAAATCAAAAGCCAGAATTTCAACAGCCTGTAATTCACAAAATGCGGCGGCGTAACCGCTTTTGCGTGTAGAAAAAACGGTACGTTCATGGGGAAAAAACGGAACAAATTCATTGAAGGACAATGTTTTCAGCTTTGCCGGTGAAAGGGCCGCGTTTTAACATTTGCGTGGGTAATTGGTCTGTATTTTGTCATATCAGGGTTAATGCATTAACTTAAAATATTATTCAGAATTATAATCTATGCCTAAAAGCCAACCTGCAGTTCCCGGGAGGTCCTTTTTTCGTCGGTTGGTGCGGGTACTATTGAGAACCTTGTTGACGGTTGTCATTATCCTGCTGATCGTTTTTTTCCTTATTCAAACTCCTTTTATCCAGAACATTATAAGGGGGAAGGCTGAGACTTATCTTTCCCGGAAGCTCAAGACCCCTGTTCGGATCGGCGATCTGTCCATCGTGTTCTTCCGGCGGGTGACCCTGAAGGATGTGTATATCGAAGACCGGCAGCGGGACACGCTGTTGTCGGCCGGGTTGATCGATGTGCAGTTGCGGATGCTGGGATTGCTGCATCAGGATCTCGATATCCAAAAAATAGGGTTGGAAAATGTGACCGTCAAGATCAGGCGGCAGCTGCCGGATACCGCCTTTAATTTCCAGTATATCGTGGATGCCTTTTCGGGGCCGCCTTCGACGAAGCCTGCGACAACGTCGGGGTCGACGATGAAGATGAGTTTGGAGGAACTGGTGATGGACAAAATACGCTTTGTTTATAGGGATACCGTTACGGGCAGTGATATGGACGTTTGGATAGGTCATAGTTTGGCTCACTTGGATGGCATCGACCTTGATCATCTCCGTTTTGGGATTCCGCGGCTGGAGATGGCGGGGCTGCGGGCGAGGGTTTTAGAGGGGCAGTCACTGGGAGCGGCACCGTCAGCCAGCACGGATATCGCACTTAACCTGGGCAGACTCGTGGCGAATGTGCAACAGCTTGATATCGAAAAGGAGTTTGTTCAAGTAAAAGATTTTCAATTAGATAGCACCAGTACTGCGGTGAGGTTGGGTAAGAAGCAGGTGGGGGCAGCGAAGAGCACGGGGATGGGGACCAATGCGGCCGCGAAGGCGAATTTGGCTGCTGCGGCGGTCGATACGTTGGGCTGGCATGTCCTGGCAGGCTCGGTGCGGCTCAATGGCGACAATATCCAATTCGACGACGACAACCAGCCGCGGCAAAAAGATGGTATGGATTACGCTCACCTGGCGGTAAGCCGGCTGACCCTGGCTGCCAGCAACCTGGATTATTCTCCTGCCAGTATCAGCGGATCGATCGCCCAAGGCAGTCTGACGGAACAATCCGGTTTTCACCTCCTCCGGCTGCAGACGCAATTTTTTTATTCCGACCACCGGGCCCTGCTTCGCAATCTGGTACTACAGACGCCGGGTACTTTACTGCAACGCAATGCCTCGCTGCAATATACTTCTCTCGCCGGGATGATGAAGGATCCGGCCCGGACCCTGGTCGATGTGGACCTGCCGGGGAGCCGGGTTCAGGTAAAGGATATCCTGATCTTCGCTCCCTTCCTTCGGAAGCAGCCGTTGTTCAGCCATCCTAACGAGGTCTGGCAGGTCAATGCGCGGGTCAAAGGCAATTTTGACGCCCTGACTATTCCTGTCCTGCAAGTCAGCGGGGTTCAGGACCTCCGTGTGGATGTGGCGGGCAAGGTGCTGCACCCCTTCGATATCCGGCGGATACAGACAGCTCTACAAATCAAGCATATTTCCGGCAGCCGGGCAGCACTGGTCAGCCTGCTGCCGCCAGGGACGCTGCCTAAAAATATCACCCTGCCTGACCATTTCGATCTGACGGGCCGGCTGAATGGCGGGATCGATGCGATGCAGCCGGACCTGGTACTGCAAACCTCTTCCGGGACGATCTTGTTGAAAGGCTGGGCGCGGAATATACGGTCGACGACAGCCGCCACCTATGATCTCGATCTGAAGACCCGGGCGCTCCAGCTTGGCTATATCTTACAGGACAGCCTGCAATGGGGGGCGGTCACGGCCGACCTCACGGTGAAGGGGCAGGGGCTCGATCTTCACAGCGCCAATGCGGTTTTCAGCGGCCGCGTGGCCTCGGCAACCATCCGGCAGTATAAGTACACTAATTTTTCGTTCGACGGTTCGATGGCCAACCAGCAAGCTACGTTGCAAGCCGCAATCAACGATGCAGCAGTACGCTTTGAGCTACGTGCCACGGCCGACCTGGCGCATAAATTCCCAGCGCTGAAGCTCGACTGGCAGGTCGATACGCTGGACCTGTATGCGCTGCACCTGGTGAAAGACACTATGCAGTTCAAAGGGCATATCGGAGCGGATTTTTCGGATACCAATCCGGATTCACTGCAGGGGACTTTCAAAGCCACCGGTCTGCGGCTGCTGCAGGGGGGGCGGTGGCTAACTACCGATAGCATCGTGCTGGTGGCCGCGCGACAGGATGATATCGAGGACATCCGGCTGCATACTGAAATGGCCGATCTCGACTGGAAGGGCAGGTATAAACTGACCGAGACGGTGCAGGCCTTGCGGCATACTATTGACAATTATTACCGGCTTGGGGGCGATTCGGCGGCGGTGGCCAGGGGGGATTCGGCTTTTTCTCCACAGGACTGGACGATGAGCCTGCACTTCCGGCCTTCGCCCCTTGTACTAGCCTATATGCCTGCATTGAAAGGGACTGACAGTCTTGGGGTATTGGTGAGCTTTAACAGTGCACAGAACGACCTGCATCTTCACCTGGCATCGCCTCATGTTCAATTCGGCAGCCAAATATTCGACAACCCGGACCTGACCGTGGGCACGAAAGATGGCCGGCTGAATTACAACCTGCAAATCGACGGGGCCACCGGCAGCGGGTTCGAGCTGCACCGGACCCGGGTCGCGGGGGGCTTACAGCATGATCACCTGACGACCGCACTGGTGTTAGAGGATACCAAAGGAAAAGAAAGGTATCGGCTGGCCGGGCAGATCGAGAAGTTGTCGGAGGGGTTGAAATTCGTCTTTAACCCGGACAGCCTGATGCTGAATTATGACGCCTGGCAGGTGAGCCGGGATAATTACCTGCAATACGATTCAGCCGGTATCATGATCCATGATTTCGTCATCAGCCATAGCAACGATACCTTGTCCGTCAACAGCCCGTCTTCCACACCGGCCTCGCCTATCGATATCCGGTTCGCCAATTTCAGCCTGGGTACGCTCAGCCGTTTTGCCGACCAGGACTCGCTGCTGGTGGACGGCACCATCAATGGAACGGCGCAGCTGAAGAATGTGATGACCCATCCGGTGTTCACTTCCGATCTGCTGATCCGTAAGCTGTCTTATCAGTCCGATACCCTGGGCGACATGGCGGTAAAGGTCAATAATGAAAAAGACAGCGCATTGGCCGCCGATATCTCTCTCGAAGGGAACAGTAATGACATCAAGGTGAAAGGAGACTATTATACCGGTTCAGGTCGGATGAATTTGCAGCTGAACCTGAGCCAGCTCAACCTTGCCGCTTTCGATCATGTGGCGAAAGATAATATAGAAAGCATGAAGGGGTACCTGAAGGGTAACCTGGCGATCACCGGCACGCTGGATAAGCCGCTGCTGAAAGGCAATCTGCATTTTGACAGCAGTATGATAACCCCTGTGGTCTCAGGTGAGGCATTAAAGCTGTCGAAGGACAATATTGGATTTGACGAAGATGGGTTCAACTTCAGCCAGTTTGCCCTGCAGGATTCTGCCGGTAACAAGCTGGTCATCGATGGCAACGTCTATACCCATGACTACCGGGACTTCAAATTCGACATTTCGGTCAATGCTACCAATTTTCGACTGGTCAATGCACCCGTCGAGAACACCCGGCAGTTCTACGGCAGTCTCAACCTGGATGCCGCGATCAATCTCGAAGGTGATCTGAATTCGCCGAAAGTGGACGGCGACGTGAAGGTTAACAAAAAGACCAATTTTTATTTTGTCCTCCCTGGCAATGATCCCGAGGTTGTGGGACGGGAGGGTGTCATCCGGTTCGTGGATCACAACAACCCCACCGATACGCTCGTCGATAAGACGGCGATGATCGCCAAGGCCCGGAAAGCGCTCGTCAGCGGCGCGGATGTCAGCCTGAGCCTGCAGACGGATAGCAATGCCGTCTTTACCGTAGTGATCGATCCGCGGTCTGGCGATGTACTGACGGCAAGGGGCCGGAGTACGCTGGCCTTCGGCATAGACAAGAGCGGCAAGACAACACTGACGGGCTCTTACGAAGTGTCGAGCGGGAGCTACAACCTGTCGTTCAGCGTATTGAAACGGTCATTCTCCATTCAGCGGGGCAGCGTGATCACCTGGACCGGAGACCCGCTGACTGCTACGCTGGACCTGACGGCCATCTATACCGCGGTCACTCCTTCCTTTAACCTGGTTCAAAATGAAATCGCGAGCCTTCCCTTGACGGATCAGAATAAGTTCAAGGAAAAACTGCCTTTCTTTATTACCTTGAAAATGTCAGGCGAGCTGATGAAGCCCACCATTACCTTCGATATTTCCCTGCCACCGAATGTCCTGACGCTCTGGCCGGATGTCGACCAGCGGCTGCAGCAGATACGCGGTGAGGAATCGGAACTGAACAAACAGGTGTTTGCGTTGCTGCTATTGAACCAGTTCGTCGGGGAAGATCCGGTGGAGAGTGTCGCGGGGGGTGGTGCCGGGGGCAACTCCAGCGTCGGCAATTTGGCTTTCCAGAGCGCCAGCCAGATCCTGACCAACCAGCTGGATCAGCTGGCAGGCAGCCTGATCAAGGGAGTGAACATTCATTTCGATCTCAACAACGAACAGGACTTCAGCACCGGTAACGAGATCGATTATACCGAACTGGATGTCGCCGTCTCCAAAAAACTATTCAATGAGCGGGTCGAGGTGAGTGTGGGCAGCAACTTCGATGTGGTAGGCGTGGGCGCTCCCAACCAGAATTCCAGCAACCTGGCCGGCGACGTATCCGTGGATTACAAGCTGTCGAAGGACGGGCGTTACAGGCTGAGGGCCTATCGCCAGAACCAGTACGATGAAGTAGTAGAAGGCCAGGTGGTGGAGACGGGCCTCAGCTTTATCCTGACCCTTGATTACAATTCCCTGAAGGAGTTGTTTCATCGCTCGCAGGAAACAAAATTGATAGAAAGAACAACAATAAAACCGGTCAGTCAGACCTCTTCAAACCCATGAGCATGGCCGTGAATCATCGTCTGAGATTATCATTAATCCGATTGATCGTACTTGGCCTGGTGCTGCTGGGGGCGGCATGCAATGAGTCCAGGCATCTTGCGGAGGGGCAGACGCTATACACGGCCAATGTCGTCAATATTCAATCTTCCGTACCCTTGTCGCATCGCAGGACGAAAGAACTAAAGACTGATCTGGCCCAGCTGTTGCGGCCTAATCTGAATGGCAAGATACTGGGGATACGGGTCAAGCTATGGGTCTATAATATAGCCGGTACGCCCAAAAAGAAAAAGGGGTTCAAGCACTGGCTGAAATATAAAGTGGGGGAGCCCCCCGTACTGTCTTCCCCGAAGGTGATCGAGAAGAACAGGGAGATCCTGCAGAACCACCTGGAAAACAAAGGGTATTTCGGGGATACTGTCCTCAGCACTACACCGGTGAAGGATAAGCATCTGACGGCCGTTTATACGGCGCAGACCGGCAACCGGTATACCATTCGCAATGTCACTTATCCGCCGGATTCAGACGATCTCAGCCAGCGCATCGATTCCCTGCAGCATGGAACCCTGCTGAAGAAAGGCGACGGTTTCGATCTGGATGTTATCAAGAATGAACGGGCACGCATCGACGGTCTGTTGAAGAACAAGGGGTATTATTTTTTCAGTCCGGACGATCTCTTCATCGATGTCGATTCGGCCGTCGGGAATCACCAGGTGGACCTGCACCTGAAAGTCAAAGAAGCGACGCCCCTGCTGGCCAGGAATATCTACCGGATCAATACGGTGGTCGTCTATGCGAATTACGGTATCCTCACCGACACCAGCCTCAGGAAAGCCTATACCACCCCGGAGGGTTACCGTATTGTCGATTCAGCTCATATCCTGCGGCCGGTGATATTCAGCAGGACACTGGTGGTCAAGCCGGGTGATATTTATAAGCGGGACGATCACAATCGTTCGCTCAGCCGCCTGGTCAGCCTGGGTGTATTCGGTTTTGTCAAGGTGCGGTTCGACCCGGTGAAATCGGATGATTCCAACCACCTGCTGAATGCCTTTTACTATCTGACCCCGGCGCAAAAGAAGTCCATCCAGTTCGAGGTCACAGGGCTGACACGCTCGGACAACACGACAGGTACCGAAGTATCAATCAACTGGCGACACCGCAATCTGCTGAAGGGCGCGGAATTATTCACGGCCAAGATCTATGGCGGTCTCGAGGAACAATATATAGCCTCTAATAATTTAACATCTAATCAAAAGGTCAATATCCGGCGGGCGGGCCTCGATCTGAGCCTCCTCGTGCCGAGGATCATTTCCCCTTTTAATCTGAACACCAGCAGCGCTTATGTACCCAAGACCAGGATCGAGGCGGATTATGATATTTTCGACCAAAGCTCCGAATATACGCTGACGTCGTCGCGGGTGAGTTTCGGGTATATCTTTAAAAATAACCAGACGACTGAAAATACGATCACCGTACTGGGCATCGATTATGTGCGGCCCAGCAATATCAATCCTGTCTATCAGGATTCCCTTGACAAGAACATTACGCTGGCCCGTGCCATCGAGAAGACATTCATTATCGGGCCGACCTATAATTTCAATTATAATTCTCAGGCGAAGCCAAATAAGAATACCAATAACTATTATTTCAATGGCAATGTAGATCTGTCGAATAATATCCTGGGGCTGGTTACCGGGGCGAATATCAATAAAGGGAAGCAGGTTGACATCTTCAATGTGCCTTTTGCGCAGTATGTCCGGTTCGAAGCGGATTTCCGGCATTATCTCCGGTTCAATGACAATTCGCTGCTGGCCTCGCGGATCACGAGCGGGGCGGGATTTGCCTATGGCAACAGCTCTACGATGCCATTTGTCAAGGAGTTCTTTGCCGGTGGCACCAATGATATCCGGGCTTTCCGATCACGGGCGTTAGGGCCCGGTAGCTATTATGCCGGCAATCCCAGTACCACCACCCTGCTGCCCGACCAGCCGGGGGACTTCAAACTGGAGGGGAATGTGGAATACAGGGGCAAATTATCCCCTCTGGTCGGCTGGGCCCTGTTTGCGGATGCCGGGAATGTCTGGACCCTCAGGCAGGATACGAGCCGGCCCGGTAGCCGGCTGACACCAGGTTTCCTCAAGGATATAGCGGTGGGGGTAGGGACAGGGATTCGTTTTGACCTGAGCATCCTGGTGTTGCGGGTCGATGTAGCCGTACCTGTGCGCTATCCCTGGCTGCCGGATGGTCATAAGTGGGATTTCCCGGAGGCGGCCGATATTTCCAATATGGTGCTCAACCTGGCAATCGGTTACCCTTTCTGAGGCGTGGCATCATTTTTTTAGCCTTACTGGTGTCAACAGTTTTTATTCACGACCTAAAAAGTAAGCTATATGAGTGATCAGAAAAACAAGCAGCAACAGCCCCAGCAGGGCAACAAGCAGAGTGGCCAGGTTCCAGGACAGCATACGCCGTCCGGTCAGCCCTCACAGGGCGGAAATATGAAGAACAGCAAACAAGGCGGAGATGTTGAGGAAGGAGATATAGAACATCCGGATCAGCAACCCGATAAAAAAGTAAAGATCGGCGATAATCCGGATGAAACGCAGAAGAAGGTTCCGAATATGCATGGCAAACATTAATATGAAAGACCGGCCCGGCCTGGCGCAGGACCCGGATCTGTCTGCTGATATGCCCGTTCCGACATTTTCGGGGCGGGCATATTCAATACGGGCCTATTCAATATAGGCAGGCATTCTCAATATATTTATATTGCATTATGATTAACACAACAGACCTTCAGGAGCTGGAAGTCTCCCTGCCGGGGGACTGGCTCAGAAAAGATAATGGAGATACTTATTCCTTTACCACCGACAACATGGAGCTCCGCGATGAGCGGATGTTCAGGGATTTGCATATCCGGCGAAAAGAGGGGCAGCCGATGACCCTCCGGTACGCACTGACCATCGAGGAAGATTATTGCGGCATCATGTTGAATGATGATGAATTCGTTGTGCTGCGGCTGGACAAGCACGAGGATGGGTCTGCGATGATGGAATGGCAGGATAGTGCCGGGGGCTTGATCACTTTTAAAAAGTCGGTATAGGCCGGGACATGTACCCCTATCCGTGTTTGAAAAACTGGATGGCGCGTTCGTGCTTTTTTGCGGCATCCATAGAATCGAAAGTGCCCAGGTTGCGGCGTTTTTTGGTCTTCGGGTCCAATTTTCTCGAATAGATGCGATATTGCCCCGATTTTAATTTCCGTATCATAACCGGCTTTTTTTTAATTAATTAATGAAGAATCCCGTAGAAACGGGATCCAATGTTCTTCTTTCAGGTTTATTGACATCGTGAACTGTTAAAAAACTATGCCAGAGGACTGGGCTGCGTTTGTGCAATAATTTCCTCAGAATGCCCGGCGGATACTGAGCAAGGGCTGCAGCCGGTCAGCGCAATTTTTCCCGTCCAACCTTCTTTCTCTTTGATAATGAAACGTTGCCATGCATTTATCCGGTCAATTTTTCCCCGGCGAGCGAACTGGTATTGATTTTGAAAATTAATGTTAAAATGCTTTAGTTATGCTGAATCAATCGGATCTACGATTTCTCAGGGAAAAAATACAGGATTTGAGGAATGCTATCTTTTTCAGCCAGAATACCTCTTTGCTGCGGATGGCTACGACGATAGTCTCTATTTCCAAAGTGGATGAATTGGGACAAATGTGGTTTTTTATTTCCCGTCCGCCGCAGGCTCTCCACGAATTCGACCGGGAGTTTCCTGTGCGGCTTGAATTCTTTCGGAAAGGAAAGAAGTTTTTTCTGCATGTGTCGGGAAAGGCCTTTATCGTCACCGATCCTGAAGAGATTAACAGTCTTGTTCATGATGACATCAGGGAACTGGCTGCCGATCACCTGGTGTTGATCAAGGTCAGGATGACGAAAGCGGATTATTTCGAAAGCAGCGGCGATCTGGCCAATGCCTCTGGCTGGTGGAAGGATGTCCGTACACAGGTGCATTCCTGGCTGTTCAATACACGTCCTGGTTACAAACCCTATCATTTGGCCGATGTCCCGATGCCGATGCTGTCCTGAGGGGTGGTGGCATAGCTTTTGAACTTCTGACAGTAAAATGCTAATTATGAAAAGCTTGTCAATGTATTGTACTGTCGGAATGCTGGCTTTTGCCTGCCTCAGTTGTAACAACAGTAATTCGTCCGACAGCGCCCAGGCGGCAAAAGATTCCAATGCAACAAAAATGGATAGTTCGCGGACAGACAGTACCGGTAAGGCTGCTATCCCATCTACGGTATCGACGGCGGACCAGAATTTTGCCGTCAATACTGCTATCGCGGGAATGACCGAGATCCAGGCCGGGCAGATAGCTGAGCAGAAGGGAATGGAGCAGGATGTAAAAGATTATGGCGCCATGATGGTGAAAGACCATACTGCAGCAGCCGATAAGCTCAAGGCGATTGCCGCGCAGAAAAATATTACTTTACCATCCGCCTTGTCACCTGATGCGCAGAAAAATATCGATGCCCTGCAAGGGGTCAGCGGAAAGAAATTCGACAAGGATTTTTTGGCGATGATGGTATCGGATCATAAGAAAGTGATCAGTGCCTTTGAAGATGAATCGAAGAACGGGTCGGATGCCGATATCCGTGCTTTCGCGGACAGTACGCTGCATACGCTGCACCTGCATCTGGACAAGGCTGAAAAATGTGAGAAAATGATGAAAAGCGGGATGTAGTTGGCAAACTTAGTCTATCCTTAAGCTCTTCACCGGATTGGCCCGGGCAGCCAGCGAGGCTCTGCCACTGACCGTCAGTATGGCTATCAGCACGGCTACGCCGCCGGCTGCCAGGAATATCCAGACATTGATACCTATCCGATAGGCAAAACTTTGCAGCCATTGGTGCATAGCATACCAGGTCAACGGGATGCTGATGAGCACTGACAGTGCTACAGGTTTGATGAGATCTTTCGATACCAGCAGGACAATTCCTGTTACGCTTGCGCCCAGCACTTTTCGGATCCCGATCTCCCTGGTCCGCTGGCCGATGCTGAAGGTCACCAGTCCAAACAGTCCCAGGCAGGCGATAATGATAGCCAGTGTGGTAAAGATCAGTAATAGCGTGCCCTGTTTCCGTTCAGCGGCATACTGGCGCGAGAAGTTTTCATCGAGAAAATCGTATTTGAATAGTGCGGAAGGATCTAAATGATGGTATACAGCGGCAATATGCTGCAGGGCCTGCGGAATACGGCCCGGGGTGACGCGGACATATACATTATCGTCTTCCCGCAATACCGGGGGCATTTCCATTATCAGTGGCTGGATCTTATGTTGCAGGGAATAGAAATTGAAATCTTTCGTCACACCGATTACGGTTGCCATGCCTATTTTGTAGTCAGGGCCGATCTGTAGTTGCAGCTTTTTACCTATCGGGTCCGTCCAGCCCAGTTCCTTCACAAGGGTTTCATTCACCAGTACCGATCCGGACTGGTCCGTCGGTTGGTCCGGTGAAAAGTTGCGGCCTGCCGCTAATGAGATCTGCATAGTAGAGAGAAAATCGGCATCGACATACAGGCTCTGGATCTGTTTGCCTTCGGTGCTGATGGTGCCTTTGTGTTCGAAATGCACAGGAAACCAGTTGCCGATATCATTATTGCCGATGGGATTGCCGGCCGCGGCCGCTGCTGCCACCGAGGGATCCTGTAGGAGCTGGGTTTTCAGGTCTTCGATGTGCTGACGGACGGCTGGGTTGGGCAGGTGAAAGGTCAGCACCTGATCTTTGTTGAATCCCAGATCCTTGTTCTGCATGTAGTGCAGCTGGAGATAGATGACCGATGAGCCGGCTATCAGAAAAATAGTGACGACAAACTGGAAGGTCACCAGCGATTTGCGGAATAAAATAGTATTGGCCTGGTTGCCCTGTTGTCCTTTCAGCGATGGTATGGTACGGAACCCGGAGAGGAACAGGGCAGGATAAAGCCCCCCTGCCAGTCCGATCAGAATAGCCAATCCGGTCAGTAGCGACAGGGTAGGGATCATTCCATAGGCATCGATGCGCAGCGACTTTCCCGACAACTGATTGAAGGCGGGCAGGAGCGTATAGACCAGGAAGGCGGCGATGGCGGCTGCCAGCAGCGCAAAAAGGGCCGATTCCGTCAGGAACATGACCATCAACTGCCCGCGGCCCGAGCCGATCACTTTGCGTACCCCGATCTCTTTCATCCGGATCGAGGATCTTGCAGTAGCGAGGTTGACGTAATTGATAAGAGCAATGCCCAATACCAGCAGGGCAATGGCGGAGAAGAGCCAGATATAACGAATGTCGCCATTGCGACTGATCTCGTAATCAAGTGCAGAGTGCAGATGGATCGAGGTCACGGGTTGCAGGGTTATCCTGTATTCTCCCTTTCCCAGTGTCGTTTTCAGATAGCGGTCGACAAATTTCGGCAGCCTGGCTTCCAGCCGACGGACGTCTGCATTCTTACGGAGAAGGATATACGTATACAAATAAGAATTTTGGATATTGTCCGTGGGTGGCGGCGGCAGAGACAGAATGGCGCTGAAATGCAGATGGGAGTTGTCGGGCTGGTCTTCAGTGATGCCTGTAACCTGGACGGGGACGCCATGTTCGATGGTGACGGATTTATTCAGTGCATCTTCCGCATGGCCGAAAAGTTTGACAGCGAGTGTCCGGGTCAGCACGATAGAATTCGGCGTTGACAAGGCATTCACCGGGTCGCCATACAGAAAAGGAAATTGGAATACCGTCAATACCGAACTGTCTGCCATCAGCATATCGGGTACGTCTATCTTTTGATCGCCATAGATCAATGTTTCTTTGCCGTCGGCGACAATCCGCGCTGCAGCTTCTATTTCGGGCTCATCCTTTTGCAGGGCAGGGCCGAAGAGTGCGGGTGTGACAGCCAGTTTGAAGCTACCGCCGGACCAGGTACCCGAATGCGTCACGCGGTAAATGCGGTCGGCATTGACTGAAGCCCGGTCATAGCTCAGTTCGTCGGCGATATAGAGCGCCATCAGCCAGAATATCGAGAGCCCGACGGCCAGGCCGGCAATATTGATGACGGAATAGACTTTATTTTTTTGCAGGTTGCGCCAGGCAACGTGTAAGTAGCTTTTTAACATGACTAATGGATTGCCGGTTTAATGCCAGGAGTATAATACGTTAATATACAAAATTTTAGGAAATCAGGCGCCGGTCGGGCCATTCATTTTCGTTACAGCCGCCGTCCGCTTTTGATACAGCTTTCGGCAACTTACCTGAAGTTTTTTGGATGTTCCTTATTGTAAGGCGTTGCATCCTGGAAGGCTTTTGCAAAAGCCAGTAGCCGGGCCTCGCCATATAGCTGACCGATGAAGCTGATGCTGCCCGGCGTGCCGTCGGGCTGATATCCTACCGGCAAGGTGACAGACGGATGTCCGGTGAGATTGGTAATGGCCAATTGATCACCTGTTTCCGGTGGCGCGATGATGACATCATACTGAGCGATAAACGGATCTACTTTTTGCATGATGACAGTTCTCATCCGGCAGGCATTGACATATTCTACCGCCGGTACGAACCGGGCCGTACGAAAGGTATTCGGCCACCGGTCCTTGTTCTGCTGGACCATCTCGTCATCCCGGTTGCTGCGTGTCAGTTTATCGAAGGCAGCCGCAGATTCCACTCCGATGATCAGGGACAGGATATCATTGCCATGCAGATCATCCGGAAAATCCACCGGGATCAATCTGGCGCCCATTTTTTTCAGAATGAGCAACGTTTGTTTTTCGGGGCTGTTCTCGTTCAGCGTATCGATGTAGTTGCGCGCATAGGCGATTTTCAACTGGGGCAGGTCGATCTTTCCGGTATAATTGAATGGCATCGTCCGCGAGGAGGCGTCCGTGCTGTCACCGCCATGGAGATAAGTGAATACCATGGCATCGTCTTCCGCGCTTCGGCTGATGATCCCGACTTTGTCGGAACTCCAGCACAGGGCCATACATCCTGTACGGGCGATGCTGCCGAAGGTTGGCCGGAGGCCGGTAACGCCACAGCGCATGGACGGATCTACGATAGATCCGTATGTCTCCGTGCCGATGGCGAAGGGCACCAGCCCCGCAGCGGTTGCCGATGCTGAGCCGGCCGAACTGCCGCCCGAGCCTGTCGAGGGGTTCCACGGGTTGCGGGTGAGGCCGCCAAACCAAACGTCGTCCTCGGCCAGTTCGCCCAATGACAGTTTCGCCACTAATACCGCGCCTGCCTCTTCCAGTTGATCGGCTACATAAGCGTTTTGGTTGATCACCTGATCTTTGTAGGGCGGTGTTCCCCAGGTCGTATGGCTCCCTCTTACTGCAAAAAGGTCTTTGATCCCATAGGGGATGCCCTGCAACGGGCTGCGGTAGACTCCACGGGCGAGATCGGCATCTGCCCGGCGGGCCTGGGCCAGTGCGCTGTCTTCCGTCAGTTCGATCACACAATGCAGGATCGGGCCGTATTTTTTCAACCGGTCCAGGAAGAATGCCGTCAGCTCTACTGAGGTGATCTTCTTTCTTTTGATCAGAGAGGCCAGCTCATAGAGGGAATAATAAGCCAGATCGTTGCGATTGGCCGGCAGGGCTACTTCCGTCGGGATCGTCCATTGTATAGGTTTTTGCCGGGTGTCATAATGCGTCCCGGGCAATAGCGGGCTGAAAGACAGCGACAAGGGTACATCGTTGGACAGGTCGTGACTGTGCAGGTACCGGTATAATCCGAGGTGGTCGGACAGTCCGCTGAGAATAGAGTCGCGTTTGACATCGGTGAAACGGAGATCGAAGAGCTTTTCGGCGGAAATGAGGTCGCCTATAGCAATCGAATCCTGTGCAGTCAATGTTGCCGTGACCAGGACCAGTAATAAGGTGGTGAGGTATCTTTTACTACTCATAAGTGTTCAGTGTGTTGGAGGCATAATTTAGTCAAAAAAGTGGTGCGGCCGGACTAATAAAAAAAGGAGCCGGGACGCTTTGTTGCGGTGTATAAAGGCCGCACTGGCGGGGCTTTCCGGGAGGAGGGGCGAGGTTGATAATTGTCAAAAATTAAAGACTCTAATGGTATTTACTTAGTGGTTGTCTATTGTATTTTAGACAATTCGTGTATCTTGTCCTTCATTTAAGCCCGGTTAAGGCTCCGCCAATAGCACCCCTTTTTTACCCTGTCTTGCTCTATTCATAACTTAATGACAATTTATGATCAGGATTTTATTGGCTGATGATTATACAATCATCAGGAAAGGAGTCAGACAGATCCTCACCCAGGCGTATCCCAATGCGGAAATCGGAGAGATCGAAGAAGGCGAAGAGTGGACGGAAAAGCTGAAAAGCACACCGTGGGACATGATTATTTCCGATCTTCCCCAGCCGGACAGAGGAGGCTACCTGGCCTTGCAGCAGATCCGAGGATTTTCCGGCCCTTCCGGTGCTGATCCTGAGCTTATATACGAAGGAACAGCATGCTTTCCGTGCCTTGCAGTCCGGCGCCACCGGGTATCTGGGGAAAGATGCGGCCCCCGACGAATTGCTATGGGCCGTTCGGCAGATCCTTTCCGGCAAAAAATATATCGCTATTCCGAAAGATAATTGATTCGGTGATGGTACATTAGCTGCATGAAGTCAGCTAACGATTCTCGCCGGAATTTCCTGAAAAAAGGATTGGTAACGGCCGCGGGGCTATATATCGTTCCCCGTCATGTACTGGGAGGCAAGGGGTATACAGCCCCGAGTGATAAATTAGTTATCGCCTCGGTAGGAGTGGGCGGCAAGGGCGATTCGGATATCAACTACTTCTATGGCACCGGCAAGGCGGAAATAGCTGTTCTCTGTGATGTGGACGACAGGCGATCTGCCAAGAACCGCAACAAGTTTCCCAACGCGAAATACTACAAAGACTACAGGGAGATGCTCGATAAAGAGCATAAGCAGGTGGATGCTGTTTCCGTCTCTACACCGGACCACATGCATACCGTCATCGGTATGGCCTGCATGCAATTGGGCAAGCATGTGTATATCCAGAAACCACTGGCGCACGATATTTATGAGGCCCGGCTGCTGACGCAGGCGGCAGCGCGCTACAAAGTGGTGACCCAAATGGGCAACCAGGGCGCTTCGGGAGATGGTGTTCGCCAACTGATCGACTGGTATCGTGCCGGTGTAATCGGCGATGTGACGGAGGTTTTTTGCTTTACTAACAGGCCCGTATGGCCGCAGGGCATCCAATGGCCGAGTCAAAAGGCGACGGTGCCTGCCGAATTGGACTGGAACTTATGGCTGGGCACGGCCCCTTATAAAGATTATGTGGATAACCTCGTGCCTTTCAACTGGCGGGGCTGGTGGGATTATGGTACCGGTGCACTGGGTGACATGGGCTGCCACATCATTGCCCCTGCTTTCCAGGTGCTGGGGCTGGGCTATCCTACGGAGGCGCAATGCAGTGTCGGCGGCGTATATATCGGAGAATTTCAGGCGGGCTATTTCCCTGACAGCTGTCCGCCTTCTTCCCATATCACTTTAAAATTCAAGGGGGCGGACGGAAAGCCCGATATCAAGCTGCACTGGATGGATGGCGGCATACAGCCTGAAAGGCCCGATGAGTTGGGGCCCGATGAAATTTTCGGCGACGGCGATAACGGAACTTATTTTATCGGCACCAAAGGCAAGATGATGTGCGCAACCTATGGTCGTAACCCACAGCTGCTGCCTACTTCGCGGACGGCCGGGACGGTCGTACCGCAGACGATTGCGCGGGTACCCGGCGCCGATGACTATGGGCATTACCAGGCGTGGGTAGAGGCTGCCATGGCGGGTTACGGCAGTGACAAGGAAAAGAACCTGAGCTCTAACTTCAAGGTGGCCGGCCCTTTGACTGAGACCGTCCTGATGGGCAACCTGGCCATCCGCAGCTACCAGCTGCGCAAGCCTAAGGCGGATGGGAAAGGGTATGACTACCCCGGGCGCCACATTAAATTATTGTGGGATGGTAACAATATGAGGATCACCAATTTCGAGGATGCTAACCAGTTTGTTAAGCGTAATTACAGAGAGGGCTGGAGCCTGCCTGCCTGATGTAGGGGGTCTGTCCTTTCTTAGTGCCCCTGTAAAAAATACAGGCAGACCATATAGGACATTACTGTTGATTGATAGAGTATTATAGGCGTGCTATGATCGTAATGTCTTAGCCGGTCTAAATTATATCCCGCATTTGTACAATAAATTTACCTATAAAGCCTTTATAATAGGTTAGGTTACGATAGTAAAAATCCGATACCACGAAGACCAAGCTAAAAACCCAATTATTATGAAACCCAAACCTTACACAACCGTTCGTCCGTTCCGGCTACGCACTAAAAAGTGACAAGCAGGCAGCGATACTCTCCATGCTGCGAATCAACCACTTCTATAAATAGTGGCCTTGTCACGGTCCTTTCTTAGCGGCCGGTATTCACGCCTATCTATAGTTGTGCAGATTCTGACATGGTCAGTACCGTGATCGTTGTGTCAGGTTAATTCCGTATCCAATGAACCTGAATATGAATTATAAAAGCTCATCAGTTATGCCCGGTAGAAATGCCAGGGTTCCTTTCATAGGGATGCTGGTGTTGTTCTTTGGGCTGCTGTGTGGTTTTTCCCAACGAAGCTTAGCCAATGCGGGGCGTCCGGCAGCCGGACCACCTGCGTTTTCCATTTTGCAGAATAACCAGATTGCCGGCTCCGGCAGTCCCGATATTATCCAGGTCACCCTTAGCCCGGCGCCGAGT
>Ga0302225_10001112_pt1 | contig 17802 bp, 13 predicted proteins | sample II_Palsa_E3_2_FD_193515 | JGI IMG/M metagenome (GOLD analysis project Ga0302225, IMG submission 193515) | Peat permafrost microbial communities from Stordalen Mire near Abisko, Sweden - II_Palsa_E3_2 | ecosystem: Environmental > Terrestrial > Soil > Palsa > Peat permafrost | place: Sweden...
CGGACAGGCGGAGATCGTCGCCGGTGAACTTCGTGTCCGGCCGCATCGTGCCGGTCAAAAGCCCCCGGCAGAGAGGCCCGTAAGCGAAAGCGCTCAGATTCTTTTGGCGCACGTAAGGCAGCACGTCGCGATCAATTTGCCGTTCGAAGAGATTATAAGGAGGCTGGACGGTGTGCAGGTCAGAGACGGACATGAACCGGTCCATCTGCTCGGGTGAAAAATTGCTCACACCGATGGCGCGGATCAGGCCCTCTTTCAAGAGAGCTTGCATGGTCCGTGCGGTTTCTTCGATGGGGACGGCCAAATCCGGCCAGTGGACCTGATAGATGTCGATGTAGTTCGTGCGCAGGCGGCGCAGTGAATCCTGAACCTCCTGCCGGATGCGAGCGGGCGAGGAGTTCCGCGAAACCGAGCCGTTGTGCCACTCGAGTCCCACTTTGGTCGCGATGAAAACCTTTTCTCTTTGGCCTCGCTTCTCAATTGCCTTTCCGACGATTTCTTCGGAAACGCCGAAGCCGTAAACCGGCGCCGTGTCGATCAGATTGATCCCTTTATCGAGGGCGGCGTGAATCGTTCGAATCGATTCTCCCTCGTCTGTGCCTCCCCACATCCAACCACCGATAGCCCAGGTGCCTTGCGCAATTCGCGAAACATTCATTTGCGTGCCGGAAATTATTGTGTATTCCATCAGTTCACCTTCGCAGTTGAGATTCGGCTGTCGGGCTGCCTTCAATATCGGGAAACACATTGCCTGCTGGTCGGTTGCATGGGGCCGAGTAAAGCGAAACGATACGCGAGCATGAAAGTCACCACGTTGTGAGGATATGCAAGTCGCGGAAGCAACGATACACGCAACGAAACCGATTTGTAAACCGCCGTAGGTGGTCGTCCGGGGCAGCGGCAGGCCGTTACCTGCCGGCGCGCAACATTTTGTCTCCGTTGACTTGAATCCGGGCGCACCCTAAGATGTTTGCTCCCGTGCCCAGCACCGACACGCTCATCGGCCAAACCATATCGCATTACCGCATCGTCGAAAAACTTGGCGGCGGTGGTATGGGCGTGGTTTACAAAGCCGGAGACACCCGCCTGGACCGTTTTGTCGCTCTGAAATTCCTGCCTCTGGACGTAGCCCAGGATCGGCAATCCCTGGAGCGTTTTCGGCGCGAAGCCAAGGCCGCGTCCGCCTTGAATCATCCGAATATCTGCACGATTTACGATATCGGAGAAGAGGCCGGCAAAGCCTTCATCGCCATGGAGTATTTGGATGGCGCAACTTTGAAACACAAGATTTCCGCGCGCCCTCTTGATCTCGCGTCTTTCTTCACGCTTGCGATTGACATCGCCGACGCGCTGGATGCGGCGCACGCCAAGGGCATCGTTCATCGCGATATCAAACCCGCTAACATTTTTGTGACCGGCCGGGGAGGCGCCAAAATCCTCGATTTCGGCTTGGCCCAGGTTGAGGGTAAGCCGCGCCCCGCTCATGGCTCATCGGGCGGCGGCAATAATGTCTCGCAGACCGCCGGGGTTTCGGCTGAAGATTTGACCAGTCCGGGAAGCACGCTCGGCACGGTGGCTTACATGTCTCCGGAACAGGCGCGCGGCGAAGAATTGGATGCGCGCACGGATTTGTTTTCCTTTGGTGTGGTTCTGTACGAAATGGCTACAGGAGTGCTCCCCTTTCAGGGCAACACCTCAGCGATTATTTTTAATCGCATCCTAAGCGACTCGCCGGACCTGATTTCCAAAAGGAATTCGAAGGCGCCTCCGGAGCTGGACCGTCTGGTCGCCAAGGCGCTCGAAAAGGACCGCGATTTCCGTTGCCAGACCGCAGCGGAACTTCGCGCGGACCTGAAACGGCTGAAGCGCGACATGGACTCCTCCGGCCGGCTCGATTCCTCGGCAAGAAGTACGGAGCCGGTCCGAAGCGCCGCCGTTCCTGCGGTTGCGCCCGCGGCCAAGAAGAAAACCGTGGCGGTGCTCTACTTTGAAAATTTGAGCGGCGCAAAAGAAGACGAGTATTTCCGCGATGGCATGACGGAAGACATCGTTACGGAGCTTTCGAAAATCGGGCGCCTGGAAATTTTTCCGCGCTCGGAGATGCTTCCCTTCCGGGATAAGCCGGTAACGGCCCCGCAGGTGGGTGAAAAATTAGGCGCCATGTATGTGCTGGAAGGTTCGATTCGCCGAGCAGGCAACCGTCTGCGTATTACCACGCAACTCGTGGAGAGCATGACGCGCCATTCCGTTTGGGCTGAACGCTACGACCGGCAGATGGAAGACGTGTTCGCCATCCAGGAAGAGATTTCATTGAGCATCGCCAAGGCCTTGGAGATCAAACTTTCGCCGCAGGAAGAAAAAGTGATCGCCAAGAAGCCCACGGCGAACCCGCAGGCCTACGACTTCTACTTGCGTGGCCGGAACTATCTGCGCCAGAGGCAGTTTGAATACGCGCTGGCCATGTATCAAGAGGCGGTCAAGCTGGATTCGAACTTTGCGCTGGCCTATGCCGGGATGGCAAACGTCTGGGGCGGGATTAATGAATTTCGAGGCCACGATGCCAAGCACGTGCAGAGCGGCCTGGAAGCGTGCGCCAAGGCCGAGCGGATTTCGCCGGACTTGCCGGAAGTGCTGTCCGCGCGAGCCCGCATACACTACGCGCAGCAGCAATATGACGAGGCCATTCAATTGGCGTTGCAGGCGATTGCGCAGCAGGTCGAGTGCGAAGGCGCGCATGACGTGCTCGGACGAGCGTATTTCGCTTCCGGAAGATATGAGGACGCAGCCAGACTCGCCGAAAGCGCGCTGGAGGTTTTCAAGAACGATTACAACGCGCTGATCCCGCTCATCAATTCGTTCGAGTGTCTTGGCCGCATGGAGGACGCCGAGCGCCTGCGCCGCCGTGAAATGGAGGTGCTCCAGGATCAACTGCAACACTTTCCCGATGACGTGCGGGCTCGCATCCTGCTGGCGGCCGATTTGGCCATCTTCGGCGACACCGAAGGAGCTGCCATGCAGGTTAAGATTGCCGTGGCCATGCGCCCCTCCGACGCAAACATCCTCTACAATGCAGCTTGCACCTACGGTCTGCTGAAGATGAAGCAGGAAGCGCTCGATGCGCTCCGCCGCTCGGTGGAAGCCGGCTATGCCAATACGGATTGGTTCAAGCAGGACCCCGACCTGCGAATCCTGCATGACGAGCCGGAATTCCAGAAAATCATTCGAGCAGGTTATAACGCAAAGCGGGCTGACTCCGCGTAGCTCAGGTATCGAGGAGCGGAACAATTGAAATATAAATTCCCTGCCGTGGTGGGCGCCGTGGCCGTGGTTCTTGCGTTCGCGGCGGGACTTCCGGCGCAGCGCGAAAGGCACGACGACAACGCGCCGCCTGCCAGGACCGTTACCTTAACCGCAAAGAACTTCGAATTCAGTCCCGCGGTGATTCATATCAAAGCCGGCGAAAAAGTGCGCTTCTTCGTCACCTCCGTGGACGTCACGCTGGGACTTCGCATCAATCCGTTTCCTGACGGCGCCACTGCCGGCACTCCTCCCGGCTTGTATTTGGTGTTCGGCGAAGATTGCTGGAAGCTGCGAAAGAATGAGACGCTTCCGATCGACGTGGTAGGAGAAACGCCGGGGACCTATTCCTATACGTGCTGCAAGGGCTGCGGCAAAGAGCACAAAGGCATGCGAGGCCAGCTCATCGTCGATCCGTAGCGAGATCGCCGGGTTAGCCGCGTTGATCAGGCAGCAAGACTGATTGATAATTTTTACTCGATTCGGTTTAGGGGTATGTTTTCGCCGCCGGTATGCAGCACCATCCTCACCACGCGGCCCTGGCTGTCCATTTCGAAGGTATAAACATCGTCTGCAAGTTTCGAGAAGAAGTCCTTCTCGCTTTCCGGAAATAGTTCTTGTTTGGGCTCGTCGTTTTCCTGAACAGACAAATGATCGCCTTCCTGACGGATTACCAGGATGAGATTTGGCGGATTCCCGTAACGACCGAGATATTTCTGCAAGACTTTTGAATCGACCTGGACGGCAGTGTGCTGTTTCAGCGGAACGCGTGGCGGCAGTTGGTCATAGGGGGTAAAACCTTCCCACTCGATGGGCGTGGACGTATTCTTGAGCAAGTTTTCCAGCAGCGGTTTGTAAATACCCTCACCGTTCCCGCTATTCGTCATGATGAGAATTCCCGTACCTGCCTTATCGAAACAGACGGTGTAGTTTCTCCAGCTATCATCGTGTCCTTCTTTGAAGAAGGCCTCGCCGTACGGAGTCCAATAAAGTCCCCAGGCCAGGCCGTAACTCAGGCGGATCGGTTTGTTTTCTTCTGTGACTTCATTTTCGAGCGTGGGAAATTCGTGTTTGGACGAAATCTGAATTTGAGGAGCGAGCATTTGTCCTCGCATCTCTTTCGACAAGCGTTGGCCGGCCATGACGGCTTGCATGAAAAGCGCAAAATCATGAGGCGTGGTCAGCAGCGAACCGGCCGCGTCCGCCGACGGCCATTTTTGCGGGCCGAGCGAGCGCCCGTACTCGTCATAACCGTTCGCGTAATCATTTTCAAAACGTTCCTGCCAGACCATACTGCTGCGAGTCATCCCGAAAGGCTGAAAGACGTACTCCTGCATTAATTTCTCCAGCGGCTGCTTGGTGATTGTTTCGACCACCAATTGCAGCAGATCGATGCCTTCGCCGGAGTAGGCGAACTTCGCGCCCGGCTCAAAGTGGATTTTCAGTTTGCGGTCGTCCTCCATGGAGCGCCAATTCGCGAAGCCGCTGGTGTGGCTCAGCAACATTCGTGCGGTGATGCGTTTGTAGCGCGGGTCGCCGGTCAGGTCGGCGTAATTCGCGTATTCCGGCAAAGGCTTGGGCAAGTACTCGTACACCGGCTTGTCGAGATCGAGCGTTCGCTTCTCTGCAAGCTGCAACACCAGGTAGCCAAACACTACTTTGCTGAACGATGCGCCGGACATGATCGAATCCACGGTCAGCGGCAGATTCTTTTCCTTATCGCGATCGCCGTACGCTTTCAGGTAAACAATTTTGCCGTCGTTGAAGAGCGCAAGACCGACGCCCGGAACTTCGGCAGCCGTCATCAGCTTTTTCACCGTTTCATCAACGGCTGCCGGCTTGATGGCGCCGCCATCGAGGCGCTTGATTCCCTTTTCTTGAGCCAGCGTCGCTGCAGCAACAGCCAAGACAGCGACGGCCACCATCAATTGTCTTCTTACCATCGGAACCTCCGTGAACGAGTAAGGATACGCAAATCGGCTCGGCAAGGTTCAACCTGAATTCCGGGAAAAGTGAGTGGCGGCTTATTCCGTGTTTGCGCAAGGCGTTTGACTTCGGCGTGAGTGAAGAGGCATAAAATCAATTATTTCGCGCTGACTCCTGGAAGTATTATAGGTCGAGGAGCGGGGAGACGTGACCACGCGTCAACGCAAGGTTCACACTGAACTCGGCCGCGCCGCAGTGCGGATATTTGCCGCCAACGAGCGCATGAACCAGATGCTCGTCGAACATATTGATCCTGCCGCGTGGAGAGCGAAACCGCCCGGCAAGACCCGCAGCATCGCGGCGATCTTCACGCACATGCACAACATGCGCTGCAAATGGGTCAGGCTTACGGCTTCGCACCTGAAAGTTCCGCGACAGCTCAATCGCGCGAACTGCACGGCGCGGCAGGCCCGGGCGGGATTGGCGGAGAGCGCCGCTCGCTGTGAGGAGATGTTGGCTGAAGCGCTCGGCGGTGGCGGGGGCCGCGTGGAGAAGTTTCGCAGAGACGGCTGGGCTCGGCCTTGGCCAGTGGGCGTGGAAATGCTGTGCTACATGATTTCGCACGAAGCCCACCATCGCGGGCAGGTGTGCATGCTCGCGCATCAGCTCGGATTCCGGTTGCCGAACAAAGTGATGTCCGGGATCTGGAATTGGGAAAAGCTGTGGAAAGAGTGCGGGTCGCGCGGCGTCCCCGGTGACGATGCTTGAGGAATAGCTCAAGTGCGCAATGCTGCGCCTGTGTGTAATACTCGCAGAGGATGAGCATGAATCGCTTTGCGCGATTGACCAATAAGTTTTTGAGAAGGATGGAGACTCACGCAGCGACAGAAGCGATCGGCCTGCGCAAGCGCAACTACGGTAGACTCCGAATCATAGGTGTCGCCATCGGTGTTGTCGTTTTGACTCTGGTTGCTCTTTGGATCGCGTATCATCCATAGCCGCTACCAGATCACGTGCAAAGCGGAAGGGAGAGGAGACAGCCACGTGGCGGGGCGAGGTGCTACTGGGTTATGTTGCGCCCGTTGGACCAAATCGTTTTTGCGTCGTCATAACATGAACCACACAGCAACTTGATCCCAAGCTTCTTCTCAACCTCGGGAGTCCAGTCGTCGCTTCCCGCCTCAATCCGGAGCCTTTCACAGACCGAGCACCACGCATCAGGACGGGACGCGGTTTGGCCAGACGACCAGAAAAACCCAACTGGAATTCCAGTGCGCAGGGATTCTGCAATGTGCTGGCAGACAAACGTTTCTTGTTGCCAACCGTGGATGTGACAACTGACCTTCCGTGTATCGTTCACAGAAGAACTATAACCTCAAAATTCGCATGTCCGCTGACCTCGTTCGCCAGCCGGTGGCCAATCAAAGGTGAAGGGCCCTTGATTGACACTCTGACCGTCGGAGCTCAGGATCGTCAATCGTTCGTCTAGCGCCGGCGGGCCACAACCTCATCAAGGAACGTCGGAATCATGCCCATTCCCGACTGCTGGAGTTCGAAATTAGCGCTTGACAATAGTTCGATGATTAGCTAAATATAGACTCGTGAACAGCGTGTTCAAAGCTCTTTCCGATCCAACGCGCCGCCGCGTGCTGCAACTGCTGCGCAAACGGCCGATGTCGGCCGGCGAGTTGTCCGACCATTTTGTCGTCTCCAAGCCGACCATGTCCGCCCATTTTTCCGTGCTCCAGAATGCGGGGCTGATCGAAGCTGAAAAAAACGGCAGGACAATCGTCTATCGGCTCAAGATGTCCGTCCTCGAGGAGGCGCTGCTCGGCTTCGCGCACACGGTGGGTTGGGACATGAAGGCACAGGGCGGTGCGCGCCGGGCCGCGTTAAAGAGCGGGACAAGATTGCGTCCACTGAAGCAGGAGGGCTAACGATGGCAGCCAAAACGATCTGGAACTACATTCCGCCGGCGTTGATCGCGCTCGACGCTATGCTCCTCGCCGAGAACTGGTATCTGCGGCCCCAGAGCGCGGGGAGCTGGTTCGTGGTCCTGGTTGTTCTCATCGGGATGACGCTGGCGCTTGTCCTCGCTTCGCGCGAGCCTAAGGAAGAAACAGCGCGCCGCGATGCTGGAGGTTCCGTCCGAAGAGGGGTCGCGACAGCCGGTCTGATTCTCGCGATTTCGCTTGGCGCGAAACTTGGCGTGGCGCTCGGCGCGGTCCACTACGGCGATATCGCGCTACGCGCGACGATGGCGATCGTGGGCGCCTTCCTGGCCGTGACCGGGAACGCCATACCGAAAACCCTCACGCCGTTGGCGTCGCTGCAATGCGACTCCGCAAAAGTTCAGGCCGTGCAACGTCTCGCCGGCTGGATCTGGACGCTGGCGGGTCTCGCGGTTGCGATTGCATGGCTCACGCTACCGATCAATGTGGCAGAGGCGATGTCCTACCTCTTGCTGCCAAGCGCCATCCTCGTCACGGTCGGGCAAGCGGTCTGGCTGCGACGAGCGAAGCCGAGCGCACTCTGAAGCGCCGGGGAGACTAAAGAGCAACCATGTTCGCCCGATTGATGGGACTCAACGTCATCTCGCCCGGCAAGCTGCAGCAATTGATGCAGAAGCAGCCGGTGAGCGTCCTCGATGTGAACTCGCGACAGAGCTGGCTGACGGCGCGTGTGCCGGGTGCGCGGCCTCTCGACCCGATGGGCTACGACGAGAGCGATCTCCCCACGGACAGAGATTCCACGCTGGTGTTCTATTGCTCGAATTTCCTGTGTAGAAAGGCGCCGAACGCGGCCCGCCGCGCGAAAGACATGGGATACCGGAACGTCTACGTAATGTCCGCGGGAATCAGCGGCTGGGTCGGCGCTTCCCTGCCGACGGAATCCGGCGAGAAGCGCGACACCTAGATTTTCGAAACACTCATTGGGAGATCCCTCCGTGCAGCCGTGTTGCCGGATTCCCTTCCCTGGTGATAGGATTGCGACGCGCGAAGGGCGCATCCGGTCCGCGGAAAGGACAGAAGTCCACCTGGTTGTAACAACTCGTTTTTACGAACTAACTTTCTGCCCATAAATTGCGGACCTCGGGCGCAAGAAAGGGAGTTCGCCATGCCGGTAAGACGCCTGCCGTCGAATCCGAACCTGGATCATCTGAAATATCAAGCGAAGGACTTGCTAAAAGAGCGGGCCGCGCGCACTGCGGGTGTAGCCCAGCGGATCAGGGAATTTCACCCGCGTTTCCTTCGTGCTACGGACGCTGAAATCTTCGACGGCCGGCTCAGCCTCAGCGACGCGCAGCTTACCATCGCCCGCGAATATGGATTTCCGAGCTGGGCGAGACTGAAACGGCACATCGAAAAACCAACGCTCTGCGACCGGCTGGATTTGCCGCACCAACAGCGGATTGAAAATGAAGCTTTTCGCCGCGCCGTGGAACTTCTCGATGCGGGTGATGCAACGGGTTTGCGCGCGCACTTGAAGCAGCATCCGAATCTGGTGCAACAGCACGTCGTTTTCGAAGGCGGGAATTACTTTCGAGAGCCGACGCTCGTGGAATTCGTCGCCGAGAATCCGATTCGCCATGGCACTCTGCCGGCGAACATCGTGGAGCTGGCCAGGATCATTCTCGATGCCGGGCCGAGCCATTCCGCAAAGAACGAGACGCTCATGCTCGTCTCGACGGGAAGCGTAGCGCGTGAATGTCGCGCGCAAGTTCCGCTAATCAATCTGCTGTGCGATTACGGAGCGGATCTCAACAGCGCGGTACAAGCAGCGGCCTTGCACGGCGAGTTCGAGGCCGTGAACGCCTTGATCGCGCGCGGCGCTCGAATCAATTTGCCGGTGGCAGCGGCACTGGGGCGCGTCGAGGATGCCCGCCGGTTGCTGGCAGGCGCAAGCAGTGACGACCGCCATTTGGCGCTTTCTTCGGCGGCGAATTTTGGCCATGTCGAGATTGTTCGATTGTTGCTTGACGCGGGCGAAGATCCAAACCGATATAACCCGGTGGGAGGCCATTCCCACACCACACCGCTGCACCAAGCTGCGCTGGGAGGCCATGAGGAAGTCGTCCGGCTGCTGGTCGAACGCGGCGCACGATTGGACTTGAAGGACATTCTCTGGCGGGCTACGCCGGCGGATTGGGCCGAACACGAAGGCAGAACGGAAATCGAGGCATATCTTCGCGGCAAGATGGGGAGCGAGAAGCCGGAATAGAACGGCCTTGGTGAAAAAATAACGTGCAATCCGGAAGTAATTCCACTTGGATGTATCGTCGGATTACCGGACATTTGACCTGTTAGGACTTCACTTCTCCGGCAAGCGCGTTTATCAGGACTTGACCCGCAAGCGGTCGCTCTTCGTTGACTTGATCCGGACCGCAACCTAAGATGTGCGCCAAATGGCGGACGCAGCTTCGTTGATCGGCAAAACCATCTCTCATTACCGCATCGTCGAAAAGATCGGCGGCGGCGGAATGGGTGTGGTGTACAAGGCTGAGGACGTAAAGCTCGGCCGGTTTGTGGCCCTGAAGTTCCTGCCCGACGACGTAGCCAAAGATCCGCAAGCCCTCGGCCGTTTCGAGCGCGAAGCCAAGGCCGCTTCGGCCTTGAATCATCCGAACATCTGCACCATCTACGAAATCGACGACCAGCACGGCGAAGCGTTCATTGCCATGGAGTGTCTGGACGGTCTGACGTTGAAGCATCGCATCGCAGGGCAGCCGATGGAACCAGAACTCATTCTGTCGCTGGCCATCGAGATTGCCGACGCCCTTGATGCCGCGCACGCCGAAGGCATCATCCATCGCGACATCAAGCCTGCCAACATTTTCGTGACGAAGCGCGAGCATGCAAAGATTTTGGATTTCGGCCTGGCCAAGGTGCAAGCAACGGCCGGGACCGATGGCGATGCGACGCTGACACAGGAGGCGATGCAGTTGAGCACGCCGGGCGCGGCCATGGGCACGCTGGCGTACATGTCGCCGGAGCAGGCGCGCGGGAAAGAACTAGATGGGCGCACAGATATTTTTTCTTTTGGTTTGGTGCTCTACGAAATGGCCACGGGGAAACAAACGTTTTCGGGGACCACCTCGGCAGAAATCTTCGATGCCATTCTGAATCGCACGCCAGTCGCTCCGGTGCGCCTGAATCCGCAGATTGCGCCCAAACTGGAAGACGTCATTACCCGTGCGCTCGAAAAAGACCCGAAGCTCCGCTATCAACATGCATCGGACATGCGATCGGACTTGCAGCGTCTGAAGCGCGACAGCGAGTCGGGCCACACGCCGCGCTTGGACACCGCGCCTTCGAGTCTCAGGACCCAGCAAGGGCCAGCACCCTCGACTCCGCATACTTCAAGCAGCTCGGTCGTAGTGGCCGCGGCCCGCGAGCATAAACTGGGAGTCGGAGTCACGAGCTTGATTGCCATTCTGTTGATCGGGGCCGCCGCCTACGGCATCTACGCTCTTCTCTCGCGTGCGAAGCCCGTTGCCTTTGAAAACTTCTCCGTCAACAAGGTCACCGATACGGGTAAAGCCGCGCTGGCGGCCATTTCACGCGACGGCAAGTACATCGTGAACGTGGAAGATGACAATGGCCAGCAAAGTCTCTGGCTGCGCAACGTGCCTACACCCGTGAAGTGGCAGTATCAGTTGGCAAACAGCAACACGCAGATCATACCTCCCGGACCGTTCAGCTACGGCCGAGTCCAATTTTCTCCGGAGGGCGATTACGTTTATTTTGTCGGCCGCGAGACGGGGCAGGCTCAGAACGCACTGTATCGCGTCCCAGTCCTGGGCGGGACTCCGCAAAAACTTCTCACCGGTGCATCCTCGGACATCACTTTTTCTCCTGACGGCCAGAACTTTGCTTACACCGCTGCCGACAAACTTGATCCCGGCAAGTTCCGTTTGGTGGTCCATTCGCTGGAAACGGGCAACGAGACTGACCTGGTGACCGGCAGCGCCGATAAATTTCTGGCTCAACCGGCGTGGTCGCCGGACGGCAAAACCATCGTGTGCCTGATTAGCGAGCCCACATCGGATTCCTTGAGTGGTCTGGTGGCCGTGAACGCACTCACCGGTAAGCAAACTCTGCTCTACGTGGACAGCGGATACTTGGAGCGGCCAACATGGCTGGCGGATGGCTCAGGCTTGCTTGCCCTTTTGCGCGACAAAGAGACCAACTACATGCGCAATCAAATCGTGGAAATCTCTCTTCCTGCCGGCACACTTCGTCGCGTCACCCACGACCTGAACGACTATTCCGACCTCCGTCTCACTGCTGACGGGCATACCCTGGCGACCGTTGTTGGTCAAACCAATTACGATCTTTTCCTGGCTTCGGCCTCACAGTTGAACACCGGCCAAGCAGAACAGCTTACTTCCGGCGCCTACTCCGGCGGTGCAACAATTTTCTTGCTGGGTTTTACCTGGACGCCGGCCGGACAAATGATTCTGCCTCATGGCCAATCCAGCTTGGACCTTTTCAATCTCGATTCGCGCCAGCGGACTCCGCTGACAGCACTCGAACGGAATGTACTGGTGTTTGAGCCTTCTGCCTGTCCCAATGGCCGATACGTAGTATTCGTAGTTGCAGGCGCCATCGGTTCGATCAGCTCCACGATCTGGCGGATGGATTCGGATGGAAGCAATCCCAAGCAGATAAGTGACGGGAGGCTCGACCAGCGTTGCCGTTGCTCCCCGGACAGTCGCTCGGTGTATTACCTTGACATGGCAAATGGTAGTCAGTTGCGCAAAGTAGCGATCGAAGGCGGAAAATCTGAACGTGTTTCCGACCTCTTCGCGCCTTACGGATTTGATATCGCTCCGAACGGAAATCTCGCCGCATTTGCGACTGCTACTTCGGGTCCCAGTCCTCAGATGATGCTCGCACTGGTGTCTGTTGATTCCCCGCAAAACACGAAACTCGCGCCATTGCAGCGAGCGCCTGACGGTCCCACGCGATTTACCCACGACGGCAAAGCCGTGCTATATCCGTTTCGCGATAAGCTGGCCGACAACCTCTGGCTCCAGCCCCTCGATGGCTCGCCGGGAAAGCAGCTGACCAATTTCAAGTCCGAAATGATCGGTGATTTTGGCTGGTCGTTCGACGGCAGCAAGCTGGCGTTGCTTCGTGGGCACACCCAGTCAGATGTAGCCCTCCTCCGCGCGTCTGAGAAGTAGACGGAGGTGCACGAGCGCGTCTTCAAATCAGCTATTGAGTTCGCTGAGTGCTCTGGTCAGTTCGCTCGTCTGAATGTTTTCAAGCGAGCGCACGGCGTTCTTGATGGCTTGGCGCGATTTCGCGGTGGAATTACTAGACGATAGTTTGTCGAACTTTGCCTCGACCTCCGCCCAGGTAAATGGTTGGTTGGAGGCACCGGGATAGGACGACACGTCGTGATTGAAGGAATCGCCGTTTTTAAGCCGGACGGTCACGTGGCTCATAACCTCGGCCGGGTAATGGGCCGTAAAGCCAGCGTTTGGCCTGATCGTGACCTTTTGCAGCAGGTCTTGCACGTCTGATTTTGCAATTCGGCCGGACTCGAGCTGCGCCGGCTGGACATCTCCATCCAAGAGCCCGACGGCAAGGAGGTAAGGGAGGCTGTGGTCGGCATCCTCTTTTGTGTGCACGTTTTTCTTCGGACCGAAGCGTCCCCCTCCCGTGAAATCGTAGGCGTCCTGGAAGACCTCGGCGTCAATACTGACGATATCCGCCGGATTAAATGGGTGAGCTTTGTGCAGTTCGAGCGTGCAGAAGATGGCGGATTGTGTGGGAACGGCGCTGTTGTAGCTCTTCAATGAGAGCTGATCGAAGCAATCCAGTTTGACCTGGTCCCAGTCAATCTGCACCGGTTTACCGAGCGCTTGCGCAAGCCCTTCCGCTCCCTCGATAACATACTTCGGGCCAGTTACGCCGCGAGACGCAAGGAAGACCCCTTGAATGGTCCCCAATGCAGCTTGGGAGGAGTTCAAGCCTTTCCACTGAGAGATCGGTGTAGTGCGAGCGACCAGCAGTGGAATGACACATCCGGATATTTCAATAGCCCAGCCCGACTTTGCCTCATCTAGTTGCAGAGCTTTGGAAGCTCCCGCGGCTATGGAGAAAGACACCTGCGTCGTGAGGTCAAACCCCTCCGGCATGAATGGACAGTTTGCGGTTAGCACCGCTTCGACCTGGTAGGCAACGGCCAGGGCAGTCAGGAATTCTTTGCCCGATCGTCCGGCGTGCTCGGATGTGGCAATGATCGATGCCAGGTTGTCTGAGGGGTGGCAGAGCCCTATCCCGCTGAGGTAACTGTCCATGAAATCGATGTACCGCACGAGCGCCGTGTTGTACTGGGATGCATACACGACGTTGGCTTTCCCGCCGCCGATCAGAGAGCATCTCGCATCCGAACCGCCGAATTGTTTTGCATTCTCCAAGCACGCCACAATTGGCGGCGCTCCGATGGCATTGATGGCGCAAGCTAACGAATCCAGGATACTGAGCTTGAGTCGTTCCCGCCGCTCAGGAGCCAAATCCTCATAGGTCGTCCTACTCGCGAATTTTGCGATGCCTTCAGTTTGGCTGGTGCCAGTGATGATCGGCTTGGGTTTCTCCGGGCACGGATTCTCGCCCTGGCCAGGAGTGCCGCCAGGCGAAACTTTAGCCATCACTCTGTTCGCTGCGGTCATAGAAGCGGCCAGGATACCCGCTCCGTGCAAGAGTTTTCGGCGAGCGAGTTGAGTCATGGCATCCTCCCTTTTCTTTCAGCGTCTGGGGACTCTTGTCGCAGGAATTTTATTCCGCTAAATCGGATTCTCCTCGAAAAGGCGAGCAACAAGCGCGGAATCGAGGTACGCTCGAACCTCAACGATCGTGCCATTCACAAAGCGACACAGCCAACAATACCGGTTATCGAACCTGAGACCATTTTTAGCGATGGCCTCGGAATGCAGCTCGACCACTGCCCAGTCACCACTTACCAGGGCGTGTTCCACATGCAGTTCCGTCCCTTTGGGTAGGACCTTTGCCAACTTTTCAAAGGTATGTGCGACGAACTCGGCCTTGCTGTGATAGTGACCGGCAAGAGGATGAGTTCCCTCGACGATCCAATCCACGTCGTCCGCCACATGGTCGAAAAACCCTTGGCCATCGCCAGATTCCAGGTTCTTGAAAATCTCGCGAACGTAAGCAATGCTTAAGTCCGGATTTCTAACAGGTTGCGTACTGGACATTAGAGTAACCTCCTTCAAATGTCGTGGATATTAGCAGAACCGTCGAACTTATGCCCAAGAAACGCTTTCGCGAAGAAGTTTTACTCGCAAGGCTCAGGGCCACTCCCCGAGCCGCCTATCGAGCCACCTATCGATCGGCCACCAGCGTTTTCCGAATACCACGATTTCTCCAGGTTTGGGAGCCTCGCGGTCGTGGAATTTCCCTTTGTTCCGGGCGTTCTGAGCTACGCTGCCCGTCTTCAAGACCGACTCCGTATTGAAATGCACCTCTGCATCTGTTTGGTAAAAGTATCTAAAATCCAGGGTGAATGAAGTCGGAACCGGATCTTTCGGACAGAATTGCACAACGCCGTTTTCATTTGTTTCCCCGATCCGGAAGTTGCGGTAATTATCAATCACCACGGACGTCAACAAGCCTTTGGTAGGCTTTCCACTCTTCGCGTCGAACACGCGCACTGAAATGCAGTTCGCACTCGAAGAATCGAGAGGCGCGGCGAATACACACAAAAAAGTAAACGCCAAAACGCAGACTGTCGTCCCGAAAACAATCAGAAGCCGGGAGAGGGATGGCCGTTTTCGTGTTGAATTCGGCATTTCGCTCGATCTAGACAAGATCTTAATGTCAACAATTGCGATTACGTCGGCGGCTGTGACACTTTTAAAAGTATCACAATTCAGCGTTGACCTTGAAAGCGTATGTCGGTGGACTTTCCGGTGCTTCAGCGCCACAGCGTGGTTGGCGTTCAAAATGTTTTATTCAAGATGTGGCGAGCATGGCTATGGTAAGCGCGTTAATCAGGCATGTAGTTGCGAGTCGATTTAAAGCAGGTTGAGTGGTGCCTCCTGTCGTCGTTAGCAGTCGCTTGACGCCGAGCAGGTTCACCTTTGCGAAGGTAGCCGCAGTGTAAAATGAAACGTGCTGCCTGTCCCCGGTTCACTCTCGACCCATATCTTTCCGCCCATCGCGGTCGCAAGCTTCGAGCATATGCTTAGGCCCATTCCCGTGCCGCCGTAGTTTCGAGTCACGGATCCGTCGGCTTGCGAGAATGGCTCAAAGATCTTTTTCTGCATGTCCTCGGCGATTCCGATTCCAGTGTCTTTCACCATGAAGTGCAAGCAAGAGTCTTCGTCTTCATGCGAATCTTTGTCCACCGTGATAGACACGCCGCCCTCTTTCGTGAACTTAATGGCGTTGCCGATCAGAATCTTCAAGATCTGACGAACGCGGCTTAGATCACCAACTACGGTTTCCGGAACGTCTGGTCGAACTTTCCATTGCAATTCCAAGCTCTTCTGCTGCGCTTGAACATCGAGTGCCTTAATTGTTTCACCCAGGCTTTCTCGGAGGCCAAAGGGCATCGATTCGAGCTTCAGTGTTCCGCCTTCAATCTGCGCAAAGTCTAAGATGTCGTTGATCATGGACAGGAGAGATCCCGCGGAAGTTTGCACCATGCCCAAATATTCGCGCTGTTCGGCGGTTAACTCCGAGTCCAAAACGAGCTCGGTCATTCCGAAAATACCATTCATGGGAGTACGAAGTTCGTGGCTCATGATCATCAGAAACGCGCTTTTTGCATTGTTCGCGGCTTCGGCGGCGTCCATTGCGTCGCGTAAGACTTCCTCGGCTCGCTTGCGCTCGGTGACGTCCACGAATGTCACCACGCTCCCGATGATTTCACCGTTCCGGCGAAGCGGACGAGACCAGTACTCTGCTGGAAAGCTGCTCCCGTCCTTGCGCCACAGCACTTCGTCATCAACGTGCGTACCTTTGCCAAGACGAAACGCCTCGTAGATATGGCATTCGCTCACCGGGTACGGAGTCCCTTCTGGCCTCGTATGGTGAATCACGTCGTGCACGTTCCTTCCCCGCAAGTCCGCGAATGATTGGTAGCCCGTCATTTGCAAAAAGGCCTGATTGCAAAACGTGCACGAACCATGTGTATCGATTCCGTAAATAGATTCTGGCGCAGACTCCAGCAGCAGCGCCAGCAGTGACTGGCTTTGCTGCACTTCGTCGGAAAATCGGCGGTCCAATAGCGCGGTAATCACGGTGAAGCCGAGCAGAAGTATTGTCACCCCAACAATCGCGACAATCCCCAGCGTGGAGACGCTCCATGCGTGCGACAGATTGTCCTGCACGGACGCGGATCCCGTGAAGCTGGCAGCCGCCATTCCGGTGTAGTGCGTCGCTGGAATTGCGAGACCCATCACAAGCGCGCTCAATGCCTTGCGCCGGCCACCCGTCGCCGTTTCTCCGGAAATGTGGAACCCCATTGACATCGCAACCAGCGGAATCAAAATTGCCATCGCAATGGAGGCCGCCACAATTGGTTTCGAATAGTGGCACACGGCTTGCAGCCGCATCGCCGCCATGCCAATGTAATGCATCCCTGCGATTCCGCTGCCCATGAAAACGCTGCCGACTATCGCTAAAATGAACCCCATCTTCCTTCGGCTCACCACAAAAAACATGATGGCAGATGCCAGGACCGCAGCTAGTAGCGAAACCAATACCGTCGGCCAGTCGTATCGAACCGGGATCGGCAGGCGCAAGGCCAGCATCCCCACATAGTGCATTGACCATATCCCCACACCCATGGCCACTGCGCCGCAGCCAAGCCACAAAGCGCGAACCATGCCTTTCGCCGAGCTTACCCTCCCAGCGACTTCGAGAGCGGCGTAGGAAGCGAGCAAGGAGATCAGAATGGACAAGGCCACCAAGCGGTAGTCGTATGAACTGACCATTACCATCTCAGGCGAGGACAAAACTTCGGCTCCGGTGGCACGAAATATACTAGGAGGCTTTCTTTCAGCCCCGGCGTTGGCTAGAGATTTCTGGTTGCCGAATATCGACAGGAAGGGGTGTTCTTACACCAGAAGAATAGTGTGGCTTCTATTCTGACCCGCAGACAAGCGAAGTCAAGCCGTTACAGGTAAACCGAACCGGACTAGTTAACCACCACCAATCGTCTGAGCTGGCAGCGTGTCCGGACAAGTGAAATCTACGCGTGCGGTCAGCGCGTTCATCGGGACTTAGGCGGATTTGGCCGGCGAAATTTACTGTGCATCAGCGCAGCGGCGTGGTTGACGTGCAAGATGTTTCATTCAAGATGTGGCCAGCATGGCTATCGCGGCGGCGGTCATGACGGCGAAAGTGGCCCAGCCTAAATACTTCAGCAGCGGCGGGTTCACGTGCTTTCCCATCACTTGCTGTTTGCTGGTCAGCAGGATCACGAGAAGGATCAGAGGCGGAGCAAGCAGGCCATTGATCACCGCGGACCAGAACAACAGTCCTACGGCGTTAAAACCAAAATAATTCAGCGCGACGCCCAAGGCCATGGCCACGGCCATCA
>Ga0302225_10001119_pt1 | contig 17739 bp, 18 predicted proteins | sample II_Palsa_E3_2_FD_193515 | JGI IMG/M metagenome (GOLD analysis project Ga0302225, IMG submission 193515) | Peat permafrost microbial communities from Stordalen Mire near Abisko, Sweden - II_Palsa_E3_2 | ecosystem: Environmental > Terrestrial > Soil > Palsa > Peat permafrost | place: Sweden...
CTGGCTCAAGATCTTTGGCGTCGCCTTCGGCCTTGGAGTTGTCACTGGCATTGTGATGGCCTTCCAGTTCGGTACGAACTGGAGTGCCTTGTCGCGGCTGACCGGGCCGGTTCAGGGCCCGCTACTATCCTACGAAACCTTCACCGCGTTCTATCTTGAGGCCAGCTTCTTCGGGATTCTGCTGTTCGGCCGCTCTCGCGTTCCTCCATGGTTCTACCTGCTGTCTACCGCCATGGTCTCGCTTGGCACCATGCTGTCAGCGTTTTGGATCATGGCGAACAACAGCTGGATGCAATGGCCCGTCGGCTACGTGATCCAGGATGGCGTGTTCGTTCCGAGTGATTGGCACAAGATCCTCTTCAGTCCGGTGCTGTGGGTGCGATTTCCGCACATGCTGCTCGCCTCCTTCATTACGGGTGCGTTCTGCGTCGCAGCGACTGGAGCGTGGTACGTGCTTCGGAAGGAGTTTGGGCCAGAGAGCCGCCTCATGCTACGCATGGGTCTGTACTTGGCCGCCGTGCTAGTACCGCTGCAGATGTTCTTTGGACATCTGACCGGCGACTACGTGCATGATCATCAGCCTAGCAAATTCGCGGCAATCGAAGCACGCTGGCACGACGAGCAACCTGCTCGCGAGGTGCTCATTGCGATCCCGGATGCGGCGCACGAGACCAATCACTTCGCGCTGTCAGTGCCCGTGCTTGGAAGCCTGATCGGCAGCTTGAGCCTGCATTCAAAGGAAGTCGGTCTGACGGACTTTCCTCGCGCGGACCGGCCGCCGGTAGCGATTCCGTTTTTCAGTTTCCGGATCATGGTTGGCTGCGGACTGTTGCTACTGATCACGGCATGGTACGGCACATATCTGGCCCGTAAGGGCCGCCTCGAACGGAATCGTGCGCTGCTGTGGCTCACGTTCCTGAGTTTTCCGCTGCCCTTCATTGCCACACTCACGGGATGGTTCACCGCGGAGGTCGGGCGTCAGCCGTGGACGATCTTCGGTGTATTGCGAACTGCACAGGCCGTGACTCCGACACTGACCGCACGTTCGGCGTTCATCTCCTTGATCGTCTTCAGCGCCCTCTATGCGCTGATCTTCGTGTTCGGAACGCTTTTTATCTATCGCTTGCTGCGCGCGGGGCCGAGAGGTCAACTGGTGCTGCCGGCCCCTGACACACAGGCGCGGCGGCCGATGTCTGTCGCGGATCAAGCACTCGTCGTGCCAGATTAGGAGTCGATCATGGTGCTCTTCTGGGTCTCAGTCCTCGCATTCGGCATTCTCCTGTACGTGCTTCTGGACGGATTTGATCTGGGTGTCGGTATCCTATTCGGGTTCTCGCGCATCGAGGATAGGCGCCGGGCGATGATGCGTTCGGTAGCCCCGGTGTGGGATGGGAATGAGACCTGGCTCATCGTCTCGGGTGTCGTCTTGTGGGGCGCGTTTCCCATCGTTTACGCAACGCTATTCTCGGCGTTCTATCTGCCCCTGATCTTCATGCTGGCAGGACTTATTCTGCGCGGCATCGCGTTCGAGTTTCGCGACAAGGCACTGCATCTGCGAATGGTCTGGGGCCTCGGCTTCTGTGCCGGGTCGCTGGTCGCAGCGTTCATGCAGGGCGTCATGGTCGGGGCGCTGATCGAAGGGCTGCCGCTGATCCATGGCCAATATGCCGGCAGTGATTTCAGCTGGCTTAGTCCGTTCGCCGTGTTGTGCGGAGCGGGTCTGTGCTTGGGGTACTCGCTTCTGGGTGCCTGCTGGCTCGTACGAAAGTGCGACGGCGAGACGCAATCCTGGGCGTATCGGCTCATTGCCGAACTCTCGGTCGCTCTCGCGCTGCTGTTGGTTGTAGTGTTCGTCCTGGCGCTGGCCCTAAACCTGCGCGTGATGGGTCGTTGGCTGGAGCGGCCGTATCTTTTCGTGTTCCCTGTTATTGGCTTCGCGACTGCAACTGTCTTGGCATGGAGCGTGCGACGCCGTCACGTTCGTGCCCCCGGCTACGCGGTGGCCGCAAGCTTCGCTGCGGCCTTCGCAACACTCGCGATTACGTTCTGGCCCTACATGGTCCCCTTCTCGATAACCGTCGGCCAGGCGGCCGCACCGCATGCATCGCTGGCATTCATGTTCTGGGGCGAGGGTCTGTTTATCCTGCCGCTGATGCTCGCGTACACGTTCATCGGCTATAGGGTCTTCCGCGGCCGTGATGAGACCACCTCAATTTCCTACTGAGCACGTAGCATGACGAGAGACGCGGTCATTGAGGAGGCCACCTTCGGCGGGCTGCTAAGGGCTGCCTCGCCGGATCTGGCGTTTGGCGTGCGCGTGGCCGCGTCCGTGTCGCTTGCGCTGTTCGCCGCTTTCTGGCTCGAACTGGATAATGCGTTCTGGGCCGCCGCCTCAGCGGCCGTCGTGTGCCAGCCGAATCTCGGCGCGTCGCTTCGCAAAGCCTGGTTTCGCCTGATCGGCACTCTGGTCGGGGCAGCTATGATCGTCGCAATCGCGGCGCTCTTCACGCAGGATCGAGTCGGATTCCTGGCCGCTCTGGCGCTCTGGGGCGCAGCGTGCGCCCTCCTCTCCACACTGCTTCGGAATTTCGCCTCGTACGGCGCGGCGTTGGCCGGATACACGGCGGCAATCGTGGCTAGAGACGCGCTCGGTGCGAGTGGAGGTGGACCCGACGATCACGTGTTCATCCTAGCTTTGTGGCGCGCCAGCGAGATCTGCACTGGCATCGTTTGCGCCGGACTGGTGTTCGCGCTGACGGACCTTGGCCACGCGCGCAGCCGGGTTGCCCAAATGGTCAGCACGCTAGTGGGCAGAATCGGTTCGCAATTTGTCAGCACGCTGACGACCCTCAAAGATAGCCGTCTCATACGTCGCGAATTCATTCGCGATGTCATCGCACTGGATCCAGCCCTCGACCAGGCGATCGGCGAGTCTTTTGAGCTGCGCTACGATTCGCCTACGCTTGCGCAGACGGCGGATGGCCTGTTCAGTGCCTTGGCTGCATGGCGAGCCGTGGACAATCATCTCGACCGTGCGTCGGCAGATTTGAGCATGATACAGGAGGTGCAGAGCGTACTGCAGGCGCTGCCCTCCACGGCGCGACAAGCCTGGGATGCAGCAGGCTCTGGGTGCCCGATCCATGATCCGTCCGCTCTGCGCGATTGCTGTCTGCTCGCCATTCGAAGGCTTCTATCGCGGCCCGCTATCACGGCGTCGCGACAACTGTTGATTGATCAGACGGCCAGAGCGTTGTTCGGTCTCTCCGAGGCGCTCACCGGGCTGGCGCTGCTGGCGGGCGAGCCCAATCGGCGTCCATCGCGCTCAAGTCGCCACCGAGTTCATGTCGCCGATTGGGCGCCGCCGGTGCTGAATGCGGCACGCGCGTCACTGGCGATTTGTGCTGCGGCGATGGTGTGGATAGTGACTAGCTGGTCGGAAGGCGCGCTCTGCATGACCTGGACTGCGATTACCGTGATCCTATTCGGACCACGTGGCGAAAACGCTTCCGCCTCCGCTGTGACCTTCCTCGCGGGTACCGGCATTGCCGCAATACTGGCGGCAATCGCCAACTTTGCAATCCTGCCTCAAGTGCATTCATTCACGGCGCTTGCGTTTGTGTTGTCCTGTTACATGATACCGGTGGGTGCACTGAGTTCGCGCTATCCTAACAGCGCGTTCCTGATGGCGATGGCGGCTAATTTCGTGCCGCTGGTTGCGCCTGCAAATCTTGCGACCTACGACACCATCGCGTTCTATAACTCAGCATTGGCGCTATGCACAGGCTGCGCCATCGGCGTGCTGTCGTTCCAACTTCTGGCGCCGTTGTCGCCCGCAACGCGCACCCAACGGATGCTGCGTTCCACGTTGCGAGATCTGCGCAGGATGGCTCAGCGTCCGCTACCTCAGCTGCCGGATGACTGGCGAGGTCTCGCCTGCGCTCGCCTCACGGACCTGCCGGATTCGGCTGAACCGCTGCAGCGCGCACGCATCGTTGCAGCTCTGTCAGCCGGCACGGAAATGATTCGTCTGGATCGACTAATGAGGCGGCTCTCCCTGAGCAGTAGCCTGACGCCGGTGCTGGCGGCTTTAGCGCAGGGTCGCAGCGGACCTGCCAGCGTGAAGCTCGCGTATCTGGCGACGGCCTTGTCCGCCAAAGCGTGCGCTAGTGGCCTCCGGCATGTTGGCTTGCACGCGCGCGCCAGCGCACTGGCGTTGTCTGAGGTACTCACCCAGCACTCGCCCTACTTCGATGCGGGGCTGCATGAAGCTCTATGAATTCAATCTCTTCGGCGTGCTCGTCGCCCCAATCGCAGTTCTAATGGTGCTTTCGTGGGGCATTCTCATCGGCTTGCGACGGCTCGCCATGCACGTCGGGGTGCTGCAGCGGGTGTGGCACCCGGCGCTATTCGCGCTGGCTATCTATGTAATCGTACTTTCAGCGCTGGTAATAGCGATCTCGCCTTGAGGATACATGCCCGTCATGCCCAATGACCAGAATCAAACGATGAGTCGGTGGCCCAAGCGCTGGGAGCAACAGGCGCTGCCCTGGGTACTGACCGGTGCGGCAGTGGCGGTAGCGGGCGTACTGGGTATGACGATGTGGCGCCGCTATGTCGAGGCGCCATGGACGCGCGACGGAACGGTACGCGCCGATGTCGTGACGATGGCTCCCGAGGTTGCCGGCCGGATTGTGGAGTTGCGGGTGGCGGACAATCAGTATGTGCATAAGGGCGAACTCCTTATGGTCATTGATCCGACCGACTATCAGATCGCCGTGAGTCGTGGCACGGCCGTGTTCCAGCAGGCGAAGCTCGACGCCCAAAACTTGCAGCTGGAATCGGCACGCCGCGATCGACTAGCCAGGCTCGACGCCGTAGCCCAGGAACAGGCCACAAACTATCAGAGCAACGCAAGCATTGCCGAAGCGCTGGTTGAACAGACGACAGCCAGCCTGCAACAGGCGCGCGTGAATCTGGAGCGTACGCACATCCGCTCACCGGTAAATGGCTGGGTCACCAACCTTCTGGCCCGGCGCGACGACTACGCGACGGTGGGAAGAGATGAGATTTCCATCGTCGACGCCGAGTCGTTCTGGGTCGATGGCTATTTTGAAGAAACGAAACTCGGCAAAGTATGTGAGGGCGATCGCGCGCGCGTCCAGCTCATCGGTTACTCGCAGGTCATTGATGGCCACGTGGATAGTGTCGCGCGCGGCATCCATGTCCCGAATTCGGAGCCCAATCTTCAGGGTCTTGCGACTGTAAATCCTATCTATACGTGGGTGCGGTTAGCGCAGCGCATTCCGGTGCGCATCGACATTGATAAGGTCCCACAAAACGTGCGGCTGGTCGCCGGCCTCACCGCGACGGTACGACTCGTCCCGAAGCATGAAGAGTGTCACCTCAAGTGAATCGATGCTCTCGTCTGTTGAACGCCGATGAGGCGACCTGTCGGCAGATTACGCCGATCACGATCCCTACCGCCGTGTCGAGAAATCGAAGCAGCGGTTGCTCCCACGCGTTGGCCGGACTCAGGATGGCGACAGCCATGACGACGATCGTGGTGATCGCCGTCGTAATGATGTCATCGGGGCGATTCAGCAGAATCATGAGCAGCGTACCTGTTACGACCAGTATTGGAATGCCTAGGGCACTGGGCGCGAGGAACCATAGGTACGGCAGACACAGCAGTAGGCTGATGGAAGTTGCGATGAAGCGCGCTAGCCCGGCGGCGAGACTGTGCGAGCCGGTGTCGCGAAACACAAACGCGCTTGCGGCCGCGGCCCACATCCCACCCAAAAGCTCATTATCCCGATTGGTAAAGCCCTTCAGCATCGAGGCCTCCGCCACGAAGGCGAGCAGACAGGCGATGCCCATGCTAATGGAATACGCGATGTCCCAGGCAGATGGTTTTCTTAGTCTGTTCACGGGCGCTCCTCGGAATTAGTGACGCAAGAGTAGGTGCGCAGAACCGTGCCTGCGTATTTGTGGGGCGCATGGAAGTGGCAGTTCGTACAAGGATCATATCCCGCTGGTCGTCGAGGATTTTGCGTTATGAGCAGCATCGAGGCTTCTTTGCGTATCGGCGGATTTGTCACAGGTGTCGCGTTGTTGACGTTGTTTCTTCTGTCCACATCGCGGGCCGCCCTCGTTAATCGGCATCGCGGCGACCGGATTGCGCATGGGGTCGGACGTATCGTCTGTTCTGCGATGACCCGCGTCGCCGCGGGCCGGCGTACCTACGATGCCGTTCAGGATGCGCTCGGCTGGATTTTGCCACTATATATCCTGTCATTGATCGTGACATGGTTCCTGCTGGTTCAAACCGGATTCTCATTGGTCCTGTGGTCTGCGAAGGTGGAGCCTACCCTTCTCAAAGCGTTCCTCGCGAGTGGCTCGGCGCTCAGTACACTCGGGTTCCTCACTCCGAACGGCGCAGCCGGCCAGTTGCTTGCAATCATTGAGGGAGCGATGGGTCTTGGCGTGGTGGTGTTCTTCTTCACGTTCATTCCCGGCTATCAGTCGGCGATTCAGGCGAGAGAGCTGAAAGTCGCCTGGCTGTACGCGCGAAGCGGCGCCGATACCTGCAGCCTGACGTTTGTCGATTGGATGCAGCGCTCCGGAAACAGTGCCGATTCGAGCGAAGTGTGGGAGACCTGGGAGGAGTGGTTTCGACTGCTGGCAGAAACCGTCGCGATTGCACCGGTGCTTGCGATCGTACCGACACTGCATCGCCGACAATCCTGGCTTATTGCGGCCGCGCTCATGCTCGATGCGGCCTCATTCTGTCTGGCGACCCTCGAGGGCAAGGCGCTGGCCTCGGCGAGTGTCTGTCGCACCACTGGAATTGAGGCATTGAAGGTGATCGCAGCCAAGCTCAGTTCGAGCAGAGCCTTCGGTCAGGCAGATCTTTCGTTTGGTTCCACTCGGGCAGCATTTGATGCGGCTCGCGCCAGGATGGTCGATCTGAGAGCACCCATCAAGTCGGACGCCAATGTTGCATGGGAGCAATACGCTGTGCTCAGCAAGGAGTACGAACTGGCGCTTTCCGATCTCGCGGCAAAGCTCCTGGTTCCAACCCAGAACGGCATCTCACGACGCCTATGAAGCTTGCCAGGAGGCTGAGCGCCCATTGCCGATCCGAGGCCCGCCTCCTAAGGAGGCGGGCTACGGGGCAGCATTGTCATCCTAACGCCAAGACACACTCAATCTCTACCCGGGCGCCACGGGTGAGTTGTGCAACTCCAACCGCTGCTCGCGCCGGAAACGGCTTGGAGAAGTACTGCGCCATGATCTCGTTCACTTTGCTGAAGTGCGAAAGGTCGGTCAGGAAGACGCTGAGCTTTACGACATCAGCGAGAGAACCCCCGGAAGCTTTGGCAATCGCCTGAAGGTTGTCGAAGACGCGGCGAATCTCTGCATCGATATCGCCTGTGACCAGTTGACCGGTCGCTGGATCGATTGCCAGCTGTCCCGACACGTACACCGTCCCGCCGGTGCGAACCGCCTGTGAGTAGGGACCAATGGCCTGCGGCGCGTTCGCTGTTTGGATAATTTGTAGACTCATGATGCATCTCCTTAGGGGTCGACCGAGACGTTGTTTACAGCACATCCGATCAACGGTGCGCCCAATGACGGGGCGATGCTGATTGTCCTGAAAGACTTCGACGTGAACATTGTGATCTCCTGCGATCGATTTGATTGAACAACGTCAGGATGACAACAAATGCGTGCGGTTCGATCGATTACACAAAGGTGTTGGCCACGACCGACACCTTTTGACAATCGCTTCCGATTCAGTGGTCTGGTCTTATGGTCCGACACAAGTGAAGCGCATCCGGACAGGAACTCCGCATGACGATCGAGAAGGTAATCTACACAGCTAGGGTGCACACGACGGGTGGCCGCGAAGGTGCATCGAGAAGCTCAGGCAATCATCTTGAGATGAAACTGTCCACTCCTGGCGCCGCGAGCGATGGTACCAATCCCGAGCAGCTGTTCGCCGCGGGCTGGTCCGCCTGCTTCCTAAGCTCAATGAAAATCGCGGCCGACAAGCTGAAGATCGCGTTGCCCACAGATACTGCGGTGGATGCGGAAGTGGACCTGGCGACCAAGGAAGGCGGCTTCTTGCTTTCCGCCCGACTGAACATCAGCGCACCTGGCTTGCAGCATGACGTTGCAGAGGCAGTGGTGGCGGCCGCCCATCAGAGGTGTCCGTACTCAAGGGCCACACGCGGCAACGTCAGCGTCGTCATCAACGTTGGCTGAAGAAGGTCTTGACATGAAAACACATCGCCTGCTGCTCACCGCTATCCTCAGTTGCGCTATCACGGCCTGCAGTGATGGCCTGGCATACAACGCAAACGCACCGCGTCAACCGGCGCCTGGATCGGTTCACCTTGAAGCGGAAGGCGATATGCCATCGCTTGACGGCGCAGTCACATGGTTGAATTCGCCACCACTGAGCCCGGCCGACCTACGCGGAAAAGTCGTGGTGATCGACTTCTGGACCTACACCTGCGTCAACTGGCGACGGACACTGCCCTACGTGCGCGCCTGGGCGAATACGTATCGGACGCAAGGCCTCATCGTCATTGGGGTTCATACGCCCGAATTCGACTTCGAAAAAGGCCGCGATAACGTTCGCCAGGCAGTGACCGAGATGGGTATCGACTATCCGGTAGCGGTCGATAGCAAGCAGCGGATCTGGAATGCCTTCGGCAACGAATATTGGCCGGCGCTGTATTTTGTCGATGCCCAGGGCCGAATTCGGCATCATCAATTTGGTGAGGGCAACTACGACAAGTCGGAAAGGGTCATCCAGCGGCTACTGGCTGAAGCTGGAAGCAACAGCGTGAATCGTGATCTGGTTTCAGTCGATCCGCGCGGTCTGGAGGTCGCGGCCGACTGGCTCGATCTGAGGTCTCCGGAAACCTACGTCGGTTATGGCCGCGCCCGGAATCTGGTCTCCCCCGGCGGTGCGGTGCGGGGTACTGGAAGTACCTATGCCGCACCGTCCCGGCTGGAAGTGAATGAGTGGGCGCTGCTCGGCAATTGGACCGTCGACAATGAGCCGGCGCTGCTCAACAAGGCTGACGGACGGCTCGTGTATCGCTTCCACGCGCGCGATTTGAACCTGGTGATGAGTCCTGGTATGCCGGGTTCCTTGGTGAGATTTCGCGTGACAATCGATAAGCAGCCTCCCGGGCTCGCGCATGGCACTGATGTCGACGACATGGGCTACGGCACTGTGTCCGAGCCCAGAACCTATCAGCTCATCCGCCAGCCGCAGCCGATTATTGATCGTGACTTTGAGATCGAGTTTCTCGACCCGACTGTGAAGGTGTTTGATTTCACGTTCGGCTGACAGTGATGGAGATGAACATGAGATCGCTATCCCTTCGGTCTTTCGGCGCGCCGCGCCGCCTTGATTCTATCAGCATGGCGCAGATGGATCGCCGTGTTCCGCTATGGTGTCGAAGCCGTGCGACATCTTGGCAAGCGCTGATGCGAACTCGCGTGACGACAGACGAGGCTGTACAAATGCCGTGCTGGCCGAGACCGGCACAAGATCAACTATAGATGAGATGTCAATATGGCCATCACACTTGCCCGTGTTCGCGAGCTCTTCAAGGGACTTGAGGACGGCGACGGCGCTGCCTTCTTTGAGCATGTGGCCGAGGATGTAGACTGGACTGTAGAAGGGACACACCCCCTTGCCGGTCATTATCGCAGCAAATCCGATTTTCGCGCACACACGTTCGAAAAGCTAAATAAGGTTCTCCCGCGGGGCGCCCAACTTCGCGTCGAGCATGCATTGGCGAGCGGCGATTGGGCCGTAGTGGAGCTGCATTCGCTTGCTACCGCGAGGAATGGGCTTAGGTTTGATAACCGCTATTGCTGGGTGTGTCGATTCGCGGCCGGCACAATCGTAGAAGTGCGTGCTTACCTTGATTCAGCTCTCGTGGCTCAACTGTTCGAAGAAAATCCCATTCGGGAAGCAGAGATTTAAAGGCTACGTCGCTCGATTGTTTTGCGGAAAGAAGCGCGGCGCTCAAGGGCACAGAGTTTCCCCATCGCCACGCGGAATCAGTCGATGGTAGCTGTGACTTTGCGCCAACTCGGCATAGCGCGACAGCAATTCCGGTGAGCGCCCCTGGGGCAGGCGAGCGAACTCAGGACAGTCGATGAGAAGCCGTTCGAGGGCGGCCACCGACGTCAGCGAGGACCATCCCGTGTTCGGCACCGGTAGTGCTCGCAGGTGCGTGACCGGTCGCTGTAACCAAGTATGTCGCCAAGGTCGCTGAAACTCGGCGCCGTCGAATCGCGCGGGGATGATGATGTCGTTCGTGCTTGCCTTTAGAATGCGTCGGACCCCATCCAGCATTGCCGGCCAGTGATTCTCGAGCATCTCCGTGAGCGTCTTGATTCTAGTGATATAGACGCCCGAGTTGATGCAGGCCCCGGCAGCGGCCAGGCGGCGACCGATCGGTGTAGAAGGTCGGCGCACGCAGCGCGCGACGGCTCGGCCTGGAAATCCGTCGAAATCACCACGCACCAAGTAGTCCTGCGGTTCGCCGTGTTGCGGAGGCTCCAGCGCGAGCGCCAGCAAATGCCGCGGCAGTCGTTCCAGCGCCTGTAGCGCCGCCTGTATGCCGCTGTGAAGTGCCCAGTCGTTCGCACAGAATGCATCGGCTGGCATTAGTACCGCCAGGGCTTGGGAATCCGCCTTCTCAATTAAAGTCGACGCGACAGCGAGCGATATCGTGTGGCGTCCCGTGGATTCGTCGATGACGCGACGATGCGCGGGTACGGACCACAACGGACCCGCCCAATAGGCCCGATGACCTGCGGCGAGCGTGACTACGACCCTAGGTGGTGCAGTGATCCGCAGCGCCCGCTGCATGGTCTGCTGCAGCAGGGTGATGCGCTCGCCTATGCAACAATACTGGATTGGCACCCGCCGTACGTCGAGATGATTCAGGGGACTTAGATGCGAACGATCGCCATCGGACTGGACGATGCACCATACGGAAGCACGATCATTTGCGCCTGTCATGATCGCTACCGTGCTGCGCGCGAAAGGTTCTCGACAAGTTCTGAAGCCATGCTGGAATGCTAGTGAGGCAGAACAGCCGCGCCCATCCTACCTTCGTATTGCTTTTTGTAACTAGACTCGGCGGTCCGAGGTACCGCCGACATCGGGCGTTTCCTCGAACATCCATGTTCGGGAAGACGCAATTCATGCCTTTGTGGCCACACCTCTTAAACGCACAACAAGTACTTACTGAGGGTCATCGGTCACGGAGTTCACGACCGCAGAGACACCGGGCACTTGATCGGCAGCCGACTCGGCAGTTTCACTCCCAAAGCCGTCGACCAGGCCATTCAAATACACCACATGATCGATTGTCTCTACGCTGATCGCGTTTGGTGGAAATAAATCAGGCTGACGATCGAGCGACGCATTTACGTCCTTTGTGATCTTCGCGTCATCGCGACAGCTATCGGAGTCGCATTGTCCAAATGTTGCACATCCGGAAAGAACACTTGCCAGTATCAGGGCAAGAGGCAAAGCCCACGGGCTGGCGAGTCTGGGGTTGTTCATTTAAATCTCCTTGGTATCCACATGATGGTTGTCAAAGCACCGGTCGTTGCGTATGTCCGATGAAGCAACTGCGACACACACGACGCAGACGCGATCACAACATGGACTAATAGGTGCAGCGATTGCACGAACGTATCGATCAATACCTTCGTATTGCCGATACTACGAACGGCTGTCAGTTTCGATAAACCTGTGCACTTTCTTCAGTTAACCACTGCACTTCTTCAATCAATCACTGCACATGGGCGGCTGCTTGGTGGCAATAGCAGCTCCTCCCAGCCAATCCAGCAAGCCTCGCGATAGTTGCGGGACCATCGTTGCATTCGCGCGACAAGCCACGACAGTCCGGCCGAGTTCTGGCCCCGACAAATTAGCCGCTGCCGTGCCTGACTACGGACGCCGAGGTCGGTCTCCGGTATCGCTGGAAGGGCCACAGCGAGCAAGACGTGCGCTTTCCACGGTGCGTTGCGCCGTTTATTGCGAACGACCCGGAGCCGAAACTTCTTCGTCTATAGTCGTGCACAGGAACCGATCTCGGACCGCGTCAAGTCGCACGGTGCCCGTCTGTCGCCCGCTGCGCGGAAACGGCCATCCAAGTGTAGATCTGACGCCGCGCTCGGCGTGGCGCGGCATCAATGCGGGGTTTTAACTCACCCTCGCCCGCCAGCAGGTCCCTCACTGCCCGCTCGCACTCGCGCGCAACAGACGGTGCATCGTCATCAATCGTGCGCCGTTCAATGCGGGCATCGTACAGCTCGGTGTGTGGCCCGATCTCTCCACCGCGTAGGGCCGCTAGCAGGACCTTGGAGCGCGCCGCTGTCGCCAGATCTTGGAGCTGAACCTTGCCGGCGCCTTCTCGTTGCTCGATGAGCACAAGCTGACCGGCGTGGCCGGCAACGGATCCGGGAATCACCTCAAAAGTCATGCGCGTAGGCGTGAGTCGGCTCACAGCGCTCACCTCTGCGGTTAGTGCAGCGGTTAACTGAAGGAATTCGGCTAGTGCAGTGGTTAACTGAAATCCCCCGTGATCACCGGTTCCGGCTCTCAGGGTGATTCAGCGGGCCGAGCTTGGTGCCTCATACTCTTAGAATCAGCCACTTGTGCATGTGCCGACGAGCGCAGCACACGGTGCTCATGTGCAGCGATTAATTGAAGGAAATGCAGCGGTTAATTGAAACTGACAGCGGACTCACGGGATCACCTGCTCTCTACGCTGCGGATGCTGGAGACCGACCGGGCAACGCTGAAGACGCGCGAGGCTCGAATTGCCGCTCTGGAAACGCAGCTCGAGGACTACCGCCGGCAGGTCAACACGTTTATTGAGCGAGCCGTGACTCGAAACCGAATGCTTGCCGAGCGTAAAGCTCGCCCCGCCAACCGCCCGAAGCCCCGACCTAATCCGAAACATCGCGCCACCTCGAAGAAACCTGCCCGACACCCGCCACCCAAAGGCCGAGCGAGAAGGTAAACCATGGACAACGTCATCGAAATCGTAGCGCTGCTGCGCAAACACTCGGAGCTCGAGCTGCAGATCCTCAACGGACACGGCACGGCCGTGGCCACAGAGCGCGAGCTGGAGGCTACCGTACGGCGCCTAGCCGAACATCCCCAAGCGCTCAATGCCGTTCTACAGACTGCGCGCGCGTTGCGGCGGACGCCCGATGCCGTGTCGGTCGAGGACGTGGGGGATTGGACGTGTCGATAGCGTTCACACTTGGCCGCGTTTAAGATTCGGGCGCTCACGTACGTTAGCGGCATCGCAACACGTATCAGATCAGATACTTGTATCGCCGCTTGTACGGCACCGTTTGAGAACCAAGCCGCATCAACTGCGTCGGTAACCACATCAAGGACTTGTCCGTGCTCGGCCTACGTAAACCCCCTTCCTTGCTGCCGCCCCTTGCTGACGTCGCCGGTGCTCGCGCCCTATCAGCCCTTAACGTACGTAATGGCCCCTTTCTTGAGGTCACCCCGGGGACATGATTGGACGCCGATCGGCGTCGCATCGATTCGAGTTATCGTGCCATGCTCGCCACAAGTCTGGTCAGTCTTCAACGACGGGTCACACTCTAAATGTCTACCCAACATCCGCGAATGCACCAGAGTCGATAAGGTACGTTGCTTCGAAGACATCGCCGGGTACCGGCCTGCCGTACAGATAGCCCTGCATCTCGTCACACCGCAACAAGCCGAGCAAGCGCGACTGTTCCTCGGTTTCGACGCCCTCTGCAACCAACTTAAGGTTAAGCGCCTGACCCAGATTGATAATGGTGGAGACGAGCGCCAGTCCGCGCGACCCGGATGCCATGTCGACGACGAACGAGCGGTCGATCTTCAGTGTATCTATGGGCAATTTCGCAAGGTACCTCAACGAGGAGAATCCAGTTCCGAAATCGTCGATGGCGATGACTACCCCCAGTTCGCGAATTGCCTGTAGTGTTGCGATCGTGTATTCGAGGTCCTTCATGATCGTAGTTTCCGTGATCTCCAACTCCAGCCCGGCACTGGCGTGGGCGTCGCCCCCGATTGCATCCTTGATCTCGGCGACGAACCCGGTGTTGCGCACCTGCAGCGGGGACACGTTGACCGCAATGCGCACGGCGGGCAGACCCGCTGCGCGCCACCGCAGATACTCTTTGACCGCTTTTTGAAGCGCCCAACGCCCGACTTCAAAGATCAGCCCGGTTTCTTCGAGGGTCGGGATGAACTGCCCGGGCGGCACAAGGCCCCTTCGCGGGTCATTCCACCGGATCAATGCTTCAGCGCCGGTGAGCTTGCGGCTTACGAGGTTCACTTTCGGCTGGTAGTAGAGGACGAATTCCTCGTTGTCGATGGCAGCGCGCAGCTGACTCTCCAAGGTAGGTTTGAGCACCGCGGTGTCGCTCATTTTCTGCGCGAATAACGTGTAGCGATCACCACTGACTTTGGCCTTCTTGAGCGCAATCTCGGCGTTCCGGAACAGAATGTCGGCACTGGGGCCATCATTCGGAAATGTCGCAACTCCAATCTTCGCGTTAACGCGATACACAGCCTCATCCAGCATGAACGGATGCTCGGTGAAAGTCTCCAATGCCTTCTCAAGGAGTCGCGGCACGTCGCGTTCGTGCCTTATATCCGGAAGGACAAAGGCAAAATGATCCGCATCCACTCGCGCCACCAGATTGGCGTCGCCCATGTAGTGCGTCAGCCAATCTGCCACCTGTTTCAAGAGTGCGTCGCCCGCGGGTCGGCCGAGGCTGTGGTTGATGTTTTTGAATCGCTCCAAGTCCATCACACCGACGGCAAGATGTGATCTGCCGCCGACAACGCTTCGCACGTATTGCGCGACCCGCTCGATAAACAGACTGCGGTTGGCCAGACCGGTAAGTTCGTCGTAGTAGGCGATATAGCTCAGGCGATCTCGCTTGTCGATATGATCTATCGCAAACGCGATATCGTCCGCGAGCTCCTTAAGCAACTTCAGTTCCTCTTCCTGGAAGAAGTCATTGTCGCTCGCATACAGGGCGAGCACGCCTATAGCTTCATCAGAGACCATCAGCGGCAACATTGCCAGCGATAAGATTCCGGAGTCCGCGTAACTCTTGCCTAACGGAATCTCAAGGCTGGTGCGCACATCGTTGACGACGAGCGCCTTTGTCCCCTTCATTGCCCGCGCCGCCACATTATTTTCCAACGATGGATCCTCGCTCATGACCTTTGAAAAGCGATCTTTGATGGAGGTCAGCCAGTCCTCGCGTACGCCTGCAGAGGCGACCAGGACAGTCTTTCCCGCGCTCCGATCGACGACCCCTATCCAGGCCATCCTGAACTGGCCCGACTCGACCGCGATCTGGCACGCTTCCCTGAACAGGTCGTCGCGGTTGCGCGCGCGCACTATCAGGGTGTTGATGCCGCTCAATATCGCGTAAACACGGTTCAGGCGCTTGATGCTAATCTCGTTTGCGCGCAGCGTCCGGTTGGCACCCAGAATGTTCAGTTCAGCCACCTTCATATCGTCAATATCCGTGCAGGTGCCAAACCATTTGACGATGTTACCGGCGGCGTCCTTCAGAGGCACCCCGCGGACCAGCCACCAACGGTAAGTCCCGTCTGCGCGACGCAAGCGGCTCTCGCTTGAGTAGATGCTGGCGCTCGCGGTCGCTTTTTGCCAGGCGTCCCACGCTCCCTTCTGATCGTCCGGATGAAACGGCTTGTTCCAACCGTGACCCACACTTTCCTCTAGCGTGAGTCCCGTATAATCCATCCACTGCTGGTTGAAATAAATGTTCCACCCATCGGCTCGTGTGATCCAGACGATTTGCGGCATGGACTCGGCCAGGGTGCGGAATTCCTCCTCGCTTTTACTCAGCGCCTGCTCCGCACGTTGGCGCTCGGTGATGTCGGTCAGCGTAACCACGCTGCCGAGCATCTCGTTTCGTGCGTCCGTCAGGTGGCCGACGCTGACCAGAAGGTCGAACCCTCGCCCGCCCTGTTCCAGCCTCGCGTCGATGGATTGGCGGTGCGTCGCGTCGATGGAGCCAACAGGGGAAAATCCCGCGCCATTCGACTGACGTAATGAAAAGGCTTGCTCGAACTGTTTTCCGAGGGGGTTGTTGCCGCAGAGCACTTGGGCCTGCTTGCTAGCGCGAATGATTCGCCCGGTCCGGTCGCAGATCACGATCGCGTCGGCGGCCTGTTCCAGGATCGCACGCGCGAATTCCTCGGCGGCGAGAATTGCCTCATTGCGTTTTTGCTCTCTCAGGTCGGTGGCGACCATGCAGAAGGAGTCGGGCAGGCTGTTCAGGAGAAGGCGGCTCACCGACAGATAGACCGGAACCCGCGTGCCATCGGCGGCGGCGAGAACAAGTTCCTCACTACGGTTGGCCACTGAGTCTTTTTGCAACAGCGCCTGAAGGGCCTGACCGCTATCGGGCGCAACCCAGGTGTGCATCTCGGAGCCGATCACTTGTTCAAGCGGCATTCCGAGCATCTGGGCAAAGCGCAGGTTGGCATAAAGAATCAGTCCCCCCGATGTCAGAGTGAGGGCGCCCTCGCTCATGTTCTCGATCAGTGTCCGGTAGGATTGATCGGCGCCTTTGAGCGTAAAAAGCTCCGCACCGTTCGCGCCGCGGACGAACAATGCGTCCGACTCGCCGCTGAGTACCTCGCGCACCGACTCTTCGGCTCTTTCAAGCCGGGCGCGCAAATCCTTGTTTTCTGCGGCAAGCTGTCGCGGGTTAGAGTTTCTCGCCATTACGCTTCACTTCGTATATCCAGTCCCACCAGCACCCGCTCGGTATTCGACATATCGCCAATGATGCGGCGCAACGGGGACGGAAGCTTCCTGATCAGTGTTGGAACGGCGATGATCTGCTCGCCCTGCGCCAGTTGTGGCTGCTGATACAGATCGATCACGTCCAGCACGTAGCGCCCTTGCAGATTGGCCTCGCAGAGTTTTTTCATGTTGGCGATGGCGTTCACGGATTTCGGCGACTGTCCGGCAACGTATAACTTCAGGATATAGAGCTTTGATGGCGCTTTGCGCCCGGTTCTCGTGACTGTCGGCCGCGCAGGTCGCGCTCGCTTCGTCGTCATTTCGCGCGCCGCATTGCATTCTTCGCTGTCACATCCTCTTCGCGGCTGACCCCCATCTCCAGACGACCCTGCGCCAGTTGTGCACCCTGCGCTTGTTCCTGCCCGGTGATTCTCAGCGACTCGGTTTTTTTCACCTCGAACTCGGCCTGCAGAGCAGCGATATGCGCTTCCAGCGCCTGGCGCGTGCGTTTCAGCTCGATTTGTCGGCGCTCGATTTCCTGCTTTTGCAGCATTTGCACGGCTTGATCTTGCGCCTCCTGTGTCAGTCGCGCCGATCCGGTAAGCACACCACTCGCCCCGACATACACGTCGCGCAGTTCGACGCCGTGATCGGTCAGGAGGAATTCCCGGATCTGGTTCGAATGGGCCATGCCGCGCGATTTGAGGACGGCTAAGCCGCGATTGCGCTCGCCGCCACTGTCTAGGGCGCGTAGTAACAACCAGGTGTCAATCAGGGATGAAATGGAGCTCTCGCTTTGCTCCAACGTAGGGCCGCTCGAGATCAAGCTGGTGAACAAGCCGGTGATCTGTTTCGTTTTGAGAAAATCCAAAAGCCG